>Ga0315542_1001348_pt1 | contig 15350 bp, 14 predicted proteins | sample SalMarSW160120MG_FD_202541 | JGI IMG/M metagenome (GOLD analysis project Ga0315542, IMG submission 202541) | Salt marsh sediment microbial communities from the Plum Island Ecosystem LTER, Massachusetts, United States - Salt Marsh Sediment SW1601-20 ...
GGCCATCCGGTCCTTCTCAAGGAGGTCGGGCACGGGCTGAGCGGTGCCGTGGCCGGTGCGGTGCGTGATGTGGGCTTCGCGGCCTTCGACGTCGCCGGTGCCGGTGGCACCTCCTGGGCGAAGGTCGAGGACCTCGCCAACCACGGCGAGGTGCGGCATCCGGAGCTGGCCGAGTGGGGTATCGCGACGGTGGACGCGCTGTTGGAGGTGCGGCAGGCCGCGCCGGGAACGCCGCTCATCGCGTCGGGCGGAGTGCGCAGCGGCGTGGATATCGCCAAGGCGCTGGCGCTCGGTGCCAGCGCGGCCGCCGTGGCGCGCCCCCTGCTGAGGCCGGCGACCGAGTCGGCCGAGGCGGTGGAGGCCGCGCTGAGCAAGCTGCTGTTCGAGTTGCGCGTGGCCATGCACGGTGCGGGCGTATCGCGGCTCGCCGAGCTGCGCGGGCTGGCGCTGCGCAGGCGCTGAGGCACTCAGACAGCGCGGCCGGCGGCGGCGTCGCGAGTCCGGGAAATTTGGCCCCGCCCCCAAGAGACAACGTCGTCCGGCACGGTGTACCCGCTCTACAATGCCGCATGGATCTGGGACTGAGCGGCAAGATCGCGTTGGTGACGGGAGCGTCCAAGGGAATCGGGCTGGCCGTCGCGCAGCTGCTGGCCGCCGAGGGCGCGCGCGTGGCCCTGGTGGCCCGTGACGGCGCGGGGCTCGACGAGGCGGTGCGGGGCATCAAGCAGACCGGAGGGGACGCGGTGGGCATCCAGGGGGACGTCAGCCGTCTGGTCGAGGTCGAGCGGATCGGAACGGAGACACGGCGGCTCCTCGGCGACCCGGCGGTGCTGGTGGCGAACGCCGGCGGGCCGCCCGCAGGGAAACCGAGCGAGCTCCGGGAGGACGCGTGGGCCGAGGCGGTCGAGCTGACCCTGATGTCGTCGGTCCGGCTCGCCCGGGAGGTGGTGCCTGCCATGCGCCGGGCGCGCTGGGGGCGCATCGTCAACATCACCTCGTTCCTGGTGAAGGAGCCGGTGTTGAACCTGGCGCTCTCGAACGCCTTGCGCTCGGGGGTCACCGCCCATGCCAAGGGTCTGTCCGAGGAGATCGCATCCGACGGCGTCACCGTCAACAACGTGGGTCCGGGATACACCGCCACCGAGCGGCTCGACGACCTGTTCGACGAAGCGGGCATGCGTGCGCTGGTCGAGCGCATCCCGGCCAGGCGGCTGGCGGAACCCGAGGAGATCGCTGCCGCGGTCGCGTTCCTGGCGTCGGACCGGGCGGGGTACATCACCGGTCAAACGCTGGTGGTGGACGGCGGGTTCGTCAAGGGACTGTTCTAGCCCACCGCAGCCGCCTTTCTGCACCGCGGGGTCGTCGACGAGGTCGTTCGGTCGCTGCCCGCCGCGTGTACGTTGGCCGTCGCCACCAACTTGTACCGAGTACAAGGCGGTCGCTATACTCCGGACATCCAAACACGCCGGAGCCGGCGCCGCACGCCGGCGCAGCCGGCTCCGGCGTCGGTCGGGCCCGCGTAGGGGTCCGCAAGGAGGCCCAGCATGTCCGTGTCCGACGAACGAGCGCGCGCCGCGACCGGCGCCGCCTTCCTGATCGAGCGGCAGAGCGCCGCCGACATCTTCACCCCGGAGTCCCTCGACGAGGAGCTCAAGCTCATGCGCTCCACCGCCCGCACCTTCGTGGAGCGGGAGATCGAGCCGGTGTTCGACGAGCTCGAGCACCTCTCCTACGACCTCAGCCGCAAGGCGATGACCAGGGCGGGCGAGCAGGGCCTGCTGGCGGTGGAGATCCCCGAGGCCTACGGCGGGCTGGGCGCCAGCAAGGTCGCCTCGACCGTCGTCACCGAGTCGCTGGCGCGCTCCGGCTCGTTCAACGTCACCTTCAACGCCCACAGCGGGATCGGCACGCTGCCGCTGGTGTACTTCGGCTCCGACGATCAGAAGCGTCGCTACCTGCCCAGGTTGGCCGCAGGAGAGTGGATCGCCGCCTACTGCCTCACCGAGCCCGGCAGTGGCTCCGACTCGCTGGCGGCCAAGTCGCGGGCGGACCTCGACGGTGACGCGTACGTGCTCAACGGCACCAAGATGTGGATCTCCAACGCCGGGTTCGCCGACCTGTTCACGGTGTTTGCGCAGGTCGACGGTGACAAGTTCTCGGCCTTCCTGGTCGAGCGCGACAGCCCCGGGCTGAGCTTCGGCGCCGAGGAGAAGAAGATGGGCATCAAGGGCTCGTCGACGCGCCAGGTGATCCTGGAGAACGTGCGCGTACCCAGGGAGAACCTCCTGGGTGAGGTCGGCAAGGGGGCGCACATCGCGCTGGGCACGCTGAACATCGGGCGCTTCAAGCTGGCGGTCGGGGCGGTCGGAGGCGTCAAGCAGCTCATCCAGCTCGCTGCCGGCTACGCCCAGGAGCGGCACCAGTTCGGCGTGCCGATCGCCAGCTTCGGGCTCATCCAGGACAAGCTCGGCCGCATGGCCGCCGAGGCGTACGCGCTCGAGAGCGCCGTCTACCGCCTGGCGGGCGAGATGGACGCCGTGCTCGAGGGCGTGCCCGAAGGCCCTGCGCAGTCGCGTGCGCTCAACGAGTACGTGGTCGAGTACTCGCTGATCAAGGTGTTCGGGAGCGAGATCCTGGACATGGTCGTGGACGAGGCGCTGCAGGTGTACGGCGGCTACGGGTTCTCCGCCGACTACCCGATCGAGCTCGCCTACCGCAACAGCCGCATCAACCGCATCTTCGAGGGCACCAACGAGATCAATCGCATGTTGACGGTCGAGCAGCTCCTCAAGCGCGCCATGCGTGGGTCGGTCGACCTGATGGGTCCGGCGCAGGCAGCGCTGCAGGGCGAGCCGGTGTCGCAGGTGGAGGCGCCGGAGGCGCTGGCCGGCGCGGTGCGGGCGGTCGAGAACCTCAAGCGCGCCACGCTGCTCGTGGCGGGGATGGGCGCCATGGCGTTCGCACAGAAGCTCGAGCACGAGCAGGAGCTCATGGCCCACGCCGCCGACCTCGTCGGCCTGACCTACCTCGCCGATTCCGCTTTGCTGCGTGCCGAGCGCCTGGAGGGGACGGACCACGGCGAGGGCGCCGCTCTGCTCGCCCGCCTGTACGCGCTGAGCGCCGTCGATCGTGCGCGCCCCCTGGCCGAGGAGGCGCTGCGGCGCATCCCCGGCGGCGGCGACGCGCGCGGCAGGCTCGACGCCTACCTGGCCGACCACGGCGCCGACCTGATCGCGTTGCGCCGCGAGGCCGCAGGTGCGGTGCTGGCGGTGAACGGGTACCCCCTGTAGGGATCGGAGCCGGTGGGGCGCGGGACGCTCCCCACCGCTGCGCCTGGCCCCCGCCTAGCGCGCGCCTACTGCGGCTCGCGGGCCAGGGTGACCGTGGCTTGGCGCTGCGTGTGGCCCCGCAGGTAGGTGACGGTGACCTTGTCGCCCACGCGGTAGTGGTTCTCGAGGTAGGCCTTCAGGTGGCCGAGGTCGGTGACGGTGTGGTCGTCGACCTTCTGGAGCACGTCCCCTCCGACGTAGTACAGCCGGTTGCCGACCACCTCCTGCTGGCTCGCTCCCCGGAGACCGGCCTGGTCGAGGGGGCTGCCGGCCACGAGCTGCACGAGGAGCAGGCCGTGATCGGTCGACAGCCCGAGCGCCTGGGCCAGGGCCGGTGACAGGGTGTGCGCGTACTTCACGCCCAGGTACGGGTGGGGGTAGTAGCCGTTCTTCAGCAGCGACGGCAACACCCGCTTGATGGTGTCGATGGGAAGGGCGAAGCCCACGCCGGCGTTGGTGCCGGACGGGCTGAAGATGGCGCTTGTGATGCCGATGACGCGTCCTGAGCTGTCGAGCAGCGGGCCGCCCGAGTTCCCCTTGTTGATCGCGGCGTCGGTCTGGATGATGCCGGTGATGGGCAAACCCGACGGCCCCTGGATGGAGCGGTTCAGGGCGCTGACGACGCCGGTGGTGAGGGTGCGGCCGAACTCGCCGAAGGGGTTGCCGATGGCGATGGCACGCTGGCCTACCTGCAGGTTGTTCGAGTCGCCGAAGGTAACGGGCTTGAGGAGGCTCTTGGGCGCGTCGACCTTCAGCACCGCGATGTCGTCGCGCGCGTCGCTGCCAACGAGCTTCGCCTGCAACGAAGTGCCGTTGCCGAAGGCGACGTTGATCCGCTGTGCGTTCTGGATGACGTGGTAGTTCGTCAGGATGTGCCCGTCCATGTCGATGACGAAGCCCGATGCCGCCCCCTCGGCGGGCACCGCGCCGTAGAAGAAGCTCGGCTGCATCACCTGGGTGGTGATGTTGACGACGGATGGCGCCACCTCGTTGTAAACGGCGATCACGCGCTTCTCCGCCAGGTCGAGGCCTTGCTTGTCGACGAAAGGCACCGAAAGGGAGCTGGTGGACTGTGCCAGGACGGTCCCGCCCGCGGCCAGAGCCACGATGGTGGCGGCCAGCAGCACGAGGGCGTGCCCGGTCCGGGCTCGGGGGGACAGGTTCGGTTGTGACATGGGGCCATCTTGCCAGGCGTCACATGAAAGGTCTGAAAAGCGGTGGAGGCCTCGGCCGCGCCGAGGCTCCGGCGGTCATGACCTGGTGCCGGCCTACCGTCGGGCCACGAGGCGGCCTGCATAATGGCCCATGCCCGTCTATCTGCACGGCCTGGCGACGGCCGTGCCCGACACGGCCTACGATCAGCGGACGGCCCGTGACGTCATGAAGGCGTGGGTGGGTGGCGACCGGCGGACCGACCACCTCTTGCACCGGATCTACGGGCACTCCGGCATCGAGGTTCGCCACAGCGTGGTGGGCGACTTCGCGCCGGGTGCGCCAGGCGGCCTGTACATCGATCCGGACACCGGCGCCTTCCGAAACCCGGGGACGGCGGAGCGCAACGCCGTCTACGCCCGCGAGGCGACGGCGCTCTTCCCAAAGGTGGCGAGGGCGGCGCTGGAGCGCGCCGAGGGGTTCGGACCCGAAGACGTGACCCACGTGATCACGGTGTCGTGCACCGGGTTCGTCGCACCCGGCCCGGACCTGGCCGTGGTTCGTGAGCTGGGTCTCGCGTCCGGCACCGAGCGCTACCATCTGGGCTTCATGGGCTGTTACGGGGCGTTCCCCGCCCTGCGGATGGCGGATGCGTTCTGCCGTGCCGATCCCGACGCGGTGGTCCTGGTGGCGGCGGTGGAGCTGTGCTCTCTCCATCTGCAAGCGAACTGCGACCTCGACGCGCTCGTGGCCGCTTCGGTGTTCGCCGACGGGGGCGCCGCCACGGTGGTGAGCACGCGACCGCCGCGTGCCGGCGGGCTGCGCTTCCAGGCCTTCGCCACCGGCCTTGCTCCGGAAGGCGCCGATGCCATGGCCTGGACGATCGGTGACACCGGCTTCGAGATGGTGCTCTCCTCCTACGTGCCCAGGATCGTCGGGGCGAGGGCGCACGAAGCGGTGGAACCTCTGCTCCGGAAGGCCGGGCTGCGCCGTGACGAGGTGCGGCACTGGGCCGTGCATCCGGGAGGACGCGCCATCCTGGACCGGGTGGAGAGCGGGCTGCAGCTGCCGCCGGAGGCGCTCGCCGCATCGCGCGAGGTGCTGGCGCGCTACGGCAACATGTCCAGCGCGACCGTCCTGTTCGTACTGGACCGCGTCCTGGACGCCGGGCTGCCCTCCGGGGAGCCGGTCGTGGCGATGGCCTTCGGGCCGGGGCTGACGGTGGACGCGGGCGTGTTCTCGGCGGCATGACCCTCCTTCTGCGTCGCCGCGCGACCTCGTTGCGCGAGGCGATGGACGATCCCTGCTGCGACGCCGCTCGCCTCCGCGCCACCTACGCCCAGTTCGCGGTGGTCAACCGCTGGCTCGCGGGCTGGAAGGGCGTGTTCGAGCGGTGGCTGCGGCCGCGCGCCCGGCCCGGCGCGACGCTCCTCGACGTCGGGTGCGGGGGCGGGGACGTGGCGCGCAGCCTGGCTCGCTGGTCGGCCGAGGCCGGAACGCCGTTGGTCATCACAGCGGTGGACCCGGACGGTCGGGCCCTGGACTTCGCGCGCTCGCGGCCGGTCCCGACCGGGGTGCGCTTCCGGCAGGCGGGCGTCGAGGAGCTGCTGTCCGAGGGCCGCCGGTACGACTTCGTCATCTCCAACCACGTGCTGCACCACCTCGACGAGGCCGAGCTGCCCCGCTTCCTCGCAGCGAGCTCGAACCTGGCGCGGGAGCTGGCGGTGCACAACGACGTGAGGCGTAGCGACCTGGCGCTGCTCTCGTTCGCGCCGCTTCGCGTCGCGTTTCCCAACTCCTTCATCGTTCCCGACGGGCTCCGGTCGATCCGCCGGGCCTACCGGCCCGACGAGCTGCGCGCGCTGGCACCACGCGGCTGGCGCGTACTCCGCTTGGAGCCCTTCCGGACCCTGGTCGTGGGGGAGGAGGCACCCGGTCCGGAAGCGCCGCTGTGAGGCAGGTCGAAGTGGCCGTGGTCGGCGGCGGCCCGGTGGGGCTGCTGCTGGCGTGCCTCCTGGCCGCCGAGGGCGTGCGGGTGGTCGTCCTCGAGCGCCGGAGCCGGCCCTCCGACCACTCGCGGTCCATCGGCGTGCACCCGCCCGCGCTCGAGGTCGCCGCCCGGGCCGGGATCGCCGACGACCTAGTCAGCGCCGGCGTCCGGGTGGCACGCGGCCACGCCTACGCCGGCGGCCGCCGCATCGGAACGCTGTCGTTCGAGCGCTGCCCGCCACCGTACCCGTTCGTGCTGACACTGCCGCAGGCCGAGAGCGAGCGTCTTCTGGAGGCGCGGCTCGCCGCGCTGGCCCCCGACGTGCTGCGGCGCGGCAGCGAGGTCGTCGCCATGGAGCTTGCCGGTGCATCGGCCCGTCTGCGGCTGGCGGACGGCGGCGAGTTGGAGGCCGCGCTGGCGGTAGGGTGCGACGGCCATGCCAGCGCGATGCGGGCGTCGTTGCGGGTTCCCGTTCAGGAGCGTCGCTACCCCGACCGCTTCGTGATGGGCGATTTCCCGGACGCTACCCGCCTCGGTCCCGACGCGGCCATCTACCTCACCGACGGCGGGGTGGTGGAGTCGTTCCCGTTGCCGGGGCGGCTGCGACGCTGGGTCGCGGCCGTACCGGCCGGGGCCGATCCCGGGCTGCGAGGCACGGTTGTGGGGCCGCACCCTGCGGCGACGTGGCTGGCGGACCGTGTGGTGGAACGGGTGGGCGAGCGCCTCGACGCCCGGCGCTGCAGCATGGTCAGCGCCTTCGGGGTGCAGTCACGGGTGGCCGTCCGCCTCGTCGCGGGTCGCGCGGCCCTGGCGGGCGACGCCGCCCACGTGGTGCCGCCGTTCGGAGGCCAGGGCATGAACCTTGGTTGGCTCGACGCCGGCGCGCTGGCCCGGCAGATCCTGGCACTTCGCGGCGGCCAGGACCTGTCCCGGGTGCCGCCCTCGGCGCTGCAACGGGCGTTGGCGGCCTACGAGGCAGCGCGCGTTCCCGCGGCACGGTCGGCAGCCAGGCGGGCGGCCTTCAACCTGCGGCTGGGGCGTGCCTGGGCGGCACCGCAGCTCCGCACCGCGCTGGTATGGGCGGTGCTTCGCTCGCCCGTGGCGCCGGTGGCCGCGCGGCGCTTCACCATGCGCGGGCTGGAGCTCGGGGTGGCCGGGGAGCCGCGGCCGTGAGCGCGGAGGTGAGCGCGGCCGTGCCGGGGCGGCGGGCGGGATCGGGGCCGTGAGCGCCTGGCTGGCGCACCCGTTCGTGCGCCACCTGCGCCTGCACTTCAACGTGCTCCTCAGCCCCATCTACCTGTGGGGCGTGCTGCTGGGCGGAGGGCGGCTCCTCGAAGGCGCCGTGTGGCTCGGCTACGTCTCCATCCACCTGTTCCTCTACGGGGGGACCACCGCGTTCAACTCCTACTACGACCGCGATGAGGGACCGGTGGGGGGTATGCTCGAGCCGCCCCCGGTCTCGCGCGGCCTGCTGCCGTTCTCGCTCGTGGTCCAGGCCATGGGTCTGCCGCTGGCGCTGCTCGTCGGCCGCGCCTTCGCGCTGGCCTGGCTGCTGCTGTTCCTGGTGTTCGCCGCCTACTCGCACCCGGCCGTCCGTCTCAAGGCGCACCCGGCGGGCGCGCTCGCAGCGATCGCCCTGGGGCAGGGGGCCCTGGGCTTCGCGCTGGGCTGGCTCGCCGTGGGGCCCGCCACCCGTCTCGCCTCCGCCACCGGGCTGCTGGGGATGGCCAGCACCGCGCTGGTGGTGGTGGGCCTCTACGTGGTGACGCAGAGCTACCAGACGCTCGAGGACGGGCGCCGCGGCGACCGCACCCTACCGGTGTTGATGGGGCCGCGCCGCGCCCTGCGGTTGGCGGCGGTCGGGCTCGGCGCGGGGGGCGCCCTGATGCTGCTGGAGCTGGCACGGCGAGCGGGTCCCGGCTGGGTGGTCGCCGTGGCGCTCTTCTTCCTGGCGGTCGGCGGCTGGATGCTGCGCTGGTCGGTGCGGTTCGACGAGCGCGAGGTGGAGCGCAACTACCGGATCGCCATGGGGTTGGCGAGCGTCAGCTCGGGCGGCTTCGCGCTGGTGATCGTGGTGTTGCTGGGACGCGTCGCGGTGGGCTGAGCGGTGTCGCCCGGTCGCGAGGCGGCTCAGAGCGGCTTGAACCGCTCGAAGGTCTCGTGGCAGGAGCTGCAGGTGTAGATCTCGCGGCACAGCGCGCTGCCGAAGGCGTTGCGGAGCGCGGTGTCGAAGCTGCCGCAGCGCGGGCAGGCGACCGGCGCCTCGAGCGCCGGCAGCAGGAGCCCACCGTGCGGCTGGGGCGGCGCCAGCCCGAAGTCGTGCAGCTTCCGCCGCGCCGCGTCGGCCATGTCGTCGGTGCTCCAGGCAGGGGAGAGAAGGCGCCGCACCTCCACCGTCTCGGCGCCGAGTCGGCGCACGCGCTCGGCCACCGCCTCCCGGATGACCTCGAAGGCCGGGCAGCCCGCGAAGGTGGGGGTGATGTCGACGACCACGCGTCGGTCGGTAATCGCGACGTCGCGCACCATGCCGAGCTCGACGACCGACACGACGGGGATCTCCGGGTCCTTGACGTCCTCCAGCGCCGCCCACACGGCCTCGGAGGTCAAGGGCGGTGCGCCGGGCGCAGGGGTGTTCGGGTCCATCGTCGCTCCTTCGCGCCTCACGGCGTCACGCGTGGCAGCGCCCTACCAGGCTTCGACGCCGGGGTCGGCGCGCGCCACGGACTGCATGTCGATCAGCAGGGAGACCAGGGCTTCGCCGTGGCGGTCCCGGCCGCCGGGATGGGGGATGGCGTCCGTAGGCGGCTCGAGCCCGGCCGCTGCCAGCGCTGCCGAAACGCGCCCCATCACGGCCTCCTCCAGCTCGGCGGGGTCGGGGGCGATGCCCGCCCTCTGGAGCGCCGCGTCGCCGGGAAGGGGCTGCCAGAGCTGCAGTATGTACGGCCAGATGCGCTGCAGCGCCCTCGTTAGCCGGTTGCGCGACTCGTCGGTGCCGAGCGCCAGGCGTTCGATCCAGAGCGCGCTGTGCCGCAGGTGGAAGACCTCTTCCTTGGCGGCCTTGGCGGCGGCCTCGGCGAGCGGGCGATAGCTCGACGTCCGGAGGCGGCCCAGCAGCTCGGTCTCGTAAGCGTCGAACAGGTACTGCCGGAGCATGGTGAAGGCCCAGTCCCCCTTGGGCAGCTCCACCATCCGCACGTTGCGGAAGGCGCCGACGTCCCGGAAGAAGGCGAGCTCGTCCGGATCGCTCCCGTCCAGCTCGCTCCGCGCGTCGAGCCACAGGAGGGCGTGGCCGATCTCGTCCTGGGCGATGTTGGCCAGTGCGATGTCCTCCTCGAGCAGGGGCGCATGCCCGGTCCACTCGGAGTCGCGGTGGCCGAGGATCAGCTCGTCGTCGGCCATCGCCGTCAGGCGGGCGACGAGAGCAGACTGCAGCTTGGCATCCAGCCGGTTCGCGTCGCTCACCGGTCGCCTCCTTTCGAACGGTCCCGCTTCTTCGGCGCCAGAAGGCCGTAGGCCGATTGCTGCTTGTACGTCTTGTCGCCGGCCGGGTCGAACCACGCCTCCGCCTCCGCATCGGGGCTGGCGCTCAGGCGGTCGGCGGGGACCACCCACCAGGCCAGGGCGGGCGGCTCGGGGAAGGCCTGCCGTGCGGCCGCCACTGCCGCCCTCGGGCCCGCTGCGGTGACCTCGCCGACGTGATCGACGAAGGTCATCGAGCGTCGGTGGCTCGTCTTGCGGAACACCAGGAAGCGGCGCTCCTGGCCGCCGTCCTCGACGCTCCAGCGATCATCGTCGGCGAGCTGCTCGGCCGTCACCGCGAAGACGGCCTCGGCCGGCGCCACCCACAGGCTGACCGCGGCGGGCCGGCGGGTGTACACGCTGCGCGCCATCAACAGCGCGTGCTCCGCATCGCCGGCGTGCACCGAGCCCACGGCCTGGTGGGGCTTGCCGAGCGCGTCCTGCTTGAACACCTCCCAGCGCGGGCCCTCGCCGGCCTGGGGCGCGTGCGAGGCCATCACGCGGCCTGCTGCCGGCGAGCGGCGTAGGCGGCCATCGCCTCCCGCACCCAGCGTCCGTCGTCGAAGGCCCGTCGGCGCGCGGCCAGGCGCTCCGCGTTGACGGGGCCGTGCCCCTTGACGACGCTCCAGAACTCGTCCCAGTCGATCGGTCCGTGCATCCAGTGACCGCTGGACGGGTCGAAGCGAAGCGCCGGATCGGGGAGGCTGAGCCCGGCGTCCATCAGCTCGGGGGCGTGCTCGTCGACGAACTCCTGGCGCACCTGGTCGTTGGTCTTGGTCTTGATACCCCACCGCACCAGCTGCGGGGTGTTGGGCGAGTCGCTGTCGTGGGGGCCGAGCATCATCAGCGACGGCCACCACCAGCGGTCGAGCGCGCTCTGCGCCATGGTGCGCTGGCTGGCGGTGCCCTGGGCGTAGGTGAGGACCATCTCCTTGCCCTGCTTGTGGTGGAAGGTCTCCTCGGCGCAGATGCGCACCATGGCCCGGGAGTAGGGGCCGTACGAGCACTGGGCCAGCATGAGCTGGTTCTTGATGGCGGCGCCGTCGACCAGCCATCCGATCATCCCGACGTCGGCCCACGTGAGGGTGGGGTAGTTGAAGACGCTGGAGTACTTGGCGCGTCCGGTCAGCAGGGCGTCGATCAGCTCGTCGCGCGTCACGCCCAGCGTCTCGGCGGCGTGGTAAAGGTACTGGCCGTGCCCGGCCTCGTCCTGCACCTTGGCGATGAGGATGAGCTTGCGCCGCAGACTCGGTGCGCGGGTGATCCACGCGCCTTCGGGCAGCATCCCGACCACCTCGCTGTGGGCGTGCTGGCTGATCATCCGCACGAGCTGCTTACGGTAGGCCTGGGGCATCCAGTCGCCCGGCTCGATCTTCTCGCCGTTGGCGATGCGCGCCTCGAAGGCGTCCAGGCGCTCCTGCTCCTCGGCGACGGGTTCGGCCATGGTCACTCCCTTCCGGTGTCGAGGTCGGGCGGCCCCGCCCCCAGAGCGCCCAGGATCAGCGTGGCGTAGCGGTCGGCCAGGGCGTCCAGCGAGAGCCGGCCCTCCGGATCCAGCCACTGGTAGGTCCAGTTCAGCGAGGAGAGCACGAACAGGGTGGCGAGCGACGGGTCCTCGACCCGGAAGCTGCCGGCGGCGAGCCCGGCCTCGATGGTGTCGTAGAAGATCGCCTGGTACGCGTCCCGGCGGGCCACCAGGTCACGTTGCAGCTCTGGCGGGAGGTGCGCCCACTCGTGGAAGAACACCGTGGCGTGGGGCAGCTTGTCGCGGATGACGCCGAGGTGGGCATGCACCAGCCGTCGCAGGCGCTGCTCGGGCGGGAGCTTCGCGTCGACCGCGCGGGCCGCGACCAGGAAGGCGTCGGCGGCCTCGTGCACGAGGTTCCGCAGAAGCTCCTCCTTGGAGTCGATGTGGGCGTAGAGGCTGCTGCCCCGGAGCTGGACGCTCCGTGCGATCTCCCGCATGCTGGTGGCGTGGTAGCCGTTGCGCTGGAAGAGGTCGCCTGCGGTCTCGAGGATCTCCTGCCGTCGGGTCACGCACGCGAGTATAGGCGAACGATCGTTCGTTCGACAAGCGGTCACGAACGGAAGGGCCGTGCTGCACTTCGTGCACTCCCCGACGCCGAACGGTGGGCGAGCGTGGGTTAGCCTACCCACGAGACCCATCCCCCTGTGGAGGACCGGCTCCGCACGGTGGCATCAGGAGATGACATGGAACCGTTGCGCTTCATCGCGGAAGATGGCGGCACGTCGGACCGACTACCGTTCTCGCCCGAGGAGCTGGTGCGCGGCTACCGGGCGGTGGCCCGGGCCCGCTACTTCGACGAGCGGGCGTTGACCCTCCAGCGCCAGGGCAAGCTCGGCGTCTACCCCCCCTACCGGGGACAGGAGGCCGCCCAGGTCGGGGCGGCGCTGGCGCTCGAGCCGCGCGACTGGCTGGTGCCCAGCTACCGGGACACCGGCGCCGCCCTCACGCACGGCCTGCCGATGAGCCAGATCATCCTGTACTGGCGCGCCACCCCCGCCGGGTGGCGCTTCCCGGACGAGCTGCGGGTGCTCCCCTTCTACATCCCGATCGCCACGCAGCTTCTCCACGCGGTGGGCGTGGCTTCGGCCGGGCGGTACCAGGGCGAGGACTGGGTCGCGATGACCTTCATCGGTGACGGCGGCAGCAGCGAGGGCGACTTCCACGAGGCACTCAACTTCGCGGCGGTGTACTCCGCGCCGATGGTTCTGGTGGTGCAGAACAACGGTTGGGCCATCAGCGTCCCCACCGAGAAGCAGATGCGCAACCAGCGCATCGCGGAGCGGGCCGCCGGCTACGGGATCCCCGGCGTGGTGGTGGACGGCAACGATCTGGCGGCCGTGTGGCACGCGTCCAGGCAGGCGGTGGACCGCGCCCGGGCGGGCGAGGGGCCGACCCTCATCGAGGCCGTCACCTACCGCATGGGCCCCCACACCTCCAGCGACGACCCGAACCGCTACCGCTCACCGGAGAGCACGGCCGCATGGGAGGCGCGCGACCCCATTCAGCGGCTGCGGGCTGCGCTCGGGGCCATGGGTGCGTGGGACGACGAACGCGAGCAGGCGATGCTCGCCGAGCTCGCCGACGAGTTCAGGGCCGCCGTACAGGAGGCGGACGATGCGCCGGAGCCCGAGCCCGAGGAGATCGTGGAGCACGTCTTCGAGTCGATGACGCCCGACGCGCGGGCCGCCTGGGAGGTGCTCCGCCATGGTTGAGACCAGCGGCGCACCGAGCGCTGCGGCGTCGGCTACGCGCTCCATGACCATGGTGCAGGCCATCAACGATGCGCTCGACGTCGCCCTCGCGCAGGACCCCCGGGTGCTGCTGTTCGGGGAGGACGTCGGGATGGGCGGTGTGTTTCGCGTCAGCGACGGCCTTCGGGACAAGTATGGGGAGGAGCGCGTGTTCGATACCCCGCTCGCCGAGGCGGGCATCGTGGGGTACGGCATCGGCCTGGCGCTGGCGGGCATGCGGCCCGTCGCGGAGATCCAGTTCGCCGGCTTCCTCTACCCGGCGCTCGACCAGATCCTCTCCCACCTGGGCCGCTACCGGCACCGCACCCGCGGCCGCTTCACCGTGCCCATGGTGATCCGTGCGCCGTACGGGGGCGGCGTCCACACCCCCGAGCAGCACGCCGACTCGCCCGAGGCGGTGCTGGCGCACGTGCCCGGCGTGAAGGTGGTGATCCCCTCGAGTCCGGAGCGGGCCAAGGGGCTGCTGCTGGCCGCCATCCGCGACCCGGACCCGGTGTTCTTCCTGGAGGCGATCAAGCTCTACCGCTCGGTGAAGGCGGAGGTGCCCGAGGGCGACTTCCAGCTCGAGCTGGGCAAGGCGCGCATCGCGCGGGAGGGCAACGCGGTCACGCTGGTGGCCTACGGCGGCATGGTGGAGGTGTGTCTCAAGGCGGCGGAGGTCGCTGCGCGCGAGGGCGTGGAGCTGGAGGTCGTCGACCTGGAGACCCTGACGCCGTTCGACGCCGACACCGTTCTCGGGTCGGTCGAGAAGACCGGGCGCGCGGTCGTGGTGTACGAGGCCCGCAAGATCGGCGGCTTCGGCGCCGAGGTCGCCGCTCGCATCGCCGAGAGCGCCATCTGGTCGCTGCAGGCACCGGTGCTCCGGGTGGCCGGGTGGGACGCCCCGTATCCACCGTTCAGCGCCATCGAGCACCACTACCGGCCGGACGCGCGGCGGGTGCTGGAGGCCGTGCGGCAAGTGCTTGCTGCCTGAACCACGCCGAATATGGGGCGGGTGCCGGGACCTTCCCGGCCCCCGCCCCTTGCCAAACTGCCCTCCGCCCCCTTAGTATTTAAGGTATTCAGAAGGCACCGTCTGGAGCCGCGACGCGCGGAGGGAGATCGAGCATGGACAAGGAACGGGAGAAGGCCCTCAACCTGGCCCTGAGCAGCATCGAGCGCCAGTTTGGGAAGGGTGCGGTGATGCGGTTGGGGGAGGAGCAGGTGGCGTTGTTGGGGGCTGGGGTGATTTCGACGGGGTCGTTGTCGGTGGATGTGGCGTTGGGGGTGGGGGGTGTGCCTCGGGGTCGGGTGGTGGAGGTGTACGGTCCGGAGGCGGGTGGGAAGACGACGTTGGCGTTGCATGTGGTTGCGCAGGCGCAGGCGGCGGGTGGGGTGGCGGCGTTCGTGGATGCGGAGCATGCGTTGGATCCGTCGTATGCGCGGGCGTTGGGGGTGGATATCGAGCAGTTGTTGGTGAGCCAGCCGGACTCGGGGGAGCAGGCGTTGGAGATCACGGAGTTGCTGGTGCGTTCGGGCGCGGTGGATGTGGTGGTGATCGATAGTGTGGCGGCGTTGACGCCGCGCGCTGAGTTGGAGGGGGAGATGGGGGATGCGCATGTGGGCTTGCAGGCGCGGTTGATGTCGCAGGCGCTGCGCAAGTTGACGGGGGTGTTGTCCAAGAGCAAGGCGACGGCGATCTTCATCAATCAGGTGCGGGAGAAGATCGGGGTGTTGTACGGCAATCCGGAGGTGACGCCGGGCGGGCGGGCGTTGAAGTTCTATGCCAGCGTGCGCATGGAGGTGCGTCGCAAGGGGGATGTGAAGGTGGGCGCGGAGAAGGTGGGGAACCGCGTGCGGGTGAAGGTGACGAAGAACAAGGTGGCGCCGCCGTTTCGGGAGGCGGAGGTGGAGATCTTGTTCGGTCGTGGCATCGATTCCGTGGGGGACCTGGTGAACGTGGCGAGTGACGTGGAGGTGGTGCAGAAGTCGGGGTCGTGGTACTCGTTCGGGGAGACGCGCCTGGGGCAGGGCAAGGAGAAGGCGGTAGAGTTCTTGACGCAGAACCCGGACCTCCTCGCCGACATCCGCGAACGAGTCAT
>Ga0315542_1001349_pt1 | contig 15341 bp, 17 predicted proteins | sample SalMarSW160120MG_FD_202541 | JGI IMG/M metagenome (GOLD analysis project Ga0315542, IMG submission 202541) | Salt marsh sediment microbial communities from the Plum Island Ecosystem LTER, Massachusetts, United States - Salt Marsh Sediment SW1601-20 ...
TGGCTTCTGGCCGGCGCTTCTCGTTCGATGTCGCGACGATCGTGAAGGCGGTCGTGTTCCAGCGGGTGCTGGCGCCGGGTTCGGAGCGGGCGCTGGTGGGGAGTTGGCTGAGGGGCGTGTACGCGCCGGAGTTCGAGGGCATCTCGCTGCAGCACGCCTACCGCGCGCTTCGCTTCCTGGCGGAGGTCGGGCCGCAGCTCGAGGAGCGCCTGACGGGCGTGCTGACCGAGCGCCTGTTCGCTGACGCCAGCCTGGTGCTGTTCGACACCACCAGCACCTACTTTGAGGGGGTAGGGCCGGAGGGCCTGGCGAGCTTCGGGTACTCGCGCGACAAGCGCGGGGATCGGCCGCAGGTGAACCTGGGGTTGCTCACCAGCCGGGAGGGCATCCCGCTGGCGCACTGGCTGTTCCCGGGCCGGCAGTCGGACGTTCGCAGCATGGCCGAGGCCAGCAAGGACTTCCGCTCCAGGCTGAATCTGGGTTCGTTCGTGGTGGTGGCCGACAGGGGCATGGTGAGCGACAGCAACCTGCAGGCGCTGCGGGATGAGGGTGTCGGTTACGTCATCGCCGAGCGGTTGCGGCGCAGCAAGGCCAGCGAGGCCCTCGCCCGCGCAGGGCGCTACAAGAAGGTCGCGCCCCGGCTGGAGGTCAAGGAGATCACTCGTGAAGGCGACGAGCGCCTACTGGTGTGCAGGAACCAAGAGCGAGCGGAAGAAGACGCGCGGCAGCGGCAGGCCATCCTCGAGCACCTCCAAGCCCGCCTCGAAGGCGGCTCCTGGCGGGAGAACCTGCAACCCGCCGCCAGGCGCTACCTCAAGATCAGCGGCGCCAGCGCCGAGATCGACACCGGCAAGGCCAAGAACGACGCCCGGTTCGACGGCAAGTGGGTGCTCAGGACCACCACCGATCTCCCGCCCGAGCAGGTGGCGCTCGCGTACCGAGGCCTGTGGCGCGTGGAGCGCGCCTTCCGCACCTTGAAGACTCCGCTCGAACTGCGCCCCATCTATCACAGCAGCGAGCCCGGCATTCGCGGGCACGTGCACGCCTGCGTGCTCGCCTACACCCTGGTGCGCATCCTCGAGGACCGCCTCGACAGCGCCGGCATCGACCTCAACGCCCACGCCGCCCTGGAACGCCTGGACAGCATCCAGCGCGCCACCATCACCCTCGGCGAACACCGCCTGGAACGCACCAGCACGCCCGACGACGAGCAAGCCGCGATCTTGAAGGCGTTGAAGTCGCCGCTACCGACCGCCATCAACGCCTAGTGACAACACCACGCAACGAAGCGCGTCACCGACGCAATTCAACCATCCCACTGTCGAACTTGGGCAAGGAAGCCAAACGCATCGCCGTCATCGCCGTCGCCCGCAAACTCGCCATCATCCTGTACGCCCTGTGAAGCACCGGCGAGGTCTACGAACCCCTTCGCAACGCCACCAAACCCGCTCCCGACGCAACCCTTGACGTCCCAGCCAGTCCACCACCGACCGACCACCAGGCACCCGCCCAGCCCAGCTAACCTCCGCACACCGCCGACCACGACGACCCCTTCTCGCGTATGACCATCCCACCCGCCGGGTAGGGCGACTGCGCCTTGTTGCTTGATCCAACGAGATCGCTCACTAGATGGCAGCGCCCACCTGGATGAACCCCACCCTGCACCGCCCCACCACCACCGGGGCACCACGAGTGCGCATGGAAGCCTCGGGACGGGACAAGGTCACCACGCCGTCGCCCTACACGCCGACAACCAAAGACCACGAGGCACGGAGTTGACAACTGGCAGCCTCTTCATGGAAGAACCTACAGGACGCAACCAGGAACGGTCGCGTTATCGGCTTGTGATGGCGATGGCGGGGACGATGGAGGACCCCGAGCGCAGGGACGTGGTGAGGCTCTTCCCGCAGATCTTCTCGGAGTTGGAACGTAAGCCGGCCCTGCGTCGCACGACGGCTGAGCTGTTCGGCGAGATCACGCTGCATTTCGCCGAGATCGTGCGTAAGGCCAAGAAGCTGGGCAAGCTCGACGCCGGTACGTCGGAGCTCGGCTACGCCAACCTGATGGTCTCGCTGTTCCAGGGTTACATCATTTAGCGGTTGAACTTCGGCCGCTACTCCAACGAGGCCGACTACATCGCGGGTATACGAGCGCTGTTCAGCGCCTAGGCGGTTGCGCCCGGGGGACATTCGATGTTGTCCGCCACTCGATACCTGCTATTGTTCGACGCCCAATCGTCCACAGGACGTTCGCGTCTGACAACGTGCCGGCTCGCGGTCCCGGTCCATTGCGCCGGTTGGCGAGGGCGACCTAGTGCTGTTCGACTAGTTCCATGGCGACGTCCATCGTGGCTTGAGCGAACTCGGCTGCTGTGACGTCGATGCCGAGAACGCCGAGGACGTCGTACATCGTGCCGAGGTTTCCGAGGTAGACGGCGAGTAGAGCCAGAAGGGACCGGACTTGCCCGTGAAGGTCGCTGCTGCCTGCCAGCCCCACCCTGACCAGGGACAGGAGGCTGTCCCTGAAGCGCTTGGTGATGTCGGGATGCTTCTCGAGGGTTCGCTGGTTGTTCTGGGCGAACCGGAGCCACGGCCCGAGGCGTCCTTGCAGGAGTTCGGTGATGCGCCTCAGGACTTCGCGGCGTACCTCGGTCGATTGGGGCTGCGGCTGGTCGTCCACCCAGCGTAGGAGCTCTTCGACCGGCTCTCGCTGTTGACTGTCCACCACCGCCTCCAGCAGCGCTTCCTTCGATGGGAAGTGGTAGTACAGGGCCGCCTTGGTGATCCCCAGGCGTTCGGCAACCTCGCGCAGGGCCGTCTGCTCGTAGCCCTTGTCGTTGAACAGCTCGAGGGCCACGGCGACCGCTCGCTCGCGCGTGTCGGTGCGGCGAGGACTCATGCCGGGGTCGGTGCCGCGCAGGTGCACGAAGAGGCTACGGTTCCCTGCCGATACCCTACTTGACGGTAAGTAAGGAAAGCTCCTATCATCTCTCCGATCTTGTCACCTACCGGGCGGCAAGTAAAGAGGGTGGACGGGAGCGGATCATCTTGAACGCACAACGCTCGAGCACGACTGAGAGTGCGGACCCGCGGCGGTGGTGGGCGCTTGGGGCGCTTACCTTGCGCGGGCTCGTCTTCAACATCGACACGACGGTCCTCAACCTCGCGCTTCCCACGCTCTCTTCGTCGTTGCATGCGTCGACGGCGCAGCTGCAGTGGTTCGTGGCCGCCTACACACTGGTCATGGCGGCCGTGATGCTGCCGGGCGGGCTGCTCGGCGATCGTTTCGGCCGCAAGCGTTTCCTCGTTCTCGGCATGGCCGTCTTCGGTGTCGCTTCCTTGGCGTGCGCCTACGCGCCCAGTCCGGCGGTATTCATCGCCGCGCGCTCGTTGGCCGGTCTGGCGGCGGGCTTCACGATGCCGCTTGGGCTCGCGATGGTCAGGACGCTGTTCGATGAATCCGAGCTGGCCACGGCAACGGCGGTCTTGATGGGGGCGACGATGGTGGCGGCGCCCGTGGGGCCGCTCCTGGGCGGCTGGCTGCTGGCCCACTTCTGGTGGGGCTCGGTGTTCCTCATCAACGTCCCGATCGTCGCGCTGGGCCTTGTGGGCGCCATGGTGTTCTTGCCCGAGACCCCGGTGGGCCGGCGGGGCTCCTTCGACGGCGTGGGCGTTGTCACCTCGAGCGTTGGCCTCGTCGCCGTCGTCTACGGCGTCATCGAAGCGGGGCAGCGCGGCTGGCTCGTCGCCACCGCGTTCGCGCCTCTGGCTGGAGGCCTGCTCGTGCTCGCCGCGTTCGTGCTCTGGGAGGTGGGGTCCCAGCGCCGGGAGCGGCGCGGGTCTCTTGTGGACCTTCGGCTGTTCGGATCGGCTGGCTTCACGTGGGGCACCATCCTGCTCACCCTGATGACGTTCGCGATGTTCGGCGTGACGTTCATCGCGCCGCAGTTCTTCCAGGCGGTCAGGGGCTTGGGTCCGCAGGCTACGGCGGTTCGGTTCCTTACCCTGACGGTTGGTGTCGTCGTAGGCTCCACCATCGGAACGCAAGTCCTTCCGCGGCTCGGTACGAGGATTGCGGTTGGCCTGGGGTTCGGCCTGCTGGCGGCGGGGCTGCTCACGGGGGCTGCTACTGGGGTTGGCGCCGGCGACGTCTACGCGCTTGGTTGGATGACGGTTGTCGGGGTTGCCGTCGGGTTCGTGATGCCTGCGGCCAACGCCGTCGCCCTGGCTGCCCTGCCCAGAGAATGGGCTGGCTCTGGCTCGGCGCTCCTCACGACCGGGCGCATGGTCGGTGGCACCTTCGGCGTGGCCATTCTGGGGTCCATTCTCAATGCCGGATACAAGGCCCATCTCAGCGGCGTGGCGTTGCCGCCGGCCGCTGCGGGCACGATCCGTCAAAGCGTCTTCGGTGGCATCCGTGTCGCGCAGCAGACCCATTCGGCGGCGCTTCTGGACGCCGTCAGGGCAGCATTCATGGGAGGTATGGACACCACGCTCGTCGTTTGCGCCGCCATCGCGCTCGCCGGCGCCCTTCTCGCCATCACCTTCCTGCCTCGCTACTCCAAGGCAAACGAGACTGCGAGCCCGGACGGCGGCGCGGCCTAGGTGGAGATCCCGACACGGGGAAGCATGCCAATTCGCGCGGCGACCAGGTGAGAGCCCGCCCAGCGCGCCGGCACTCCGGAACCTCCCATGACCCTCGGCGCGGAACGGGGATCAAAGTGCCCATCGAGTGTCGGCGGCGTCGGACAATCATGGCGGATTCAAGGGGTGGCTGCAATGATGGCTTCGTCGAGCATATCGCTTGGAGTTTGGTAGGCGAGGGTCTGGCGGGGTCGGGTGTTGAGGTGCTGAGCTTGACGTTCGTCGGGCCGCGGCATCATGATCCGGTTAGCGTTGCCATCGTCTTGTGCCCCAACGCCCCGCTTTCCGCGCCACTCCCCGACGGCGCCGGCCTCCGCGTGCTGACGCTGCTCCCAATGCTGGCGCTACTGGCCCTCGTAACGTACGCCGGCGCCGTCGTCGCCTCGCACGTCCTCCCGACCGGCCTCGACCCCGTTAGGCATGCCCTCAGCCAGTACGCCTCGGGCGCGCGTCCCCGTCCCGCCGCTGTCGCGGGCACGGCCAACATCGTTGCTCTCGCGCTGCTTACGGCGGCGCTCGCGACGGGGGTGGATGCGCCGCCGCTTACGCCCCGTGGCCTGGCGCCCCTGACCCTGATGGCGCTCACGCGGCTGGGAACGCGCGCGCTGCCGATGGACGCGCCTGGGACACGCCCAACGGGACGCGGCCGGGCCCACGTGCTCCTAGCCATGGCGAACTTCGTGGTGTCGGTCGTTGCGCTGCAGGCGCTCACCGGGAGACTCAACCCCGCTCCCGGCTGGCACGCGGTCGCGCCCGTTCTCACCGCGCTCGCCGGGCTGGCGTCCCCGCTGCTGGCGGTCGTAGCCGTGTGCTTCCTCGTCCCGCCCCTGCGACGCGTGTTCGGGCTGGCCGAGCGGCTCTTCGCGCTCGACATCCACGGCTGGCTGTTGACCGTCGCCGCCGTTATGACCGCGCACGGGCTAGGCATCGCCTGAGCGACCGGGCGGTTCGTGGAGCGGCCGGAACCCTTCCACACGGCAGGGCTTGCACGGCCGGCCGTTGGCCCTGTAATGCTGGGCTCGCCGACACTGAGGCCATCGTCTGGATTACCCTGCTCAAGAAGGCTGTGCGCGCCGCCGTAGGCTACCGGCGCAGTTGGGGGGCACCATGAAGCGCCGAGTCAGAGTGTTTCTGGCTGATTCAAGGGTTCGTTGCAACGTCCTTTGAGCGGTTCCAGGGCCGGCCATGCTTACCTTGGATAATGGCTTCTATCCAGGGTAGAGTCCGGCAACGCCGCGACGCTCTTCGCATTTAGGTCGTCGTCCGCTCCTGGCGCCTGCTCGCGACCGCGACTGAAAGGAGATGCGTATGGCCACCGTTCAGGTCCGCTACATCGTTCGCGACGTCGATGCTGCGATTGCGTTCTACAGCGCTCAACTCGGTTTCGAGCTCGTCATGCACCCCGCGCCTTCCTTCGCCATGCTGCAACGGGGCGACCTTAGGCTGGTGCTGAGCGCACCGAACCCCTCGCCTGGGGGCGGGGCACCCCTTGCCGACGGGCGTGTGCCCGAGCCCGGAGGGTGGAACCGCTTCGCCGTGCAGGTGGACAACCTTGACGCTGCGGTAGAGCGGCTGAAGGCATCGGGCGCGACGCTCCGCGGCGGCGTGGTCGCGGGCGTCGGCGTTCGGCAGGCCCTCGTGGAGGACCCCTCGGGCAATCCGGTCGAGCTCTTCGAGCCGCTGCGTGACGAGGCGGCGCTGGAGCGCCCCGGCTGACCCGGGCGGGCCACCAGCCGCGCGCCCCGCTCATGACACTCGCCAACCATGCAGCCCCGGCTCCGCAATCCCTCAACGACAACGCCTTCCGGCAGCTCGCCGCCGTCCCGCCCGAGGTCGAGTGGTTCGCCAACCTCCGCAACCCCAACACCCGCAAGGCCTACCAGGCCGACATCCGCGACTTCACCACCTACACCGGCATCCGTGAGCCTGAGGACTTCCGGCGGATCACCCGCGCGCACGTCATCGCCTGGCGCGACCACCTCGTGCAGCGCGAGCTCGGGTCCGCCACCGTCCGACGCAAGCTCGCCGCGTTGAGCTCGCTGTACGCCTACCTGTGCGACCGCAACGCGGTCGAGGGCAACCCCGTCGCCGGCGTCGCCCGGCCCACCAGCGCCACCGCGACAGGAGAGGGCAGCACCCCCGCCATCAGCGCCGCCCAGGCTCGCGCCCTGCTCGAGGCACCGGATCCGAACACCCTGAAAGGGAAGAGGGACCGCGCCATCCTCGCCACGCTCCTCTACCACGGCATCCGCCGCGAAGAGCTCGCCAAGCTGCGCGTCAAGGACGTGCACGAGAGGGAGGGCGTGCCGCACCTGCGGATCCGCGGCAAACGCGGCAAGACCCGGCACCTACCCGCCGCGCCCGTCGCGCTGCGGCTCATCAGCGCGTACCTCGAGGCGGCCGGGCACGCCGGCGACGGGGGAGGGGCGCTGTTCCGGCCCGTCAAGAACAACCGGACGGGGACCCTGGACAAGCACCTGCACCCCGAATCGATCTACCAGAGCGTGGTGCGGCACTACGCCAAGAAGGCCGGCATCGACGCCAGCGGCGTGGGGGTGCACTCCCTCAGGGCCACCGCCGCCACCAACGCCCTGCTCAACGGCGCCGACATCGCCAAGGTGCAGACCTGGCTCGGACACGCCAACATCAGCACCACCCGCATCTACGACCGGCGCAACGACCGGCCAGAGGACAGCCCAACGTATCGGGTGTCGTACTGACCTGGGGGTATCGGTGAATCCGGAAACGGCAAGCGGACTTGTGGTGATTGCAAGGCAACTAGGCGAGTACGCGAGACCCTTCAAGCCGTATCTCGAGGACCTTACTGAGAGTGTGCGGCTAGGCACTACGGCACGCTGGCGCTTCAGAAATGCCCTCGCCGCGATGCAGTGGGCGCAACAGGAACTGGCTAGGCGTGGCATTCCGCCTGACCGGCTTCCAAGTCAACTGCGCGACATCCTCCCCATCCTCGAGGGCGCGAGCGACGACGACGATCCGACCCTCCACGCGCTGTGGTCTCGGTTGCTCACAAACGCCCTAGATCCACACACCGATGTCTCCTCCGTGCAATACGCCGCCGTTCTTCGCCAGCTCTCTCCTTCTCAGGCAAAGATCCTCCAGTACCTTGCTGCCGAAATTGCCCCCTCGGCGGAACAGGGCGCTGAGCTTCCGCAGTTGGCCTTGCGGACCCCGTGGGGCCCTGAAGACACCGCGTTTCTCGCGGCCTTCCAGCACCTCGAGAACCTCGGCCTTGTCGCGGGCAATTTCGACGTGGAGCCCCATGAAGCGGAGCACATAGCGTCACGTATCTCTGAGGGCGTCTTCTTGAGCGTCCTTGGCCAATCGCTAATGTCAGCGTGTGCAGCTCCAGGCGCTCCGGCCAACGGCAGCTAGCGCCAAGCTGGGCGGTAGGGCCGGGGACGTGCGCGGCAAGGGAAGGGGAACCGCTCGGCACCTCGTTGCAGGGTTTCCATGCATCAGCCTCCTCGGCGTCGCTCGTTGAGCCATGCGGGCGCGGGGATTTCCTCCGCTTCAAACGTGTGTAGCCCGCCCCGGACGCGCCAGGCGCGCTTGTGAAGCTTCGTGCCCGTAGGGGCGTAATGGAACACGGCGGCGATGACGGCTTGCCGCTCTTCGCTCGTGGCCTGCTCCCCCTCGTCCGCCGGGAACACCTGCGCCAGCGTCACCCACTTACCGGGCACGAGGGGAGTTCGGTGGTTTGTGTAGCGGTCTTCTCGCCGCTCGGTGCCGAAGGCGATGCGGCCATCGCCCTGCGTCCACCAATCGGCGTAGACGCCATCGATCCAGAGGTTGTGCGGCGAGAGGTTGGCGAGTTCGGCCCGGTAGGGGCCCGGCTGTCCTCCTCGACCGGCACGTGCGCCCGTAAGCAGAAGGTGCGGCGTCTTCTCGCGCCGGTGCTGCTCGTAGCCAACCCATGCCAACGTCCCCGTGCCTGCGGCGGCGACCGCAGCAAGCACCCACGAGACGATTACCTGACCCCAGGGCACCACCGCCCCCTCTCGCCACTGAGAGAGTCCATCATGAAGTGTTGCAGCGACCCCTTGAGCCCAAGGACGTTATCCGACTGTTGTCCGCCCGCACCTGCCTGGTTCAATCGTGGTCGCCATGGCGGGCTCCCGGTGCAAGCCGTTCGGTTTCCGCGAGCTCAGCACCGCGGTCTGCGCAGTCCCGCCCGCTTCGAACAGATCATGCCCCGCGTAACCCCGGGCACGCGACCCGATGGCGGCCCTCGCTGCTGTCGATGTCGGCGCGCCGAACCATGAGCGCGGGGACGGCCGTCGAGGCCGTCCCCGGGATGTTCGTCGGCTTCCGAGCCGGCAGGCTCAGTTGTCCAGGCGTTGCACGAGATCGAGGTAGGTGATCTCGGGATTGCCGAGCACGCCGGCCCGTTCCATGGCCTCCTTGAGGGCCGGGTCGTTGGCGAACTTCCGTGCCTTGTCGGCGGTCTCGAACTCCATCAGCACGGACACGGAGTTGGGGTGCTCGGAGTCGTGGAAGAGCTGAGCGCTCTTGGAGCCTTCGGCGCGGCGCCGGCCGGCGTCACTCTCGAAGGCGGTCTTCCAGGTGCCGAAGTTCTTCACGTTGTGTCTGACGTTCAGGTAGGTCATGGCGTGGTACTCCCTTCGCGCGTTACGCGGCAGTCAGCGGAACCGACCGGGGCGCGACAGGCGCGACCTTCGCCGGCGAGGTACGCCGGGTTGAGCAATGCACAGGGCTGTTGTCGGGCTGTAGGCGAGAGGAGGTGCAAGAAGAAGTATAGCAGAAGACTGTTAACTAGTCAACTGGTGAACGGTAAAAGGTTGCGCAAGCAAGCACGTTGCGGTATAGCTGTTCACACGATGAAGACGCGACCACCGAGAGGCCCGCAGGGTGACGCCGGACGTGGCCCCACCAGTACCGCGCCGCACCCTGTCGGCGCCCAGCCCGACGCCGTATGGGAGGAGTTGCTCCAGACGGTGCAACGGCTGACCCGGACCCTCGAGGACGGCATGAAGGCCGAGGGGTACGTGCTGAGCTGGTACCAGGTGCTCAGCCGGCTCGCCGCCGCCCCGGGCGGGCGCCTCCGCATGCAGCAGCTGGCGGACGACGTGATCCTGACCCGTGGCGGCCTGACGCGGCTCGTCGACCGCCTGGAGGCGCGGGAGCTGGTGCGGCGCGGTCGCGATGAGGACGATCGCCGCGGCGCCTACGCCGTGCTAACGGAACGAGGCCGAGAGGCCTACCGCCGGCTCGCCACCGGTTACCACCGCGACCTCAACAGGCACTTCGGCCGTCACCTGTCGCGGGACGACCTTCGGGCACTCCAGCAGGCGATCGCCAAGGTGCGCGCAGGACACCCAGAATGAAGCCGCAGCGGGCGACCCCACGAGAGGCACCACAGCACAGCGCGGCCTCGTCATGACAAGGAGCGTTGTCAGAGGCTCCGCCCGCATGAGGACACTGGCCATTATTTGGTGCCACTCGTTTGCAGCCAAGACCTTTCGCTTCTAGTCACGAAGCTGCTCACGAATTCCCTTCGAGGCACCAATTTCCTCTGCCGACATGCCCTGACATAGATTGTGGACAATCGTTTGAGCCCCGTAGGCAGCCAAAGATGGTGTGCACGGCGCCCTTATGTCCAGACACAAACGCTCACGTATTGACACATACGCGCACAAACGGCAATAATGCTTGATACACGAAGAGTGAGGTGGGGATCGGATGGACCTGAGGCCGGAGCGGCTCGAGCGCATCGTGCAGCTTCTGAATCAGCGTGGTGGCGCGAGGACGAACGAGTTGGCAGGCGAGCTCGGCGTGTCCGCCGCGACGATCCGTCGCGATCTGGAAGAACTCGCCGCACGTGGTTCGGTCGACCGAACACACGGTGGTGCCGTGATCCTACGCTCCAGCACCGCGAAGGAGGCGCCGTACGAGGAGAAGGCGCTGCGCATGCATACAGAGAAGGGGCGGATAGCCCAACGGGGCCTTGACTTCGTTCCGGACGGCGCAACCATCGTGCTGGATTCCGGGACGACGGTCCTCGAACTCGCCCGTCGCCTTATTGGTAAGCCGGTCACGGTAATCGCTCTGGACCTGCCATCCGCAATGGCTCTTGCCTCGGGGGAAGGGGTCGAGGTGTGGACACCCGGCGGCCGGGTTCGCAACGGGTTGTACAGCTTGGTTGGTCCGTGGGTCGAAGGAAGCCTGCGGACGCTTGCGGTGGATGTCTTCTTCATGGGCGCGGACGCGATCGACAGTGTGGGGGTCTCGAACAGCACCGTGGAAGAGGCGGAGGTGAAGCGGCTCGCAATCGGCTGTGCTCGCACGACCGTGCTTCTCGCCGACAGCTCCAAGTTAGGTAAACGCTCGTTTGCGCGCGTTTGTCCCCTCAGCGCGATCGGCACTCTCATCACCGACGAGGCGTCCCGCGCGGCGCTCGCCGACATCGACCACGAGTCCGTCCACGTCGAGTACGTGTGACGGCCGTCGGCCAATCTCGGAGGTCTGGATGACCACAAATGACCGGACACAAGCTCAGAAAGAGGCCCGTTTGGGAGCGCTCCGGCGCATCTTCGGTGATGACAAGCCGGTGATCGCAATGGTTCACATCCCGGCGCTGCCGGGCACGCCGCGCTATGACGCTTCAGGCGGCATGGATGCCCTCGTCGAATCTGCGCGCAAGGACATCTCGGCCTTGCAGGAGGCCGGCGTCGATGCGATCATGTTCGGAAACGAGAACGATAGGCCGTACCAACTCGATGTCGACGTAGCTTCCACGGCCGGCATGGCCTATGTGATCGGTAGGCTCCAGGGCGAGATCAGGGTCCCATTCGGCGTCGACGTGCTCTGGGACCCGCTGAGCACCGTGGGGCTGGCCGCCGCCACCGGCGCCCGTTTCGCGCGTGAGATATTCACGGGTGTCTACGGGTCGGACATGGGGTTGTGGCAGCGCAGCGCCGCGACCGCATTGCGTTACCGGCGCCAGGTCGCCCGCGACGATCTGTTCCTGCTCTTCAACGTCACTGCCGAGTTCGCCTCCCCGCTCGACGCTCGTAACGTGGCACAGCGAGCGAAGAGCGTGGTGTTCTCCAGCCTTGCGGACGCGATTCTGGTGTCTGGGCCGATGACTGGACAAGCGGCACCACTCGAGCATCTGGAGAGCGTGAGACAGGAAGTGCGGGACGTACCAGTCCTGGCAAACACCGGTGTCAAGCACGAGAACGTCGCTGACATCCTGAAGCTCACCGACGGCTGCGTGGTCGGCACCTCACTCAAGGTCGACGGCAACACCTGGAACCCGGTTGACCGGGAGCGGGCAGTGGAGTTCATGCGCATCGCGCGGAAGGTGCGGCAGAACTAACGATGGTGGTGGGAGTGGACGTCGGAACGACCGCCGTGAAGGGAATCCTTCTCGGTGAGGACGCCCGTGTGCTCGCAACGGCCGAGCACGCCCACGACCTAAGTAGTCCCCATCCAACCTGGGCGGAGGAATCCCCCGACGACTGGTGGCGCGGCACCGTAGAAGTCTTGAGATCGCTGCTTTCTGGTCGCGACCCAGCGCTCGTCCAAGCCGTCGGCGTCTCCGGCATGGTGCCAGCGGTGGTGGGCCTCGATAGAAGTGGCGTGCCGGTCAGGCCGTCGATCCAGCAGAATGATGCGCGGGCCCACGAGGAGGTCCGCTGGTTCGCCGAGCGCTTCGACGAGGACCGGTTGTTCGCGGACACGGGCGCCACCTGGAACCAACAACTGGTGGCGCCGAAGCTGCTGTGGCTTCACCGGCACGAAGGCGCCGAGTGGGTAAACGTGGAGCGGATCGTCGGCTCCTACGAGTACGTAACCGAGAAGCTGGGGGCCGAACCGTACACGGAGTGCAACTGGGCGCTCGAGTCGGGCCTTTGGAACGTCCGCGAGCGCTCCTGGTCGGGGCCGATCCTCGAGGCAGCGGGCGGAACGATAGCGTGGCTCCGTTCAGTGAAATGGCCGCACGAGGTCGTGGGCGAGGTTAGCCGTGAAGCGGCCGACGCAACAGGCCTTGCAGCCGGCACGCCACTCATCGCGGGCAGCGCGGACCACATCGCAGCCGCGTTCGCTGCCGGCCTTCAGCACCCCGGCGACGTCGTCATGAAGTTCGGCGGTGCCGGCGACTTCCTATACGCAACCGACACCTTCGAGTCCGTACGAGAGCTGTTCGTGGACTATCACGACGTCCCGGGCCGGTTCGTGATCAACGGCTGCATGGCATCCTCGGGCTCGCTGGTCAAGTGGTTTCAATCCTACTTCGCGCCTAGTAAGACCTTCGCGGCGCTCGATGATGAAGCAGCACTGCTGGAACCGGGAGCCGAGGGACTCGTCTTGCTCCCATACTTCCTAGGCGAAAAGACACCGCTCCACGATCCTTTCGCGCGAGGCACCCTCATCGGATTGACGCTGTCGCACACGCCGGCACACGTCTACCGAGCGGTACTCGAAGGAGTCGCCTATGCCTTCCGGCACCACCTCGAGGTGCTCAAGCAAGCCAGCTATCCGGTCCGGCGCATCTTCATGATGGACGGTGGGGCGCGGAGTGCGCTCTGGAGAGGTATCCTGGCGTCGGTCCTGAACCATGATGTGACATACCTGCGTGGCGGGGAGAGCGGCAGCGCTCTCGGTGTGGCTTTCCTGGCAGGTGTCACTGCCGGCCAATGGGGGTTCGAGGACATTCCCAGCTTCGTTCATCAGGAGGGCGTTGCGGAACCGTCAGCACACGCCGTCGCCAGGTACGACGAGCTGTACACCGTCTACCGCGACCTCTACGTCCGTTTGAAGGATCTCTACCCCAAACTCTTGGAGGCAGCTCGTGCATGACTTCCCAAACGCACTGGTTACCGGTGGTGCGTCGGGCATCGGTCGAGCGATCGCGCGTCGGCTGCACGCCGACGGAATGAAGGTATGGATCGCCGATCTCGACGAGGCGGGCGCGCGCGCCGTGGCTTCCGAGCTGGGTGCCGGTGGTCGGACGCGCGCGCTTGCGTGCGATGTGACCAACCGGCGTAATCTCGACGCCCTCATCGACACCGTCTTCGGCGAAGACGGCCGTATCGACGTGTTGTGCGCCAATGCCGGTGTCTCATCGATGCAGTCTTTCCTGGAGCTTACCGAGGAGGAGTGGGACCGGAACCTCGCTGTCAACGCGAAGGGCACCTTCTTGACGATGCAGGTAGCGACGAGGCGGATGATCCGGCAGGAACCACGACCGGGCCGGCCTTTGCGAGGCAAGGTCATTGCCACCGCGTCGATGGCGGCCCGGCAAGGTGCGCCGTTCCTAGCACACTACTCCGCGTCCAAGTTCGCGGTGACAGGCCTCGTGCACGCGGTCGCCAAGGAGCTCGCCCCCCATGCCGTCACAGTCAACGCGATCAACCCGGGTTACGTGCGCACCTCGATGCAGGAGCGGGAAGTCCGGTGGGAGGGGACTCTGCGAGGCATGTCGCCAGACGAGGTGCTCGCCGACTACGTTCGTCAGACACCGCTGGGAAGACTGGAGGACCCGGAGGACGTGGCCGCGGTTGTGTCCTTCCTGGCAGGTCCGGACTCCGACTTCCTGACAGGCGAATCGATTGAGATCAATGGCGGTGCATTCATCTTCTGATGCGTAGATCGGGAGGTTCGTAAGGTGCAGGCTCAGGCACGGCCGAGACGGCGCAGGCGGATCCGCTGGGGGAAGGTCCTGGCCCACGTGGCCCTGATCGTGTTCTCCCTGTACATCCTGTTGCCGCTGCTGTGGGTACTTCGAACCAGCCTTGTTCCGGAGGCGAGGGCCTACAGCGCTTCCATTGTGCCCTCGCTCACCTTCAGCAACTACGTCCGGCTTTTCGAAGCGCACGATTTCGGCAGGACCTACCTCAATAGCTTTCTTGCTGCGGCAGGCTCCACAGCCTTCGGCGTCCCGCTAGCGGCGATGACTGGCTATGCCTTTGCCCGCTTCGGCACCGGTGGGCAGCCAACCCGCTTCATGGTCCTCGCTACCCAGATGCTCCCGCCGGTGGCGCTCGCTCTGCCCATCTTCACGATCTTCCGTGGCATCGGTCTGACGAACTCCGTCTTCGGGATCGGCCTGGCATACGTGGGCCTCAACTTCCCGTTCATGACGTGGATCCTGATGGGGTTCTTTGAGGGAGTTCCGGTGGAGTTGGAATGGGCGGGACTCGTCGATGGCGCCACGCGTTGGGCGGCCTTCTGGAGGGTGGTGGTACCGGTGGCAGCCCCAGGTATCGCTGCCGCGGCAGTCTTGGGGTTCATCCTGGCCTGGAACGAGTTCCTGTTCGCTCTGATCTTGAGCGGGCCGCACACGGCAACGATTCCTGTAACGCTATCAGGCCTCCAATCGCAAAACGGCGTGCTCATCGCTGAAATCTCGGCTGGGGTCATCCTCGGGGTGCTCCCCTTGGTCATCGCCTCGCGGTTCATCCAGCGTTATCTCGTTCGTGGCTTGACATTCGGGGCAGTCAAGTGAGGAGGTGCCAAAGAACCCAAGCCAGAGAGTGGGCCCGAACGTTGGGCCATTCGCGCACCACTGTCGAAGGGGAGGCAAAGATGTTGAGAAATCGCAGAAGCTGGCTGGTTGCCGTCGCATCGGTGCTGCTCGGGCTGTTCTTCCTGGCCTCGAACGCCGACGCGCAAGGGATCACGCTCAACATCCTGATGGAGGACGTTCCCGAG
>Ga0315542_1001351_pt1 | contig 15313 bp, 9 predicted proteins | sample SalMarSW160120MG_FD_202541 | JGI IMG/M metagenome (GOLD analysis project Ga0315542, IMG submission 202541) | Salt marsh sediment microbial communities from the Plum Island Ecosystem LTER, Massachusetts, United States - Salt Marsh Sediment SW1601-20 ...
CCTGGAGGAAAAAAAACTGGTCTTTTCGCTCTTTTTCGGATTGCAGATTCACCGAGAATTCAATTTCAACAGGGCATCCAAGGCTTTTTCGCCCCAGGGAAAGCAGATCGCTCAAGAGCGCCGGAAGAGGGAAAACATCATGTTTGATGATGGACGAAAAGGTAAGCACTTTTGGACCCGGTATGTATCCTGTATCTCTGATCCGATGCTCTTCCGCAACATAAGTGCCGGCAAGCGCCTTTACCGGAAATTCGTCTTCAGCTTCATCCACTTCTCTCCTCTCCAGGTTCGAGTATGTGTCAAGATGAAGCTCATCCGGATAATTTCGAATTCTCAGGGCATAAAAGAAACGCTGGGCATTTTCAAGGATATCGTCCACGCTCGAAAACTGCGGGGTAACCTTTGGGTATTTCGGGGAAAATCGGAGGGCTTTCTCGCCCTCTACAACCATCTTTCCAAAACCAAGGGCGATACTCGCAACCCCATCTTCGGTGGACATGGGATCAATGGGGTAAAAATTATGGGATTGTGCGACGCCACCCATGCTTGGATAAAAGAATTCACCGTATTCCTGGCCCACAAGCTGCTGGACAATAACCGCCATGGCCTCTTCCTGGGGTTGTGTTGAAATACTCTTTGAATACGATCTGGCAGACTCGTAATAGGTAGAAGCATACACCAGTTTGATGGCCGCCAGAAGGTGCTGGAGCCGGACGGCAAGATCGGGATGATTGTTCGGGATCATATATGTCTTGTAGATACCCGCATAAGGTTGGAAATGGGCATCTTCGAGAAGACTGGAGGATCGGATAGAAAGCGGCGACTTGACTCGATGGAGGAAGGCCTCGAGATCCCGCGCCAGCCAATCGGGCATTTCCGCTTCAAGGAAGCTTTCCATGATTTCCCGGTCATCGTACCCTTCCTTTGCAAAACGGCGGAGGTCATTTTTGTCCACAAAAGCTTCAAAACCGTCTGTACAGACAACCAGTGTTTTGGGAATCAGGATCTTCACTCCCGGATACTTCTCGTGCAATTCCTGCTGTTCCTGGAGTACGGTAGACATGAACGCCAAACCCCTGGCCTTGCCTCCGAGAGAACCCTGTCCTATCTTGACAAAGTCCATGGCATCCGGATCAAAGAAAAGATCATTAAACCGCGCAACCACTCCTTTCTGCCTCCACTTCCGGAGGCTGTGTATCCTGGAGATAATATAGGTGCGCATCTCCTCGATATCCGAGAACTCGGATGCATCCACCTCCCTGAATGTTGAAGCCAGGGTGAATTCAGAACGGGCCATGATCCATCGGGAAAAATGGTTGTGCTTGCCGTGATACCAGAGACATTCGTCCGGGGCCTCGGCTATTTTCATTTCAAGTTCATGGAGGTTGGATGCCCGGCCGATTACCGTACCGTCGGGCAGTCGAAAAATGAAATCTCCAAATCCCAGGTGCGTCAAGCAAAACTCATGCAGTTCGTCAAGGAGATTGGGGCTGTTCTTGTCAATAAACGCAGCAGGAATGCGGGCGGCGCTTTCCTTATTGCCTGATTCGGAACTCATGAGCAACAGGGGCAAATCCGGGATCTTGTCCCTGATCCTGGAGAGCAGCAAAAACCCCGCATCGTCTTCCAGCCGGCCTTCCTTGGGCAGGCGCGTATCCGAGATAACACCGAACAGAAAGGACCTGTATCTCCGATAGAGTGTCACGGCCTCATCATAACTGCGCGCGAGCAATATCTTGGGTCTTGCCCTCATGAGCAGCAACCGATGCTCTTCATTCAGCCCGCCCTGCAGCACCGCCTGCGTCTGTTTGACTATTTCCTTATAGATCAGGGGCAGGATCGATGAATAGTAGACAGGAGAATCCTCCACCAGGATAAGGACGCGCACCATCGCTCGCTGGGTATCGAAATCCACATTAAGGCTGTCTTCGGCATTTTTGACCAGGGCAAGGAGCAGACCCGAATTGCCGGACCAGATAAAGATCTTATCGATGCCGGAGCAGTCCCGGCCGTCCGGCAGCGGGTAGATATTCCTCACACTGTGTGCCAGGAGGATAACCGGAAGGTTCTGATTTCTCTTTTTGATTTCAAGGCTCAGGGAGAAGGCGTCCATATCGTCCAGGTGCGGCATGGTGATCACCATGTCGACCCTCTTCTTCTCCAGATGGGCCAGGGCCTCGCGGGCTGAAGAAGTCCGGGTTACCCGCGGAGGTTGGCTAAGGTTCAACCCACTGTATTCATTAATGATCTGAGATGCAAGGCTGGTATCTTCCTCAATAATGAACGCGTCGTAAGGGCTTGAGACGAGGAGGATCTCCCGTATCTTGACGGCCATCAACTCGTAAAATGCCTTGAAGTGGGAATAAAACTCGGTCGGTTCGCTGCTTTTTGTGTCGAACATGTTTTTTTCCGTGCAGAGCTAGTTTCCATTTATAAATGGCTATTTTTCACAATCTCATCGTCAATCTGCGGGATCACTTGTGCGACGTACTAAAGTGCGTCTCCGCGTAATCCCTTGATCTTCTTGATCTTGTAAAAAATATCTCATTTCTGGATTGGAAACTCGCCAGTGCCCAAATTCTATTTGTGGATGGGCACAGAGCGAAGGAATGAGGTATATGAATATCAATTAAATTTATCATGGGGAGTTGAGAGATGCAATCGGAATCGAGGATTGAAAAATGATCTCCATCACGAGAAGCGCTCAATGCGCAAGGGGAAAAGATCCATGAAAGGGGTCTCGCCTGTTGCGAGCTGAGAAACCATTTTTCCCGTGGCCGGCGCCAGAGATATGCCAAGCATCCCGTGACCGGCCGCAACAATGACGTTATCGTAGGAACGGGGTCGCCCGATGTAGGGAAGGCCGTCGGGGGTACAGGGCCTGAGTCCTTGCCATATCTCCATAATGTCCATATTATCAGGCTCAAGGTCCGGTAAGTATGCAGGCACTGTTTTCAAGACAGCCCCCACTCTTCGCCGGTTGATGGACTGATCGAATCCCGCAAGCTCGAGGGTCCCGGCAAACCGCGCCGTATCCCCCATGGGAGTCAACACCACCTTCGCTTCTGCCAGGTTACAGGGTATCTCTGGAAAACCCTCGGGTTTCTTGAAGGTGACACTGTATCCCTTGGCAGGTTCTATCATCAGCCTTATATGCAAGTCCCTGGCAATCTGCGGGCTCCATGCTCCCCCGGCCACGATCACCTCCTCGGCTGAGATATCCCCTCTGGTCGTATGGACCCTGGTAACCCTGCGCCCGGATGCCTCAAGCCCCATGACTTCCGTGGAGGTGGCCAGATGAACTCCATGTTCGGCGGCATGTCCGGCGAGCTGTTTCACAAATTGATCAGGGATCAGGTGGGCATCCCCATGGGAGAAGATCGCTCCGACCGCCCTGGTTCTCAAGCCGCCTGTCAACTCGGCCAGTTCGGCCTTTCCGAGCACGTCGCCCTCGATGCCAAAGGTCTGCAGCAGTCTGAATGCCTTTTTTCCCTCCTCAAGCTCAGCGGTGGTCCTGAAGAGGTCAAGGAGACCCTTCTTTTCGAAGCCGAAGTGGAGGCCTTGCATGCCTGCCAGTTCCTCGAACAGGTGGAGGCTTTGGAGCGTGAGGCCATGGAGAACAGGTATGGATCTGCGCACGTGACGGTCGTTGCAGGCGCCGCGAAACTTCCACATCCATGAGAGCAGCGCCGGCCTCAGGCTCGGTTTGATATAGAAGGGGCTCTCCGGATCAGGAAGCCATTTGATGCACTGAAGAATGACTCCAGGAGCCGCAAGCGGAATGCTGTAACTGGGAACAATGAGTCCTGCGTTTCCATAAGAAGCGCCGGAGCAGACCTGCCCTTTCTCAACGACCGTGACCTCTTTTCCCTGCTCCCGAAGATAGTGGGCGCAACAGATCCCGATGGCCCCGCCGCCGATGATCAGCACCTCTGCCTCATGGTCCATGAATTGACCGCCTCCTTGTCCCAAATCCACCATTTAATTTTCACATCATACGTTTCACCGAGGGATTTGGCGAAATCCCTGGTCACCAGCAAGGTGTCAGATGCAAGGCGCCAAGGAGCGACGACTGAGACGTATAAACAATACGTCGCAAGGAGGAGCGACCGAAGGCAACGCCGCAGATGATACCTTGCTGGTGAATCAGGGTTGTCCATTTCTATTTTACTTCATACCAAAGTGTGATATGGATTGCAAATACGTACAGCCGGGAAGAACCCCTCACCTTAGGAAAATCACTCATATTTCAGAGACGACACGGAGGATTGAGACATGGGAATACAAGCCCCCGAATTGTATTTCAAGCCCAAAATGCAGGTCATCAACGACGACCAGATCAGAGAGATTCACTTGGCCTCATTGGAAGTACTGGAACGGACAGGCATCAAGATGACTCATCCCCGAGGGGTCGAACTGCTGGACGGAGCCGGGGCCCGGGTGGAAGGCGATCGAGTCCGCATTCCTGCGTGGATGGTGGAGGATGCCATTCAAAAGGCGCCTTCCCGGATAGTCCTTGGCAAACGAAACGGAGAGCGGTCCGTCTTCCTGGAGGGAGACAAATCCTGGTTCGGCCCCAGCCTGGACTGCATTGATTATCTGGACCCCGTCACCGAGAGACGTGTGCGCTTCACGAGCGACCATTGCAGGATCACCGCCGCCATAGCAGACGCCTTGCCCAATTTTCACTGGACCATGACCATCGGCATGGCACACGACCAGCCGGCCGAGATAGCTGACCGCGTGATTGCGCGACAAGCCCTGACCTATTGTGAAAAACCCCTGGTCTTCTGCTGCAACGATGCCCAAAGCGAGCGCGACATCTATGAAATGGCGCTGCTCATCTGTGGGGGCAAGGAGAATTTTGAAAAGGCACCGTTCGTTGTGCAATACTCAGAACCCATTTCACCGCTGGAATACTACGATCCTGCAGTGGAAAAGATGCTCTTCACCGTGGAGCACGGCATTCCCCTGATCAACTTTCCGGCACCCCAGGCGGGAGGTTCTGCTCCCGCCACCTTTGCCGGCACCATCGTACAAGGGAGCGCCGAATCCCTGAGCGGACTCGTACTTGCCCAGGTGGCAAAACCGGGAGCTCCTTTCATCTACGGGGCATTCGCGACAATTATGGACATGCGCACATCTGTCTTCTCGTACGGCGCGCCTGAAATGGCCCTGATGGTTGGCGCCATGGCTCAGATGGCGCAGTATTACCAGTTGCCTTTTTTCGGCACCGCCGGATCCACTGACGCCAAGTTTTGTGATGCCCAGGCCGCCACCGAGGCCGCCGTCCAGTGTCTTACGGCCGCGGCCATCGGGTCCGGACTGGTGCATGACTGCAGCAGCTGGCTGGACCACGGGTCCCTGGTTTCCCCGGCTTTCATGGTATTCGTGAACGATCTGCTGTATAATGTTCATCAGCTCATGAACGGAATTCCCGTTACGCGGGAAACCCTGGCCGTCGACGTCATCGATGAAGTCGGACCGGGCAGGCACTACTTGCAGCACAAACACACCCTGAAACACTTTCGCAATGTCAGGTACTCGAAACTGTTTGAACGAATGATCTACGGCCAATGGGAGAAGGCCGGCGGGAAACGGTTCGAGGAACGGCTCCGCGACGCAACAAAACAGGCCATGGAACATGAGCCCAAACCGCTTCCCCTGGAAGTCGTGGCGGAACTGGACCGTATGCAGGCCCACTGGAAATAACCCCGGATGAACCGAGAATGACAAATGTCAAAGCTCAAATGCCAGGTGAAATCCAAATGCCTCAATGACAAAACATATCAAACTCACCTGCCTTCTACAGCAGAGGACGACGGAGCGGCTCACTGCGGAGCAAGTTTCTCGTTAATTTGGTCATTTGACATTTGACATTGATTTCACATTTGGATTTTGGAATTTGACATTCAACGCGGACACAATAGAAATTTTGTGCGCGTTTTGAAAGGAAATTCAGGTGTAAAGCGCCTGAGAGTTCCTCTCTCTGACGAAAAATGTCATGGCGGCCGCCAGGAAGGCCATGGCTGCGAAGGAAATAAATACGGCATTGTAGGAATGAAAGTGGTCAATGATCTTCCCCGAAACCGGGGTGGCTACGATACCGGCCGCGCTGGTGAAGGTGGTCAGAAAGCCCGTTCCTGTAGCCGATAATTTTCGGGACAGAATGTCCGAGGGATACGACGCCAGAAGAATGTCCGGCATGATGATCAACACCCCCACGAGGGCGAGCAGGAAATAGGCGGGAGTGAGGCCCACCCCCATGGAGAGCAGCAGGAGGACCCCTGAAAGCACCAGTAACCCCAGGAGGATGAGCGGCTTGCGCCTGCCGTGGAACCAGAAGTCGGAGAGAAGCCCCGCCAGGGGCGATGCCAGGACACCGGGCAGGAGGACAAGTGCGGAAATGGTCCCGGCCCTGTCAACGGAAAGTGCATAGGTGTCTTTCAAAAAGGAAGGAATCCATACCAAACACCCGAACTGAACGTAAACAAAGCAGAAATAGACCAGGGCGACGCTCCAGAGGATCCGGTTGCTCAGCACGAGAGAAAGCCCGGACCGGGGATCGTCCGCGATCTGTTTTTCCAAGACAGCCTCGTCTTCAAAGTCAGGGAGCCCCTTTTCGTGGGGGTGATCCCTGACCAGCATCCAGAAGAAAACGGTGGCTACGGCCATCAACCCTGGCAGGATAATAAAAACACTCCTCCATCCCAGGAGATCGCCGAGAAAGCCGGAAAGCTGCATCCCTGCACTGCTTCCACCGGTAACACACGTTGCGAATAGTCCGATGGCCGTGGCCCTGTGTGAGCGCGGAAACCAATTAACCACAAGTTTGATGGAGGAACTCCATCCCATGGCCTGTCCGAGACCATTCACGCATTGCCCCAGTGCGAGCAACGCGAAGGTGGAACCCCCGCTGAACAGGAGATTGCCGATGATGGAAATGGCGGCTCCACAGGTGAGGACCTTTCTGGGTCCGAAACGGTCACCCAGAAAGCCGGAAGGGAGTTGGAAAACGGTGTAGCTCATGAAGAAGAAACCCATCAGCCACCCGGCCTGGGAATTGGAGATTCCCAGATCGGCTCGGAGCAAAGGAATAACCGGCGAAAAACTGAAGCGATTCACGTAATACATGCCGAAAAAAATCCACGTCAGCCCGAGAACCGCGTTGGCCGGCGACCACAGGCGGCGATTCGTCAGAAAACCATTTCCATTTTCCCGGCCCGGCAATTTTCGTACGCCTTCTCCTTCTTTTGTCACACCTGTAACCCTCCTGTAACCTCGGCGTGTCATAATTAAAGGCAGCATGGTGGGATATTCCGCGGGCGGGTCAATGAATCCTCCCTCGGGCTTTGCAATGGGGGAAGATCATCTCTCGAAAATGGTCGGATAAGAACTTCGAGGGCTAACTGGAGTCGGCACCTCCGTCTTCTCCCTTCCCACCTCCCTTTTTTCTGCAAAACACTCCTCTTCTTCCTGCTTCTCCGTGGAACGCCGCTTTGGGAACATCTCGTTCCTCTGCTTTTCCCGGAAAAGTCTAATCCGGATAAACCGGAAATGACGAATGTCAAAGCTCAAATGTCAAACGAAATCCAAATGCCCCAATGACAAAACATAACCCGTCCACCTGTCTGGTACCGGAACAGGTCAAAGAGCAACCCGCCGCGGTGCGAACTTCGCTTCCATTTGGTCATTTGATATTTGACATTGATTTGACATTGGGATTTTGGAATTTGACATTTCACGTGATCTCAAAAGAGGCTTTCTGCCCCTTTTGAGTGCAAATTTGTTCATAAGGTACTATATGCGGAGGTTGCCTTAAGAAATGTGCACGTCCTGTCAGGAGAGATTTGTTTACGGCCACTCAAAAACTCACATTTCCGGGCGTCCGGGGAAAAGGTATCACATCGCGGATATTGGAAAGGCCGGTTATGAACTGGATGAGCCGTTCAAAACCGAGGCCGAAGCCCGAGTGGGGGGCTGTGCCGAACCGCCGCAGGTCCAGGTACCACCAGTAGTCATCCGGGTTGAGACCACTTTCCCTGATCCTCTCGTACAGGGTATCGTAGTCGTCCTCACGCTGGCTCCCGCCGATGACCTCCCCGACCTTCGGAACCAGGACATCCATCGCCCGCACGGTCTTCGCGTCCTCGTTGAGCTTCATGTAGAAGGCCTTTATCTCCTTCGGATAATCCACCAGCACGATGGGTTTTCTGATTGCCTGTTCGCAGAGGTACCGCTCGTGCTCCGACTGGAGGTCCGCACCCCATTTTACCGGGAACTCGAACTCTGCGCCGGCTTTTTCAAGAATCCCGACCGCCTCGGTATACGTCATGTATTCAAATTCCACAGAGACAAGCTGTTCCAGTGTCTCGATGGCGGTCTTGTCGATGAAGCGGTTGAAGAACCGCATGTCCTCCGGACATTTTTCCAGGACCCAGGAAAAAATATATTTCAGCAGGTCCACGGCGAGGTCCCTGTTTCCCTGCAGATCGCAAAACGCCATCTCCGGTTCCACCATCCAGAATTCCGCAAGGTGCCGGGAGGTATTTGAGTTTTCGGCCCTGAAGGCGGGGCCGAAGGTGTATACGTCCCCCATTGCGAGGGCGTAGATTTCCGCTTCAAGCTGGCCGCTCACCGCGAGATTGGCAGGCACACCGAAAAAATCCTGCGAGAAATCCACCCGGCCTGCCTTCAACGGGAGGGTGTCCAGATCAAGGCTGGTGACCCGGAAGGTTTCTCCGGCCCCTTCGCAATCGCTTCCCGTGATGAGCGGAGTGTGGAGATAAATGAAGCCTCTCTCCTGGAAAAACGTGTGAATCGCAAGGCTCACCGCGTTCCTGATTCTTGCGACAGCGCCGAAGGTATTCGTGCGGGGACGCAGGTGGGCAACTGTGCGAAGGAATTCGAAGGAATGTCTCTTTTTCTGGAGGGGATACCGGGCAGGGTCCGCCCAACCGAAGACCTCAATCTCTTCTGCCCTCAGTTCAACGCTCTGTCCTTTTCCGGGGGAAGGAGAGAGTATTCCCCGCACGCTGATGGAACACCCGGTCTGGAGTTTCTTCACCTCTTCATCGTAGTTGGGGAGCGAGGATTCGGCGATGATCTGCAGTCCTTGAATAGACGAACCGTCATTCAATTCGATGAAGGAAAAACCGCCCTTGGAATCCCTCCGGGTCCGGACCCATCCCATCACCGTGACGGTGCTGCCGACTGCGTCAGATTTCAGGACTTCCGAAATCCTGGTTCTGTTCACCGCTCATCTCCTCATAGGCTCTCATTCCATTGGACGCAAGCTCAGGGAAGAAGCCATTTCTTCCGTTCCGAGGTTCCGGGCTGGTCTTTTCAGTGACTTATCAGCGTGGGATAGCTGCCCCCTCCGCATTCTCGACTGCGTCGAACTGCGGGTTCCCCCACTGATAAGTCGCGAAAAGACGGTGCCCTCTCACCAGTCACTCCAGAAAAGGCTTCCTCCCTGAGCGTCACGCTCTCCCAGGCGCCAGATCGATAAAATCTATCGGGGCCTTCCACCAGAGTTGGAGGATTCAGTTACAACTCCCTGCTACCCATTCTTCTTTTCAAATTCCTTCATGAAATCGACCAGGGCACTGACCCCATCGATCCCGGTGGCGTTATAGATGGATGCCCTGCAGCCCCCGACCGAACGGTGTCCTTTGAGACCGCCCAGTCCCGCTTCCAGGGCCTCGGCCACGAATCGTTTCTCCAGGTCCTCGTTCGGGAGTCTGAAGGTGACGTTCATCAACGAGCGGCTGTCCTTTGCGGCCGTCCCCTGATAAAAATCAGACGCGTCAATGCACCCATAGATCAGAGCGCCCTTTTCCCGGTTGATCGCATCCATATTCTCCAGCCCGCCGATGGTCTCCTCCAGCCATTTCATGACCAGGCTGATGATATAGATCACAATACAGGCAGGCGTATTAAACATGGAATTTTTTCCGGCAAAAGTGGAATATTTGAGCATGGTCGGAATGTCGTCGGGGACCCGTTCCAGCATATCCTTCCGGATCATCACGAGGGCGGTTCCCGCGGGTCCGATGTTCTTCTGTGCGCCGGCGTAGATCAGACCAAAAGGCCGGGGATCGAACGACCTGCTCATGATGTCGGATGACATGTCGCAGATGAGGGGAACAGCACCGGCATCGGGAAATCGACTCCACTGGGTGCCCTTGATGGTGTTGTTGGAGGTGAAATGGAGATAAGCGGCGTCCGGATTCACAGTAAGGTTCCCGGGGATGTAAGAAAAATTCCTGTCCTCGGAAGACGCAATCTCTACCACGTCCTTCCCCTGGATCTGCGCCTCTTTTATCGCCTTGGTGGACCAGGTCCCTGTGTTGACATATTCCACCGGTTTTCCCGGGAGTGCCAGGTTCATGGGAATCATGCAGAACTGGAGGCTCGCTCCTCCCTGAATAAATAGGACCTCAAAGTCGTCTCCCAGGTTGAGGAGGCGCCTGGTCCTCTCAACCGCCTCATTGATCACGTTGTCGAACCACTTGGAGCGGTGACTCAGTTCGAGGATAGACATCCCCGAACCCTTGTAATCCAGCAATTCCAGCTGGACCTCTTCCAATACCGGCAAAGGGAGCGCCGCAGGGCCGGCGTTAAAATTGTGGATTCTTCTTCCCATGTTCACGTCTCCTCCTCTATCTAGTTTCCATTCATAAATGGCTATTTTTCCAGCTTTTCAATCATCTCCCCAACTACTTTCAACCCTTCTTTATCGGTCTCAAAAGGCGGCCTTCCATCCAGATCAGCATCAAGGATCTCGCTCCGGAAGGGGATAAACCCCAAGAAGTCAAAATCGGGCATCTCTTTCAAGAGAAAATTCTTGTCCCTGTCAGACCTTATCTTGTTGCCCACGAGGCTCAGATTCTTGACCCCTATATCGGCTGCAAGCCTGCGAATCTGGTGGGCCGTTTCAATACTCCTCCTGCCCGGCTCTACAACCACGATAAGACGGTTCACGGCCATGGCGGTGCCCCTGCCCATGTGTTCAAGACCAGCCTCCATGTCCAGCACCACCACCTCGTCCCGGGCGAGGACAATATGCCTCACCAGGTTTTTGAGGAGGACGCTTTCCGGGCATACGCAACCGGAACCTCCCGTCTTAACTCCGCCCATGACCATGACCCTGACGCCGTTTGCATCCACGGACAGCTTTTCAGGAAGGTCGTCCACCCGGGGATTCAGTTTGAAAAACGATCCCATGGCGCCCACCTTAGCCTCTGTCCGCTCCTCAATGAGTTCTTTCATCTGGGAGATAGGGACAATATTTCCGCTGTCCTTGACGCCGAGGGCCTGTGCCAGGTTGGCATCGGGATCGGCGTCAATGGCCAGGACCCTCTTTCCCCTGTCGGCAAGGCTCCTGACCAGAAAGGACGCAAAGGTCGTTTTTCCCACTCCTCCCTTTCCACTGATGGCAATTTTCACAACTTTTCACCTCGATTCTATCAGCGGGTAACTGCGAAACTTGGTACATAAGCTTATCAGATACTCTTTTTCAAGCAAAAAAGAAAGCCGGGAGCCGGACGTCTACCGTAAAAAGAAATGGCTGCGGACCTCTTCCAGAGAAGCGGCGTTCTTCTTTTTCAGGAACCGTTTTTTTGCCCTTGCTATGCGATCGAGGGAACCGCGGAATCTCGCGGGTTCTATTTGGCCGGTAACAAGCATGTTCCTGAACTGTTCCATACTTTTGAGAAGTTGTTCCTGATCCGCGCATATGAGGAGGATATCCGCCCCCGCCTTGAAGGCCTCAACGGCTCCATCCACAACCCCGCTTCCCCGGGAAATAGCGCCCATCTCCAGATCGTCCGTGATGATGAGGCCGTGAAATTTTAATTGTTCTCTCAGGAGTCCGGTCAAAATCCTGCTCGAAAGCGTTGCCGGCTTCTCCGGATCCAGGGAAGGATAGAGGGCATGGGAACTCATGATGCCGGCAACTCCGGCAGCCACGGCGGCCTTGAAAGGAGGAATATCAACAGCCTCCATCTCTTCCCCGCTCAGGGAGATTTGCGGAAGTCTCTTGTGGGGATCCCGGTCCGCCCCGCCCAGCCCGGGGAAATGTTTTCCCACCGCCATAATCCCGTCTTTCTGGAGTTCCCTGATCACGGTACGACCCAGGAGCGCCACCAGATCCGGATCTTCACTGAACGTGCGTCCTTGCAGGTGTTTTTCAGGAGAACCCCTGGGCACATCCAGGACGGGGGTCAGATTCATATTGAGGCCGACCATCCCCATTTCACCGGCCGTCACTCGCGCGAATTCCAGAGCGGCCCTGACCGGATCCCCTGCCCGGCCGATGGCGGTCTGACCGGGAAACTCTTCAAACGGTGCTCTGAGGCGGGCCACTCTCCCTCCTTCCTGATCTACAGCCAGGAACAGGGGAAGTTCATTGTACCGGAGGGAACACTCCTGGAGGTCTTCGCACAATGCAGCCACTTGAACAGGGTCTTCGATATTTCTCGAGAAAAGGATCACCCCTCCCAGGCCCCAGTTGCGTATGAGCTCTTCCGTTCGCGCATCGAGGTCCGGTCCCGGCATGCCGGCCATGAATAACCGGCCGATCCTCGTGTTCAAGGCATTGAGATCAAGAGAGGGATTCACGTGCGACGCTTCCTTGTTTGACATATTCCAGATTGGTGTATAATGAGAATAAGCTATTTGCAACGAAAAAAAGGAGCTCTATGAAGGCCATGATCCTCGCAGCCGGGCTCGGCACCCGGCTCAGACCCCTCACGGAACGCTGTCCGAAAGCCCTCATGCCCGTGGGCAATCGCCCTCTTCTGGACCGGAACATTGAGTATCTTGAATCTTACGGGGTAACGGAGATCATTGTCAATGCCCATCATCTCCCGGGACAGCTTCTGGATCATGTGGGTCAGGGTGAACGTTTCCAAATCCCTATCCATGTGAGGATAGAAGGGGAGATCCTGGGGACCGGCGGAGGGATTCGCAATGTGTCTGATTTCTGGGATGAGGAACCCTTTATCGTTATGAACGGCGACATTCTCACAGACATTGACCTAGGCGCGGCTTATGCAGCACATTTAACATCTGGCACATCAGCCACCCTGGTACTCCATTCCCAGGAACCTTTCAATCAAATTCTCCTTGATTCCAGGAAGAACGTATATGACATAGGGGAACAAAATGTCTCAGGGAGACTGGCGTTTACCGGCATTCACATCATCAGCCCAGAAGCCCTGGCCGGTATTCCCCAAGGACGCTTCTCCAGCATAATAGAACATTATAGGGAGCTGATCATTTCGGGAAAACAGATCCATGGGTTCCTTTCAGAAGGGCATCTCTGGCATGATATCGGCACGCTTTCCTCCTACTTTGATGCCAACCGGGTTTTTACCGGAACAGAAAGGTTCCTCCTGGGGGACGGGTGCCATGTGCATCCCGAGGCGGTATTGACGGATTGGGTTGTCCTGGGAGAATCCTGCGTCGTGGAAAGGCGAAGCCGGATAGCGCGATCCGTGATCTGGGATCATGTCACTGTCCGGGAAGGTGTGAAAGTAGTTGAAAGCGTGGTGACATCCCACAGCGAAATAACTCAGGATGTGGTAGGGGAAATATTCTAAAGGACGGTCATGCTGTCCGCCCAACCGACAGCATCCATATAATACTCCGGAAATTTCTCTTCCCGTATGCCGATTCCGGAGCTGGTTTGCGAAAAAGCTTTCCAGTCTCCCGTCTCATAGGCCCTTATAAGGTTCAGAAAATCAGCGAGCTCTCCCTCGCCGGAAACCAGGGCCCTCTTGATGCCCTCCGAGAGGGGCAGTTCTTCCATCAGCTTTTCCATATCTTCATCCAAAATGGCATCTATCAGAGAAAACAACCCAAGCGTGAACAGCTCTGAATCATTTGAGCTGACTGTTTCCTCCTTTCCCAACAACTCGCACAGCCGGGCACGAATGATTGAAGTTCGGAGCAATTCCTCCGGCTTGTCAGATGTTAGCTGGGCCATGAGTATGAGTGAAACGAAACGCCTCAGGCCTTTTTGCCCAAGCAGAACCATCGCCTGTTTGATGGACGAAATCTCCTGGAGCCGTTTGAAGTAGGCTGAATTGATGTAACGCATGAGCTTGTAGGAGATGGAGACATCTCTGGAGACAATCTTTTCAAGCTCCTCGAACTTCATTTCTTCCTTGTTTGCCTCTGCCACCATCTGAATCAGAGTCATCTTTGACGGAGAAACGTCTCTGCCCTTCACTATCTGCGGTTTACTGAAAAAGTAGCCTTGAAAATAGGAGAAACCCATACCAATGGCATTCTCGACCTCTTCATGGGTTTCGACTTTTTCTGCCAAGAACTTGACGCTGAATGGAGTCAGTCTTTCGACATACTCTGCAATCTCATCAATGGAACTGGCCATGAAATCAATCTTGACAATTTTTGCCAGTTTAATGAGCGGTTTCAGCTCCTCCCGGTACAGGAAATCATCCAGAGCCAGCTCGTACCCTTTTGTCGACATGTCAAGGCACGCTTCCACGACCTCAACTCCCGTTTGCGCATCCTCGAGGACTTCCACCATGATCTTTTCCCGCGGGAACATCTCGGGAACCTTTTTTATCAAGAGATCCTGGGTGAAATTGATGAAGGCCTTTTTTCCTCCGGATACCTGGTCAAGCCCCATTCTGAGAAAGGTGTTTGAAAGGAGTTTTGAAGTGGCCGTATTCCCATCAATGTTCGGGAATGCATTGGTCATTCCCCCCCTGAAAAGCAGCTCATAACCGTAGATCTTCAGGTTTTTCTCAAATATCGGTTGTCTTGCAACGTAAATTTCCATGCTCGTTCATTCATCCTGACAGGCAATCTTGTGACAGTTTCTCTTCCACATGGCTGACTGAATCTCTGCACAAATCAGGCCACAGAAGATTTAGAGTCCCCAATTGCTGTTTCAGCACCATCACTTTCCCCCCTGGTTTCCAAAAAGGGCCGAGTTAGGAAAGGTTTGAGCGCCGGAGCCTTTCTTCGATTCAGGATTTAAGGAGACAGGAGGCCGGTTTCCCCGACCGATCATCAAGTTTCGTCAACGTCTGTGAAGGCGAGAGGAGTTAAGAATCCTGATCACCAGGAAGGCATTAGATGCAAGGCGCCGAGGAGCGACCGAAGGCAACGAAGCAGATGATGCCTTCCTGGTGATCAGGATTTTGTGTTTGTGAGAAGAAGAGAGTATGATAAACAGGGTGGTAGGTTTCTCTTTTACTGATGAGGAGCGTGGGCAGTGAACAATGCGCTCAAAAATTTCGTCCAAGATTTTCTTGAGGACCGAGGTCTCCTCCCT
>Ga0315542_1001354_pt1 | contig 15291 bp, 17 predicted proteins | sample SalMarSW160120MG_FD_202541 | JGI IMG/M metagenome (GOLD analysis project Ga0315542, IMG submission 202541) | Salt marsh sediment microbial communities from the Plum Island Ecosystem LTER, Massachusetts, United States - Salt Marsh Sediment SW1601-20 ...
TGCTTTGTTTCCTTGTTTTTCCAACCTGACAATAAACACAGCTATATGAACAAATTTTAGGAGCAACAATATTGTTTATTCCAAGGCTTCTGCCTAATCTTCTCGATGGCACGGGACCGAAACTTATCATTGGTTAATTAAATTCTTTCATTTATGACTGATCTTGTTATCAGGAAGGATTATAAACTACCAGGCTATCTTTTTTTACATGTAGAAATTCAGCCATAACATTACATTTAACCATAAGAAGAAAAAAGATCCTTTTATCATTTAAAGTAGCCAGGCCCTCCAGATTGCCCTGTCCCTTGGAAATAATAAGATCGGCATTGCTAAAGTGATCCTTAAAATGAGTACTGCACTTTTCAGGAATAGTTGAAGGTGCATTATATCCGTTAGATATTACACTGACAATCTCTTTCATCCCAACGTATTCGGCATCTTCCATGGTGGCATCGTTAATTACCGGGGAACCTCTTACTACATAGACCAGGTTTGGGTGCTTAATGGTTTCGATAAATAATTTGTCGAAAACAATTTCTCCTGCATTGTCTCCCAGATAGAGAACTGATTCAGCTTTAAACAGCTTTTCTTTTAACCTTGCAGAATTGTCGATGGCAAAGTCAGCATCGAGTGTTTTACTAATAGTTGCTTTCAGGTTGAAATTATCATTTACAGCGAAATCCATTATGTTTCCTGCAACAGCAATACGCAAAGCTGCGCCAAACGGATCGCGCGATTGTGATATAAACTTTGATAATTCAGGAAGAAAACTCAAAGCCTGATCATTATTTTCTTTCTTAACATCCTTGTAGGGATCAGGATTATTTGTATAGCTTTTTAAGATGCCATGCAGTTCTCTGGAAAATTCCGGAGCAGTCAACCCTTCCCAGTTATTCTGGTATAGGGTAATCATTTCGTGTGTAAAACGGCTCTTTGCTTCATTGGGAATATTTTCTTTTTCAACCAGTTTTTCAAAAGCCCTGGTCAAGCAAAAGAAGCAGCGGTGATCAGATATCATTACCCCGTTATATTAATGGTCGCAATAATTTGCTCCGGCGGCAAGTGTATCGTTTAACAGGTCATTAGCCAGTTCTGTATGACTTTTAATCTGTGCACCCACAAAGACATTTATTTTTTGCTGATTAAACAAATTGATGGCTCTTTGCCCCATGCCTCCTGCTATAACATCGGTTACTCCTTTTTCAGCCAGCCATCCCGGCAGCAGGCCCGGCTCATGTGGGGGAGGTGTAACGTAATTTTGACTGATAATATTTTTGTTTTCAGTCTCAATTATTGCAAATTGCTGACAATGACCAAAATGCGAACATAATATTCCATTTTCCAATGGAATGGCAATACATTTTTTCATATATAATTTTTATAAATTGATAATTAAAATTGTGTGTTGCATTGCAGGGGCTGTTGAAAAAGTGGAATGATTTGATTATCTCCCTGTGTGGTACTTTGTGTGTCCTTTGTGATCCTTTGTGGTTCAATGAATTAGATTTTACCACAAAGGCACACAAAGGTTTGCACTAAGGCTCACAAAGGACTTTTTCAACATCCCCTGTAATACAATTCGATACATTTAAAATCCGGATCTGAAACGGTTTTGTCGTCCCATACCACGTGGCCTCATTCCTCTTCCCCAACCTGGGCGAGGACCCCTGCCCAAAAACTGTTCTGGTTGGTTTTCTTCCTGATTATCAGGGGGAGAGGAAGGTCCGGGACCTTTACCTGCTCCATAATTAGTACATCGACCCATTCTTCGGCCTGTCATTGGACCTTGTCCTGCAGGGCCTCTTTGATCAAATCCTGGCATAATTACCTCCTTTATTTATTTTGATTTATTTAATCCGCTTTTTAAACGCTTCCCTTTACCGGTTCCGCCACCGGTTTTACGACGCTTACCTAATCCTTTACCAAGTTTTTTTAATAACTCCTGGCCCGATAAATCTTTGTTTTTTCCAAGGCCACGACCTGTTTTCGGACCTTTTCCTTCAGGCCCGGTTCCATCTAAATGTGGCATAATTATAAATTTTATTTGTTTAACATTTTAATTATCTCATTAATGCTCTTTTCAGGCTCTTTCAACACAATCATCTGGATTTTGAGGCTGTCGAGCAGTGACTTAATTTTTATGCCGAATTCCCCTGATATTATTTTCTTTACATCGCGCGATGCAACCACCTGTACTGATGCCGGACCGGCACCCTCCTGGGCCTCTTTATTCGGATTAGGAATATATTCCATTCCTCCGGTTTCAGTATCGTAAATCACAAAGAAGGAACAACGACCAAATCGCTGATCCAGTTTACTTTCCAAATTGTTTCCTGTGCTTGTTATAGCTATTTTCATATCTTTTGTTTTTTATTAATTTTTTATTGTGTGGAGTTCCTTTTCTTACCATACTGTGACCGCATTCGGGACAAATTTCTGCCATGCAGGGTTTCCCGAAATTGTGAGGTTGTTCGTGTCCGCACTCCGGACAAATACACATATCGCTGCAACGGAACGTAAATTCATCATCCTCATCCATTACATCATTACAATTCTCAAAATCTTTACTTCTGCACAGAGGACACTCATTTATTTTGTTCTGTTTTTCCGGATTATTGAAAAAACAACCACATGCCCTGCAGGAAAACCATTCACTATCAAAATAGACCTTTCCGCCTTCAATAATTATCTGTTTCCCGAATACAAAGGATTCAGCTATTTTCTGCCTTGCCCTTGCATAGATGCGTGTAAGTGTGGGACGTGATACATCCATTATTAGTGATGCCTGATGATGATTAAGCATCTCATGGTCGCATAAACGCAAAGATTCATATTCCTCATACTTGAGAAAAATTATTTCCGGCGTTTTACCGGCTCTTTTATTCCCATACGGCTTAAAGCCTGAAATAATGGGCGGATTACTTATCTTTCTGAGTCTTAATGGTCGTGGCGACATATAATATGAGCGATAGTTCACTACAAAGATAATGAACATATGTTCAATATGCAAGAAAATAATAAAGAATTTTAACTTTCTTCAACATTCTTTATTATTAAATTGCCATAAAATTAAATTCTGTGATGAAATTCAAGTTACATAAGTTGATAATCCTGGTTATCCTTTTTTATCTTATTCCCTGCAAATCAAGCTCCCAGGACGTTTACAAAATAACAGTGGCCCAGGATGGTACAGGTGATTACACAACAATTCAGCAAGCTATAGATGCATCCAGATCATTTCCTGATCAGCGAGTTACTATCTATGTAAGGGATGGCACATATCGGGAAAAAATTGTTGTTCCGGCCTGCAATACCCGTCTTTCAATTTTAGGAGAAAGTGTGGATAAGACAATAATAACCTGGGACGACTACTTCAATAAGATCAACAGGGGCAGAAACAGTACATTTTATACTGCTACGCTGGATGTTGAGGCAGATGATTTCTATGCTGAGAACCTTACTATTGAGAATAGTGCCGGTCCTGTCGGCCAGGCCCTGGCGCTTTCTGTAAAAGGTGACAGGTGTGTATTCAGGAATTGCCGGATAACCGGGAATCAGGACACTCTTTATACTGACGGTCTTAGCAGCAGGCAATATTTTGATAACTGTTATATCGAAGGTACAACCGATTTTATCTTCGGGGCAGCTACTGTTCTTTTCAACAATTGTACAATTTGCAGTAAAAGCAACTCATATATTACAACAGCAAGCACACCATAGGGCAAGCCTTTCGGTTATGTATTCATCAATTGCAGGTTAACGGCAGCAGAAGGTGTTCAGAAGGTTTATCTGGGACGGCAGTGGAGAGACTATGCAAAAGTCGTGTTTATTCACTGTGAAATGGGTTCTCAAATCCAGCCGGCCGGCTGGTCGAACTGGTCCGGAACCGGCAGGGATAAAACTGCTTATTATGCCGAATATGGCAATACCGGGCCCGGGGCAGATATTTCACAACGTGTTGCATGGAGTCATCAGCTGACTTCTGAGGAGGCAGGAGGATATACTCCAGAAAAAATCCTGGCCCCTGTACTACCTGTAGAAAGTTCTGTTGACCAGTGGATTAAAGGGAAAGAATAATTATTTTATTTTATAATGATCCTCCAGTATCCACCGGAATAATTTTCCCGAGTGGATATGCATAAGAACCACTGCCAGTTTCTGCTCGAAAGAGCCAATAATATATTTCTGACGCGGATTTTTGCATCGGACTATTTTAACAAGCTTCCTTGCCAATACTTCAGGATCCCATCCCTTTGCTTCGTCTTTTTCAATAATAGCAAGAGTCGTAGTAAATTGTTCATTATATGGATCTTCTGGTCCGGTTGGTGCAAGGAAATTCCGTCGGTTGACTGAATTACTGGTATGGAAATCACCCGGATTGATCAGGATTACTTTAATATTAAACCGTTTTACTTCCATCCTTAACGCTTCGCTGAATCCCTCGATAGCAAACTTACTAGCAGAATAAAAACTCTGAAAAGGCAGGCCCATTAAACCACCTATAGAGCTGAAATTAATAATAGTACCCCCTCCCTGCTTCCTCATCACAGGAAGTATCTTTTTTGTCAGGATAACCATTCCAAGGAAATTAGTATCCATCTGGAGCTTAATGTTTTCCAATGGTGATGTTTCTATGGGTCCTCCTGTATGCATTCCTGCATTATTGATGAGGACATCTATCCGGCCCTCTTTACCGATTACCGTCTCAACAGTTTTTTTTATTGATAATGAATCTGTCAGATCCATTCTCAGGACATTAACCAGTTTGCTGACCTCACAATCCCTTCGGATAGTTCCGTAAACGGTATATCCCTGTTTTGCAAGAAGCTCAGATGACTGCTTTCCGAAGCCTGAAGAAATACCGGTTATGAGGATAATTTTTTTCATATTGGGATTTTAATTAAGAATCCCAAGTTCCCTGGCTACCCTGGTTATCTTTTCAATGGAGATTGCAACCTGCTCTTTTGTGTGAGTCGCCATTAAAGAATACCTTATAAGACAGTCATGTTTTGGCACTGCAGGTGATACAACAGGATTCACAAAGATACCTTCAGCAAGCAATTTCTGAGTAAGCAGAAGAGCTTTGATATCGTCACGGATGAATAAAGGAATAATGGGTGTTTCGGATAATCCTGTATCGAATCCCATCTCTTTGAATCCCTTAAGTGCATAATGAGTTAAATCCCACAGATGTTTGATCCTTTCAGGTTCACTGACCATTATGTCAATTGCTGCAAGTACAGATGCTGCTGAAGCCGGCGTCATGCTGGCACTAAAGATAAGAGTACGAGAGTTATGTTTTATAAAGTTGATTGTATATTTATCAGCTGCGATAAACCCTCCAAGCGATGCAAGTGATTTTGAAAAAGTACCCATGATAAGGTCAACTTTATCAGTCAGTCCAAAGTGAGAAGATGTACCTGAACCGTTTTTCCCCAGCACACCTATTGAATGAGCATCGTCAACCATAATGGTTGCATTATATTTTTCGGCCAGCTCTACCAGTTCGGGTAATTTGACAATATCCCCTTCCATCGAAAAGATCCCGTCAACAACAACAAGTTTCAATGTCTCCGGAGTACAACGTTTAAGCTTGTTTTCAAGGGCACGCATATCATTATGTGCGAACTTGAGAACCTTAGAGAATGACAGCCGGCTTCCTTCAATAATGGAAGCATGGTCCAGCTCGTCAAGAAAAACGTGATCTCTCCGCCCCGTTAGTACAGATACGACCCCAAGATTGACCTGAAATCCGGTACTGTAACAAAGAGCACCCTCTTTACCGACCAGTTCGGCAAGCCTTTCCTCAAGCCTGATATGAATGTCAAGGGTCCCGTTCAGAAACCTCGATCCGGCACATCCTGTGCCGTATTTGTCAATAGCCTTTTTAGCCGCTTCCTTGATCTTCGGATGATTTGTAAGACCCAGGTAACTGTTCGAACCAAACATCAGAACATCTTTTCCTTTGATTTTAACTACTGTATCCTGATCTGATTCAATTTCCCTGAAGTAGGGATAAATGCCCGCTGCCATCGCTTTCTGCGGGGCATCGTACTTTGAGAGTTTTTCCTGTAATAGTCCCAAGGGTTATAGATTATAATTGATGGGTCAAATATATATAAAAAAGAAAAAACTGATTCAAAACAAAAAAAATAGGATTTAATTAATGAAAAAATGAATGTAAACTGACAGATATAATTATTTTTGAGCATGAAAGAAAGCATTTCCCTGGAATTAACTGTTTCTGGAATACTGTTATCTGCATGGTAGATCTATACAAATATTTTTTGTTTCTTATTTTTGGGATGGCAGTATTGGTGTTTATTCTGCTTTTTTTTATTTCTGCTCCATACGGCAAGTTCCTGAGAAAGGGGTGGGGCCCTGTAATAAAAAGCAAATGGGCCTGGCTGATAATGGAATTTCCTTCTCCGGCTCTGGTCACATTTTTTTTTATTGTTTCCGGAAAGAAAAACCTGCCGCAAATTATTTTTATAACTTGCTGGTTATTGCATTACCTTCACAGAACTTTTATTTATCCTTTCCGCCAGTCAGGAAAGAATAAGTCATATCCCTTCCTTCTTGTTTTTATGGCACTTGTTTTTAACTTCCTGAATGGATTTGTGAACGGATATGGTGTTTTTCACCTGCACGAATATACTTCTTCCTGGCTTTTTTCGTGGCAGTTCATCACTGGAATGATACTTTTTATAGCAGGTTATTTCATAAATAAAACCGCCGACGAAAAACTCAGAAGTCTGAGAAATCAAAGCCCTATGGATTATGTGATACCTCGGGAATGGTTGTTCAGGTATATTTCATCACCCCACTATTTTGGTGAAATGATTGAATGGGCAGGCTGGGCTATAATGACCTGGTCGTTGCCGGGACTGGCATTTTTTATCTTTACCTTTGCTAATCTGTTTCCAAGAGCCATTACTTCACACAGATGGTATAAAGCTCATTTCCCGGATTACCCGAAAAAGAGGAAAGCAGTTTTACCTTTTATTATATAGGGGGGAATTGCTTAAAGTATTAGAAAAGTTTAGGTGAGCTAAAGTTGTTAAGAACTTATAACTCCAGACACTCCAGGCACTTTAGTCACTTTCTTCCCGTTTTATTTGGAAAGTTTTCAGATGAGATTTACTTTTACGGCCGAAATCAATTTTTGAGAATAAATGGACGACGACCCTGCGAGAAATATTATTCTATATCCTGATCTGTAAGGATAGAGGGCCGTTATGGTCACTTCCTTCAGTATCAGTTACAGAAAGGAGGTGCCTATGACATCATTCACAACGTTTTATTTAAGCGGAATAATTGGCAAGGAGGCTTTTGGTGCTGACGGCGATGCTATCGGTATTATTAAGGACTTGCTTATCAATACTGTGCCATCAGGTCAGAATGATCCTAATTCACAGCTTGTTATAGGTGTGAAACTCAAAATCGGGAAAGAGACCGGGTACTATTCTTTTAACTCTTTCAGGGTTGTAAAAGCCCGTGAAATGCTGAATGTTGCCTGTTCGTCATTGTTAGAGCTTAAAAAATCTGAAATTGATAATGGAATGCTTCTTGTCGAAAATATCCTCGACAAACAGATTGTCGATCTGAATGGCCGGAAGCTGGTCAGGGTGAATGATGTCAGGATGGTAACCCTGGCCACAGGGACATTTGTTATCGCTGTCGACATCGGGATTGATGGCCTTTTACGCAGGATTGGAATCACGATGCCGATTAAAAGGGTACTCTCTCTATTCAAAATAAGTATTCCCACAAAATATATATTATGGGATGATGTTCAGGCAATCGATTTCTCAAACCTGAACATCAAGCTGTCGAAAAGTTATGCCAAGCTGCATACTCTTCACCCTTCCGATCTTGCTGATATTCTGGAAGATCTGGGGAAAAAATCGAGTACATCTGTCTTCTCCGCTCTTGATGAGGAAAAGGCTGCTGATGTTCTGGAAGAGCTCGAAATAAGGGCTCAGATACATATTATAGAGAGCCTTCCTGTAGATAAAGTTGCTGATGTTCTTGAAAAGATGCCAGCCGATGAGGTTGCTGATATCCTCGATGAACTGGAGGATGATAAAGCTGAATTGCTTCTAAATGAGATGGAGGCGGAATCTTCGCAGGAGGTCAGGGAACTTCTTGAATATGAAGACGATCTTGTAGGAAGCATCATGACAACTGACTATATGTCATTCTCGGGTACAAAAACTGTGGAGGATGTTTTGAAAGAACTCCGTTTGCGTAAACCTGAACCGGCAGAATTGTATAATCTCTTCGTAACTGAAAAGGATGAAAAGCTAATTGGCACATTCACCCTGCGTGATCTTGTTGTTGCAGAACCCGGTACAGAGATAAATCAGATAATGAAATCTGAGCCTGTATCATTGTACGACGACCAGAAAACATCGGCAATTGCCGAGATAGTATCTAAATATAACCTGTTGGCAGTACCTGTGATTGATCAGGAAGATCAGCTCCAGGGGATGGTGGTTGTAGATGATGTTGTCGAAGATCTTATGAGTGAAAGAAGAACGAAGAAAAGAAAATAGCGACGTGTCATGACAGGAGTAAGAATAAACAGGAAAAACATATTCAGGAAACTCGCTGTTTTCTTTATGATACTCGGACCTGGTATCATAACCGGAAGTGTCGATAATGATGCCGGTGGTATTACAACTTACTCACTTGCAGGGGCACAATACGGATATGGTCTGATTTGGACTTTGATTCCCTCGTTTGTTGTACTGCTGGTAATACAGGAAATGAATGCAAGGATGGGGATTGTCACCGGCAAAGGCCTTGCTGATCTTATCAGGGAAAATGCAGGCATTAAGATCACGTTTCTGATTTTCCTGGGACTCCTTTTTTCAGGAATCGGAAATACAACAACCGAATTTGCAGGTGTTGCCGGCAGTATGGAGGTTTTTGGAGTCAGTAAATATCTGTCGGTACCTGTTGTTACATTTCTCGTATGGATACTCGTTGTGAAAGGAACATATAAGATTGCTGAACGTATATTCCTGGTATTCAGTCTGTCACTTCTTACTTATGTTGTTTCAGCAATAATGGGGAAACCTGACTGGCATATGATCGGCACATCAATTATACATCCGAAGGTTGAAGTTACTACAAAAAGCATGGCTATGGTTATCGGACTTGTCGGTACAACGATTGCCCCATGGATGCAGTTCTATATGCAATCTACCGTCATAGAGAAGGGCCTTAAGATGAAGAATTACAATTATACCGTGGCAGATATTATTGTAGGATGTGTTATTACTGTGGTAGTTGCCTTCTTTATCATGGTTGCGTGCGCCGCCACACTCCATCCCAATGGCATACAGATAAATGAAGCCAAAGATGCAGCGATGGCATTAAAACCTTTTGCCGGTAACCTGGCTTCTCAGGTTTTTGCTTTCGGGCTATTCATCGCATCAATATTTTCTGCAACAATATTGCCTCTTGCAACAGCATTTTTTGTATGCGAGGCCTTCGGTTTTGAAGCAGGCATTGACAAGAAATGGGATGAAGCTAAGGAGTTTTATGTGCTTTACACAGGTATCCTGATAATCTCCGCAGGCATTATCCTCATTCCCAAAGCACCACTGATACCTATTTCTCTCTGGTCGCAGGTGATTAATGGTATCCTTTTACCTGTTGTTCTTGTCAGTATGATGATCCTCATCAACAAAAAGAAGATCATGGGGACTTATGTAAACGGAAAAATCACCAACTTTATCGGTTGGGGATCTGTAGTTATTCTTGTTGCTTTATCAGCTGCTCTTCTGATCCTTCCGCTGTTGAGCAGGTAGTGTTTATGACCCATCAGTGCACTTGCTGACCCATATTCCCACATCGGGATTACGTTCTGCTGTTCCACCGAACCATGCAGAGATTAATTCTTTGCCGTTCTGAATAATTGTTGAGGCATGACAGCTTGGGAAAGTTACATCAGCAACACTAAGAATGAATTCAGATCCGACAATGCATTTGTTACCTTTATACTGCGACGACACAACCAGGAAAGGGATAAGAAATATCAGTTTGCTTATTAAAAGCTTCTTTATCATATTTATACAGTTTTTTTTATTGTCCAGCAAAATCGGATTTATTGGCAAAAATTTTGCACTTTCCTTAATGATTTAAAAATAACTCTTTCTTAATAATGATTTTATTATTTTTCAGTATTAATTTTATGTCCTGTGAATTAAAATTGAGAATCACAAAATAATATTTATTTACTTTCGAAGATGAAAAAACTGGCTGTTCCTATAAGTCTGATCTTTGTAATTGTTGTTTATTCGATTGTGGCAAGTCTCAAAAAAGATGATTCCAAAAATGAAACCTTCCAAAAGAGAAGCGGTACCGCAATTGTTATGACAGGTGCAGCTGCAAGAATACCACAAGAAGCTGCTTTGCTGGAAGAACTATGCAATAGAGGACTTATGAATAACGTTGTATTTATTTCAGGAGTCAGCTCAGGAGCTCTCAATTCGCTGGCGCTTAATGGAATATTTTCTGGCAAGATGACGTGGGATGAGTATAAAAAGATCCTTTTCGGGATACGGAACAGTGATATATTCATTCAGGAGGGGAAAAGGCTGCCCGTAAATACTGACCCTGAAAGACAACTGCTCACAAATATAGTGGAGAAGAGACTGGGCTTTCATACAATGGGCGATCTGCCTTTTATGACGGAGATCTCGATAACGAACCTTAAGGATCTTGATATGAAAGCAAAAGTATACAGGATGTGCAGCCGAAAAATTAATGATGAGACAGATCTTTCTTTGAGTATTGTAGATATTCTTATGGCATCCACATCATTTCCAGTTGCATTTCCTCAGGTTAGAATTAAAAACGCAAAAACAATTCCTGATGTGGAATATGTCGATGGCGGTGTAGGCGACGATCATATACCTTATCATGCTCTTCTTGAATTCGAAAAATACAGGGGCGAAGGAGTTGAAAGAATCTACATTATAAGCCGTAAAAGCGACAGCATTCCGGCTGTCAGCGAGGAATTGAGTGCTCTTGGGATAAATGACAGGAAGATATTTGATGATCTTGGCGTATCATTCGACAATATTATGAAAAAAGGCTTCATAAAACGACTTAAAGATTTTTCCAGAGAAGCTCCGGAACTTATTCCTCTGACCTATGTTTGGGTACCTGATTTTAAACAGGATTTTCTGATGTTTAACTTCGACAAGCTTCAGGAGCAATATTACCTTACATCCAGCTGGGCAAAGACCCATGATCCTGTTTTGCTTGAAAAGTACCTTATACCTTATTATAATAGGAAAAAAAAGGAATATGAATAAGAAAAGGAAAGCGGGATGACACAAAAGGGTTATTTTCAATCAGACAAATACGATACACCTGAAAAGGATAAATATAATCTGCTTGAAAGATTTCGCCTTAACAACCCTTTGTACTTTATATTTAAGTATGCAGGAATTGTTTTTAAGACCAGGAAACAGGCGAAAAGAGGTAAATATGGTGATAAAGAATGGGCAGATTCATCTTTTTACATTTTCAGGTTAATCGAAAAAACCGGCGGACAATTTCATATTTCAGGAATGGAGAATATTACAACCTCTGAAGAGCCAGTGCTGTTTATCGCTAACCATATGAGTACTCTTGAAACTATGATACTGCCGGGAATTGTTTCACCTCTCAGAAGAGTAACCTTCGTAGTGAAGGAGAGCCTGGTACGACATCCTCTGTTTGGCAATGTTATGAGGTCGAGAAACCCTATAGTTGTTGGAAGAACAGATCCGAGAAAAGATCTTGAAGCAGTCATGAACGGAGGGATGGAATTATTGTCAACAGGTATCTCACTGATTATCTTTCCTCAGAAAACAAGAAGCAGGGAATTTATTCCCGAAGAGTTCAATTCACTCGGTGTAAAGCTTGCGAAAAAGGCAGGAGTAAAAGTAGTTCCGGTTGCACTGAAAACAGACTTCTGGGGGAATGGAAAAATCATTAAAGAACTTGGTCCCATCGACCGTCATAAACCGATTTATTTTAAGTTTGGTGAACCGTTTGTTGTAACCGGTTGCGGTAAAGATGATAACCAGAGGATCATCGATTTCATTCAATCGTCGCTTAAGGAGTGGGAGTCAGGGCATAAATAAAATTGTAAAACATTGGGGTTTAGTGTGTTAAAATCGAACAACTGCCTTGCCATCATTCTTTTGTTTTTTTTTTGCATTTTTTAAATTTAATAAATTTTATTTTTTAGATTTGTTGAGTTGCAGATATAATGTGATGAGGAATAATGGGAGTATGGTTTTTATTGGGATAGAGTTAATTATTCAAAAAAAAGGATTACCTGATAATATATTATTAATTTAAAACCTCTTTTATGGGAACATTAGACTGGATCGTTTTAGGGATTTTTTGTCTTGGTTTGATAGGTATTATCGTCTGGGTCACCAGGAAAAAAGATGAAACATCCACAGATTATTTTTTAGCCGGACGTGACGCCACCTGGCTAGCAATTGGAGCATCAATTTTTGCTTCCAATATTGGTTCGGAACACCTTGTCGGACTGGCCGGAGCCGGAGCCTCAAGTGGTATGGCAATGGCTAGCTGGGAGATGCATGGATGGCTCATTCTTATCCTGGGATGGTTTTTTGTTCCCTTTTATGCACGAAGTGGAGTATTTACAATGCCCGAGTTCCTTGAGAAAAGATATAATAAAGGCTCCAGGAGTGTTTTATCCATAATATCCCTCGTCAGCTATATTTTCACAAAAGTAGCCGTTACTGTATACGCGGGGGGTATAGTTTTTAAGCAGGTTTTCGGTATTGAGTCAATCTTTGGGATAGATTTTTTCTGGATTAGTGCGGTAGGTCTGGTTGTCCTGACAGGTATCTATACTACCCTGGGGGGGATGAAAGCAATATTATGGACCTCGGTACTACAGACTCCGGTGCTTCTTATAGGTTCGCTTGCTGTTTTGGTGATTGGTCTTTTGAAGCTTGGAGGCTGGCATGAAATGATGGCGATATGTCGTGCAGTACCTGTGAATGATTTTGGTGATTCAATGACTGACCTTATAAGATCGGCTCATGATACGGAATATCCCTGGACAGGGGTAATTCTCGGTTCGGCGATAATAGGATTCTGGTACTGGTGCACTGACCAGTTTATTGTGCAAAGGGTTCTTTCAGGACGAAATCAGACAGAATCAAGGAGGGGAGCCATCCTTGGTGCGGCTTTTAAGCTTACACCTGTATTCATTTTTCTCATTCCCGGGATGATAGCTTTTGCACTTGCCCAGAAAGGTATGATACAAATGGAAAGTTCCGATGCTGCTTTTGCTATTCTTGTCAGGGATCTTCTTCCTTTAGGATTTACAGGCCTGGTGGTTGGCGGAATACTCGCTGCTCTTATGAGTTCTCTTGCATCATTGTTCAACTCGTCAGCAACGTTGTTTACCGTCGACTTCTACCAGAAATATAGACCTAAAGCACCGGAAAAAGAGCTTGTGCGGGTTGGAAGAATAGCAACTGTGGTTGTAGTGGTCCTTGGCATACTCTGGATACCCGTGATGAAAGGACTTGGTAAAGTACTCTATGCATACCTCCAGGATGTACAGTCCCTTCTGGCCCCCGGAATCGCTGCAGTATTTCTGTTAGGTGTAGCCTCAAGAAAAACGACTCCCAAGGCAGGTTTATATGGTCTGGTTTCGGGCTTCGTACTTGGTATGATCAGGCTGACGCTCAATGTCTTTAAAGGTTCTGTAGGACAGAGTGGAATAATTTATAAGATATTCATTAAACCGAACTGGCTTCACTATGAGATAGCCCTGTTCTTTCTGGTTATTGTAATTATGATTGTTACCAGTATGGTAACCCCAAAACCTGACCAGGTTGCTATTAAAGGTTTGTACTTCGGATCTGCTACTGCTGAACAGAAGGCTATTACAAGGGCCAGTTACAATAACTGGGATCTCCTGTTCTCAGGATTAATAATAGCCGTGATAGTCGTATTCTATATTTATTTCTGGTAGGATTTAAGATTTGATTATTGATTTATTGAATTGAAAATATGGACAAACTAAAAAGCAAAGAGATATGGTTTGTAACAGGAAGTCAGCATTTATACGGTCCTGAGACACTTAAGCAAGTTGCTGCAGATTCTTCCAAAATTGCAGCAGCTCTCGATAAATCTTCAAAGATCTCTCAGAAGGTGATCTTTAAACCTGTTCTGACAACGCCCGATTCCATCTATGAGCTTTGTTCGGAAGCCAATAATAATCCGAAATGTATCGGGCTGATAGCCTGGATGCATACTTTTTCGCCTGCCAAAATGTGGATTAAGGGATTATCAATCCTTAACAGGCCTTTCCTCCATTTTCATACCCAGCTCAACAGGGATATCCCCTGGGAAAGCATAGACATGAATTTTATGAACCTTAATCAGTCGGCACATGGTGACCGGGAATTCGGGTTTATTGGAACCCGGATGAGGCTGAACAGAAAGGTAGCTGTTGGTCATTATCAGGATGCTGAAGCTATTGATCGAATTGCAGTATGGGTGAGGGCAGCAGCGGCTTATGAGGATTCCCTAAATATGAAAGTTGCACGCTTTGGCGACAACATGCGCGACGTGGCTGTTACTGAAGGGAACAAGGTAAGCGCACAGATACAAATGGGATATTCTGTATATGGTTTCGGAGTAGGCGACCTTGTTAAAGCTGTCAGTGAAGTATCTCCGGGTGCAATTAAAAAACTTCTTGCAGAATATGGTTCAGAATATAAGCTGACCAGGGCTGTTGCAAATTCTGAAACCCTTAAGGAAGCCGCGAGGATAGAGCTCGGCATGGAGGCCTTTCTCAGGAGTGGCAATTTCAAGGCATTCACAACAACCTTTGAAGATTTGTATGGCCTTAAACAGCTTCCGGGTCTGGCTGTACAGAGACTGATGGCAAAAGGATATGGATTTGGTGCCGAAGGTGACTGGAAAACTGCCGCACTTGTCAGGTCGATGAAGGTAATGGCACAGGGCCTTAAAGGAGGAACCTCCTTTATGGAAGACTATACATATCATTTTGATCCGAAAGGAATGAGAGTCCTTGGAGCTCACATGCTGGAGGTATGTCCGTCAATCGCGTCCGGCAAACCTGCTGTTGAAGTTCATCAGCTTTCAATAGGAGGAAAGGCTGATCCTGCACGTCTTGTGTTTAAGACAGCGCCTGGCATGGGTATAAATGTTTCCGTGATCGACCTTGGGAACAGATTCAGGATGATAGTTAATGATGTTGAAGTT
>Ga0315542_1001356_pt1 | contig 15286 bp, 15 predicted proteins | sample SalMarSW160120MG_FD_202541 | JGI IMG/M metagenome (GOLD analysis project Ga0315542, IMG submission 202541) | Salt marsh sediment microbial communities from the Plum Island Ecosystem LTER, Massachusetts, United States - Salt Marsh Sediment SW1601-20 ...
AAGACAAGGTTGTCAATTTTGATGTCCACGGCGGCAACCTCTTTCTCATAACATTCAAAGACGCTCCCCGTTACAAGGTCGTTCAAACATCCCTTTCCCATCCGGATCTAAATAAAGCAAAAGCGGCGATTCCCGCAGGAGAAGCAGTGGTTCAGGGTTTAACGGTCCAAAAAGATGGCCTGTACATTCTGTTGCTGGATGGCGGCATCAACCGGTTAATGCGTGTGCAGTACGATCAGCTTAATCAGCCGAAAGAGGTGGCTCTGCCGTTAAAAGGCAGCCTGAGCCTTTATTCCCAGAGTCCCGATCTGAAGGGTGTGCTCTTCAGTCTTGAATCATGGACCCAGGATAATCTGATTTACATGTACAATCCAGAAACGAATCAGGTCACCGATACAGGATTAAAACCCAAAGGTCCGTACGATGCGCCTGAGAATCTGGTCTCTCTTGAAGTGAAGGTGGCCAGTCATGATGGTGTGATGATACCGCTTTCCATCATCTATGAAAAAGGGCTCAGGCTTGACGGAAGCCACCCGGCGCTTTTATACGGTTACGGCGCCTACGGGATTTCCGAAGAACCCTTTTATAATCCGAAATTGCTTGCATGGTATGAAAACGGCGGTATTTATGCTGTGGCCCATGTACGCGGCGGAGGGGAATACGGTGAGGAATGGCATGTGGCCGGACAGAAAGCAACCAAACCCAACACCTGGAAAGATGCCATCGCATGCGCTGAATATCTCATTGAAAAAGGATACACCAGTCCGGCACATCTATCCATCGAAGGAGGCAGTGCGGGGGGCATTATGGCAGGCCGGGCCATTACGGAACGCCCCGATCTGTTTAAAGCGGCCGTACCGGTTGTGGGCGTAATGGATAATATCCGGGCAGAAACCACACCGGCGGGCATCCCGAATATTCATGAATTCGGCACGGTCAAAAAAGAGGATGAATTCAAAGCGCTTCTAGAAATGAGTTCCTATCATCACGTGAAGGACAATGTAAAGTATCCGGCCGTTTTACTGATTCAGGGCGTGAATGATCCGCGGGTAGAGGTGTGGCACTCCTCAAAGATGGCCGCCCGCATGCAGAGCGCCACTTCGAGTAATAATCCGATCCTGCTTCGGCTTGATTTTGAATCCGGGCACGGATATGGAGATACAAAAAGACAGAATCAGGAGGAACTGGCAGACACTTTCTCTTTTCTCCTGTGGCAGCTTGGAGCGGAGAAATATCAGATCAAGCAGGATTAAACAATTCATGATATCAAAGCTAAAGCTATAGCTGTAGATCATCGAGTGTCCTGGCCAGTGTAACAGTTATAAAAGTAGTTGCGTGTGTCACGATCCCGGAATATCGGGACAGGCCTTTAGAACGTGTGGTAAAAAGTGATTGCTCCGGACTTCCCAATCCGGGGCAGAAAATGGTTGGGCATCACGGTTTGTGAAGAATGGCAGCCCAACTGTCAAATAGTACAACCAACAAAAGACTTTGCACCGAAGGAAAAGATAAAAATCAATTACAGGAGGAAATGATTATGAAACGATTCAACTTAACCATAACCATTTGCATGGTTATCCTTTTAGGCATGACACAGATGCATGCTCAAACGCTTTACTTTAAAGTCGAAGGTGCAAAGAGTTACGTTAAGGTTTTGCGGCAGTTAAAACCACCGCTTCAGGTCAGCCTCAATGAAGGAGGTTATTTAATTTTTACAATCGATCCGCAGAAACACACTCTAAAAGGAGAAGGCCATGATCTGTCATTTACGACGGATCAGTTTGATAAAAGTGCAAATTATAATATTACGGGTAAAATGCAAAAAATCTGCCTCAAACTCTCTAAGCTGGAATTGATATACAACGCAAACACAGGGGAAATAACATCCTGCACAGGATTCACGTCTTATTATGGGGATCTGCCCCTGTTTCCGGGAAGCATGGCTCTCTGGTATCAGGGACCCTCAAAACTGGTCGACGGGAACAGCAGCACCATCGATATGACAAACGGTTTGGGCGTCTGTAACGGCAAACTGATATTAGAAGTCGGAAAAGGAAATCCGACTGATTTTTACATCAACATCGAAGCGACGCTGATGAAAGAAGATCTCGATGGGGATGGAACCTACGAAAATGAATGCAAAATACATCTCTGGAAAGAATTAAAGCTCCTCTACGATCCGCCCAAGATACGCATTATATTCCCGGGCCCACTCCACAATGTTCCCCTTGATATCGACATGTGCTCCCTGCATATGAGTGAACTTGTCGCTATGGCAATTGAACAATCAGGCCCGGAACGGCGTGAAGAACCTGTTTCGGTTCTGGTATTCGAAAACGCCGGAGAAATACCTGTTGTCCTGATCGGTCCAAACGGACGTGTTATTGCAGGCGATTTTTCCGGAACGCCCGTAAAGGAAATTGGTTTCCGGTCGGAGGAAGGAATGGAAAGCCGTATTCTTATTCTGCCAGGCTTGGGAATCGGGGAGAAACGTTGAAGTCTGTAGGGTGAGTCAACGACTTACCGATTGTTGATATGTGATGATTTAAGGAATTCTCTAATCGTCAGGTGTCCTGGCCATTATAACATATATAAAAATAATTGGATGTGTCACGATCCCGGAATATCGGGACAGGCTTTTAGGTCGTGTGGTACTAACAAATCGCGCAAGGTTTACCACACCGCAAGAGCTCCTGCCCTTGCGAAATTTGAGTCTTGACCGCGCAGAGGCAGGAACTTCTACGGGCCTGAAATCGTGTGGAAACAGGTGTATATTTTTTAGTGTCGGAGGTTATATGAACCGCATAAACGTGATATTGATAAGCCTGCTGATCGGCATGGTTGGGTGTACTGAAAAGCCGGCCCGGGCAAACCAATTAATTGGTGCATGGCAGGTACTGTCAATGCAAATAATCACCGCTGATCAAGACACCATCCAGGTTCCGGTCAATGAGAGTTTATGCATATTCGGGGATGGCTATTATAGCATCGCGTATGCCTTTGGAAACAAGCCGTCCCAGACCTATACCGAGCGATGGCACCCGAGTGACAGTGAAAAGACAACAAGATTCAGTTCCCTCATTGTGAACACAGGTTCATACCGGATAAACGGATCTCACATTGACGCAAAGCCTCTTTTTGCGCTTGCACCGGAATTTATCGGAGGCCAGGCCGTTTTCTCGTTCAAATTCATTGAGGAGATATTGGAATTGACATGGGAGAAAAGTGCCGCCTTTGACGGTCTGGAATATCCGTCGGCGGGTACGGTCACATTTCTCCGTCTTGTACGAACAAAATGAACGATCAATTGTTTCGGATATTTTACCTGAGGTGCTGCATCAACAGACTTCATCGTCCATATTGACGGATCTGTGAACCATCTCAGCCAGGAAATACCATCTCCACAGGATGGGGTCAACAACCTTATATTGTCTGATCACTCGAGCCTTCCCGGTAAAATCCTCAAAGGAGTTCTGTTCATGCAATATAATTCGGATAAAGTGGACGAAATGACCCTGGCCCTTCTCTATCTCGTTTCAACAAAAATTGAAAAAGGATCAGGAGCCAGGGCATGGCCCGGTTTCGACAGGAGCATACTGAACCGGCTTTATGAAAAAGGATGGATTGAAAAACCCAACATCAAGTCCATGTCCCTTTTTGTCACAGAGAAAGGGTACAAAAAATCGGAACAGCTATTTTTCAAGCATTTCGGATTTACAAAGAAATAACACTGATCACTCCGGACTTTCCGGTCAGGGGCAATTCAATTCTTAAAATATTCTCCGAAAAAATACATTAGCATTCCCGGACAAAACCATCCGCAATTTCTTGTTGACAATATTCCATACTTTCCTTACCTTAATAGGAATTTTAACGTAATGTTCAGAAATATAACAACTGACATTTGTACACTGGCAACACAAATACCAAAAAGAAAATTATAACAAATCAATACATTCAACCATAGATTGAGAGGAGCGCATCGTGGATCTATTTTCAAAATGTTATAACTATACGCGGGCCAGAGAAGCCATCGCATCAGGCTATTATCCCTATTTTCAGCCGATTCAATCCAGTCCGGGATCAGAAGTTATGGTAGGCGGGAAACAAATGATCATGATTGGTTCCAATAATTATCTTGGCCTGACGGGCCATCCTAAAGTTATTGAAGCCGCAATCAACGCTACCAAAAAATATGGAACCGGCTGTACGGGATCACGTTTTTTAAACGGCACACTGGATATTCATATCGAACTGGAACACCGGCTGGCAAAATTTTTAGGCCGGGAATGCGCCCTCTGTTTTTCAACCGGACATCACGTGAATCAGGGAACCATCTCGACTTTGATCGGCAAAAACGATCTGGTATTTACGGACCGTGCGGATCATGCCTCCATTGTCGATGGATGCCGTCTCTCTTTTGGAAAAGTGGTAAAATACCATCACAACAACATGGAAGACCTTGAAAGGGTACTGAAACTTTTTACGAATAAAAATGTCGGGAAAATGATCGTCACGGATGGCGTTTTCTCCATGGAAGGCGATATTGTTAATCTTCCGGAAATCGTTAAACTAGCCGAAAAATATCAAACCAGAATCTATGTGGACGATGCACACTCGATCGGTGTTCTGGGAAAACACGGCCGTGGTACGGGAGAGCATTACGACCTGGAGAAAAAAATCGACCTGCACATGGGAACGTTTAGCAAATCTTTCGCCTCAATCGGTGGATTTGTGGCCGGGGAAAAACTGGTCATCGATTACATCAAACACAATGCGAGGGCGTTGATTTTCACGGCGAGTCCTCCTCCGTCTGCCGTAGCCTCGGTTCTGGCCTGCCTGGATATTGTCGAATCCGAACCCGAACGGATCGAGAAACTCTGGAAAAACACAAGAAAAATGCACGAAGGGTTTAAAAGTATCGGCTTTGACATCGGCCACAGCCAGACACCCATCATTCCTTTAAAAATAGGAAAAGAGGAAAATTGCATCGCTTTCTGGAAACTTCTGTTTGATAATGGCATCTTTACCAATCCGGCACTCAGTCCTGCGGTACCTCCGGGCGAAGCCATTATCAGAACAAGCTACATGGCGACACATACCGATGAAGAACTCGATAAAATTCTGGATCTCTTCTTAAAATTCGGCAAACAATTTGGAATAATATAAATCTGAAAATGAACCGGAAATTGAACAGGATGTAATTCTGTGGAACGTTCCGATAAATTAACCATCATCCCGGTCGGAAAAAAACACCTTTGGAATCGTTTTGTTAAATTCCCTTATCGGCTATATCAAAACGATCCCAACTGGGTTCCTCCCCTGCTCGCAGATCAGAAAGTTTTGCTTGATCCGGAAAAACATCCATTTTACCGGCACGCAAAATCGCAGTTTTTTCTCGCTCTCCGGGACAAACAGGTGGTCGGCCGAATCGCGGCCATTATTGACGACAATCACAACACAGTCCACAATGAAAAAACAGGCCACTTCGGTTTTTTTGAATGTGAAGAAAAATACGAAACTGCGGAAGGCCTGCTTTCTGCCGCCAAAACATGGATAAAAAACCGGGGCATGAAAAATTTTCGAGGGCCAGCCAATCCTTGTCAGAATGAAGACTGCGGCCTTTTAATAGACGCGTTTGATTCGCCGCCTGTTGTCATGATGACGTACAATCCGCCTTACTATATTCAATTTTTCGAAAAATTCGGCTTGAAAAAAGCCATGGACCTCTATGCCTACCTGATCGAAGGCAAAAATCCACCCCCGAAAAAGTTGGTTCGAATCTCCGAAAAGGTCAGGCGAAAAAAAGCCCTGGTCGTTCGGCCGCTTAAAATGAAGAATTACGATGAAGAAGTAAAAAAAGTTCATCACATCTATAACAATGCCTGGAGTAAAAACTGGGGATTCGTTCCGATGACAGGGGATGAATTCTCCCACCTGGCCAAAACCCTGAAACAGGTTGTTACTCCGGAATATGCATTGCTTGCAGAATTGAATGGCGAACCCGTTGGATTCTCTCTTTCGATTCCCGATATCAATCAGGCCCTTATCCACACCAATGGCCGGTTGTTTCCCCTTGGTTTTCTGAAGTTGCTGCATTTCTCGAAAAAAATAGACATGATCCGAATTATTGTCATGGGTGTCATTCAAAAATATCGAAGACTGGGCATCGACGCTCTCCTGTATCTGGATACGTGGCGGAATGCCGTCGCCAATGGAATCACACGCGGTGAAATGTCCTGGATTCTCGAAAACAACAAGATGATGAACCGGGCGGCCAGAATGCTTGGGGGGAAAATCTATAAAACCTATCGAATGTATGAAATGAAAACCTGATTTATAAAATCATAGTCCGATCTCGCTGCATTCCCGCCCTTTTGTTTTAGCAATTTATTTAATTTTTGACAACTGATATTTTTTAATAAAATATATTGGAAAATTGCATTTTGATGCTTATAATTAAACAGAGATAGACTAACTGTTCGACCATACATCAACATAATAAAAAAGAGTGCCTAAGAATGGAAATTGTTGATAAAAAAAAGGAAGATGAGGACTACTTTAAAGGTAAAACGCTTCTTCTTATCGAAGATTCACAAACCATACGTTTCATGTATAAGGGCATTTTGAGTAATGATGGATTTAATGTGATTGAAGCCGAAAACGGTGAAAAAGGATTTGAACTAACGCTTGAAAGAAAACCGGATCTGATTCTACTTGATCTGATTCTTCCCGATATTCATGGTCTGGAGGTTTTAAAGAAAATCCGATCTTACGAGATGACCAAAAATATTCCCGTCCTTGTCATGACCAATTTAAAAGAGATCGAAGACGTTCAGAAAGCAATCAATTTGGGCGCCAATTATTACGGATACAAAGGCAGTGATTCTCCCCACAAAATCCTCTTTATGGTAAAAAAACTTCTCGAAAAAAAGCATCAGCAGGAAGAAAACGACTTATAGATACAACTATGGCTGCCTATATAACGGTTACTCTGCTTGCTTTCTAAAATCAGGTTAGAGATTTAATCCAAAAAATGATGAAAACACGAAAACTCTTAAAAACGATAATAATTAAAAATCACATTTAGACAATAATATTTTGAGAAGGAGAACTTTATGAAAAAGCAATCCAAGACATTATGGTTTCTTCTTACAATGCTGTTTCTGATCGCACTCACAGCAGCACTGCGCGCGGATGTTTACATGAAACAAAAGCACCACACCGATGCCGTTTCCATGATGGGCCAAAATCAGCCTGCCAGAGATGTTATTGAAGAAGTCTGGCTCACCGACAGCGGTTTTCGAAATAATTCGGAAGATAACACCATGATCATGATGTTTGATAAACAAAAAATGATCATGATCAATCATAAAGACAAAACCTATGCAGACATGCCCATGAATTTTACCGGGATGATGTCAGCGGCTGGCAAAGAAAAGGATCAGGATAATGAAGAAATGGAAGGTCAGCAGGAAATGATGCAGAACATGATGCAGGGCATGATGAAAGTCGAGGTCTCTGTTCAACCGACAAATGAGTCGAAAGTCATTAATGGCTGGAAATGTAAAAAGTATATCATGACAATGAATACATTTATGGGTGAAAACAACTCTGAAATCTGGGCGACTGAAGATTTGAAAATCGATCCCAGGCTTTATGCTAAATTCACCACAGCTCTCAGTACTGTCAATCCCGCCATGAAAGATATGGCCGGAACCATGATGGAAGAAATGAAAAAAATTAAGGGTGTGCAGGTGTTGACAATTTCGAACCAAAAAGTAATGAACCAAAGCATCTCATCATCCACCGAACTGCTGGATTATAAAACCGGCACCGCGCCGGATAACCTGTTTGAAATACCGGCAGGCTATAAAAAGGCAAAATAAAAGGGATGGACTTATAGTCCTGTCAATTTCTTTCGATTGATCAGAATGATTATACTATTAAAAAATTGATAATTCACAAGGAGGCCCACATGGAGCGAAAAAAGTTCTCAAATTGTTTATTATTGTCCTCAATCATTCTCCTTTTCATCTGGATCGGATGCACAAAGACCCAGGATGAAAAGATTCCTATCACAACATCATCCAAAACCGCGCTCGAGAATTATTTAAAAGGAAGAGAACTTGCTGATAAACTCCGCGGGCAGGAATCGATTCAATACTGGGAAAAAGCCATTGCCGAAGATCCTGAATTCGCCATGGCCTACTACAATCTGGCTTTGGTTTCTCCTACTGCAAAAGGATTTTTTGAAAATCTGGACAAAGCAGCCTCTCTGACAGATAAAGTCTCCGAAGGTGAACGTCTTATTATTCTCGGAGCCAAGGCAGCCGCGAATGGATTTCCCATAAAACAGAAAGAACTTTTAACCGAACTGGTTGTCAAATATCCCGGAGACGAGCGCGCCCACAATGATCTGGGAGATTACTATTACGGGGTTCAGGATTATGCGCTTGCTATCGATGAATACAAGATGGCCGGAAAAATCAATCCCGATTTCTCACAATTGTACAATCAGATGGGTTATGCATACCGTTTTCTCGAGGATTATAACGATGCGGAAGACGCATTCAAAAAATATATCGCGCTGACTCCGGATGATCCCAATCCATACGATTCCTATGCCGAACTGTTGATGAAAATTGGAAAATACAATGCCTCGATCGACAATTACAGAAAAGCCCTTTCCATCGATCCCAACTTCGTTGCTTCACACATTGGCATCGCAACCGATCTCAATTTCAAGAACGATCACAAGGAAGCCCGGGAGCAGTTGATGAAACTTCAGGCAATTGCCCGGGATACCGGTGAAAGGCGGGCTGCACACTTTGCAACGGCTGTTTCCTTTGCAGACGAAGGCAAACTGGACGATGCGCTCGATGAATTAAAAAAGCAGTACATCATCGCATCCAACATTGACGACGCAAATGCAATGAGCGGCGATCTGGTGACTATGGGAGATATCTTGCTCGAAATGGGAAGACCGGACAAAGCCGCCCAGAAATACGAAGACGCATTAAAGGTTTCGGAATCCTCCGGCCTGTCCAAGGAAGTTAAGGAAAATAATCAGCGTCAACATCTTTACAATACAGGAAGAGTGGCTCTGTATGAAAAAGAGTATGCAGAAGCCAAAGCCAAGGCATCCGAATTTCTGAAAACCGCTGAAGGAATAAATAATGTTTTCATGACCCGGCTGGCACACCAGCTCTTCGGCATGATTGCGCTTGAAGAAAGAGATTACAGCAAAGCCATTGAAGAGCTTGAGCAATCCAACCTTCAGGACCCCTATAATCTTTACCGGTTATCCAAAGCCTATGCAGGGAAGGGCGACCGTGAGAATTCGCTGGAATACCTCATGAAAACTGCGAAATTCAATTCATTGAATGACCTGAGTTATGCATTTATCCGGGCCAAAGCAATTAAGGAACTGGAAACCAGATAACCTCGATCTTATTATTTTTTCGACACTAAACCGCTCCGGCCTATCTGCACCGGAGCGGTTTTTATTCCAATTCAAATCAATAATTCCTTCCACCATTTCACTTTTATCACAAAAAATTCACTTGACATTTTTAATGATTTTACTTTATTGGAATATACCTTTCTTGCTTCAAGCAAGATATTCCTTGTTCTTCTTTTTTAGAAAAACAGCAGGAAACTGAATCGATCAAATTAATTCCGATAACAGAAAAACAACCGAATACCGGGAGATAGCATAAGATGAAACTCTTCTCAGAACAGCAGGTTCTGCAATACGCAAAAAAAGCATATCAATCCGGCGACGCAAAATTCCCAATCAAGAAAGAAAAATGCGCGCTGCTCGTCATCGACATGCAGGAGGAATTTGTCCAGCCGCACACGACACCGTACTGGATACCTGAGGCCACCCGGCAGGTGCCCCTGATCAAGGAACTAGTCGCATCCTGCCGCCAACACGCCGTTCCGGTGATCTTTACCGTATTTTCAAAAACAAACAATTATTTAGACAGGCCGGCCTCCGGCAAATTCATGCCCAACCGGTATCCGGATCTGGATATCGACCAGTCCGAATATTTTGTCAACAGCAAAGTCTGGAAAGAATTGAAGCCCCAAAAGGACGATCTTGTTATTTACAAACCTTCCTATGGAGCGTTTTATGACACGCCTCTGGAAACCATATTGAAAAATTTAAACCGCGACACCATCATTATCTGCGGCACCATGACAAATTTCTGCTGCGGGACCACAGCGCGTCAGGGGTACGAGCGAGGGTTCAAAGTCATTTTCGGCAGCGACGTCACCTCGACCGACGATACTGCCATGCAGGAACCGGAATTAAAAGTGTTGAGAAAAGGTTTCGCCAGAGTGTTAAGTGCCGAACAGATCGTATCCGCGCTGAATGAATCAAAACCAATTGATGAGGTGTAACATATAAAAGTTAAAATCATAATGATTCGTTCCATGAATCCTATCGTAAAAATCCATAAGTATCAATAAGTATCATTTCGGTTTTATCCCGAAGTCGCATAATAACAAAACCTGCCCTGCTGTTCGTCCAAAGTTGAACTCAGACGACCTGGTCCCCAATCATTTAATTTCCGAGAATTTTCTTGACTTTCTTGATAAATATAGTTTATTTAGACTTGTCTTTATGCCTTTGACAGTAACCGCATTAATCTAGTGCCGCACATTAATAAGGAGGCAATATGACTTACGCGGATACAATCAAACATCTCTCATCCCGTTATAATCTTCCTCAAACCAAAATAAAAGAAATTCTAAAAAGCAGTACAATCATTATTAAAAATATTCTTGACCAGGACATCGGAATCAGCATACCCGGTCTGGGAACATTTCACACGCATGTCGTCCAAAAACGAAAATACTACAATCCCTACTATAAATGCCTCATGCTTCTTCCGCAGAAGCGGGTCATCCATTTTAGGGCAAGCTCGTCTCTCAAAGATGAGATAAAAGACACAAGGATCGTGAAATGAACCAAAAGCTCACCTTTACTGAACTTGTCGAAAAAATTGCCAATGAGACAGGAGCCGCCCGTCAACTGATTCATAATCTGTTGCTTGATGAAGTGCAACTGGTTAAAGAGGATCTCAAGCGCGACGGCGTCGCGACCATTCACGGACTCGGTCACTTTCGATTAACCTGGCATAAGGCAAGACCCGGCCACAATCCTCAGACGGGTGAGGAGATCGAAATTCCCGCCCACAGTTCGGTTAATTTCAAGACACAGGCAGATTTGGGACGATATATCAACCGCCAATACGACCATTTAAAACCGCAAATGGTGAAAGGCGATGTTCAAAATGAAGGGGATAAAACGATCATCAGCAAGCCTATAGAATCGGAGATCGCTCCTGAATACGAACCCTACCCGGAAAAAGGAAAAAAGAAGAAACGATCAAGATTCTGGATCGCATTATTCCTCCTGATTTTCATTATTATCATCCTGTTTGTGATTATCAGGACTTGCACCGAAAAGCCTGGAACAAAGCTCAGCAAATCTACTGTCTCGAAAAAGGTTAAAGAGAAGGAAACAGTACTGCCCCAAGCAGCTGAAAAGATCGAAAGCCCAATAACTGAAGATAAAATCCGGATAGGGACGCCAGGAAGTCATCATACAGTTATTCCGGGCGACAACCTGTGGAAGATATCTTCCCGTTATTACACCCAGGGCGAACTATGGCCCAATATCTACCGCGCCAATCTGAACCAAATTTCAAACCCAGATGTGCTAATACCCGACAGCAGAATTCTGGTACCTGACCTGATTGGAAAACCGGGAGCCTGGACCCGGAAAGATGTAGAAGACATCTCCGCCGGTTTTATAGAAGCCTATCTCTTTTACAAAAACAGGAATAGAACAAAGGCACTCAACTGCCTCTGGGTGGTTCATAAATGGGATGCGACTCAGGTGATTGCGAAATATCACAGCAAAATAAATTCGAACGACCTCGAATCGGTAAAGAACATCCCGGGCACTCCTCGGATTAAATGATCTTTAGCAACAATTCTTTTTCTTTTTAAAACACGGGGGTCCAAACTCCTGGGTTTTTCTTTTCGCGGTTACAACTCTTTGTTTGATGATCTCCCCCTCCGTGATAAATTGTACTTTGGACGGAACTCCCCCTGCTCCGTTCCGATATGCTTTACCCCGAATTCAGTAACTGTGTGACAATATATCTTTTCAAACGAAGCAAAGTGGAGTGAGAAATCTGTATAACCAAACACATTAAAAAGGTTGCATGATTTCTCCTCCCGATAAATCGGGACTTGAAATGACACCTTCCTCCCCCATGCCCGTCCGAAGTTGTACTTCTTATGGTTTATTTTATTTTCATTCAACTTCCTGAAATATTCCTTGATTTTAAGAAATAATTTTGTTTATTTAGATCAATCTTTATCATGCTAAAATGATAGTGACACCACATCTCAAGAACTTGCTGAAAAGGATTTTGTTGTTAAAAACGGCTGTTCTTTTTGAGAACAATTGTCGGGTAAAACCTTGACCTGCAAAACGAAGATCGCCTCAGATATTTTATCCGAAGCACAATTTTTCTGGACTTTACAACTTAATAAGAATGAACTCTGAGCGATCCAATTATGATGGAGGTAAAACAATGAAACTCAATCCCCCCGCTGCGCTGGCAGATTATACCTATGATGGAAAAGCGGCTTCCCGATCCTCCGCACCGGCTCGCATAGTGGGTTGGCTGGCTTTTCTATCGTTAATCGGAACCGTGCTCGCTTTCATTTTTCTAACTGAAAACAAACTGTTGATTTTGGGTCTCAGCACTGTCTTTTTCATTCTGTTTGTTGTTTACGTCATTTTCAAAATCTCGAAGCGCCGCCTCCAATGCACCCAATGCGGACAGAACATGGAGATCATCGATGTGAGCTGGACCCCTGAGGAATGGGAGCAGAAACAGGGGTACAAAATGATAGACGGTTTCAAAGGAGCGGACGGGAATCTCTACACTGTCGAAAAAGAAAAACGGAGCGGCTCGACTCACTATTTCCTCCATGCCCATCATCAGAGTTGGTATGCATGCCACCAGTGCCGTTTATATTTTCTGAAAGCAAGATACTGGAGGGAAACGCTGTTCTCGTCTATAAATAACGAAATGTTTGAGCAGGCAAAGAAATCACTGCTTACGGACCCTAAAGCCAGTGATAAGATGAAAGCGGCGTACCGGGAAAGGCTGCAGGGACGTTGAAATCAAAAATAATCCGCCTTGCAAAAAGAGTAACGCGTCACGAAAATAGATCCCCTGGAATGACCGGATATCGCTGAAAAGTTTTAAATCCTTAAGGAATCCCCATGCTCATCCGAAGTTGCACTTCGGATTCCCTTTTCCCCTCGGATCATTCCGCTCCAGGCTCAGCTTTGATACCGTTTATTTGAATTGAAAATATACGCTGCGTTTACAGGATGAATTAAACCAATATAAAAAGCCTTTCAGCCGGTGGGCATTTAATACAAACAAAGACAAGGAAAAGAAATCATGAGCATTGATCTGAAGAAGGAACAGACCGCATCCAGAGAAAGGCCGCGATACCGCTATTCATTGCCGGCACGATTCTTCTTTGGGTCGATGGATCTGATAACCGGGAAAAAAACGACACTGGCCAAGGCCAAACTCATTGAAATGCTGGCCAGTATCCCATACCGTGCCTGGGAATTCCGTCAATACGCCCGGTTGACACGCTGTTATAGAAATCCGGACTCTGTGCGGAAAACGAATGATATCGTCACATGGAGCCGGGAAGCACAGGATAACGAATACTGTCACCTGCTTGTTATCCATGAAAAAATGAAAGAGGACGGCATCAGGGATTCCTGGTATCTGTTTCCGGTGATTCCATTCCTGATCATTATGACCTACGTGCTCATCACACGCGCCATGGCGTTGATCAATATCCGGCGGGCATTCCTTTTCAATGCCGAATTCGAAGACCACGCCGAACATACCTATGCCGAATTTGTCGAGGACCATCCGCAGATGGAAACCGAGCCGGTCAATAATGACAAAGTGAAAGCATATTGTAATTGTTCAAACTGGGCCGATGTATTCAGGCGGATCGGACTCGATGAACGGGATCACATGAACAACAGCTTTGTGCTTTGCGGCAAACCTGAGCTGGTTGTCCGATATGAAGGCATGCCCGATTTAGCCGTTTATAAATAATAGCAGCAAAGCAGGCCGGGATTGACCCCGGCGAAAACAACCTTAATGACGGGATGAACCCCGACCTACAAACTTTCTCCCTTCCCGCGCTCGTCCGAAGTTGCACTTCGGACGCCCCTGCTCCCTGTTCCATTCCGAGTTCAACCCCGAACGATTTGAGAATCGTTGCAACGGACACCAATGAGCGGATTATCTAAAATGATTATTTAAAAAGGTCAGAGTGCGATCCGGTTCTTTCAAGATAAAGCGTGTCGGAAGAAATACGGTAAATCAATATCCAGTCTGGTTCGATGTGGCAATCCCGATGCCCTTTCCAGATACCGGACAATTGATGCTCCCGATATTTGAGTTCAAGTTTTTGACCAGCGAGCAATTTCTCAATCACGGCTTTTAATTTATCGGGATCTTTATTCTGTTTCTTTACTTTTTTATAATCCTTTTTGAATTGAGTGGTATAGAAAACCTTCAACTCTCTAACTCCTGAAATAATTCATCAACACCTGAAGTTCGATGAAGTTCTTTTCCATTTTCGGAATCACGCAGAGTTTTGGCAGTCAATTCATTGGGGATTCGAATATCGAAGGGGATTCCTTGATTCAAGGTAACCTGAGTGAGAAACAGAGAAATTGCTTCGGACATCGTGATATTTAGTTGAGTCAGAATATGCTGGGCTTTGTTCTTGACCTCCGGGTCAATCCGCGCCTGAATAATTGCTGTTTTCGCCATGATAACTCCTCTGTTGTTTGTACTGACAATTACCGTACATTTAATGTACAAAAATATGAGACAAAAAATCAAGATAAATTTTAAATAAGCGATGACCGTGATAAATTAAGCTGGTCAGGATTGTTCCCGATGAAAACAACGCCAATGCCGGAGTAACCCCCAACCTGCAAACCTCCTCTGCTCGCCCAAAGTTGTACTTCGGACGCCCTGTTCCCTAATCCGTTCTGAGTCCAACCGGAACGATCTTAAAACAAGATGATCTATCCATTTTTATCTATTTCCGAAAATATTCCTTGATTTTTAGAAATAATTTAGTTTATTTAGATCAATCTTTATCACATTGAAATGATATCGGCACCACACCTCAAGCG
>Ga0315542_1001357_pt1 | contig 15284 bp, 11 predicted proteins | sample SalMarSW160120MG_FD_202541 | JGI IMG/M metagenome (GOLD analysis project Ga0315542, IMG submission 202541) | Salt marsh sediment microbial communities from the Plum Island Ecosystem LTER, Massachusetts, United States - Salt Marsh Sediment SW1601-20 ...
ACAGTTCCGTATGTGTTTCTTGATTTATCAGTTGGTGCAGAACCCTGAGATTCGTTGTTTTTCCGGACAACCCCGGTCCGTAATATACGATCTTGATCAGAATCTCATCGTTCTGTGAATTAAACTGGACCAATTAAAATACTGAACTCAGAATGTATTCCATGCCTTCGAGGTTATGGGATCCACGTCCAAGTTATTGAAACGGATTTCACCGCCTGCCGCGTCATAGACGTAGGCAGTACTCTCATCAAAATCTCCAACCACAATGGGACTGGCGGCTGAGGCTTTTACATCGTTCAGGTTTCCACCCTTGTCTACGGGAGAGTCCGGCATCTTGTTCTCAGCGAATATACCGGTGCCATCCGTCGCAGTCAATTGGGCAATTGTCGGGAAGGTCGCATTGCCTGCCAGGGCGTTTTTTGCATATTGGATGGCGATGGCAGAACGAGCTGTGCCGATCACACCCTTTGCTGCAGCGCTTTTGGCTTCATCCTGCATGTTGACATACTTGGGCATTGCAACTGCGGCAAGAATACCCAGAATTACAATAACCATCACCAGTTCAATCAGTGTGAACCCCTTTTCTCTCTTCATAATATACCTCCTTGGGATATGGCTTCGCCAATAATTATACGCCGCCAGGCTTTAATTGCAAGGAATTGTTGTTAAAAACCTGAATCTGAAAGAGAGTTGATTGGAAATGAAAGGTGATGGGTGATGAGGAACCCGAAAAGCGGGAAACGGCAGCTCTTCGTTTTTTCCGCCCCCAACGCCCTACGCACTCTTCATCTAATGATGAAAGAGGGACATGACATCCCACATGGGCAGGAAAATCGCAAGGGCAAAGAATAGTACGACCACGGCCAGGCCAAGAAGTAGCAACGGTTCCAGCAGTGCGGCCAAATGCTGAATGGTATAGTCAACTTCCCGATCATAGTAGTCCGCCGTTTTCTCAAGAAGTTCGTCCAGTTGACCGGTTTGCTCCCCGACAGAGACCATCTGAACTACCATATCCGGGAAGTATCTGCTGACGGCCATTGGTTCCGCAAGGGATTTTCCTTCGATGATGGCTTCTTCAATCAGTTTGACGGTATTTTCCAATACGACATTCTCCATGGTAGCTCCGACATTTTGAAGGGCCTGCACGATCGGGACACCGGAGCGGATCATCATGGAAAGAATGCGGCTGAACCGGGACATGGAAATTTTCAGCATCAGAGGCCCAAAAACATAAAACCGCAGTCTCAAGGTGTCCCACTTGCGACGGCCCTCTGATGTGGACAGGATGTAGCGGATACCAAGAAAAGCCAGTATCCCGGCAATAATGACGGCCCACCAGAAGTGTTGAAAGATGTTGTTCATTCCAACCATGACCCTTGTGGGAAGTGGCAGATCGACTTTAAATTTTGAGTAGATGCCTGCAAATCGCGGAACGACAAAACTCATCAGAACGACAAAGGCAACACCCAGCCCGAACACGACAATTTTCGGGTATCTTGTGGCGCTTTTTACCCGGTCCCTTGTCTCCTGTTCATGTTCCACGATCAGGGACAGTCTGTCCAGAATGGTGCCGAGGAGGCCGGCTTCCTCGGCCACTTTTATCATGTGGATATGAAGCTGGGTAAAAATGTCCGGAAACTCAGCAAGAGCTTCAGAGAGTGATGCCCCGGCTTCAACCCGATAACGGACGTGATTCAGCGATTCCTCAAGAGTGGGATTGGCTGTCTGTTTTGCGACAATTGTAAGAGTAGCAACAATGGGAAGACCGGCATTTATCATTGTTGCCATCTGGCGAAACATCAATGCCATATCAGTGAGCTTGACCTTTTTCTTCAGGAGCACGATTTTCTTTTTTCGGTCCCTTAATTCATTAATCTGAATTGGAATGTATTCCAGATGACGAAGTTTGTCTTCCACTTCCAGACGGGATGTAGCTTCCAGTTCTTCTTCAATCAGTCGGCCCTGGCCGTCCCTGGCTCTATACGAATATTTTGTCACGTTCGACCGTCCCTAATCCCGGGTTACCCGGAGGACTTCTTCCAGGGAAGTTATTCCTTTGAGCACTTTCCGGATACCCTGTTTTCGCATGGGAGTGAATCCCGATGCCAGTGCCCCGTCTTCAAGCTCATCCATCGGCCGTCGATTCATGATAAGATTCCGGATTTTTCGATCTGGCCTCAGGATTTCATAGAGTCCTGTTCGTCCCTTGTAGCCGGTCTGGTTGCAGAAATTGCATCCTTTGCCGTGATACAGCGTTATGTCTCCAGCAGCTTGAATTTCAAGTACCGTGCGTTCTGCCTCCGCTGCCGGATAGGCCTCAATACAATGTGTGCAGATTTTTCTGACCAGACGTTGAGCAATAATGGCCCGAACTGAAGATGCCAGCAGGAAGGGCTCCACCTTCATGTCCAGAAGTCGGGAAATTGTAGAAACCGCGTTGTTTGTGTGGAGTGTGGATAGTACCAGGTGGCCGGTCAAAGCCGCCTGGACCGCAATTTCAGCCGTCTGTGCATCCCGGATTTCACCGACCATGATGATATCCGGATCCTGACGTAAAATAGAACGTAGTCCCGAAGCAAAGGTGATGCCGGCCTGGGGATTGACCTGTACCTGGTTCACATGTTTCAACTGATATTCCACAGGGTCTTCCACCGTGATAATATTCTTGTCTTCAGAGTTGAGCATTTGAAGGGCAGCGTATAAAGTTGTGGTCTTTCCACTTCCCGTGGGGCCGGTAACAAGCAGAATCCCGTTTACGGTTTTCAGTGCGTCCAGTACCATTTCGTAGTCTGTTTCATCAATACCAAGGGAATCCAGCCCCACAAGAATATTGGATTTATCCAGGAGTCGAAGGACAATTTTTTCACCGAATATTGTGGGAAGCGTGGAAACTCGGACATCCAGGTTCTTACCGGAAATATCAAGGGGAAATCTTCCGTCCTGAGGCGACCGCTTTTCCGCGATGTCAAGATCTCCCATGATCTTAATTCTGGATATTACCGCTGCGTTCAGATAGGTTGGAATCTGAATTTTGTGAGTGTGGAGTACGCCGTCAACCCGAAAACGTACCCGAAGCTTAGTCTTTCCCGGCTCCAGGTGAATATCGCTTGCTTCTTCCTTGACTGCGGAAATAAGAATGTTGTTTACAAGTTTAATTACCGGCTTTTCGTTTGCGCCGCTGTCCTGAGACTCGATTCCCTCCAGTGCAAAAGCATCTGCAATCTTGGGTTCATTTGCGTAAAAATTTCGAAGGGCGGTTTCGATGTCTTTTTCTGTGCTGATAGCCACGTTGATTTTCTTGCCGACTATATTGGAGAGATCGTCAATGATGTATACGTTCAGGGGATCGGAAATTGCAACAGTCATGGTTTCGTCCACAAGAAAGAGGGGGATTACCTTGTTCTTTGTGGCGAAAACTTCCGGAATGAGTGTGACAATTTCAGGGTCAAAGAGGATATTTCCCACGTCTATGTACGGAATATTCAATTGTTCACTGATGGTCTTGATAATATCTTCTTCTTCCAGAATATTCATCCGAATCAGAGCCTTTCCAAGTCGAATGCCGTTTTTCCGGGAATAGTCAAGCGCTTGGTCCACCTGATCATTTGTGATCAAGCCCGTTTCCACGAGCATTTCTCCAAGCCTTTTCCGCTGTTTTGGTTTTGCCATATTCCCTCTTTGCATGATTTTTTTAATCTGGTACAATCTTACCTGAACTAAGGACTTTAGTCAATCTATTGTGTTGTTGAGGAAGGAGAAGGCAATGATAAACCTTGAAAAAGAAGAGATTCGGGAGAAAAAGGGTGTAATTATCAGTGTCGATGGAAAAATTGACACTAATGGTACTGAAACACTTCGGGAAAAGATTCGTGAAAGTCTGGATGATGTGGATCTGCGTTATGTGGTTGTTAACCTGGCAAAGTGTGATTTCATTACCTCTGTCGGCTTGGGTATGCTTGTAGGTGCCCATAAGAAAGCAAATGCCATAGGAAAGAAGCTGGCATTCGTTGAATTGCATAAGAATATTGAGAGCATTTTTCGAATTACAAACCTCTACACTTTTTTTAATGTAAGCGAATCGGTCGGGCAGGTTTGGGGAGAATGATCCGAACGGCGGTTATTCCAGTTGCAGGCCTCGGGACCCGGTTTCTACCCGCCACCAAAGCAATTCCCAAGGAGATGATTCCCATCATCGACAAGCCCACAATCCAGTACATTGTGGAAGAGGCTGTGGAATCCGGCATTGAACATATTGTTTTCATTACCGGCCGGAACAAATCCGCCATAGCCAACCACTTTGACTATCATCCGGAACTGGAGTCCCATCTGAGAGAAAAGAACAAGATGGATGAATTGAAAGGAGTTCGGGACCTGGTTTCCCGTGCCCGCTTTTCATTTGTCCGCCAGAACGAACCCCGGGGCCTTGGCCATGCTATTCTGTGTGCCCGCCATCTGATCGGAAAGAACGAAAATTTTGCGGTACTGTTGGGCGATGATGTCATTGATGCACAAGTACCGGCGCTAAGGCAGATGATAATGGTTCATGAGGAAAAACAGGCTCCGGTTCTTGCACTCCAACAGGTAGCCAGTGAAGATGTATCAAAATATGGTGTTGTGTCGGGAGAGTATGTATCCGGGTCCGTGTTGAAATTGAGCGGGCTTGTGGAAAAACCAAAACTGGAGGATGCTCCCTCTGACCTGGCAATCATTGGAAGATATATTCTCTCCTATGAAATCTTTGATTTTATTGAAGAAACGAATGCCGATGCTACGGGGGAAATTCAGTTAACGAATGCGCTTCGTCAATACCGCGATCTTTACGGCTTGCTGTTTCAGGGTAAGCGGTACGATGCCGGAAATAAATTGGACTATCTGCGCGCCACTGTGGAATTCGCGTTGAAACGGGAAGAGTTTCGGGATTCTTTTGGCGCTTATCTGAAAAACCTGTTCAAGTGAAAGGGCGCAGGGAAAGCGAACCGCTCGGTCGCATGTATGATGAATAATGGATCGTAAATGATGCAGGGATAGATATACCAGAGAAACGGCACAACAACATGTGTCCCATCCCTGCTTTTTCTGAACCCATTACCCTTATTTCCTTTCCAAATCTGTCCTGGACCCAAACTTAGACTTAAACTTAAACTTTTTCTCTGGTAGAATGAACACGGATTGAACGAATGACGAGAGGAAGAACAAATAGATGCAACCTTTCAAGAAGAGTATTTTCCGGGATTATTTCGAAACTATATTGATCGGGCTTCTGGCTTTAACATTTGCAAAAACATTTGTGTTTCAACAATTTAAAATTCCAACATCCTCCATGGAGGACTCTCTGCTGATCGGGGATCACCTTGCCGTCAACAAGTTCATGTTCGGGCCTGTCTCTTTCGCATGGGAGAAGAATATTTTTCCCCAACGAAATATCAAGCGGGGAGATGTGATTGTGTTTCGGTTTCCGAAGAACACTGAAGTTGATTTTATCAAGCGCGTCATCGGAATGCCCGGAGAAACTATTGAGATCGTTGACAAGCAGGTGTATGTGAACGGAAAGGCCCTGAATGAGCCATACAAGGTTCACAAGGACCCTTTCACCATATATCGGGATGGCATGTTGAAGAAAAGGGACAATTTTGGTCCTGTGGTCGTACCGGAAGGCCAGTTTTTTGCAATGGGTGACAATCGGGATAACAGTGATGACAGCCGATTCTGGGGCTATGTCCCTCGCGAATACATCAGGGGAAGAGCCTGTGTGATCTGGTGGTCCTATCCGGATGCTCCAGGAGAATACAAGAAGACCGGGCTGGTTCACTTTGTGGTAGATGTGGCGAAGAAAATTGCTACTTTTGGCAGCAGATCAAGGTGGAACCGTTTTTTCCTCGTGGTACGCTGATCATATCCGGGACATGTTTGACTCAATCGACCATAAAATTGGACATAAGGCTTACCCTGTACGCACTCCGTTCTTGTCCCTGAGGTTTTATTGTGGGCAAGAGTTAACTGTAGGGAGAATCTATAAGAGATGGGTCACTTGCGCAGAAAAGCAGTAGTAATTGATGATGGGTCGAGAATATCAGACTTGGTACATCTTTTGCTTACCAGACTGGGATTTTCAGTTCAGTGCGCCTCGGATGGCGAGAAAGGTCTTGCGTTGGTAAGAAACGAAAAACCGGACCTTCTTGTTACCGACATGTTGGTGCCCAAACTTAATGGGCTTGAAATCTGTAAAGCAGTTAGAAACTGTGCGAATTTGTCCCGGACTCATATTGTGGCGATGACGGCAATTAACAAGAAGCTCAAGTTCCGTCTTGACGGCCGAGATGTTCGGGTGGACGCATATGTGGAAAAACCATTTGACGTGAGCGCATTGGCAAAGGTGATTCAGGGACTTTTTCCCGGCGACTTTGATGATGATGAAATGAATGCCCATGTGGGATTCATTCAAAAGAAAATAAAAGAACAGGGAGTTGATTTTGGCAGGAAACTTCCCAGCGTTCTGGATGCCATTGTGGAAGTATGGAAACGCTACCGACTGGACCAGGAAAACCCCGAAGACCTGGAAGAACTACGTAAGCTTGTGCATCGTTTGACCGGGTCTGCCGCTCTATACGGCTTTCACGAGGTCAGCCGTATTTGCGAAAAACTGGAAAGGACTCTCAGTGATATCGAAGAGAATGGCGGAGCAATAATAAAGAGCCAACAGACTGAAATATCGAGCTTGCTCTTCCGGCTTCCGGACGCTGCCGGAGCGACGGCAAAAGAGGGTCCGACAGCACTGCCTGAATCTTCGTCACCGTCTGCGACGTCCAGAGAGTATTGCCTGAATCCTGAAATTCCCGTGACAATTGTCAGTATGAACCCGCACAGGTTGGAAGAGCTTGTGTCTGGTCTGGTGAGTTTTGGCTACCGGCCCAGACTGATCCGATTCGGAGAATTGGGGCGCAAGGGATTCTCCCTGGAAAGCGCCGATGTTATCGTGGATCTTCAGAATCAACCCAGTGGAACTGCCTGGATGAAGAAACTGAATACTTGTGGAGCAGATGAACCGTTGAATGTGGTGGCTATGGGCGATGAGCACAACCTTGAACCGGTCGCTGGCAATACAGAAAATGAGCAATTCTGCTGGAAGTGGGTGAGGCCGTCGCAAGATGCGTTTGATGTGACTCGTTCGCTGGAGGAAAATTTAAGGAACGCACAACCGGAAGAACCCTATCGACTTTTGATTGTGATGAGAGAAATCGCGTTGTCTGAACACTTCCAGATTCTCTTTCGACAGGAAGGGTTTCTTGCGACCGCGAACGAGCCGAATCAGCTGTTCATCTCTTTGCGGGAATTTCAACCGGATGTGGTGTTGCTGGATTTGCAGAAGCCAATTCAGAATACCATTGTCTTGGTCCGGACAATCCGGGCATGGCGGCAGAAGTTGCCCATTGTTGTTAATACAGCATCCCCTTCCCAGGAAGAAATGAACAGTCTGGCGGAACAAGGAGTTACAAATATTGTTTCTACCGATAGCACCCTTGAACTTCTTGCATTTTCTCTTAAAAGCCACGCAAAGTATGGTAGATGGGTGCAGGAAGGCCGAAGTCGCGATTTTGTTTCCGGTGTATATCGATACGCACCTTTCATGGAAGCCATGGAAACTGAATTGAAGTGGGCCTCTCGATCAGGAAAATCTATGTCTGTTGCTGTATTTGGCCTGGATAATATGGCCAGGTTAAACAGAGAGGTGGGGGAACGAGAAGTGGATCGTCTGGCAGAGGCTTTGTGCCGGTTGATTGGGGGCCAAATGCAGGGGCGAGATCGAATCGGACAGGTGAGCGGAGGAGCTTATGCTGGATTTTTCACAGCACTGGATGGTCAGATGCTTTTGCGGTTGTTGTCAGATTTGCAGCATCGTTTTTCCAGACTGTCCTTTGTACATGATAAAGGAAAATTGAATGCAACTTTCAGTGCAGGGATTTCCCGTTTTCCCAATCTATCGGACCGAAATTATTTGTTTGAGGCTGCATTCGATGCCATGCTCAGGGCCAAAAATGCAGGGGGAAATCGGATCATTTCCACCTTTTGAAACTCGAAAGTACGCAGTTTCCGAATAGAAACCAAGTCACTATTCCTGAAAAGAAACTTGTCGAAATCCTTCACATGTTCTCGAACTGTTTGCCAGTTTTTTTTAAGGATCGATAACTGAAGCAGACGTGTGAGACGGATGATCGCTCAGGGATTATAAGTGCAACCAATAGAATATAAACATCCTGTTTGTAAGGTTTGATAATACCGCTCACAAAGAGGCAGCGGTGTCATATTTTGTTTGCAGAGTGTCAAATATTTGTGATATACTTTTCGCAATCATATTGACGAAGGTAGGAGGTGAGAAAAGCTCAAATTTCTTGGAGGTGCCCATTTGCCATTCAAAATCTTTAAATTGCGGGAGGTGACATGAAAAGAGTACTATTAACCGGGGTTATGGCTGTTTTGCTTGCAGGGATGTGGGCGTGTGCGCCTGCAACTCACACGGAAGCAGACGAATCTCAACCGCTTCCACAAGTAACGACAGCACTATTTGATCCGAGTGCCGGGGTAATTCCGTTCCCCAATGATCTATTGATCAATCCGGCTACGGGACTTGTGAATATCCCTAATCCGGACGGACTGGATGCTATTGCTTCTGTCAATTCACTCAATGGATTCTCAACCACTTCGGCAATGTCGTTCTATCTGGACGGCGCACCGAAAGCGGATACTGTAAACAGCAATACCATTAAGGTATTTGATCTGTCTGCTCAGGCGGAAATTGCTGTTTCATTCATGCCGTTTGATCCGGCAACCGGTGCGATTTCCATGGTGCCGGTATCCCCGATCCCCTCTCGCCACAAAATTGCTGTGGTAGTGACACAGGGTGTGTTGGATACAAACAGCAAACCCATTGAACCTTCTCAGGTTTTCTACCTGATGCGCAGTGCGAACTCACTGCTTGATGCGGACGGTCATTCTGCTTCGAGCCTTCTGGATGATCAGACGGCTGGAATGCTGGAACCGGCCCGTCTGGCGATGAAACCGATGTTCGATTTCATGTCCTCCATCGGTATCCCCAGAACTTCAATTGCGGTGGCTTTTGTCTTTACAACAGAAAGCACCTATCAGGACTATCAGACCCTTCGCGCTGAGATGGCTGGAATGGCCCCGCCGACACCAACTTTCGTCGGGCAGTACCTTGGTGATGCAATGGTGAGCGCGTTTTTCCAGGGTGTGATGGCACAAACAGGAATTGACTTTCCCCATGACATGGTAGGTGGTGTGTTAACAGGAGCTTTTGGCTCTCCCAACTACATCACCAATCCACTGATTGGCTTTTTCACGAAAAATGCCCAGGGAAATTTTGAAGAACAGAATGTGGCTATGGTTCCGTTCATACTGGTGGTGCCCAAAGGCACAGGTCCATTCCCGGTAGTCATTTTCCAGCATGGCATTACCCGCTCAAAGATGGATGCTCTTGCTATTGCCAACAGTTTTGCCGCTGCTGGTATGGCAACCATTTCCATGGATCTCGTGCTTCACGGCGACCGCGCAGGCGATTACATGAACAACACAACCGGCGCAATGGGGCCGGATGGAGTTCTGGATCCTTCCGGTGCCCTGTTTATAAACCTGAAATCACTGAGGACGGCACGGGACAATATCCGTCAGTCCAACGTGGACCAGATGATGATGGTCAGAATGCTGGAAGCTGGTGTGGACTATACCGGGGACAGCAATCCGGACCTTGCACCAATGAATTTTGTGTATTGTGGCCAATCCCTTGGCGCCATGACGGGAACCAACCTGATGGCAATTGAACCGGCAATCAAAACCGCGGTTCTGAATGTGCCGGGTGGTAATATCACTGTGCTTTTGACGCATTCTCCGACATTCGCTCCGATCATCAATGCCGGGCTTGCTGAAGAGGGATTGACTCCGGGAACACCTGAATACGCTCAGTTCTTCATGTTGGCTCAGACAGTTATTGATTCCGCAGACCCGATCAACTATGCACCTTATGTTCTGAACGGCGGAATTTCTGGCGTGGAAAAGTACGTGTTGATGCAGGAAGCTATCGGCGACACCACGATACCAAATCTTTCCGGTGACATGCTGGCAAGGGCATTCGGATCAAACTTTCCACAGGTCAAGCCTGTGGTGAACGCAATCCCCGGTATGGCCTCTGTGGACCAGGGTGTATCCAGTGGCCTGTTCCAGTATGACACGCCGAATCATGGATTCCTACTGTCTCCGGATCCGAGCCATCCTGAGTTTACTTATTATGGTCAGTTGCAGACAGTTAACTATCTGGGCTCCTACCTGTTGACCGGTACTCCGATGATTCTGGATCCTGCAGCAACGAAGGGAACAAGTAAGGCAGCTGACTCAGCATCCGAGTGGGCACTCAGAACCTTCAACTACAGCATTAATGCCCGTGCGGCAGTGTTAGTCAGATGAGAGGGGTGACAATGATGAAAAAACTAACTGCAATTTGTGTGGGATTGTTGGCAACAATGCTTGCATTCTCATCCGGTTTCCAGGTTAATGAGCACAACGCGCAGGGAGCGGCAATGGGCAATGCCTATGTCGCCAGCGTTGATAACGCATCAGCCATGTTTTACAATCCCGGTGCCCTCGCCTTTGTGAAGGGGATTGATGTGAACTTCAGTTCGGTTGTGTTTTATCCGACCAGCAGCTGGACATCACTGGATGGTACACAGACAACTGATCAAAAGACAAAAATTAACGTGTTGCCGGCTGTGTATCTTTCATACCAGCTGAATGACCGGGTCGTAGTGGGAATTTCTGAATTTACCCAATATGGCCTAGAAACAGACTGGCCGACCCAGTGGCCGGGGAGCCAGCTGGCGGATAGGACAAAAATCGAGACCTTCAATGTGGCCCCAACCATCGCTTTTAAAGTCACGGACAATTTTTCTGTCGGATTCCAGGCGAACTGGGTTGGCGCTGATGTGTTGATCCAGAAGACGATCAATTTTATTGACCAGACTGCGTGGGTTGATATGGCTGGTGACGGCAGCGGTTGGGGAGAATCAGCCGGTTTTCTGTGGAAAGTAAATAAAAAGATCAACGTGGGTGGTTTCTGGCGCAGTGGCGTGGACATCTCTTTTGATGGTGAGGTTGATTTTACTAATGTGCCGACACCTTTCCTGCCGGTTCTCTATGACGGAAAAATTACGGCAGGGGTTAAGCTTCCCCAAACCTGGGGATTGGACGTGGCCTATCAGCTCAACGACAAGTGGATGGTGGAAGTTGGATTCATGAATACTGAATGGTCCAGCTATGATCAGTTGACAGTTCTCCGCAAAGACACGGGAGGCGTGTTGAGTTCGATTCCAAAAAACTGGACAAATGTCAACATGTACAAAGTGGGTGTAAAGTATGATTTCAGCGATAAATTGACACTTCGGGGTGGCTATATTTACGATGAAGCCGGAAACCCGGACAATACGCTGGATCCTTCATTGCCGGACAACAACCGGAATGATTTTTCTGCCGGTTTTGACTGGAAGTTCAAAAACTTCACATTGAGTACATTTGCTATGTATGTTCGGTTCAATGACAGAACCACCACGACTATGATGGAAAACTTCAACGGCTCGTATTCTACGAGCGCCTTGCTTGTTGGAGCATCTCTGGACTATCGGTTTTAATTAGGGCTCTCTGTGCCGGGGAAACTCCCCGGCACAGAGTTCTTGAAAGGTTGGGGTATGACAAAAAACAGGATTCTCGTAGTTGATGACAATAAGAATGTCCTAGAAGGACTGAACCTGCTTTTGGGCGAAAAGTACGATACATTTCTCGCGTTTGATGGTGAGTCAGCCCTTGAAATCATCCGAAGCAAAGACATTGATCTGGTAATTACAGACATGGTGATGCCCGGGATCAGTGGGCTGGAACTCCTTGAAAAAATAAAGGCATTGAAGCCGGACATTACAGTGGTGATTTTGACGGGTCACGGCACTATTGAACTGGCTGTCGAAGCAATCAAGAAAGGAGCCGCAGACCTTATTGAAAAACCCTTTCAGGTGGACAAGATTCTCGTTGATGTTGAAAACCTGATGAGGATGCGGCAATTGGAGCGTAAGAACCGGGTTCTGCAGCGGAAGTTGGTACTGGAAGAAAAGAAACTGCAATTTGTTGCAGAGAATGACAACATGAAGAAAGTTATGAAGCGGGTAAAGGCGCTTCGGAAAAATGATGCGAATGTGTTGATAGCTGGAGAATCAGGTGTTGGGAAAGAACTCCTTGCCCGAATTGTCCACAAATACAGTTCCAGACGGGAGTATCCCTTCGTAAAAGTAAATTGCGGTTTGATCACAGCGGCCACATTTCACGAGATCCTGTGTGGGCGAGAAGGTGAGACTCTGGAGAAACCGGGCCTGTTTGCAATAGCGGAAGGGGGGACCATATTTTTTGATCATATCGAAAAAATGGACACAAAGTCACAATCCATGCTTGCCGAAATTTTACGGAACGGGAAGTATCCGTTGCCGTCTGGAAACGTGTATTCTCGTTTGAGTGCACGTGTTATTTCTTCTTCAAGGGATACAATCAGTGAGTTGGTGGATCGAAAGAAGTTTAATGAAGAACTCTTTTATCTGGTAAATATTATGGATTTTGTACTCCCTCCGTTGCGGAAGCGCAGAGATGACATCATGCCGATTGCCGAATATTTTCTCGAACGGTTCAGTAAAGACACAAATAAGCGATTCAAAGGATACACTATAGAAGTTGCAAACATTTTCAATCGATATGACTGGCCCGGAAATGTCAGGGAATTGGAAAATGTAGTGGAACGTGCGGTTTTCTCTGCAAACCGAATCAATGTCGGTGCGAAATTTCTCCCTGTGGGTATGAAGTTTAATAAGCGGTCACCTGAGATTGTGCTTAAATTGTTTACGGAAAAAATGGAAGAAGCAGAAGAGGCTTTGATACGGCACACCTTGGACAAATATCGTGGGAATATTATGAAAGCTTCAAAGGCAATGGGAATTACAAGAGCAACGCTTTACAATAAGATAAAGCGTTACAAGCTTGACAAATAGAAGCAAATTGAAAGTTCTTCTGATTGATGACGACCCTGAAATTCTCGATTTACTGTCTTCTTTTCTCGAAATGAAGGGGTATGAGGTAGATACTGCTGAGACGGGAAAGGAAGGTTTGTCTCTGTTTAAACGCGGAGAGTATTCAATTGTCATTAGTGATTATATTCTCCCTGACATTGACGGCCTTCAGGCAAGCAGGCAAATTCTTGCGATGGACGAAAATGCCTTGATTATCCTGATAACCGGTCATGGTTCCATTGAAGGCGCAGTTTCAGCGATTAAGGCGGGTGTCTTTGACTATATTCTGAAGCCGTTTGACCTGGAACAGATTGAAGTGGCTATTCACAAAGCCGAAAAGGTGACAGCTTTGCGAGCAGAAAACATAAAATTGAGAGCTGTTATAGCCCGCTCTGAGGGAGCAGAAAACCTGATTGGCCGAAGCAGGGCAATGAAGGAATTGAAGAGCTTAATACGACGAGTTGCAGTAACCCAGGCGACCGTACTTGTGACAGGTGAAAGCGGGACCGGAAAGGAACTTGTGGCGCAGGCAATCCATCGGGCTTCTGCCCGTGCAGCGGGCCCCTTCATCCCTGTGAACTGCGGGGCAATACCGGATAATCTTCTTGAGGATGAGCTGTTTGGCCATAAGAAGGGTGCGTTTACGGATGCGATTATTGATCGCATCGGACGATTCGAGCAGGCTGAAGGTGGAAGCATTTTTCTTGACGAAATCGGAAATATGAGTTTGGCTCTCCAGGCAAAATTGCTCCGGGTACTTCAAGAGCGGGTTGTTTCGCCACTTGGAAGCGAGGAACTCAAGACGGTGAATGTACGGGTAGTTGCGGCCACAAATCGGTTGCTGGCCGATGAGATAAAGAATGGCCGGTTCAGAGAAGACCTGTATTATCGCTTAAATGTAATCCCGATTCATATTCCGCCGTTGAGGGAACGAACGGATGACATTCCGTTACTGATTGATTTTTTCAATCATCGCTTTTCCGGACTGATGGGTTTTCCTGAAATCCGTTTTTCCAGTAAGGCAATGAGATGCATATTTGATTATCCCTGGCCGGGAAATATCCGTCAGTTGGAAAATTTTGTTGAACGAATGATTGTATTGCAGCCGGAAGGCCACATTGTTCAGCCTGAAGATCTGCCATCTGATATCCATCTGGGTGCTTCAGATACCTTTGATTCCTATACCCTTGAAGGAAGCATTGACTTAAAGGCAAAGCTCATGGCAATGGAAAGATCCTACATTGAACAGGCACTGGAACTGTCCGGTGGTACACGCTCTGAGGCTGCCCGCCGTCTAAGTTTAAAACGTACAACACTGATACAGAAAATGAAGAAATTGGGTATCGTCGATACGGTACCAAAGAAGAAGTGAGAAATTATGATAGTCACACTTCCCTATAGTGAAGAGGCCGAAAAGGCTGTTCTGGGCGTCCTGTTACTGGATCACGAAAACATCTATGAAGTGATGGAGGTAATTGGTCCGGAGGATTTTTATCTGTCCGCTCACCGGATAATCTTTCAGGCAATTCTTGATGTTTTTGAAAAAGGCAAGGCATTTGATATTCTTACAATTAAAGAGTATCTGAGAACCAACGGAAAACTGGAAGCGGTAGGCGGAGAAATGGGGATCAGTTCAATGGTGGACGATATCCCAATGCTTAGAAACGTAAAGGACTATGCGCGGATTGTTGTGGACAAGGCCAATTTGCGCCGGTTGATGCAGATGGCCAGCAAAATTCTTGAGCAGGGCAGCGATGCAGGGGTCTCCAGTGAGGAACTTCTCCAGAAAGCGGAGAAGGAAATTTTCTCAATGGTAACCAGGGAACACAAACGGGCGCTGGTTCCGGTTCAACAGGAATTGAAGAACGCTATTCAGCATATTGCCGATCGGATGACCCGTTTCCAGACCAGTAAGGAGTTGCCGGGGGTCGCATCCGGGTTTCGGGACATGGAACAGTTTATCCCCGGCTTCCAGCCCGGAGAGTTGATCATTGTCGCTGCGCGTCCCTCCGTGGGGAAAACAAGTTTTGCTTTGTCGCTGGCTGAGAAAATGGCATACAAAAATAAAATCGTGGCAATCTTTTCCCTGGAAATGCCCCATGAGCAAATCGTGTTGAGGTTACTGTGCGCAGATGCTCAGGTCAATGTGAAGCGGGTTCGAGAGGGGTCCATTCAGGAGTC
>Ga0315542_1001361_pt1 | contig 15266 bp, 15 predicted proteins | sample SalMarSW160120MG_FD_202541 | JGI IMG/M metagenome (GOLD analysis project Ga0315542, IMG submission 202541) | Salt marsh sediment microbial communities from the Plum Island Ecosystem LTER, Massachusetts, United States - Salt Marsh Sediment SW1601-20 ...
CTTAAGTATTTCATTTTTTAGCAACAGAATTGATAGGTGAACGATTTATATCGCTTTTAAAGAATAAATATTTTGTTTCAACACTCTTGAGTATAATTTTGATAATAGTTTTCATTCTTGGATTGATTATTCCAACAACTTACTTTATTTTTGTTCCATTCTATATCATATTAACCATCATTGCTTTTCTGGTTCAAGAATATCTCTTATTAAAATTTTCATCACTAAAATTAGGTGACCGAAAGAAAATCTCAATGCAAATAATGTGTGCACTAAATTTAGCTTTTGCATTCAGTATTGGTTTTACAATCCCTCTCATGGAGTCAAATAGCAGGTACAACTTCGGTTTTGTGATGATTCCCTTACTTGTCATACTCGTCTTCATTTTAATCAACAAATATGACATGGATTCGAACCCCAAACCTCCGATAATCATGGATTTTGAAGATCGACCAGTTATAGAATTTGAAGGAAAGAAATTCATCTTTTCGAATATATCCTTAATCACTTTTGCCATAGGCGCCCCAATTTCGGCTTATCTTATTTATTTATTCTTTGATAATCAAGCAAATTATTGGCTCCATGAATTAGTCGTGAAACAAACCGTGTTTTTTTTAAATTTATTTTTTAATATGGGAGCCACATCAAATTATGCACCAGTGGGTAAGTATTTTTGGAGTTTTGGTGTACCAGGACAATCAAGCATCTTTTTTGAGACCTTCTGTACTGGCATACAGGCAATTTGCGTCTTTGCTGGTATCATTATTTTCATTCCTCATAGTAGAGATAAAGAAACTAGTAAAGACATTATTTGGAGAAAAGCGAAATCATTGGTAATTTCTTCTGCCATTTTTTATGTTGTTAATATTATTAGAATGTTAATCCAAATTTATCTCTATTACATTGGATATCCTTGGGAAAGCATACACGTGTCAATCTCTGCAGCGAGCTCTTTTATCGCCGCTATAATCATATTACTTTTGCATAAATGGATTCCAGAATTTATCATTTCCATAATTTACATCGGTAGTTTATTTAGTAAATATAGAAAATCAAAAAAGAATAAAGAAATTAATAAAGATATAGAAATTAATTAAAGAATAAGGATGAAAAAATGCTAAATTTTGATGTTGAGCAAAAAGTAGTACAAGTTGGAAAAGTAAAAATTGGAGGTCAGCCGGGGGAAAATCCTCCGGTAATGGTTGCTACAGTTTTTTATGCCAATCATGCCGCTTTACTTGATGAGAAAACGGGAGAGATAGATGATAAACTTGCGGAACAAGAATTAAACGATTATTCAGAAGTAATTGATGATACAGGAATGCAAGGAATCATTGATGTAGTTGGAGGATATACTGAAGCGCTAGTTAAAGAATGTGAGTTTGTAGCAGATAGAGTTGATTATCCATTTTTAGTAGATGGATTAAATGATGAATCCCGGATTCCTACAATGCAACATTTGAAAGAAATTGGATTGCTTGATCGTGCGATTCTCAATAGCATTGATGATTCGACTAGCGAAGAGAATCTTGAGAAATTAAAAAACATAGGTGTAAAGTACGCCGTTTTATTAACATTTGGATCAAGATACATTTTCCCTAAACAAAAGCTTGAATTCCTTAGAAACATTTTAATTCCAAAAGCGAAAAAAGCAAATATTGATAATTTTATAGTCGATACAGCAGTATTAGACTTAGCTTCAATTGGGATTAATGCAGAAACCGTCAGAATGGTTAAAAGTGAGCTTGGGCTACCTGTAGGGTATGCTCCCGCAAACGCAATATACGGATGGAAGTTTGGCAAGAAATACGGAGAATCATCGCGGTGTGGTGCAATAACCAGTCAAATGGCTTATTGCGTAAATGCGGGAGGAGATTTTGTTTTATATGGACCAATTAAATTTGCTAAATGCGTTATTCCTGGGATATCATTGATAGCAGCTATAAATGCTTATTATCGAAAAAGAATTTTGAGAAAGGAGATATCTGAAGAAACCCCATTAAACAAGATTTTTTAGGAAATATATCTTAATAGAAGATCATTAGCGTTTTGTAGAAGTGTGGGTAAGTTTTGGTTAATTAATTCTTTCTTTTTTTCATCATCTATCAAAAAGAGAAAAAACATTTCAAAATCAGCAATTGATACTTTTTTTACGACGATTATGGAATTAGCAACTTGAAATATTGCTTCGTTTTGTGGTTCTCCTCTATATTTAGAAAATATTTGGAATAATATGGCAAATTGAGGTCCTGTAAGCTCAAATACGCTAAGTAATTCCTCTGGCTTATCTATTTTAGTAATCTCTGAAGCCTTTTGGGTATAAGATTCCGCTAAAATTAATCCATCGAGACTCATTAAGAGTCCAAGAAATACTTTTGTTTGCTTACAAAAATTATGTAAATTATGTTCAATTAAAACTCGATTGGGACTTAATTTTGCTATACCTGAACTAAAAGCCCGTAGAATTGAAAATGGATCAAATATGCTGGTAAAATATATCTCAAATTGAATCTCCTTATTAAGATAATCTACTAAATGCTCAACATTTTTTTTTATTTTAGATGAATTTATAATGTCTGGATCAGCTTTAGAGAAGATATAGATTATTGGGGTATTCTGATTAAATTTTTGTAAAACTAATTTGATGCCTTCTAAATATTCAATACTTTCTTTAAAACGAGACGGATTTCCTATATCTATGAAATAAAACAAGAGATCTGCTTCATAAAGATAGATATGAGCTTTATTCAGATATTTATCTCTTAAACTTACCTGTCCTCCCAGATCCCAGAGGAATAAAGTAGCACCCAATGCTTGTATTGAACTTACCTTAGCACCATGAGTCGGCTTTAACCCTAATAATTTTGAATATTTCTGATCAACAGAAAGTAAAAATGAGCTTTTACCAGCGTTGTCAAGTCCAGCTAAGAGAATCTTGAGTTTTCTATGGGAAGAAAAAATGGTGGATGGTTCTTGTTCGATTTTAGTTATTTTATTGAGTAAATCTAAAAAATGATGAGATACTTCTTCTTGAATCTTTAGAGATGAAACCAACTCTTTATCCAATTTTACAAAAAAATCAATAACAAGCTTTTTCAATCGATCAAGGTTATTATAGAGAAAATTTCTCAAATTCTCGTTCACTATTAGTGAAAATGATGTTGCTAAAGGAAGATCCTCATATTCAGATTTAATGAAGTGAAAAAATGTTAAAGTTGTGGAACAGAAATCAGGAAATGGGATAATACCAAAATGTTTAAACGAAGAAACGTCTACTTTCGCTAATATTGATCCATCGCCAATTAATAGGCTTAAATTTTTAATCGCAATCTGAGTAAAATCTCTGATAGTTAGTTTTAATCCTTTTTTATAATCTTGGTTTAAAGTACAATCTTCTTTTGCATTCTCATCGATTGGATTAGGGAACATGTAAACTGGATGTGGTCCGACATTATCATAAATTGCAAAAACTATTCCATTTATGATCGATGAATTTAGTAGTTCTTCCATGGCTAAAGCTTAATTATTTGTTATACCTATCAAATAAATAGAATTTTTTACATAAATATATGCCGAACCGATTTATCAATGTTAGAAAAAATCGCCAAATCTATTAGAGAAAATGAGAATATTAAGGAAAAAAGGCAAATAGATCCAATTGTCCGCCAAGTTAATGAAAATTCATATGTTAGCTCTCGAATATTTACGGATCTTGGAGAAGATTCTGCCTCAGTTCATTTTGGAGAAAAATTAGTCTTATTGACGACAGATCGAATCAAGACTGAATACATTGAGAATTTTCCTTATGGTGCGGGCTTTAGTTCAATATTGGTAGGTGTAGATGATATTTTTTGCTGTGGTGGAATACCCTTAGCTGCTAGCTTAATAATCTCATTTAAAAAAAAAGATCATTTAGATAAGATTGTTCAAGGCGCAATTGAAGGTTCAAATAAATTTCAAGTACCAATTGTACGAGGTCATACAAGCATTAATGGAAAGTATTATGAGCTCAGTTCTACGATGATAGGTGAAATACAAAAAGCGGATTATGTTTCAGCCCAAAACGCTCAAGAAAATGATGTTATTATTTTAGCCATTGATGAACAGGGAAAGATAGCTGAATCGAATAAATTTTATTGGGACACAGTCACCTTCAAATCCTCGAAAGAAGTTCTTTTTAGAAGAAGATCAATGAATGAAATTGCTCAATCTCATTTAGCTCACTCAGCCAAAGATGTAGCAAATGGAGGAATTATCGGTTCAATTTTGCAACTTTGTAAGTATTCAAAAGTAGGTGCGGATGTATCAATTGATAAAATTCATATTCCCTCAATTCTAGTGAATGAAAATTACTATAATATTGAAACTTTTTTAAAAATGTATTTGACGACGTCATATATTTTAAGTACTCAAAAGGAGCATTCTGATGAAATAATTACTATTTTTAAGAAGCATCAGATGAATGCTTTTGTTATTGGAAAAATTATTAAGGATAAGGATTTAATAATAAATAGCGGATTAGAATCACTGAAGGTTTTTGAAATTTAGTTTTTATCCCGTTAATTTAATTCATTATTTTATTGGCAGATTTCCCCATGAAGAAAAAGAAAAGTTCTGCAAAAAAGAAAAAGTCAAAAAAAGCAGAAGGATTAGCTGAACCTTTAATCGGACAGATTAAATGTCCTAGTTGTCGAAAATTAATTCAAGAAGGGCTAACATTCTGTCCAGAGTGCGGAAATAGAATACCAGAGTTCTTAAGATATAATCCAATTTCATGATAGAGAAAAATTACTTGGTGGTGTTTTTATGGTTTTAGACTTTAAAAAAAAATTCAAAGCTACGATTTCAATTATTGGAGCAAGTGAAATTAGTTCTGAAATTGAACAAAAAGCAGTTGAATTAGGCCGATTGTTGGCTAAGAATGGTTATGCCGTATCGTGTGGTGGTTTAACTGGAGTAATGAAAGCTGTATGCAAGGGTGCAAAGCAAGAAGGGGGTTTAACGATTGGGATCACTCCATTTGAAAAAAAGGGGTTGGCTAATAAATATGTTGACATTGAGATTCCAGTTCCATTCTCTCAAGCTCGGAATATCATTGTTGTATTGAGTGGAGATGCTTGTGTGGCGGTTTCTGGGAAGGCCGGTACTCTTTCAGAAATATGCTTTGCCTGGATTTACAATAAACCACTTTTGGCTTTAACAGGCATAGGAGGTTGGTCTTCTAAGGTTGCAGGTCAGCAAATAGATGATCGTAGAAAAGATAAAATAATAGGTTTTGATAATCCACAGAAAATAGTTGATAAATTGAATGAGCTATTTAGTTGATTTTTAAAATCACTAATTTAGGAGTTCTCAAAGGATCAGTTATTTTCAAAAGAATTTTTAAAAGATCAAATAATCTTTTACAACATAAAGAATATATTCGATCATTTGCATGTAAATTCTAGGTGAAATTAATTTTGGAAATTCATTACTTAACTAAAGAAAAGAAAGAAGAACAAGTAGAAAGAGAGATTGCTCATAAGATCCTTTTCACAGGTTTAGATACAGCGGGGAAAACCACAATTATTTTAGCTCTCCAGAGAGAATTCTCAAAAATTGCACTACTTAAGCCTACAAGAGGAGCACAGCGACGAATATTTGAGTTTCTTGGGCATGATGTCGCAGAATGGGATTTAGGAGGCCAAACAAGTTATCGAATTGCTTATCTGAAGAATCCAGGAAAATATTTTGATGGAACGGAAATTTGCATCTATGTCTTGGATATCCAAAACCGTGGTAGAATTGCTGAATCTATCAGTTATTTTAAAGATGTTGTAGAGCAATTTAGGTTGCTGGAAATTGAACCTCCTATCTACGTATTTTTTCATAAATGTGATCCAGCATTGATACGTAATGCATTAAATGAAGTAAAAACCTTGAAAATTGATCTCAAGGAAAAAATAAAAGAGGCTGTGGATTATAAGAAAATTTTCTTTTATGATACATCAATTTATAATCTTCCAAGCATCATTAAAGCCATGTCAGAAATCTTATTAAATTTACACCCTAAATCTCAGCTTATTGAGAAAACCATTAATGAATTTGCCAAAAAAGTGGATTCTGATGGGGTAGTCATAATCGATGACAACAGCCTGATAGTTGGGAGCTATTATTCCAATGAAGAAACCAAAAATTTATTATCTGCTTCGACGCCATATTTCCTAACTCTCAATGACAGCTTTCAGTTTACTCAAGTATTACCTGGAAAAGAGGAAGATGAAAACAGGATGATTGTTCAAAGATTTGGGAAAAATTTCGTATTTAAACAAATTAAACTGAGTGATGAAAGTCCTCCTTATTACTTATTAATGTTAAAACAAGATCCAAATATAAATAAAGAAGATTTTGACTCATTTGCCAATCTCTTAAGAGAACTTTTGTATAAATAACAAACATTTCAATTTCTCACTCATTCTTTGACCTTAGGATTTTTTTTCCACTCTTTCATTTTAGCATTTAAACTATTTAAAAAAAGTTAATAAATTGGTATTTTCATTATAGATATAAGATAAAAAGGAAAATGATCAAATTTAAATGATTATATGCTCAAATTGCGGAGCTACAAATAATGAAGCAAATAGCAATATTTGCAGAAAGTGTGGCGCATTGCTTCCAATATCAACTAAACCTCCTCGAGTTAAAATAAAGAGCAAAGAAAAAAAGCCAAAAAAATCAGATAAAATAGAAGCCACAGAAACAAAGAAATCTGAATTAGATCTTCAAGAAATCCCTCTATCAGAATTTGAGGAAAGTTTAAAAGATCTCGATAAAATTTCCGAATTGGAAGATGACGACAATGAGGTTTTTTATACAGCTAAAGAAGAAGAAGAAAGGGATGTCTTTCTTAAAGAAATCAAACCAAGTCCATTTCAAGGTTCAATTATAACTGATAAAAAAATATATGGTTCTTTAACTCCTCAAAAAAAACAAGAATCAATCTTAGTTTCAAAAAAAGATGAGAAAACACAAACTTCCACGACTATTATACGTCAAAAACAATTAGAAGAAGACATGACTAAAGTATTAAAATTCTTGTCAAAAAAAATCACGGTTAAGGAACTGCCTTCTCAAACTATTGATAAAAAAAAAAATGATGTCACGCAAAAACAAGATTCCTTCATTCCTCTCAGCATGAATGAAATATTAAAGGATTTGTTGAAACTTGATGTAAATATAGAAGCATCAGCGATCATTAAATCGGACGGGACAATTTTAGCATCAGCAATATCATCTCGAATATCCGACTCTTTATTCGCTACTATTGGGCAAAACTTAACAATGATTGGTATTGATATTGTTGATGGGTTGAGTGCGGGTAAGTTAAAGAGTATTTCTTTGAGAGGCTCTAAAGGAGTATTAGACTTAGCACCCATTTCTGAAGCAAATGATATGTTATTACTAATCTTCAGTAATCCGAAAATTAAGAGTGGAATCATTCATTTAGCAGCTAAAAATGTGAAGAAACAAGTAAGAGAATATCTTGGAATTTCCAAGAAGTAGATTAATTTAAATTTCTACTAAATTCGATCGTTTTAAAATAATTTTTATTCCGAAATAATTCTTGTAGGAATGAATTTAATTGACAAATAGAGACTAAAGGTATCTTATTTTCGTTCATTTTAAAAAAATTTTGCTCGAGACTTACCATAAAGGGAATTAGTATCATTTCTTCCATATTTGTTTTCATCTTTAACTTCTTACATAATTTATAAATAACTTCGGGATTATTGACTAAAGCCTTCACGCGCGTGAACTGTAAATTTCCAGCCTTATTCATTGCACCAAAACTATCCTTTCTTTTCCATTGTTTAGCATCGATAAATAACATGTAGTTTTTTTGAACAGCTATCACATCAATTTCATATCTTTTTTGAGAATTTGGGTTTTTTAAGTTCGATTTATCAGAAAATCGAAAATTATTTATAGTTTTATAGTTATTCAGTTTGAGAATTTCGGCGATAAGGGCTTCAAAACCATCAAAGGTAATGATTAATGCAAGATCTCTTATGTCTAAATCCAGCGATTTAATTGCTTCCACGATGAAGGGTATTTTATTTATGACAATATAATCACTATAATTACCCTTCTTAATGGAAACTGAATCGATAATTTCTAGAAATTCATTAATTTGGTATTTATTATATCTGTTGAAAAAGAGTACTTCAGATGGTTCAATCCACACTTCAATAACTTTGGGGTCAGAGGTTTTTAAAATATTGAAAATCTCGATGAAAAATCTCTTCAATAGATCGAAGGTGATTATTTCAGGCATAAGAAAGATTTGATCTGATTTTTAAATTAAATATAAGACTGTGATGATTAATTAATTAATAGTCTTCTTTTTTAGTAGGGAATGAATAATTTATTTCAGACGAATCAAATTTAATTAAGGGGAGGATATAAAAATGGATCTTTTACCTAAAGTCAATGTAACCGAAGGCGATGTGGTAGAATTTGAACCAAATAAAATTTTTAATAGTATTGTAAAAGAAACAAATATGAATGAAGCTGATGCAAGAAGAGTCACAGAACTTGCAGTGCGTAGAATTATTAGCTCTGGCATGAAGTTCTTATCTGGGCCTCATATTAGAGAAATTGTATGTTCAATTCTATCTGAAAATCATTATGAACAAGAGAGAAAATTGTACACTCGGATTGGAATGCCATTGATGGATTATGAGGAAATCTTAGAGAAGGGTGTCTCTAATGGTTCAGAAAGCATATTGAATCCTGAAAAAATCCATCATTGGGCAGCAAATCAATTAGCTGAAGAATATACTTTATTGAGGATCTTAACTGATGAAGAAGCTCATGCACATCTATTTGGAGATATCCACATTCACCAATTAAAATATTTTGATTTGAGACCATATAGTCAATATTATGATCCCAGGCTAATATTAAGTAATGGTGTACCGCCAATTAAAAATTATAACCAAGCTTGTCAATCAGGGGCTCCTAAAGATTTAAAGGACGCTTTGGATCAACTTGTAAGTTGGTTAGGAATGGTTCAAACAGAATTCAGTGGAAATCAAGGGTTAGAATTTTTAACAATTTTTTTAGCACCATATTGTGCTGGAATGAAAAGAGAAGCAATAAAATCGATCATGAAGAATTTTGTGTATAAAATAAATTATTTGATTACCGCTTCTGGTAAAAACATGCTAAATACTTCTATCTCTTGTGCTCCAATGATACTTCCCGAATTTCTTGATATTCCCGCTGTGGGAGCAAATGGAAAAATAGTAGGTACATATTCAAATTATATGGACGAATGCCAAACTATATTTGATGTAATAACGGAAGTATTTAGAGAAGGTGATGCTTGTGAGAATTCCTTTAGGAGTCCAGAACATTTAGTTTTTTTTAGTCATGAATGGTTAATCACTCACCCAGAACAATTTGATCGCTTAATTTCTGAAGCATTCATTAATCATAATCCTAGCTTTATCAACATTGATCAAAACAGGAGAATTAAACAACAAATCGAGCAATATAAAAACCCTTACATGAATTTTGGGGTATTACAAAAAATCTCGATAAATCTTCCCCGGATTGCATTTAATTCCAAAGATGAACCGAGATTTAACAATAAATTGGATAATGTCTTAGATACTTGTTTTGAAATATTAAGGAAAAAACACAATATAATTAATCAACGATTAGAAACAAACCACTTACCATTATGTAGCGGAAAAATTAATGGAAAAAGAATTTTTGAATTAAACAATCAACAACTTTGTCTTGGCGTAATTGGTCTAAATGAATCAGTAAAAATTATCTCAAACGAGGAATTACATGAAAGTGACTCTGCGTTTAATTTGGGTAAATCAATTTTACATAAAATTTCAGATCGATGTAAAGAACGTACGAGAAATGAAGGTAAAAACTATTCCCTTATTGATTCCTCATCCAATCGAGCTATAAAGAGATTCATAAGATTAGATTTAAAACATTTCCCAAAGCTTGCACTTCGTAATTACCAACAGTCCACTCATTTTTCACCAGATGCGAATCTTAGTTTAGAAAAAAGAATTAAAAAACAAGGAATTTTACATGAATTAATCTTGAACGAACCAAAAATGAAAATTTCAATCAACAGAAATAAAGAATTCATCCAAACTGATTCTGACTTAAAAGAAATTTTACTTTATACGTGTAGAAATACTCATCTAAATCGATTAAAATTCATCGAATAATTTCTAAGATTTAATTGCTCGCAAATATTTAATAATGGGATCTATCTTCATATATTAGTATATTATACAACTTTATATGAATCAAGTGAAAGTACTAATTAAACACTAGTGTTGATTTTTAAAGTAAAATACTAATTCTTTGTTAGTTGGACGGATCCCTTACGGTTAGGAAATATGGAAGAGCAAAAACAAGACATAATCAAGTCAATAGTATTCTCCGTTTTTGATGATGATGGCCCCACACCGAAAATCTATTGGCCCATTGATATGGAAGAATCTGCACGACTATTGGTTGCCATGAAAACAATCTCAATTCTAATGGGAGACGCGATCTATCAAAATGGAAATACGACGGAAGGGATATCTTACTTTGGAATTCTTCCTTTCCCAGATTTGAAGTTAAATGGGCTTACATATTTCTTTTTGATACCTGATGAGAATGCCCGTGGTAATGCAAAAGCAGCAACTATAACTGCTTTGATTGATTCAGCGAATAAGGGTTTTTTTTATGAAAATATGAAATATTTAAGGGTCATTATCGATAAATCAGCAACCAAGATTCAAGAATCTAAAAATAAGGATGAATTGAGCATCATCATAGATGATTTGAGGAATGAATTATTAGAATTTACGAGTGCCTTAGAAAATCCCTTATCCGGAAGACAGCAACTTAAAATCTTAATTACGGGATTAGCCAACTCAGGAAAGACAAGTTTCCTACTAGGTGTTAAAAAAAGATATTCTGAAATCATAAAGGTCTTACCTACTAAGGGGGTTTCTCGTTCAAATGAGGAAATTTTCGAAGAACAAAATTCTCGGATATCAATTTGGGATATTGGAGGACAACAGAAATATCTTGAAAGATTTCTTCAAGAAAGTAAATTTTATCTTTATAATATTGATGTACTATTTTATTTTATTGATATTCAAGATCATGAAAGGGTTAAAGAATCCTTGGACTTATTTCACAGAATAATTGAAATTTTACAAAATTTAAATGAATCTCCTCCAATTGTTATTTGCTTGAATAAATTTGATCCAGATTTAAAAGAATCCAAGAAAATTAATAAGTTGCTTAAAAGCATAATTCACGAGATTGAAAAAAATACTGAAGGATTTTACATTAAAATATTTGAAACATCCATTTTTAATAGATGGAGTTTAATTTCGGCCTATTCCTATGGACTCTCCCAGCTTAGCCCCAATAAGGAGATTTTTAAAAGTCAGCTAAAATCTTTTGCTAAAAGCATTGATTCAGATTCTATATTACTATTATCTGAAAATGGTATTATTTTATCTTCTTATTCAAATTCAGAAATATCCGAAAAGTTATTCGCTGTTTCGGCCCCCCATTTTCAAACACTTTATAAAACTTTTCATGAGTTCAAATTACTTAAGAAGGATTTTTTAATCTCATCAGGTACAGCTGATAATTCTAAAGTAATTGTTTTTAAAAAAATGATTGTTGGTACTTTCAACCTCTATATATTACTGTATTTGAAAAAGAAATATGAATTAAGTAATTTTGAATCCAAGTTGCCACATTTCTCACAAAATATAAGAAATTTGATGTTGAACTATATTTAGAGTTTGAATACTTGTTAGTAGTTCGTAAAAGCTTTTCTGCGTCTTCTTTTCTTAATAATGATAACAGTAATAATAGTTATTACCAAAATTCCCGAGGGAATGGAAATTAACCATACTAAAGTGAAATCTATTGGAGTTAAATTCGTTTCAATAGCTTTAATTGACAAAGTATATTGATAATCATAATTTGAATTAGATTGATAGACTATGCAAGGATTGGGAAATTCACTCTGTTTCTTGGATATTGCTGGAATTGAAAACCACTCCCCTGCATTTAACGCTAATCTTAAGTAATCAACTCGATTCACGTAATCATATTCTTTATTCCATGTGGGGTCAGAAGCGACCCACCCTATTCCCTCTACGTAATACTCAACCCATGCATGCCCTAAAAAGTTGTCTTCCGTATTAGAGGCTGTAAATTTCCAGGTTTGACCGACACGTGGTCTTAAGGAGGGATCATTCGAAATAACATAGCCAGTTACTTTTCTCGCAGGAATCCCTTGACAACGTAAAAGTGTTATCATCAAGGTGGAATATTCGCTACAATCACCTTTTTTATTATCATAAGCCCATTTAGCCCCATATTCTTGAGCAGGGAGATTTCCATCATAAGTCAAATAATTTGAAACCCAATTACATATTTTAATCGCTTTTTGTATAGGATTATCGCTCGGTTCTACAATTTCATACGAAGTATTGTTTAAGATGGGATCATCCATCTCATAATAGGTCTCGTTAATGCAGTAAAGATCAAAAAAATAATTACTCGAGTTATCATATGGTTTGATTTTTGAATAATTTACACCAGAGAAAGAAATCTCATTTAATTTTATGATATAGTTTTGACTTAATGTTATGGATTGTCCGGCAAGTAAGGTATTGTTGAATACATCATAGGTATTGTTAAACTTATCAATCGAAACATAAGGAGTACTAGCTGAGCCTGTTATCTTACTATAAGTCAAATTGCTTTCTTGAAATGGAGGAACATCCTTTGTAAGTATGGAATTAGGTGTTCGATTATCAAATCGAGAAAATTTAAACCAATAAGAGTAACTCCCAGTTTTAATACTAGTTAATGAAAAATTTACCTCAACTTGGTACGTGACGCTTTGTAACTCCTTATAGGGTTCACTCGTGAGTGAGATATAAAAATTTGGAACATGGTTCGAAGAATTAAATTGAATGGAAGTGAAAATAATGGACAAAATTGTAACAAGGGCCACGATATGTTTAATTAGCGATTTCATCTTTCAAAAGTATCTCATTATTTTATAAGTATCATACAATTACGATCTTTTATTTTTGACTATAAAAAAGAATCAAAAGATACATTACAAGATACATTATTAAGGATATAATTTATTAGATTTGTAATTTAGAAAATAAATATTTTTTTAAATTTGATATATAAAATCTACTTAATCGACGGAGATTCTGGAATTTTAATTTTAGAATCCACTTTCAAAAAGCTCGCTGAAGACAAATTAGATGATGATTTGATCCCCGGTTTCTTTAAGGAAATTAATAAGATAATAGATCATATTCAAGAAGCAATGGCAAAAGGAGAGAAAGGAAATGAAATTATTAGAGTTCTTGAATCTGAATCTTCTACGATTATTATCTATTTTTATCCCCTCCCCCGTATTTTATTCTGTTCTATCTCTGATGCTGATGATGATTCTGATAAATTAATAGAGGTAATACATAAAATCGCTAATAGATTTTATAAAAAGCATCAGTCTGATATAAATATCTTTAGGACTACATCGGAAAACACTAGTTTTAAAACATTTACTGCAGATATCGAAAATCTAACTCATAATGGGCATATAGGGGAAGTTTTTCCTAACTTGTTAATTGTTAAAAATGTATTGTCGAAAATCTTTAACATGGGAATGATATCTGATTTCGAATTTCATGTAGCGTTGCTCGCTACTGGTGAGAATTCTCCGCTTAAGATATCAAGAATGTTGCATAAATCAAAATTGGAAATAGCAGAAGCGTTAATAAAGCTGAAAGAATTGGATATCATTAAATTATAACCAAATGTGATTCCCAATGTCTGTAAAAATATTGAAATAGATTTCTCCATTATCTTTTTAACACAATTACAAAATTTTATTTTTTATCCTTCTTTAGTCATTAATAATCATACATCAAAAGTGAGTTAATTTGGAAAAAAGGCAAAGTTTAATTCCAATCGTAAAATCGCCTGCAAGAGACGCCCATCTAAGAAATGGTAGTGGGTTCTCCTTACCAGAAATCTCATCAGCAGGTCATAATATACAAACTCTAAAAAAATTAGGCATTCAAATTGATTATCGTCGTCAATCAGCACATGAAAAGAATGTAAAATTACTCAAATCCTTGAAAATCTCAGATAAAAAGCAAAAAAAGCGAGAACCATTCGTGGCTAAAGAAAAAAAGCGAACCGGATTTAAACCAAAAACAGAGAAAAAGAAACAAAGGGTAAAACCTGCTATTAAGAAACAAAAAGTAAAAGAAGAACCAAAGAAAGAAAAAGAGGAAGTTAAACAAATCGAGACAGGTACTCCCTTGACAGAATTACAAGGCTTAGGTCCTGCCACTGCTAAGAAATTAAACGAACTCGGTGTTAGTTCGGTAGAAGACCTCTTAAAAGAAAAACCAGAAGAACTAGGAACTTTAGTAAAGGGCTGTACTGAAGATCGATTTAAAAAATGGATTGAAGAAGGAAAAGAATTAATAACAAAGTAAATCCAACTTTTCATTCTGATAAATTTATTTTTGACTGATTTTATACCATATTTACCAGAAAATTATTTTTAATTTTGAGGTTATTTCAATGGAGTTTAATTATTATAATTACCAAAAAGAAGAATGCAAAATAGGCATTGGAAAATTACCTATTTGGTTTAAAGAGGTAAAATATGAAGGTGATGAAAAAGAGGGATCTCTCGTTTTTCATTCTCAGAACGATTATGATGAATTTTGGGGCGGGAATGCTAAAATGGATCTCTATTGGGAAACTCGAGAGAGGGGATCTTTTTTCTTTTCAAAACTTGTAGAACAATCAATAGAAACCTATAATGCCATTGGCCTCGTAGTTACTTCTAAAGAAAATACGTGGCATTTAAGCCACGAGTTTATATACTGGTACGGACAGAGAACAAAAATGTTACATAAACATCATTATTCCGCTAGAAGTATACATGGCATATTTTATTGCGACATGACTGAACGTTTATTTAATATTCACACTGAAGTGATTAACAAGTTTTATGAAAATTTTAAACCCTATATCCTGAAGGGATATAGCACGATTGTGTGTCATGATATCTAATTCATTTTTTTAAAAAACGCAAAAAAATTATCCTTTTTGTTAGGACCTCCCAACTTGCGGAGTTCAAGTAATTTAAAGTTCGAGAATAAGCGCATAATCTCTGTTCTAGA
>Ga0315542_1001365_pt1 | contig 15261 bp, 11 predicted proteins | sample SalMarSW160120MG_FD_202541 | JGI IMG/M metagenome (GOLD analysis project Ga0315542, IMG submission 202541) | Salt marsh sediment microbial communities from the Plum Island Ecosystem LTER, Massachusetts, United States - Salt Marsh Sediment SW1601-20 ...
GCTGGACGGAGAGGACCGGGAGGGGGTGGCGGAGACGTACCGGAAGCGCTATGCTGAGCACCGGTCGCGGGATCGGGAAACCGGGTTCACGTCTGCCGGTCCGCATCGCCACGATCTGGTGGTGCAGACGGCCGACCGTGGGGTACGCGACTTCCTCAGCTCCGGACAGATCAGAGTGGCCGCGGCGGCCCTCCGCCTGGCGGTCGTGGAGGAGCTGGAGCAGGAGCGTAACGACACACTGCCGGTGCTGATCGATGACGTGGATGCCGAGCTGGACGGGGAGTCGTTGGAGCGGCTCTTGGTCCGCGCGGGGGAGGGGAGACAGCTGCTTGTCACGAGCGCACGGGGGGACCGCCTGCCGGCGAGGCAGTGCGCGGCACGCACCACCTGGATGCGAAACGGTGCCTGTCTCTGTGCGTCACTGCAGGGAGAAACCCTATGACCGAGTCCTACACGGCAAAGAACATCAAGGTCCTCAAGGGACGGGATGCGGTTCGCAAGCGTCCGGGGATGTACATCGGGGACGTCGATGACATCAACGGGCTGCACCACATGGTATGGGAGGTGGTCGACAACTCGATAGACGAGGCGCAGGCCGGGCACTGCGACAAGATTTCGGTGACGGTTCATGCCGACCACACCGTGACGGTGACCGATAACGGCCGCGGAATCCCGGTCGACATGCACAAGGAGAGCCGGCGCTCGGCGGCCGAGGTCATCATGACCGAGCTGCATGCGGGCGGTAAGTTCGACAACAACTCGTACAAGGTGTCGGGCGGACTGCACGGTGTCGGCGTCAGCGTCGTCAACTTCCTGTCGGAGACGCTTCGCGTCGAAATCCACCGCAACAGCAAGGTTTGGGAGCAGACGTTCCACCGCGGCCTTCCTGAGGCACCACTCAAGGCCGTCGGCAAGACGCGTAGAACCGGGACCACCGTGACCTTCAAGCCGGACCCGGAGATCTTCACCGTTCTCGAGTTCCACGCCGATCTCCTGGTCAGGCACCTCCGCGAGCTCGCGTTCCTCAACTCCGGCGTTCAGATCCGGTTCTATGACGAGCAGGCCGACCGTGAGGAGACGTTCGCGTTCAAGGGCGGGATCGTCGAGTTCGTCCGCTACCTCAACCGGTCCAAGTCCGTGCTGCACAAGAAACCGATCTACCTCTGCGACGAGAACGAGACCGGAGAGAAGGTCGAGGTCGCGCTGCAGTGGCACGACGGCTACTCAGAGAACGTCCTACCGTTCACCAATACGGTCTTCAACCGTGATGGCGGCACCCACGTTTCCGGCTTCCGGGCGGCCCTGACGCGAACCATCAACGCCTACGCTGCAGCCCACAACCTCCTCAAGGGGATGAAGGAAAACCTGTCTGGAGAAGATGTCCGAGAAGGGCTGACGGCAGTGGTCGCGGTCAAGGTGCAGGAACCCCGATTCTCGAGCCAGACCAAGGACAAGCTGGTCTCCAACCACGTCAAGGGGTGGGTGGAATCGGTTATCAACGACAAGCTGGCCACGTTCTTCGAGGAAAACCCCGCGGTCGCGAAGCGGATCGTCGGCAAGTGCCTGGACGCCGCGCGGGCACGAGATGCGGCCCGCAAGGCGCGCGAGCTCACGCGGCGCAAGAGCGCGCTCGAGAGCTCTTCCCTGCCCGGCAAGCTGGCCGACTGCTCGGAGCGTGATCCCGAGCACGCCGAGCTGTTCCTGGTCGAGGGCGACTCAGCTGGCGGTTCGGCGAAGCAGGGGAGAGACCGTCGCTTCCAGGCAATTCTTCCACTTCGCGGCAAGATCCTGAACGTTGAGAAGGCGCGCTTCGACCGCATGCTCGCGAGCGAGGAGATCCGGACCATCATCCAGTGCCTTGGCACTGGAATCGGCACGGACGAGTTCGATGCGGCCAAGATCCGCTACCACAAGATCATCATCATGACCGATGCCGACGTCGACGGCTCCCACATCCGCACGTTGCTACTCACGTTCTTTTACCGGCAGATGGCCGGCCTGGTGGAACGCGGGCACCTGTTCATCGCCCAGCCGCCGCTGTACAAGGTCAGCCGCAAGAAGGAACAGGCCTACCTGAAGGACGACGAGGAGCTGTCGCGCTTTCTCCTCGACCGCGTCGAGGATGAGTTCGTGCTGCGCCTGGGCGCCACCGGCACCAAGCTGGCCGGCGGCCGCCTGCGGGCCGCGGTGCTGACCGCACAGTCGTGGCTGGCGGCGCTCGACCACCTGGAGCGTCGCGGCTGGCCGGCCGATGTCGTTCGCGCAGCGCTCGACCAGGGGATCGGCGGCAGCGACGCCCTCGCCGTGCGGGCGAGCGCGGATGCTCTCGCCGCCGAGCTCAGCGAGCTCGGCCTTGAAGGCGTCCACATCGAGGAGGACGAGGAACACGGCTCATGGGAGGTGGTTTGCCTAGCCGGCCGCAATGGGCGGACGTGGGAGGTCCGGGCGGGTCGCGATCTGACGCAGACCTGGCACTTCCGCCAGCTCGAGCAGCTGCTGCCGCAGATCATGCCACTGCGGGTCGGTCCCTACCATCTCGAGCGCAACGGCGACCGCGAGACGTTCGCCTCCCTGCGCGACCTCGTCGGCCGCATTTACGAGGTCGCCAAGAAGGGTCTCAACATCCAGCGCTACAAGGGACTCGGTGAGATGAATCCGCACCAGCTGTGGGAGACTACGATGGATCCCGGGTCGCGCCGGCTGCTGCAGGTCACGGTCGAGGACGCGGCCGCGGCCGATGAGCTGTTCACGATCCTGATGGGCGACGCGGTTGAGCCGCGCCGCGACTTCATCCAATCCAACGCCCTCGAGGCCAGGAACCTGGACATCTGAGATGACGCCATACCGACTCCAGGGCGACGGCGACCACAAGCCGATCGCCATCGAAGAAGAGCTCAAGCGGTCGTACCTCGACTACGCCATGTCGGTGATCATCGGCCGTGCCCTGCCCGACATCCGGGACGGGCTGAAGCCGGTGCACCGGCGCATCCTGTACGGCATGTGGGAAGGCGGGAACACCGCCACCAAGCCGTTCAAGAAGTCGGCGCGCATCGTCGGCGACGTGATGGGTAAGTACCACCCGCACGGCGATGCCGCGATCTACGACACGATCGTTCGCATGGCGCAGGACTTCTCGATGCGCTACACGCTGATCGACGGGCAGGGCAACTTCGGCTCGATCGACGGTGACGCCGCGGCGGCCATGCGTTACACCGAGGTCCGGCTGACGCGGCTGGCGGAGGAGCTGCTCGGAGACGACATCGCCAAGGCCACGGTCGACTGGCTGCCCAACTACGACGGCTCATTGCAGGAGCCCATCATCCTGCCGGCGCGTTATCCCAACCTTCTCGTCAACGGCTCGTCGGGGATCGCCGTTGGCATGGCGACCAACATCCCGCCGCACAACCTCGGCGAGGTCGTCGACGCCACGATCGCACTGATCCGCGACCCCGACATTGACTTCCACGGGCTACTCGCCAGGCTGCCGGGCCCTGACTTCCCGACCGCCGGCTTCATTCACGGCCGCAAGGGGATCCTCGACGCCTACTCGAGCGGCCGCGGCATCATCCAGATGCGCGCCCGAGCGGTCATCGAGCACAGGGAGAAGAGCAAGAGGACGGCAATCATCGTCCGTGAGCTGCCCTACCAGGTCAACAAGGCGCGGCTCACCGAGCAGATCGCCGGCCTGGTCCACAACAAGAAGATCGAGGGGATCTCCGACCTGCGAGACGAGTCGGACCGGGACGGCATCCGCCTCGTCATCGAGCTCAAGAGGGACGCCGTGCCGGAGGTCGTGCTCAACAATCTCTACAAGCACACCCAGATGCAGAGCACCTTCGGCATCATCCTGCTCGGGGTCCTGAACAACCAGCCGAAGGTCTTCACACTCCGCCAGCTCCTCGAGCATTTCGTCGACCACCGCAAGGAGGTGGTGGTGCGGCGGACCCGCTTTGACCTCGACAAGGCCAAGGAGCGGGCGCACATCCTCGAGGGCCTGGTCAAGGCGCTCGACCACCTCGACGAGGTGATCGCTCTGATCCGTGCCGCGGCCGATCCGCCAACGGCACGCGATCAACTGATGGAGCGCTTCGAGCTCTCTCAGCTGCAGGCACAGGCGATCCTCGACATGCGGCTGCAGCGGCTCACCGGCCTCGAGCGTGACAAGATCCTGGCCGAGTACAAGGAGCTCCTCGAGCGCATCGCGCACCTGGAGAAGGTGCTGCGGACCGAGAGCATGGTGCTCGACATCATCGTCGAGGAGCTGACCGACATCAAGGCGCGCTTCGGCGACCAGCGGCGCACCGAGATCGTCAACGACGCCACCGACCTGTCCATCGAGGATTTGATCGCCGAGGAGGAGATGGTCGTCACCGTCAGCCGCGGCGGCTACATCAAGCGGTCGGCGCTGTCGACCTACCGTGCCCAGCGGCGCGGCGGTCGCGGCCGGCGAGGAATGACCACTAAGGAAGAGGACGTCGTTGCGCACCTGTTCGTGGCCTCGACGCACGCCGCGGTTCTCTTCTTCACGTCGGCGGGGAGAGTGTTCGCGCGCAAGGTCCACGAGCTGCCCGAGGTTGCGCCGAACGCTCGCGGCCGCGCCCTCGTCAACCTGCTGCCGGTCGACAAGGGGGAGCTCGTCGCTGCACTGCTGGCGGTGCGCGATTTCGCCGAGGAGGAGGACGCCTTCCTGCTGTTCGCGACCCGCCTCGGACGGGTCAAGCGAACTCGCCTCAGCGAGTACGCCAACATCCGCTCCACCGGCATCCGCGCCGTCACCATCAACGACGGCGACGACCTGCTGTCGGTCCACCTCACCCACGGCGACAGCCACGTCTTCATGGGCACCCATCACGGAATCGGCATCCGCTTTGCCGAGACCGATGCCCGAGCGATGGGCCGCGTCTCGGCCGGGGTCCGCGGCGTCAACCTCCGCAAGGGCGACTGGGTGGAGGAGGTCGCGACCTTTGATCCTGCGGACGCCGGCGACATCCTGGTCGTCACCGACCTCGGCTTCGGCAAGCGGACGCCAGTCACCGAGTTCAGGCTGCAGCAGCGCGGCGGCTACGGCATCACGCTGGTCAAGCTGACCGAGCGGAACGGCAACGTGGCCGGGATCCGCCATGTCGAAGAGGGCGATCAGGCGCTGCTGGTGACGGAGGGCGGCATGCTGATTCGGATCCATGTCGACGAGATCCGGCGCAGCGGCCGCGCAACCCAGGGCGTGCACCTGATCCGGCTTGCCGAGGGGGACCGGCTGGTGGCGCTCGCCAAGCTGGTCGAGGGCGAAGAGGACGGCGTCGAGGCGAACGGGGCCGAGGAAGCGGCGCCCGAAGCCGAGGTCGACACGACCGAGACGGATGACGTCGCAGACGCCTGAGGATCATCCGCCCGGCGGTGAGCGGTCGGGGCCGCCCCGCATCTCGTCGCGCCTCGTCGCGCATCAGGAAGGGATTGTGGCCGTCGTGGCGATCATCGGCCTCGGTCTCCGCGACGGCAGCCCGATCGCCGGCCTCGTCCCACGCGGCGGCCTCGCCGTGAGCGTCGGAATCGGTGTCGCGGCCGGCATTGCCATGGCGCTCACGCTGTGGCTGCTCCAGCGGCTGCCGCCGCTGCGCCGCCTGGAGTCGTGGCAGCGCAACCTGGTGGTCGGGTGGAGCAAGTCGGATGCGGTGGCTATCGCCGTCCTCTCCGGCCTGGCCGAGGAAGCCCTGGCCCGCGCTCTGCTGCAACCGCTACTCGGCTTGGTGGCGGCGGCGATGGTGTTCGGGCTCCTGCACATCGTGCCGGACCGGCGGCTGTGGCTGTGGCCGGTACTGGCGTTCGTCCTCGGCCTCGCTCTCGGCGTGGTGTTCGAGCACGGCGGCTACCCCGCCGCAGCATCCGCACATCTGGTCATCAACGCCTTCGGCTTGCTGCGCCTGCGGGACCGGGTGGAAACGCGCGACGAGCCCGGGACCTGAGCTCGGCACGCCTGCCGGCGAACCGGTCGCAGGCCCCACTCAGCGGCGCCGGTGTGTACAATGGCGCCGGGCGGCTTCGGTGGCCCGAGGGAGGACGAGAGATGGACTTGAACGATCCCCAATACCGCGTCAAGGTCGGTCTCGCGGAGATGCTCAAGGGCGGCGTCATCATGGACGTGACGAACGCGGAGCAGGCGAAGATCGCGGAGGACGCCGGGGCGGCTGCGGTGATGGCGCTGGAGCGGGTGCCGGCGGATATCCGTGCTGAGGGCGGCGTCGCCAGAATGGCGCCGGTCGAGAAGATCCGAGAGATCCAGAAGACGGTGTCGATTCCGGTGATGGCAAAGTGCCGGATCGGTCACGTCGCCGAGGCCAAGGTGCTGGAAGCCCTGGAGGTTGACTTCATCGACGAGAGCGAGGTCTTGACCCCGGCGGACGAGGAGAACCACGTCTTCAAGCACCCGTTCAAGGTTCCGTTCGTGTGCGGTTGCCGCAACCTCGGTGAGGCGCTGCGCCGCGTCGGCGAAGGCGCAGCGATGATCCGCACCAAGGGTGAGGCCGGGTCGGGCAACATCGTCGAGGCGGTTCGCCACCTGCGAGCTGTTCAGCGCGGGATCAGGGTCCTCACGATCCTCGACGAGCATGAGCTGATGGCCCAGGCGAAGGAGCTGCAGGCGCCGTTCGAGCTGGTACTGTTCGTCGCCGAGCACGGCCGCCTGCCGGTGCCGAATTTCGCCGCTGGGGGCGTTGCGACGCCGGCCGATGCAGCGTTGTGCATGATGCTTGGCGCCGAGACGGTGTTTGTCGGCTCCGGCATCTTCAAGTCCGCCGACCCCGCCAGCCGCGCGCAGGCCATCGTCCAGGCCGTCACGCACTGGCAGGATCCAGCGAAGCTGGCGGAGATCTCCGCCGGCCTCGGCGAGCCCATGCCGGGGCTCGACATCGGCTCGCTGTCGCCCGAGGAGATGCTCTCGCGCCGGGGGTGGTGATGCGAATCGGCGTGCTTGCCCTGCAGGGAGACTGGCAGGCGCACGCCGCGGCACTCGCCCGCGCCGGCGGCACGGCCACGCCGGTGCGAACGGCCGCCGAGCTCGCGGAGGTCGACGCGCTCATACTTCCCGGCGGCGAGTCGACCACCATGCTCAACCTGCTCGACAGGGGAGGTATGACCGACAGCCTGCGCGCCCGGATCGCGGACGGACTGCCGGTGCTCGCGACCTGTGCCGGCATCATCCTGCTGGCACGCGAGGTAAACCCACCGCAGCGCAGTCTGGGGCTTCTCGACGTCGCCATCGAGCGCAACGCCTATGGTCGCCAACTGGCTTCGGCAGTGGTCGAGATCCGCACCGCGGCGGAGCTCGGTGGCGAGCCGACCATGGAGGGCGTGTTCATCCGTGCGCCGCGCGTGCTGAGCGCGGGCCGCGATGTGAAGGTACTCGGCTGGCGGGAGGAGGACCCGGTGCTCCTCGAGCAGGGAGCCGTCCTTGCCGCGACCTTTCATCCCGAGCTAACCGACGACGATCGCGTCCAGCGACGCTTCTTGCGCCGTATTGGAGGAAACCGATGAGCCAGGAACTGCTCGAGGTCACGACGTCCAAGGGGATCACCAGACTCACCATGCAGCGTGGCGCCAACGCCATCAACGAGCCCCTGATGGAGGCCCTGCAGGCGGCGATCGGCGAGCTCCGAGAAGGCGGCGCGCCACCGCTACTGCTGGCGTCCGCGCATCCGACCATCTTCTCGCCGGGTTGGGACCTCAAACGCTTGTACGGGGCCGAGCGCGAGGAGGTGCGGGCGTTCCTGGGGCTGTTCGAGGACCTGATCCTCGGGCTCTTCTCCTACCCCGGGCCGACCGCGGCCGCGGTCGGTGGCCACGCCATAGCCGGCGGCTGCCTGCTGGCCATGGCGTGCGATCTCCGCATCATGGCGGCAGGGCGCGCCCGCATTGGCCTTTCGGAGATCAACCTCGGGGTGCCGGTGCCGGCGGGGTGTGTGCGCATGCTGAGTGCGCGCCTCGGTGCGGCCGCCGCCGAGCTCATCCTGCAGGGTGACGGTGTCAGGGTGCAAAGGGCGGTCCAGCTCGGCGTGGTGCAGGGGGTGGCGGTGGATCGTCCGGTGGACGAAGAGGCCGAGAGCGAGCTGTACTCCCTGCAACTGAAGTCCGCGCATGCCTACGCCGAGGCCAAGCGGATGCTCTACGCGGAGTCGTGGGAGGCGGCCCGGCGCGACGCGGCCGCCGGCGCTGCCACGTTCCTGGACTGCTGGCTCGAGGAGGACACGCAGGACCGGATCGCGGGCGTTGTGCGTCGCCTCGAGTCGTGACCGCAACGCTCGCCGCGGCGCGAGCCGCGGCGGCGCAGCTGGCGAGCCTGCCGCTACGCCTCGGCGCGGCCGGCAAGGCTGCTGATGGCGCGGAGGTGATCGCGCGCGGCTGGATCAGAGGTCTCGAGGAAGCGGGTGCCGTGCTGGACCACCTGCTCGGCACACAGGCCCGTACCGGCGCCGCATTCTCGGCCGCGTGGCCGTACGCGGCGGGTGAGGGGTGGCTGGCGGCGCCGGCTGTGCCGGTGGTCGCAACCGCGAAAACGCAGGATGCCGTCGATGGCAGCTACCGGCTGTCGGAGGCCGGTGTCCATCGCGAGACGGCAGGTGTCGAGAGCCTCTTGCTGTCCACGGCCGAGCCGGGCAGGCCGGGGTCACCGTGGCCGTTCGATCTCCTGTGGTTCTCGCCGGCGGCGCGGTGGCTACTGCGCGGCGGCGTGGTCGAGGTCGAGGATCCATTCTGCCGGGTTACCGCAGCGCTGACGCAGGATCGGCTCGACGCGCTGCTGGTGCGTGGCCAGCGGGTCGACGCGGCCGTTCTGGAGGGCCTCGATCCCGAGCCTCGGGAGCGGGCCGCAACCCTCGAGATCCGACGCCACGTCGAGCTCGCCGGCGACCGCTGGCGGCACCCCGCGCGGGTGCTCGGCCGCAGGCAGGGCGTGCGGCGTGTCGACCGCGAGGGCGAGGGCCTGCGGCTGCGGCTCGAGGGCGGTGATGAGGTCGCGGCGAGCCTGTCCGAGAGCGAGGCGGGATGGTCCGCGGAGCTCGCTTCGGGGCTGCCGTGGACGCGGGCCGAGCTGGTCGCGGAGGGAAGCGCCGTCGTCTACCGCGTCACGGTGGCGCCCGGGCTCGATCCTCTCGACGCGGGGGTCCGCACGCGGCTCGCCTTCGACCTGCTTTCGGATCTGCTGGGGTTGGAGAAAGGCGGGTGAGGGGAGCCTCTCTGTAGATCCGACTGCCGTGCGGTCTCACGCGACCGCACGTCCCACATCTCCGGCGGTCGCGAGGCAGCTGGTGGGGATGATTGACTCCGTGGCGGCCGCCGGAGCCTGCCCGAGCCGCCTCTTTCGATCTTGAAGCCATTCTCCGATCGCCAAGGGCCGAGGGAGCCCGGCAGGAGCTTTTCCCTTGTAGGCCGCTGGCCCGCCCATCGCGCTCCAGGAAGAAGCTGTGCAAGGCACACCCGGTGGGGGCCACCATTCTCTGAACCGCGCTTCAACCGCATTCTCCGGGTGGGTGGGGGAACTTAATCACTTAATCACTCAGTCACTTATTCACGGGGTGGGTGGTGGCACGTCTCCCGTTTCCCGTCTTCCCGGATGGGCGGGCGGGGGGACTTCCTCACCTTTTCGTCTCCCCCGGTGGGTGGGGGGGCAACGTCATGCGAACCGTGGTGCCGACGTCGACCCTAGAGTCGAGCTCGATCCTGCCGCCCAGGCGCTGCACCAGGTGCTTGACGATGGCGAGGCCGAGACCGAGGCCGCCGCTGCCGGGAGTGCGGCCGCGGTCGACGCGGTAGAAGCGCTGCGTCACCGCTGCGAGCTCCTCGGACGGTATGCCGTGGCCGCTGTCGGCAACCTCGATGGTGACGCCGTCGGCGGCGCGGAGCGCGCGGACGCTCACCGAACCGCCGGGACGGTTGTACTTGATGGCGTTGTCGATGAGATTGCCGAGCACCCGGATGAGCGCGCGGCGGTCGGTGCTGACCGTGAGATCCGCGGGGATCAGGACCTCGACGCGGATCTCGGCGCGGTCGGCGAGGCTGCGAAAGTCGTCGGTGATCGCCCTGACCAACCCGCTGACGTCGACCTCTTCGATCTGCAGCTCGAGCTCGCCGGACTCGATGGTGGCCAGCTCGTGAAGCTCCTGCGAAAGCAGAGTGATCCGCTCGACCTGACGCACCAGGAGATCGCTGGCGGCGGGGTCGACTTCCTCGGCGAGCGCCTCGACCGTGGTTCGCAGCACGGCAAGGGGCGAGCGGAGCTCGTGCGACAGGTCCTGTACGAATCGTCGCCGGAGCTCGGCCGCGCGTCGCGTCGCCGTGACCTCGGCCAGCAGCACGACGGCGCCGCCGCGACGGACCGGGAAGGCGCGGACCTCCCACACCCCGCGCGGGTTCTCGACCACGACCGGCTGAGGCTGCCTGCCGGCGGCAGCGGCGTGGACGGCGCCGAGCGCCTCGGGGTCCCGCACCACCTCCACCAGCTGCGCGCCCGCACGGACCTCCTGCCAGCCGCAGAAGCGCAGCGCCACCGGGTTGATGAGGCGCACCTTGAGGTCGGCGTCGACCACCACCAGGCCGTCTCCGAGACCGGCCGAGAGGTCCTCGATCAGGTCCGCCATCGCGCTGCGTTCCTCGCGGCAAGCGGCGGACTCTTCCTGCAGCAGCCGCAGCTGCCAGCGAGCCAGGTGGCCGGTGCGCGTGCCGAGGGCGTCGAGGAGCTCGCTGAGCGGCCGCACCGTCTCGCGCCACACGGTCGCGCCGAGAACGGCAACCCCGAGCATCCACAGCAGGAAGCCGGCGGCGACCCCGCGTGCTCCGGCGTGGGCGGTGGCGAGCACCACCGCGATCAGCAGCGGCAGCGACGAGGCAACGACGATCGCGAGGTGGCGCAGCGCGCTCATTCGTACCCTCGGAAGCGGTAGCCGGCGCCGATCAGGGTTTCGATGCACTGCGCACCGAGCTTGCGGCGCAAGGCGCGCACGTGGACGTCCACGGTGCGCGTTTCGACGTCGGTGGACAGCCCCCACACTCGTTCCAGAATGCGGTCGCGGGTCACCACGCGCGGCCGGTTGATGATGAGGAACCACAGCAGATCGAGCTCGCGCGCGGTCAGGCGCACCGGGCGTCCGTCGAGCTGGACCTCCATGGCGTCGCGGCGCACCTGCAGCCGCGGGTCGTGGTAGGCGTTTTCGGGAACCCCCTGGTCGAGGGTCCGGCGCCGCAGCTGGGCCTTGATCCGGCTCTTGAGCTCCCGTAGAGAGAACGGCTTCGTGACGTAGTCGTCTGCGCCGAGGTCGAGCCCGGTCACCCGGTCGCGCTCCTCCGCGCGCGCGGTCAACATGATGATCGGCAAGTCGCGGACCGCCGCCGTTCCACGCAGCTCACGGCACAGCGCGAGACCGTCGATGTCGGGCAGGTTGAGATCCAGCAGGACGAGATCCGGTGGCTCGTCGAGGATGCCGGCGAGCCCGGCGGTGCCGGTCCCGAAGTGCCTCAGAGCATACCCGTCGCGCTCGAGGGCCAGGGTCAGCGAGGCGGCGAGGTCCCCGTCGTCCTCGACCAGCACGATGGTGGTGTCCGGCATCTCAGCCTCCTGGTTGACGGGCAGTCACTGGGTGGCGGACCGGTGATAGGGGCACCATCTGCGGCTCACTCCGCTTCGATGTTCTGGTGTCGGATCGGCGTGCCCTCGACCAGGTACACGACCTCCTCGGCAATGTTGGTGGCCTGGTCGGCGATGCGCTCGGCGAAGCGGGCCACGAAGATGAGGTTGATCGCCTGCGTGATGGTCCGCGGGTCCTCGAGCATGAACGTCAGCAGCTCGCGGAACAGGTGGATGTACAGATGGTCCACCTCGTCGTCGCGACGGATGATCTCACGCGCCGCCTGCGGGTCGCGGGCCACGTAGGCGCCGATGGCGTCCGACACCATGGCCTGCGCGAGGTTGACCATCCGCGGCAGGTCATAGAGCGGCTTCAGCAGCGGCTGCTGGTTCAGGTCGAGGACCCGCCTCGCGATGTTGACCGCGTGATCGCCGATCCGCTCCAGCTCGGGGCCGAGCTTGATGGCGGCGACCACGAACCGCAGGTCGGTCGCGGCCGGCTGGTGGCGGACGATGAACTCGGTGGCGAGGTGATCAATCGTGATCTCGTAGGCGTCGATCTCGTCGTCCATTGCAATCACGGCATTGGCGAGCTCCGAGTCGCGTCCGACCAGCGCCCGGTTCGCCTCCTCCAGGCTTCTCTCGACCAGGCCGGCCATCGTCAGCACCGCCGTCTTGAGCGCGTTCAGCTCTTCCTCGAATTGTCGACGCATCATTCGCAACCTTCCCGTCCGACAGGCAAGGCGGACATCGGGCGATGGCAGCTCCATCGCCGCTGCCGGCCTGTTCCTGCCTGGATCACGTGACCATCGTAAACCCTCTTGGTCTATGAAGGGATGCGCCCCGCGGTCCGCGGGGCGCGCTTCACTCCGCTGCCGGCCGCCGCAGGCGCCGCATGCCGCGGAGGTTCACACAAGGCTCAGCATCGCTGCCGCTTCAGTAGCTGAGCTGGAGCGTCAGCTGGACACGCTTCTCGTTCGGGATGCTCGGAATGTCATGGTTGAGGTTCTCGAAGTCGAGCAGCCAGTAGTTGCCATGGGCGAACTGCCACGCGACGCCGGCGATCCAGCGCTTCTGGATGTCGTCACTGGAGGCGCTGCTGCTGCTGTTCGGATCGAAGTGATCGTAGCGCCCGATGATGCTGTAGTTTGCGCTTTCACCGAACCGCACCTCGGTGAACACCGAGTAGCCCTTGCGGTCGACCGAGGCGCCGGTGGAGTCGATGGCGCTGCCGCTCTGGTTGCCGGTGCCCGAGAAGTACTGCGCGGTGGCGACCCAGCGCGGCGACTCGTAGCTGGTCATGAAGGCGTACAGGTTCCAGTCGGGCTCGGCCGCGGTGTTGCCCTTGCCATTGACACCGAAGAGAGAGAACTGCAGGCCGGGAAGTGAGTCCGGCAGCGGGCGCAGCGACACCCGGCCTTCGATCACCTTGTTGGTGTTGGCCTCGGCGGCGTGGTAGCCGGTGCCGTTATAGACACCGACCTGGTACGAGCCGTAGCGGCCGGCGTAGTGCGAGTTGACGTTCTTCTTGTACTCCGCCGGCAGGTCCTCGCCGAAGTTGCCGCCGAACATCACGCCGACGTCGGCCGAGTTGAAGAGGCCGTTCCTCTCCATGAACATCGGGTCCTGCATGCGGAAGCGGTTGATGTGCTCCTCGTAGTCCAGCCACGGCATGTGTGCGAGACCGAACTCGACGTATGGCTTCTGCAGCACGCCGCTTCCCGCCCACTTGAACTTGCCGTAGACGTACTTGAAGCGCGGCTTCCAATCGCCCGTCGAGTCTTGGTGCAGGTCGGTGGTGATGCGAGCGTCGAGGAAGGGCGTCACGGACTTGTTGACGTCCAGGTAGCCGCGCTTGAGGGTGAAGCGGCTGTAGTCCTTAGTCTGTCCGGGAACTCCCGAGTAGCTCGTTCCGTCCTGGTACGAGATGTAGGCCAGCATACCGATCTTGAGGCCCTGGAGAGCCTTCGGCAGCTCGACCTTGGCCGGCGGCAGCTCGGCAACCGCCGACCTCGCAGCGCTCACGGTCTGCGCGTGCTGCTGCTCGGCCTCGGCCGCCTGACGGCGGGAGTACTCACCCTGCAGCGTCATTGCCTCCTGCTGCGTCACCACGCCCTTCTCCACCAGCAGCTTGAGCAGCGGGTCCATCTTTGTCGTTTCCTGAGCGAGCCCCGCGCTCGCGACCAGCGCGAACCCGGCGGCGAGCAGTGCGGTCCGGCGGATCAACCTCATACGGCCCTCCTTCTTTCCTATGTTCTCCCCGCGACGGACGGAACCGCCCGTCAGGGGGCACTTTCGGTGCGGGCCGTGAAGCTCGCGTGAAGCGAAGGTGAAGGGCGGGTAAAGATGTGCCGGACATGAAGGCGGCGCGAAGGTCCGCCTACTTGTTCCCACTTTGCAACGGGTTGAGACTTCGGTTTGGCAACCAGAGGTTGGCGATGCGTGCCGCTCCGCCACGGGGCGACCTGCGATGTCGGTGGTTGATCGAAGCCGGTGCCGGCCCACAGGGCGGCGGCGGACGACTCCGGGATTCTTCGGACCTGTTATTGCTCAGTGGTCAGGACAGGCACCAACAGGGCTGATCATCTTTGTTAAGTGGTCGCTCGACCCTAAATCAAGCCACAATGAGGCGAGATACCTGGTCCAAGTGGTCGGCGAGTGCTCTACCGCACCTTCGCGTGCTCGCCCGCTAAGGGGCCGATTCCCGACCATCGCGCCACCATGGGAGCGATCTCGGTAGCAGGGATTTCTTTCAGGTTCTTGTGGGCAACATCGGGGCCGCGGGCGAAGAAGATTCCGCATAGCTCGTCGTGAGAGGCCAGGTAGCCGTGCTGGCCGTAGTACCGCGTGGGCTCGATGACCTTGCCGCCGAGGGCGGCGGAGGCGGCGTAGCCGGGGCGGAGAAAGACGATCAGGTCGCCGCTCTGGGGGCTGTCGAGCCCGATCCGGGCAGCCTGGGCGCGGGTGAAGATGCGCTCGACGACGGGCTCGCCGCCGGCCGAGAGATCGGCCAGGGCGCGCGCCGCGCGGCGCAGCAGGTCGGGGGCCGCATCCGGCTTGACCACACCGTCGGGCTCGCGCCCCTCGAGGTTGAGGTAGACGTGGGCGCAGCCGCCCGAGGTGTAGGCCAGCATCGGCGTGTCGGCGGCCGGCCGCAGCCTGCCGTTGTGGTCGATAGTGGTGACGAGCCCCGCCGCGGCCAGCGCCTGGTTGATCTTGACCTCGTCGTGCAGCGGGTCCAGGCCGTGGTCGGAGACCACAACCAGGGTGTCGCGGCCGGGGTTCAGGAAGCCCCACAAGGTTGCCACCGAGCGGTCGAACGAGCGTCCGATCCGCTTCAGGCCCTCGCGCGCGGCGAGCTCGGAGCCCGGGCTCCACGCCCACTGCCGCTTGTCGATGATGAGGCTCGCGTGCTCGTAGTCGTCGGGCGTCGGGTGGTAGGCAAGAAGGAGGTCGAACCGCTCATGGGAGATGACCTCGCCGGCCACGGCGTCCAGCCAACGGTCGAGCCGCTCGGCCTGCTCGAGGTAGGTGTCGAGGTCGATCCCCTTGCCCATGTCGAGCCACCACTGGCTGAGGAGGCGGCTGTCCGGCGCGCCCGGCCATGGTCCGACGGCGTTGCCGAGCCGCTGTGCGAACGCCTCCGGGTAGGC
>Ga0315542_1001366_pt1 | contig 15258 bp, 15 predicted proteins | sample SalMarSW160120MG_FD_202541 | JGI IMG/M metagenome (GOLD analysis project Ga0315542, IMG submission 202541) | Salt marsh sediment microbial communities from the Plum Island Ecosystem LTER, Massachusetts, United States - Salt Marsh Sediment SW1601-20 ...
AGACTTCGCGGTGAGGATCTCTATCTGGACCAGAAGCGCATCAAATTCCATCGGCGTCTGAGAACCATGCGGAGGCGCCTGGTGCCGATACCGGTCAGAAAGAAGAGAAGGGAGGAAAGGCCCGGCGAATGGAAGCGGGAATTCAATGCCGGGAGCATCTGCTCGTATCCTCCCGAGGATGTGGTTATCGAAGGGTATGGACGATATCTTCAGAAAAGGGCCATTCAGATAAAGACAGAGGAGAATACCCATATTGAGCCGTTTACCTGCACGCTGGCGGATGGGATTGATATCAGGGAGACCATTCGTGACTGGGCCCGGCAGAAGATATATGTCAAGGTGGAGAAACCGTTGCGGGGAAAGGTCGGCTCTGTTGTGGTTATTTTTGACCCTGATTTCCCTGACAAGGAGGGGAAAGAGCAGTTCCCCTGGCGTGTAACCTGGCTCGGCGAGCATGATCAGGAATCAGATATGGCCTTTTACAGCACGCCGGCCGGGGAAACCATGGACGGTCCGGGCATATCCAGGTGCCAGTACGGGGGATTCATGCTCGCCTATCCACCCATGAGAGTGTACGATATCTGGAAAGATCCCTACTTTCATTTCGCGCGAAACAAGCCGGAAAGGCTCCTGATGGCAGCACTGGATTACAGCATTGAAAAGCATGTGGTTTACGTTTCCGCCACTCCTCCGTCGGGTTGGTGCCGGAGCATAGCTGCACGGCTGGGAAAGAAGATCATCTACCTCCCCATCGGTATGTTCTCCCCGGTTGTCCTCAAAAAAATCCGGCAGTTTCATGTCCTGGACGGCCATCCGGTTCGATCCTATGCCCGCGACTATATTTAGTCCGGACTTGTTCCTGGCCGTCCGGATCCTCCGCCTTTCTCTTTCATGATGTTACCTCCGTTAGGTTTTTGACATTGGGCATAAAAAAGAGCGCCCGAGTGTCCCGACGCGCGGCCACGCCGGGACACTCGGGCGCATATGCTCTTCCATTAAAAAACCTCCAATCCGCGTCGTGATTGACGCGGCAGGCCGCGGGCAGCCCCGTTAGTATTGCTGACACTTGAATCACCGGCATTTGGCCCTGAAAAGTCAAGGGTTTTTTTGGGTAGTTCACTGATTTGATTTGTGAAAATTGGATTTGACTTTACAGACATCCGAAGGGCGTTCAGGCCTCTCCTGACACTCATGCTTCCTTTGAGTATCCTTGACATTTGTATAACAAAAGAATTATGCAAAATGATTGAAAAGATATATATTTATAATAAAGTTGCCTGATCATATCTAATTTTTTAGAATATCAGGGCAAATTGAAACGTTAATCAATGATTAGTACAAGTAATATGAAGGGTCCAGAATGCCACAGCCAGAGAGAAAGAAATGGTTCTTTGTGTATATTGTCTTGAAAATCTGAGGAATCCGGTACCGACGCTGACCTTGGGAGATGCACCTGCAAATAGAAAATGGTCGGTGGATTTGCTTCCTATTTTTCTCAAACCATCTGCAAAAAAAGCCGCAAAAATCAGGCAAAATTCTGAAATTCAATTTCGGGAATATACTGTTTTCCTGTATGCACTAACACGCCGGAACTATTTATTATTTCCCACCTTATCCCGCCGAATCCCGAATTCTTATTTCATCTGCAAATCAACAGCCCTAGACCTTGAAAAGGAGCGCGAGGTTTCTTCGCGGCGCAGGGGCTATTTTTCCGGTAGCAGGAGGGTGAACGTGGCGCCTTTCCCCGGCTCACTCTCAAAAAAAAGTTTTCCTCCATGCTCATTGACGATCTTCTGCGTCACGGGCAAACCCAGGCCCGTGCCCTTGTATCCTTTGGTGGTATAGAAATCTTTGAAGAGCTTCTGCTGGGTCTCCCGGTCAATCCCGGTCCCGTTGTCTATGACCCTGAACCTGACGCCCCAGCCGGAGGGCTTGTCTGTTTTGATCTGCACCAGGGCGTTTCCCCGTACGATACCTTCAAGCGTGCACGCATCAACGGCATTGCTGACCAGGTTCAAAAGGCAGCGATGTATGGCCGTTCTGTCCATGGCCACCTTTCCGATCTCTTCGTCAAAACCCGGAATCAGCTCCACCCGGGAAAGATTGGCCCGATCTTCCATGAGATCCAGGATTTCCTGCACGATTTCGTTTGGATCAACCATTTCGTAATAGGGTTTTCTTTCACTGGAATAAATGAGCATATCCGTGACGATGTTGGCAATCTGATCAATATTTCTTTCAACCATGTCCCAGCCTTTTTTAACCAGATCAAGATCCTGTTTGGACATGGCGGAATGAATGACATAGGCGCCGCCGCGAAGACCGTTCAGAATATTCTTGATGTAATGGGCCAGGCCGGCGACAGTCCGGCCGATGGCCGCCATCCGCTGAGCCTGTTCCTTTTCTTTCTGCAGGCGATGAATTTCGCGAAGATCCTGGATGAAGACGACGCTTCCCACTTCCTGTCCCTTTTCGTACAGGAGGGTTCCTGAAAGCCTGAGTGGTATGGCATCGCCATCCTTGTTTTTCCCCTGGATCTCCATGGTAATGATTTTGCCGACAGGACCGTGATCGTGCCCGTAGAAGCTGGCGCGAATAATTTCTGCAGTGCCTTCGGAAAGGATTTCCCGGTATCGCATCTTTCCCAGTATTTCCTCAGGTGCATATCCCAGTATCCGGGCCGCGCCACGATTGAAAATGACTATTTTTCCCTGTTCATCGGTGGCGATGATGCCGTCAATGGAATTCTGTATGAGGTTTTGTACGAATGCCTCACGCCGCTTGATTTCCTCGGTCATTCTGACCCGTTCGGAAAAGTCCTGGTAGGTAACGATAGCGCCCTGTATTTCTCCCAAATCATCCTTTATGGGGGCCGCGGTAAAATAGAGGTGGGTCCCGTTTTGGCCCAGATGGGGGAAGTAGTGTTCGGCTTCAAAGGCGTCTTCGACGGTGGAGGATCTTCTCAAATGCATCTCCCCGTACAATTCCCGGGTTTTCTCCAGGTCTCCCTCAATGATGAGGTCGGCAAGAAGTTGTCTCTTATGGGGGAAGAAAGGCTCCCAGTGGCGATCGGTTCCGATCATTTCTCTGGCAGAGAATCCGGTCAGGTTTTCACACGCTTTATTCCAGTACGCGATCTTGTGATCCTTGTTGAGAACCAACATGGGAATGGGCGTCCCATGAAGGATGCCCTCTGCTGTTTTCTTCTGCCGTCTCGCTTCCTTCTCCGATGTCCTCAGGTCCCTGGTTCTCTCTTCAACCTCCTTTTCCAGTCTTTCCGAATAGAGTCTCATGGATTCTTCCAGCTTTTTCTTCAATGACAGGTCACGCAACATCATCTGGAACAGCTTGTCATCCTGAACCCATCGAATCTGGCATTCCACCGGGACAATTGTCCCGTCTTTTGTGGCAAATTCCATTTCCACGGGGACAAACCCCAGGGTCTTGAGTCCTTCCAGGTGTTCACGCAGAATCGAGCGGGAAGAACGGACAGCAAGGTCTGAAATATCCATGTTTTCAAGCTGTTGAATTGTGTACCCCAGCATATGTCCGAGTGAAAAATTGACTTCAAGGATCTTTCCCTGATCGTTAAAGAAAGCCAGACCCTCCCTTGCATTCTGAAAAAGATCCTTGTATCTCTTCCGGGATTTTTCCAGATCAAACTCAAGCCCCTTCCGCCGGCTGATATCACGAAGGGTGATAAGCCACCTGGCATCATCGCCCTGGACATTGTCAAGGCGATTGTAATCAGCTTCGAAATAGGAGTTTTTTCCCTGTCTTGAAATGGCGTATTCCTTGTGCATGCTCGGAAGGTGTTCAGGGGGCAGGTCGGAAAGAGGGCAGAATTCTCTTTCGCAAGGCCGGCTTCGATCGAAAAGAACAGCATAACATTGCTGTCCGATGACTTCATCCCGTGTCAATTTGAATTGGGAAAGGCAGGTCTGATTGACCTGTTCAATCTGAAAATCCTCTCTGATGAGGAGTACGCCGTCACTCAGGTTATCGAGGATCTCGGCGGTTTGGTCCCGTTCCGCCTCAAGGCGTTCTTCCCCTTCTCTCTGGGCCGTGAGTTTTTCCTCTTCCAGGCGCAGGACGTCCCAGAAAAGCCGGGCAACAGTGTGATCCATCACCTGAATCGCCGGCGGCTTCTCTCGCTGAATTTTCCGGCTGACTTCGGGATTGCCGGTCAATTCGATAATGAGGGCAAGATTCTGAAAATTGAAGAAATCATGGTAATCCGGCGTGGTATGGATATGCAGTGATTCTGCTTTTTTCAAGGCCGGGGCATCCGGATTGATGTCAGCGATGCCCACGAGGTTCATTTGCAGCTGCCGGAGACGATCCATGGAGATCATGTCCATGAGAGCCAGGCAACCAGGACCTCCCCCCACAATTGCCACATTGAAAGACTTTTTTTCCGGGGTCATGACTTTCCTATTTTCTGGCGACGAAGTCCATGATTGGCAGGGGGAATGGACAGGTGCGGCCCGGCACGGGCAAGGAGCGGGATACGCAGAGTTTCTACCTCAGAAGTTCGCGGACAAGCTTCAGGAGACGTTGCGGGTTTACCGGTTTTTCTATGTATCCATCAGGCCTCGGCATGCTGTCATCAGTGCCTTTGGCGGTCGTTTTCCGGAAAAAACTTTCCAGGTCGATGCCTGTTTCGCCCGAAACACCCGTTACCATGATCACTGGAATCCTGGCCAGTTCTGCATCTGCTTTCAGATCATTGAGGAGGGAGATGCCGCTCTTCTCCGGCATCATCAGGTCCAGGAGGATCAGGTCCGGTCGTTCCGCCGTGATTTTTTCGAATCCTTCCTGGCCGTTCCGGGCGTCAAGCGGTTCGAATCCATGATCCTGAAGCACCGTGGACAAAAAAAGAACGACATCGGGATCATCATCCACAATCAGTATTTTTTTGGACATATCAAATCTCCATGAAGTTCTCGTTTCCCCCATTCCCATGAAACCATACGCGCGATTCTTTTTTCACTTTATAGCCCTCCGCCATGGGCAAGTCAAGGCATCTTCCGCATCCCTGACCACCATCAAGGTATCATCTTCCCGCCAAGACGGGATTTCGCAGAGCTCAAGCCGCGTTGCCTTCGGTCGCTTCTGCCGCACACAACACGGGATCTACGATGCGGCGCTCCCGCTCAAAGTCCGGGATCTTCGACTTGCATCTGACATCCTGCTGATGATCAGGACTTTCATCAAATCACCCGGTCAAAAATCATGATGAGAAACTTAGACGGTGGATTTGGGCGCATGAATGCCTTGAAGAATTGTTTCTATTGACATTGCGGCAACGCATGGTCATGTTTATTGATAAGCGTTTTTACAGGGAGCATCCAATGAGCTTCAATCCGGAAACACAGACCCAGATCATACTGGACAGCATCGCCGACGGTGTTTTCACCGTCGATTTAGACTGGAGAATAACCTCGTTCAATAAAGCGGCGGAAAAGATCACGGGTATCAGAAAAGATGAGGCCATAGGCCGCCATTGCTGGGATGTTTTCAGGGCCAGCATTTGCGAGGCCAACTGCTCCTTGAAACAGACCATGGAGTCGAGATCCCCGGTCGTGGATCAGGCTATTTTTATTGTCAATCTCGAGGGGGAACGGGTTCCTGTCAGTATCTCAACGGCGCTTTTGAAGAAACCTGACGGCACGGTCATCGGCGGCGTTGAGTCCTTCCGGGATCTGAGTGTGGTGGAAGAGCTCCGGAAAGCCCTGAATGAACGCCATTCGTTTTTTGACATCATCAGCAAGAATGAAGAGATGCACCGGCTTTTTCAGGTCCTCGAGCAGGTTGCCGGGAGCAACAGTACGGTGCTCCTGCAGGGAGAAAGCGGCACGGGCAAGGAATTGTTTGCGCGGGCCATCCATTCGCTGAGTCCAAGGAAAAGCGGGCCCCTGGTCACGATCAACTGCGGGGCCCTGCCTGATTCCCTGCTTGAATCGGAGCTCTTCGGCTACAAGGCAGGCGCGTTTACAGATGCGAGAAAAGACAAGGTGGGCCGTCTCGCTCTTGCGGAAAAAGGCACCTTGTTCCTGGACGAAATCGGAGATATCTCTCCGGCCTTGCAGGTGAGGTTACTGCGCGTCCTTCAAGATCGCGTCTACGAGCCGCTCGGCGGTACAAAACCGGCCAAGGCGGATGTTCGCATCGTTGCGGCTACCAATCAGGATATTGAAAAGCTTGTGGAGAAAGGTCAGTTCCGCCGGGATCTCTATTATCGGATAAATGTGGTGAAGCTTTCCCTTCCTCCCCTGAGAGATCGAAAGGAGGATATTCCCCTTCTTGCAGACCATTTTATCCGAAAATACAATCGCCTGAACGGAAAAGACATAAAGCGGCTTTCTCCCGAGGCCCTCGCCCTGCTGATGGCGCATGATTTTCCCGGGAATGTCAGGGAGCTGGAAAACGTACTGGAATACGCATCTGTCGTCTGCAAGAATAGTATTGCCGGCCCGGAGCACCTGCCGGGCTATCTTGTTGCCGGGGACGAGACTCGAAGGAACCAGACTGATCCCGCCATGCCTCACCAATCTTCCTGGAAAGAGATGGAGAAAGAATTCATCCTGGGGACCCTCAGGAGAAATAACTGGAGCAGGACAGCCACCGCGCAGGACCTGGGTATCCATCCCACCACTCTTTGGCGCAAGATGAAGCGTCTGCATATACAACCCGGAGTACCGTAATTTTCACAGCAGAAACGGATCTGACAGCATATGCGCATTGCATAGATGCACGCTTTGCTTCCAAATGTATTGCGGTTATGCAGTATTTTCTTTGTGGCGCCTGATTGATTATCTCCTCGATATTCTGGCAAATGCTTTTTATATGAGATAGTTATTGTCTTTTTTCTTTGCGATGTGGGAATGGCACGGATTCTGCTGAAGAAAAGTTTGTTGCGCAGTGCCGCAATAGTTGCGGTTCGAAAAAAGCCAAAAAGGAAGGGGAAGAGAGATGAAAGTTGCGGTAAGTTCCAGTGGGAAAGATTTGGACGCACCGATTGATCCACGCTTCGGGCGATGCGCCTTTTTTGTTGTTGTGGAGACAGAGGACATGACCTTTGAGGTCTTTGACAATGAAAACATCGCGTTGGGAGGGGGCGCAGGCATCCAATCCGCACAGTTTATCGCGTCAAAAGGCGCCGAAGCCGTCATAACAGGAAATTGCGGCCCGAATGCCGTACGGACGCTCAATGCGGCGGGGACGAAAATCATTGTGGGCCAGTCAGGCACCGTGCGGGAGGTAGTAGAAAAATACAAGAAAGGCGTTCTGGATACGACCAGCGAAGCCAATGTGGCGGACCATTACGGCTCTTCAACGGCAGCCTCAAGTCCTGAAACGTATGGGCCGGCCGGTATGGGGATGGGCGGTGGACGCGGCATGGGAAGAGGTATGGGTCGCGGCATGGGCTGTGGTATGGGCGGCGGCAGAGGCATGGGACGTGGCATGGGCATGAGTGGCGGCGGATTCAGGTCTGAATGGGATTCCACTGATCGGCCTCAACCTGCCGCTCCGGAAAATAGTGGAGAGCTTTCTTTCTTGAAAGATCAAACCAGGGAACTGCGCAGGCAAATCGAGGCCATTGAATCCAGAATAAAGAGCCTGGAAGAAAGATAAGCAGCTCGGGGTAACCGCTGCATGAAAATCGCGATACCATATTGGGAAGGGAAGGTTTCCCCGGTCTTGGATACGTCCACAAGGTTGTTTGTTTTTGATATTGAAGGACAAGAAGAAACGACCAGATGTGAAGTTCCCCTTTCCGGGTCCGATCTGGGCCGCAGGTGTGACGTCATTAAGCAATCGGGCGTTGAAGTACTTATTTGCGGGGCTATTTCGAGGCCGTTTTACCGAATGCTGGGGGCCGCTCAAGTGGAAGTTATTCCTTGGATATCTGGACAGGTGGAAGAGGTGGTGTCGGCATATCTGGATCAAACACTGAACCACGAGAGGTTTCTCATGCCGGGCTGCCGGTGGCAGAGAGGATGTGGAAATCGTGGAGGAAAGAAGTTCATGAAACAAATAAAAAGGACAATGAAATCGCCGGAATCAGGCGAAGAGACATTCATGAAAAAAAGGGGGATATGAAATAATGGCAAGCCAGGGACAAAGCTGCGGCTTCAGCGGCCAGCAGGATCAACATAAACAACAGGACATGGAAATCAGGGAGCGGCTCTCCCATATCAAGAATAAAATCCTTGTGATGAGTGGAAAGGGCGGCGTGGGAAAGAGCAGCGTTGCTGCATATCTCGCCGTGGTTCTTGCCAGGCGGGGATTTAGAGTGGGCTTAATGGATGTGGACCTCCACGGACCCAGTATACCCCGTTTGCTGGGCCTGAAGGGAACAATACGGCCCGGGAACCGGGAAAGCAAGGCAAAGCCCATCGAATACCTCCCCAATATGGAGGTCATCTCTATTGAGCCGCTGATGGGTGAAGACAAAGACCAGGCTACCATCTGGAGGGGACCGCTCAAAATCGGCGTTATCCGGCAGTTCATCGCTGATATTGAATGGAGTGATCTTGACTATCTCATTGTTGATTCGCCTCCGGGAACCGGGGACGAACCCCTGACCGTGGCCCAGACCATTCCCGACGCAGAGGCACTCATTGTGACGACACCCCAGGAGATTTCCCTGGCGGATGTAAGAAAGTCTATTCATTTCTGCCGGCAGGTCAATATGAAGATCCTGGGGCTCGTGGAAAACATGAGCGGCCTTGTCTGTCCGCATTGTGGAAAAGTCATAGATCTTTTCAAGACCGGGGGAGGAATGATTACGGCGAAGAAGGAGAGTGTCCGGCTTCTCGGGAGCCTGCCGCTGGAACCCACGGTGGTCCGAAACGGGGATATTGGAAATATGGATCTTCTGGACAAGGACGGCCTTGCGTTTACCCGCTCCTTTAATGAAATAGTGGACAAAATCATTGAGGTGGGCAAAGCCAAGGTGAGCTTTCCCATGACAGGAGGCGATCTCACCGGCCGCCCGGAAAAAAAGGACGCGGATGGACAAAAGACCCTCGTCATTCCGGTTTCGGCGGGCAAACTTTCCCCGCATTTCGGGCACTGCGAACAGTTCGCGTTTATTGAGACTGAGAAAGGGGAGATAAAAGCACATGAGATGAAAACACCGCCCGCTCATGAACCTGGTGTATTGCCTCGCTGGCTATACGAACAAGGCGCTGATGTTGTTATCACCGGTGGCATGGGGGAGCAGGCGCAACAGCTTCTGAGAGAAAAGGGTGTTGAGGTTATTCTCGGAGCACCGATGGATTCACCGGAGGCGATAGCGCATCAATTTCTTTCCGGTTCACTTGTTACCGGCAACAATGCCTGTGACCATTAGTTGCATTTCAATTTTCCATCTCTTCTAAGCTCCTCTCATGAGGGCTTGGTGATGCCTGCTGCTCTGCAGGAGGGAGATGACGATTTGAAAGGAGGGTATGCTATGGCGCCAAGAGGACAGGGAACTGGCGGCGGAAGAGGGCAGGAGACTTCCGGACGTGGAAGAGGAATGGGCGGCGGTCGCGGTCTCGGGCCCGGAGGAGATTGTGTTTGCCCCAGTTGCGGAGAAAAAATGCCACATGAGAGGGGAAAGCCTTGTTTCGAACACAAGTGTCCCAAATGCGGCACTCCAATGACTAGGGCATAGGGTATTGGACCTCCGGCATACGGCGTGAGGCATAAGGAAAAAGACTGCTCTCTGTTCAATCGCATGAGAGCCGCAGGGACCTGAAATCAGACTGGAAAGGGGGAAGGAGATTTTTATGTCAAACTCCGGATTCGGATATGATTATTAGTGTAGCGAGTGGAAAAGGGGGCACGGGAAAAACCACCGTGTCCACGAACCTTGCCCTGTCACTGGACGGGAAGGTGCAATTGCTTGACTGTGATGTGGAAGAACCAAACGCCCACCTTTTTATCCATCCAACCATAGATGCCGTTGAAACAGTCACCACGCCCGTGCCGGTGATCGATGAAAAAAAATGCACGCTTTGCGGAAAATGTGCTGAAATCTGCCAATTCAAGGCAATTATCGTCATAGGGAAGACGGTGCTCCCGTTTCATGAGCTTTGTCACAGTTGCGGCGGGTGTCTTGAGGTCTGCCCGGAAGACGCCATTGCTGAAGTGGGCCGCGAGCTTGGAATCATTGAAACAGGACATAAGAACGGGCTCAGTTTCGCCCACGGGAAACTGCGTGTGGGTGAGGCCATGTCGCCCCCGTTGATCAGCAAGGTTCGTTCCCTTACAAAAACGGACGGCCTGACCATTATTGATGCGCCTCCAGGGACTTCCTGCCCGGTTATCGAGGCCATGAAAGAGACGGATTTTATTCTGCTGGTGACGGAACCCACGCCTTTCGGGCTGCACGATCTGAAACTGGCCGTGGGTGCGGTGCGCGTGCTTGGTATTCCGTGCGGCCTTGTTATTAACCGATCGGACCTGGGCGATGATAACGTCAAAAAGTACGCGGAAAGAGAAAAGATCCCCATTTTGATGGAGATCCCGTTTGATCGCAAGATCGCGGAAGCGTATTCCAGGGGAACGGCCATTGTCGAGGCCATGCCGGAATGGAAACAGAGATTTGTGAACCTATATGAAGAGATGAAGAACATTGTGAACAACGCGGGGGGGAAGACTTCATGAAAGAGCTGGTTATTATCAGTGGAAAAGGAGGGACCGGTAAGACCAGTATTATCTCTGCCTTCGCGGCCATGGCCGAAAACAAGGTACTTTGCGACGCAGATGTGGATGCCGCTGACCTGCATCTGATCATGGCTCCTGCAATCCTGGAACACCATGATTTCACAGGGGGAAATAAAGCAGTTATCAATAAGGATAGGTGTACGGAATGCGGGCTGTGCCGGGAATTGTGCCGGTGGGATGCCATTAGCGAGGATTTTGTCGTTGATACCATCTCGTGCGAAGGATGCGGCGTGTGCTGGTATTTCTGCCCGGAAAAGGCCATTGATTTCCCGGAGAAGACGTGCGGCGAATGGTATATCTCTGATACCCGGTTTGGTCCTATGGTGCATGCAAGGCTCGGAATCGCGGAGGAGAATTCCGGGAAGCTGGTTACCCTGGCGCGGCAGGAAGCCAAAAAGCTGGCTGAGGCCAGAGGGCTCAATCTGATCCTTACGGATGGACCTCCGGGGGTGGGGTGTCCGGTTATTGCGTCCATGGGCGGGGCCACCGCAGTCCTTATTGTTGCGGAGCCGACGGTCTCCGGCCGCCATGATATGGAACGGGTCGCACAACTGGCAGCTCATTTCAGGGTCCCGGCACTTCTTTCCATCAACAAATTTGACTTGAACCCGGATGAGGCGCAAACCATCGAGGATGTGGCAACTGCGCACAATATCAGGGTCTTGAACCGCGTACCTTTTGACCCGGCCTTTACCAGAGCCATGGTACAGGGCAAAACCATCGTGGAATTCGACGGGAATTCCGAAGGAAATAAGGCCGTCAGGAAAATGTGGGACCAAGTGAGAGATTTTCTGGAGGGCCATTCCACATAACAGAAACATAACAGCGAAAGGAGGGAGCAATGGGAAAATACCTTTTCGTATTGACAAGAGGCCTTGAGGACCCCACTCGCGTGACCAGGTGCCTCCAGCTCACCAAGGTTGCCAAAGAGCAGGAAAATGACGTGCACCTCTTCCTGACCGATGACGCGGTGGTCCTGGCCAAACCAGGAATGGCGGATACGGTGAAGGCCCCGACAGGAGACGCTGCCAAAGACTATCTTGACTATATTCTGGAAAAGGAAGTCCCCATATACGTCTGAATTCCCTGTGCCAAGAACCGCCAGGTCGGCGAACAGGACATTGTCAAGACGGCACAATTTGCGGGCGCTCCCAAGCTGATCTCCCTGTCAGAAGGCTCAACAGTCTTCACGTTTTAGGTCTGAAGTGCACCGTTTCAGAGGTCAAAGTTTTGTGGCGGGTTTTCATGCAGTGAAGAGATGCGCGAAACGAAAGAAACACGTATGGAAGACTTTATCAAAATAGCCATACTGGATAATGAGGTGGAGGTCCGCCTGATTGAATCCATTCTGAAGGAGCGGGAGATTCCTCATATGCTCAGGTCCTATCATGACACCGCCTATGACGGGCTGTTCCAGACGCAGAAAGGATGGGGGGAGCTGAGGGCGCCCGGCTCCTATAAGGAGGACATCCTTGCCATTATTGACGATGTGAGAGAAACGGCGGCACGGTCATGATGCGCGGTTTTCGTGGAGGGTGTTCAGCGCTGAGCCCGCCTTGAACCACGCAATCTGCTCCTCCGTCAGGGTGTGGTTCAAGAGAAGATCGTGAACAGAGCCGTCTCTTTTCGTGATCATGCCTTTGACCGCTGATCCGGGCGCCAGCTTTTCGAGGCCCGCGAGACTGATTCTGTCATCTTCACCAATGGTATCATAATCGTCCCGGTCCCTGAATGTCAGCGGGAGAATGCCCTGTTTTTTCAGATTCGCTTCGTGTATCCTGGCAAAAGACCGTGCAAGGACAGCCCTGACGCCCAGGAACCTCGGACTCATGGCGGCGTGCTCCCGGCTCGATCCCTCACCGTAGTTTTCATCACCCACGATGATGGATCCGCTGCCATGTTCCTTATAATATGCGGCAAGATCGGGAAATGCCACTCCCCTTTCCCCGGTCATCACGTTTGTCCCATGTCCCACTTCCCCGGTAAAGGCATTGACCGCTCCTTGGAGCAGGTTCTTTGAAATATTGGCAAGATGCCCCCGGTATCGGAGCCACTTCCCGCCCGGGGAAATATGGTCTGTGGTGGTTTTTCCCTCTGTCTTCACAAGAATCGGAAGATCAGTGAAATCGTTTCCGTCCCACCGCTCGAATGGCTGGAGCAATTGAAGACGGTCGGAATGTTGATCAATGTTCACTTCAGTGTTTTCATTCCCTGCCTCCGGCGGCGCAAAGGCGTTCTTCATGGAAACAAGACCTTCGGCCGGCAGGTCAGGGGGAGCCGGAGGCCGCAACACGAATGATATTCCATCGGTTCCGGTCAGTGCATCCACCTCCGGGTTGAATCCCACGTCGCCTGAGAGGGCAAGGGCCGCCGCCATGGCCGGCGAGGTCAGAAAAGCTCTTGTTTCAGGATTTGCGTCGTTTCTTCCCCTGAAGTTCCTGTTAAAGGTGGTGAAAATGCAATTCGGCACGTCTTTGGGGACATCTTTCCGGTCCCACTGCCCGATGCACGGTCCACAGGAGGCGGCCAGGATTTTTGCACCCGCCCTCACTAATTTTTCAAGGATGCCCTCTTTTCTGATAGTCTCGTACACCTGTTCAGAACCGGGAGAAAGCAGAAACGGCACTTTTGCGCGCAGGCCCTGTTTCCGGGCTTGCTCAAGAACTTCCGCAGCTGCATGGAGATCTGCGTAGGAAGAATTGGTACAGGACCCCAGGAGGACCGCGGAGACGTTCCGGGGCCATTTTTCCGATTCGGCCACCGTGCTGAATTCTCTCACCTTTGTAACCCTGTCCGGGCTGAATGGGCCCGCATGGGCGATTTCAATTTCGGCGAGGTCAAGCTCCACCACCTCATCAAAGACCTTTTCCGGGTCCTCCTCGCAAATCTCGTCCTGGCGGAGTATCCCCGCCATTGATGCAGCCCAGTCCGCATCTTCGGACCTGCCCGCGTTTCTCAGATAGGCATCCATGGTATCGTCATACACAAAGACGGATGTGGTGGCCCCCATCTCGGCCCCCATATTGGTGATTGTTGCTTTTTGGGTGGCGGAAAGACTTCTCGCGCCCTCACCGAAGTATTCAAATACCTTCCCTGTTCCCCCTTTTACCGTGAATCTTCTGAGCATCTCAAAGATAACATCTTTGGCCGAGGCCCATCCTTTAAGGCTTCCCCTGAGTTTGACGCCCACCAGCGTGGGCATGGTGGTTTCCCAGGAGAGCCCCGCCATCACTTCGGCCGCATCGGCCCCGCCGACCCCGATGGCGACCATTCCCATACCGCCGGCATTGGGGGTATGGGAATCCGTCCCGATCATCATCCCACCGGGGATCGCATAGTTTTCCAGGAGCACTTGATGGATGATTCCGGAGCCTGGTCCCCAGAAACCGACTCCGTAGCGTTTTGCAGCCGACGAGAGGAAATCGTATACTTCCCTGTTTGTTGTGAGGGCGTTTTTTAAATCCGATTGCGCCCCTTCCCTTGCCCGGAGCAGGTGGTCACAGTGAATCGTGGCCGGAACAGCGGTTCGATCGCGTCCTACCTGCATGAACTGGAGCATCGCCATCTGGGCGGTGGCATCCTGCATTGCCACTCGATCAGGAACCATCCTGATCTGCTCCTTTCCCCGGACCGGCATCTTGTCCAAGTCGTTCACGGCCTGGTGGAGGAAGAGGACTTTTTCAGTGTAGGAAAGACCCCTGCCAAGAGATGCTCGTTTTTTTTCCAGTACCTCGTATGCTTTGGTTTTCTCAAACGGATATTTCATTTTTTACTCCCCCCACGGAATATCCACTTTCAGTTGAAACGCGACAGGGACGGCTACGGCGATGATCGTGATGACGGGATTCCTCCAATGACCAGAAAACTCGCTGCCCTCCGGCAACGCAGTATCGTCCCATCTATTGACGGATCGGCGGCCGACATTGATTGCGTTGTTTATGACAATGGCCACCACGGTGCCCCCGGCATGCGGGTCCTTCACACGCATCAGGCTGCATGGCAGTGGCGCCCGGGGTGGTCTGGCGCGCGGCTATTTTTTTCCCGGGGAGCCTGCACTATCCGGCAGGAAGGAACATTTTCCCTCTTTTGTCCGGTAGGGGACAGGATCGAGAAAGATCCCGATCTCACCGCTTTCCGATATCCTCCAGAGACGGCCGGTCGTGGTGTCCAGCATGAATTTATCCTTCGAGGAATCGGATATCTGTCCAAATGTAAATCGTCCCCCCACGCTGGTCAGGCATTGAATAACCGGTTGTACCGGTGCCTGTTGTTGGGACATGCCGAACGGTTGAGCCCCCGCCTGCCCGGTGTTCCAGAACACGACTGAGGAACCGACCAGAAGTCCTGTTGTCAGAAATGGAAGTATTTTCATCTTGCCCCCTTCTGCAGTTTTGTTGTTATATAGAATCTCACAACCTGCGTTCTTGTCAAGAGAGAGTTGTCTGCAGTTCGAACGAAGCAAAAGGAAAGGGAATGCAATGAGTCTTTTTGTGGTGGATCCTGAAAAGTGCAAAAAAGACAATATCTGCGTGGAAG
>Ga0315542_1001367_pt1 | contig 15246 bp, 11 predicted proteins | sample SalMarSW160120MG_FD_202541 | JGI IMG/M metagenome (GOLD analysis project Ga0315542, IMG submission 202541) | Salt marsh sediment microbial communities from the Plum Island Ecosystem LTER, Massachusetts, United States - Salt Marsh Sediment SW1601-20 ...
AATCAGCAGGAAGAAATTAACCTCAGATCTTTCAGGCTATAAAACAGAACATATCGATAGTTCCATTCTTAAAGATTGCAGTAATCTGACCCTGGCCGAGGTTCTTTCTGGAAATTCAAATATTTCAATAAAGAGCTATGGGATGGGAGGTACTGCAACTACTTCATTCAGAGGAACAGGCGCCGGTCATACTCAGGTGGAATGGAATGGCATAAACCTGAATAATCCAATGCTGGGACAATCAGATCTGTCTTTGATAACGACAGGTCTGATTGATGATATAACACTCTATTTTGGGGGAGCATCAATGAGCCTTAACAGCGGGGGTATAGGCGGAATTATAAATCTTGAAACCAAACCTGACTGGAAGAAGGGGACTGTTATCTCATTAAATGCCGGAACAGGAAGTTTCGGGACCTATTCCGGACTTTTAAAAGTTAAAAGCGGAAACACAAAATTACAGACAGTCACCAGGGCTGTCTTTCTGACGTCAGAAAACAATTACAGGTATCTCAATACCATAGCTGGTGCAGAACCTGTCTGGCAGACCCGCAGTAACAGCCAGGTGTGCCAGGAAGGTTTCATTCAGGAACTCTATCTCAAGGGTATAAACAATGTTGCGTCAGCGAGAATCTGGTACCAGTCAGCAAAACGTAATCTTCCGGCCTCTATGTTGACTGAACAGTCAAATTCATATGAAAGACAGTATGACGAATCATTACGGATCGTACTTAATTATGATATATTTAAAGGGATAAACAACTTTACCTTTACTGCCGCCTGGATAGTAAACAGGTTAAATTATTTTAACCGTCTTGCCTCAATTGACTCAAGGAATTTATCTGATATCTATTCGATAAAAGGCATAATGGATCGAAGAGTTGGTGAATACACAAGGGTAAGATTAGAATTTGATAATGAAATTGACGTCATTAATACCAATAATTACAACCATATTGCAAAGCGGAATATGTCATCATTGACAGTTTCCGTTCAACATGAAATAACTAGCATGATTGGCACTTCAGTGCTGTTCAGGGAGATTTTAGACAAAAATAAACTACTTATCCCTGATTTTTCGACAGGGTTACAATTCAGACTGACAGAAAAACAGGAATATTACATAAAGGCCAATATATCAAGGAATTCAAAAATACCCACGATGAACGATCTATTCTGGATCCCTGGTGGAAACCCGGGTTTAAGAAACGAATTTGCCTATATTTATGAATTGTCCTATGTAATGAAGCAGCAACTATTTTCTTCCTTTAGTATGAATTATGACCTGACATTATACAGGAATAAAATTAAAGATATGATACAATGGCATCCGGGAGAGTTTTCCTTCTGGACTGCAGATAATATTCAGAGCGTAAATTCAGCCGGACTCGAATCTTCTGTTTCAGTTGACTATTCCGGCGATCCCCTTACAGCTAAATTTAAAGCAGGATATTCTTTCACCCGGGCGACTAATAAGAGTTCAATTTACAATAATGATGCTGTAAAAGGTAAGCAATTAATATATATACCAGAAAACCAGGCAAATGCAAAATTAAGTCTGATGTACAGGAATATCTATGCTTCATGGACCGCAAATATGATCGGAAAACGGTTTACCACAGTTGATAATTCGAGCTTCCTTCCCGGATATTTTATTAATAGCGTTTCGTCAGGTATCAAAATGAATATTAAAGGCATCTCTTTTGATACTAACCTGACTATTGACAATATATTCAATATTAATTATCAAACCATAGCGTATTATCCTTTACCTGGACGTTATTATTCAATTAAAATTCTGATAGAAATAGTTAAATAGTAATAAAATGAAGAATTTATTGATTGCAATTATTCTGGCAACATTTTTAGTCTCATGCACAAAAATCCCTGAGATACCTGTTTCAGACGTTACCATAGGTGGTGGCTTATTTGTTTTAAATGAAGGAAATTTCAGATCGGGCAATGGTTCCCTTTCTTTCTTTTCCTATGATTCATTGAAGATTTATAATGATCTTTTTGCAAGTATAAATGGCAGGCCACTGGGCGATGTCCCAAATTTCATGATTATTAATGAAGATAAAATATATATTGTTGTCAATAACTCCGGGAAGATAGAAGTTGTTGACCGATCCACTCTTAAATCAAAAACAACAATTACCGGTTTGATATCACCACGTTATATGGCGATTGTCAACAGCAACAAAGCATATGTGTCGAGTCTCTATTCAGATTCAGTCGCAATTATTAATCTTTCGTCAAATACCATTGCAGGCTACATAAATATAAGAAGATCTTCAGAATCAATGGTGGTTAGCGGAACCAAAGCTTTTGTGGCAAACTGGAGTGGAGGTAATGAGATAATGGTCATTAATGATCTTGTTGACAAAGTAGCTGATTCCATTAAGGTGGGAATGGAGCCTGAAAGCATGGTGCTTGACAGGTATCAGAAGCTTTGGGTTCTATGTAATGGTGGTTGGGACCGACAAAATTTCGCTGAACTTGACAGGATAAATACCCAAACCAACCAGGTCGAGCAGAGTTATATCTTCCTGAAAAAAGAAGAATACCCATCATGCCTTCAGATTGATGGTTTCGGGCAAACACTATTCTATCTTGAGAACGGAGTTCGACAGATGGATATCAGCGCATCGTCATTACCAAATTCAATTCTAATATCTGAATCGGGTGCATCTTTTTACAAGCTGGCTATTAACCCCGTTAACAGTGATATATTCGTGACTGATGCAGTTGACTTCATACAAAATGGTGCTCTTTTATATTACAAAAATGACGGATCATTTGTTTCAAGAAATACAGCGGGTATTATTCCAGGTTCAATGTGCTTCAGACTTCAATTTAATAATTAACCGTTATGAGGTACCCTTGTTTGGACAGAAGAAATGTGCTGATTTCTTTATTGATCCTTATTTTATGTTCCGGTTATGGTTGCCGAGACGGTGATCAAAAGTCTGCTGACAATGTGACTGGCATGAATAATGAAATGTCTGTTGCCAAGCGACTTACGATATCCCGAAGGGCGGCTTACAAAGTTGTGACAATTACAAATCCCTGGCAGGGGGCAAATGATGTTGAGTTTAAATATAACCTGGTAAAAAAAGGAAGCGAATTGCCGGAGGGACTCGATTCTTCAAATGTAATTTTTATCCCGGTGAAAAAAATAGTCTGCATGTCTACAACCTATATCGCAATGATTGAAGCTCTTGGCGAAGAGAAGACTATTTCGGGCGTTTCAGGGAAAAATTATATTTTCTCTGAAAATATTCGAGAAAAAATAAAGAAAGGGCTAATTGAAGATGTGGGATACGAGACAAATCTTAATAAAGAGATGATCCTTAAGATCTCTCCCGATCTTGTAATGATGTATGGCGTTGGAAGTGAATCGGTCGGTTACGTTGCTAAAATCAGGGAACTTGGTATTAAAGTTATTTTTAATGCTGATTATCTCGAAACGGACCCTCTCGCCAAAGCTGAATGGATTAAACTATTCGGCGCTTTATACTGTAAGGATAAAATGGCAGACAGTATTTATAATTCGGAGGTTGAATCTTATAATGATCTGAAGGCAGTTATAGGCAGAAACAGTAAATCCAGACCAAAAGTCCTGCTTGGACTTCCTTTCAACGATACCTGGTATATTTCACCAGGTAACTCATTTATAAGTAAAATTATTTCAGATGCAGGAGGAGATTATTTATGGAAAGGAACAAAGTCGAATGTCTCAATGCCATTTGGTATCGAAAACGTTTACCTGAAAGCCATGTCGGCAGATTACTGGTTAAATACCGGAAGTGCAGGCTCAAAAGATGAAATTGCTTATATTGACCAGAGGCTTAAGCAACTTCCCTGTTTCAAAAACGGCAACCTTTACAATAATAATAAGCGTATTACTAAAGATGGCGGAAATGATTACTGGGAAAGCGGGAGTATTTATCCTCATATTATTTTAAAAGATATATCGGCTATTCTTCATCCTGATTTGTTCGGTGATTATGAATTGTTTTACTATACAAAACTCAATTAAAACCCTGCCTGGCAAGTTTTTCCCGGATACTTCATTTTATAATGTATGGAAAAGTTGATAATGATGAAAGGGAAGGAGAGAGGAAATCGGAGTACCCTGATTTTCGTAATCCTTTTGTTTCTCGTTATTCTGTTGCTGGGAATGGATATTTTCTTTGGCTCTGTGAGCATTAAGACATCGGAAGTTTTTAAAGCTCTGTTTTCGAGTTCATCCGGCAACTTTGAAACAATAATTATGAAATTCAGATTGCCGAAGGCAATAACTGCATTAACGGTAGGAATAGCATTGGCAGTAAGTGGATTACAAATGCAGACAGTCTTCAGGAACCCAATGGCAGGACCTTATGTTCTTGGTATAAGTTCAGGCGCTAGCCTTGGCGTAGCCTTTGTAATACTTGGTTTTTCATCTAACCTGTCACTGCAAAGTATCAGCGGTCTGGGTAACTGGATCCTTGTTGCTGCCTCATGGACCGGAGCTGGCATGGTTATGTTGTTAATTATGATGCTTTCATCACGATTGAAAGATATTATGACAATACTGATACTGGGCATAATGCTCTCAAGCGGAATCTCTGCCGTAGTAACAATAATGCAGTATTTCAGTAATGAAACAATGTTAAAGGCTTATGTAATATGGACAATGGGAAGCCTGGGAAATCTCACAACTGGTCAGCTAAATGTTCTTCTTATATCCATATCGGCAGGTTTGATAATAAGCCTGGTTTCGATTAAAATGTTGAATGCCCTGCTTCTCGGGGAGAGTTATGCAGGAAGCATTGGACTGAATGTACGGAGAGCCCGATATGTGATATTTGCATGCACAAGTATACTTGCTGGAAGTGTTACAGCTTTCTGTGGCCCCATCGGTTTTATTGGAATTGCAGTTCCCCATATATCAAGGATTTTATTCAGAACCTCTGACCATAAAATTCTTATACCCGGGACTATGCTTACAGGTGGTGCCGTAATGGTATTAAGCGATCTCATTTCTCAGCTTCCGGGGTCAGAAAGTGTACTTCCTGTAAATGCTGTTACATCGATAATCGGGATTCCGGTTGTAATCTGGGTTATACTACGGAAACGTAAATACTCTGACCTGTTCTGATGATTGAAAATTATTACGAAATATTATCTCTGCGCTCTCTGCTTATCGGGTATACTTCCGGAGGGAAGAAAAACATCCTCCTGAATCCTATTAATGCAAGTGCACGAAAAGGTGAAATAATTTCAGTAATAGGCAGGAATGGTGTCGGAAAGAGTACACTTCTGCGAACACTCAGTGGATTACAATCACCTCTGGGAGGCGAAGTATATTATAATAACAGAGATATTAGAGAGTATTCAAGAAGGGAATTTGCTCAAAATGTCGGGTATATTTCAACTGAGAGCATAAGAGTAGCCAATATGACAGTTTATGATCTTGTATCTTTGGGCAGATTTCCTCATACAAACTGGATTGGAAAGATCAGTAAGAATGATAATAAGATAATAATGGATTGCCTTGAAATGACATCAATGTCAGTTCACAGAAGCAAATTCATCTCTGAACTTTCAGACGGGGAGAGGCAAAAGGCAATGATTGCCAGAATATTATCACAAGATGCTGATATCATGATAATGGATGAACCTGCTGCTTTTCTGGATGTTGGCAGCAGGTATGAGATACTTCATCTGATGCATCTCCTTTCGCAGAAGAACGATAAAACAATTATATTTTCGACACACGACCTGCAGATGGCTGTCAGTCAATCAGATAAAACCTGGCTTTTGCTTTATGACAATCTTTTGGAAGGAGCACCCGAAGATCTTATGATTAAGGGAGCATTTGGCCAGCTGTTTGAGTCCACAGTGATAAAATTTAATGAAGATGACGGAACATTTGTATTATCGGAGTCAGAGAAAGGCCAGGTATTTATTGAAGGTGCCGGATATTCAAGGTACTGGACTGAGAAAGCAGTTAACCGGGCTGGCTATTCAGTTTCAAAAGTCAGAACAATGCCCTTCATTAAACTGCCTTCTGAAGATTCTGGTGATTGGCGGATATGCGACCAAAAGTCAGTATTGAGTTTCGATTCAATTTATGAGTTAATAAGTTATCTCGTAAAAGAAAAGATCATTCCTGTTTGAAATACTTTCGGTAATTATCAATAAAGCTTCCAATTTCACTCACGGAAAGTTTTTTGGCTATTATTTTCTTGTTTTTATCAAGAATGTAAACCGTTGGCGTTGACTGGACATTGTAATAATAATCAAAATGTGAAAGCCTTTCAGGATCCCATCCATTAATCCAGGTAAGCTTGTTATCATCAATATATTTTGTCCATTTAGCTTTATCATCGGTGGTACAGACAGCAAATATCTCAACAGAGTAATCCTTTGGCTTATCATAATAGGCTTTCAGCTTTGGAGTGGCTTCCTGGCAGTGTCCGCAATCTGGTTCCCAGAAATAAAGAACTGTAAAATCTTTATTTACATCATACAACGATACAAAAATTCCCTTATAAGAATCCATTACAATGTTTACGGCCTTTTTACCAATCAGATTTGGTCGTATCAGATCGATCTGTCTCTTGAGATCCCTTTTAAATTCATCAGATACCCAGTCAGCTTTTCCCGAGAGATATATATCATCTGCAATTTTTACCATAACAGCATCCTGACCCATTATCTGACTTTCTCTGAAGTGATTGAAAAGATAGACGGATACAAATTGAAAGACCTTATAATCACCTTCACATTTTTTTATCAGTTTGTCAATTTCCTTATTAATTGTGTCAGGCGATTGTATGAGTACATTGGTGAAAAAGGCATCAAGCCTGGAATATAGTATCGGTGTCCTGAGTAATCTCTCATCCGTAAGGTCAATATTGTCGAAAAAATGGTTTTTATTGTAGTTATAATTCCATATCCATTTTGCAGAATCGGGATTGGAAATTCCGGCCGGAGGCGTATAAGACGGAACATCTACCGGAAGTAGTGCTTTTACCAGTGTAGCCAGCAGGTTATTATGGTTGGCGCTGATGACACTTTTAAGATAAGTTTCCATTTCGACCTCCTGCTTTTTCTGAAGTGTGGTCAATAGCTTGAGCGAATCGGTGTTCTGCCTGTTGTTCTGAATCCTTTTAGTAATGGCAGATGCCTTTTGCTGAAGTACCACCCATTTTTTCTGATATTCAACAAATGCAGTATTCTCCTCCGATCCAGTAAATTTAAGTGTACCTATATAATCAGCATAATTACAGGTGAGTCCAAAGTTCTGATCATCAGAAATAAGTATTTCAAAATATTTTCTTCCAGGGAGCACGATCATATATATGCCCTGTGGGAGAAGCGTCTTTCCCGACACTGCCCCGGAACCGGACTTATCAAGTTTTATGGTGTCCTTTATGTATTGCTTATCTCCAAAATGATAGGCAAGATAAATTGATGAGTCCTGAAGACCATGAATAGTTATGTCAATTTTATAACCATTTTTTTGTTGACCTGACAGGCAGGCCGGTAACAAAAAAAAGAATGCAAAAAAATATTTCTTCATTTATATATCAGAATATTAAAGACATCTGCAAAATTAACCATTGCAATATCTTTGCCAAAGTTTGTTAACTAAATATTAAGAAAATAAATTGTACATTTGATATAATAACCCTGACCGAAATATGGAGATATCTTTACTCATTCCTGTTTATAATTATGACATTGTAGCCCTGGTTCATGGTATGAAGAGTGCCATAGGAAAGGTTCCGGAATTTACCGAAATTCTTATAGGCGACGACGGCTCATTACCTGAATACAAGGGAAAGTATCATACACTTGAGGATGATGTAGTGAGAGTGATTTCTTCGAAGAAAAACATAGGACGGGCTGCCATACGTAACAGGCTGGCCCTGGAAGCAAGAGGTGATTATTTGCTTTTCATTGATGCCGACACTATGGTTACCGGAACAGCTGAAGCCTATTTTTTAAAATGGATACCTGTAATGAAATTATCAAAGGTATTATGTGGCGGCACATTATACCATGAAAGCCCTCCCGGAGATCCGGATAAGCTTTTGCGATGGAAATATGGCAGAAAAAAAGAACAGATGACCGCAGCTGAAAGGAACAAGCATCCCCATTACGGATTTTCAACATTCAATGTTATGTTTGAAAAGTCAGTATTCTCTAAAATACGTTTTGATGAAGAGTTAAAACAGTATGGACATGAGGATACTCTGATGGGCTATCAGTTGATAAAAGCAGGTATAGACATCCTTCATATTGATAACGGATTATTACATGAGGGACTTGAGTCAAACAAGGATTTCCTTAATAAGACAAAATTGGGAATTGAAAATCTAAGCATGCTTTATGATAAAGTGACAGATAAGAAAACCTTTTCGAAAACAGTAAGAATTTTGAGGTTATATAATAAACTGAGATTTTTCCGATTTACTTATATTTTAGCGGGGATCTTTATTAAATATCGCGAGCGTATGGAGATACGACTCGATTCAAGCAAAATATCTCTTATGTTATTTGACTTCTATAAAATATGTATGTTTTGCACTTATCGCGAAATTCATCGGAAGAAAAATATCCTGCCCGTTTTTTAACGTAAACTTTCGTAAAAAATTAACCTGCGAAGCTGACTAATCATAATTTAATATCTAGTCATTCGCTGATTTAAATTGTACAAAAGTTATAGTCCGATTTTAAAGATCAACCTTCATAAGATCAACGTTTCCATCAAACCGTTGTTCAGCTTTTAGAATGAAATTGAATTTATTGACCATTGTGCAAAGAAAAAAGTCAGTAGGAGGGGAAAAATCTATATTTTCAGGTCTGAAAAACCTCAGTCCGGAACTGTTTTTAAGATCATTAATCCGATTTAAAAAATCAACATTTTTATTGCCGAGTGACCCTGCAATTAATTCCGCGCATAACAGGTCTTCTTCTGCGTGCTCTGCAGCTCTGTAACCCATGGCAACAAGTGACACATGCGGTGGATTGATGTTTAGGATATAATTCGCAATTGCCCCGCTGTTTACAAAACTACCTGCCAGTACAATATCTGCATTTACCGCATTTATAACACCCTGAGTGCCGGCTGTTGTTGTATGTATAACCGTTTTGCCGCAAAGGTCTGCTTTAATTATCTCGGTAGGACTGTTTCCGAAATCAAATCCTTCAATCTTTTTCTCGTTGCATTCTCCGACGAGAACAGAATTTCTATACTTCTTTTTTACCTTAAATGCGTCCTCCGCACTTGCTGTTGCAATTATTCTTGCAGCACCGGCATCATAAGCATAACAGCCTACAGAGAATGCCCTGAATACATCTATAATTACAACAACTCCCCGGGCTTGTACTGCTCCTTCAACGAACTCAAGAATGTCAACTTTCATATCAGTCTCAATTAAAAGAGTGAAAATAGCAATATTTTTTGTTTAAGGGATTTCGTATATTTGATCCGGAGTAATTTCTGATCATATTTTATTGATACTAAAATAAATATATCACTATGGTAAATCCGGTATTCTGGGCCCTGGAACAGTTAAAGCGCCTGAATGATGCTATCTGGCGTACTCCTCTTACTGAGATATCAAAGGGGAAAGTGTTTATGTTCAGGCAGTTAAGGATTATTGTTCTGGCTGCCAGGGGTTTCGCTAATGATAAAGTACAGCTGAGGGCTTCCGCACTTACATTTTATTCTCTTCTTTCTATTATACCTGTTGCAGCTATTGCATTTGCAATTGCCAAAGGTTTTGGTCTTGATCAGAATCTTCAGCAATTAATTACCGATAAATTTCAGGCCCACCAGGAGGTACTCAACTGGCTGTTAAAGAACGCTCAGAATGCTATTGAAGAGACCAGGGGCGGATATATAGCCGGAGTAGGAATGATAATACTCTTCTGGTCAGTTATGTCATTGCTTAACCATATTGAAAGCTCATTCAATCATATCTGGCAAATCAGCTCCTCACGGCCCTGGTATCGTAAATTCACCGATTACCTGACCATAATGCTGATTGCTCCCGTTTTTATTATACTTTCAGGCAGTATTACCGTTTTTATCGGTACAACATTTACGGATTACATTTCCAAAGCCCCTATTCTCGATTTCTTTAAGCCTCTTGTTAGTTTTCTTATTAAGTTTGCTCCCTATTTACTGACCTGGGCTGCTCTGACCATACTGTTCATTATAATGCCTAATGCAAAGGTCAAATTCATACCGGCACTGATCTCGGGAATTGTGGCAGGCAGCATTTTACAGGTTATCCAGTGGTTATACATTGACCTTCAGTTTGGAATAACTAAGCTCAGTGCTATATATGGCAGTTTCGCTGCTATTCCTTTATTTATCTTCTGGCTGCAGAGCAGTTGGATTGTTGTATTGCTTGGAGCGGAGCTTTCCTTTGCCAATCAAAATGTGTCTCGATATGAATTTGAATATGAGTCACTTAATATAAGTAATTATCAGAAACGTGCTCTTATAATAATGATTTTACATCTGATAGTAAGAAATTTCTCTGTAGGCGAAAAACCGATCGGCTCTGAAGCAATTGGTGCGACTCTTAAAATCCCTGTACGACTTGTGCGGGATATCCTTCAGGATCTTAGTTCAGCTAACCTGGTTTCAGTAATTCATGAGAATGAGCAAAAACAGAGGCTGTACCAGCCCGCCTTGGATGTAAACAAATTAACTGTGAGTTATGTGTTTAACAGGCTGGATAAAAGAGGAAATGAGCATATTATGGCAAGTAAAACCAGGGATTACGAGAAGGTTGTTTCTATATTGGATAAATTTGAGAAACTTAATGCCAAATCTGATTCAAATATCCTGATCAAAGACCTTTAAGCTTTTTTAGTGCTTTTTTCTTTTCTTTCGGGCTCTTATCTGGATAACTCTCTACAAAACCAATAAAATCGGTAAACGATTGCCAATTATGAAAAAAATAATGAGGAAGGGGAAGAATAATATGCTTTGTATTTTGTTCCCTGCTCCAATACAATTCAAGGTTTTTTGAAGGAAATACCCTGTCGACTTCGCTTGTCACAGCATAATCCCATCTGAACCCGGGCTCCTTCTGTTCCATGATACGGTTGTACAGCCACCTCAGCTCATCGTGCAGTGATCTCAGTGTCCTGTGAGGGATCCTGTCTTTGTTGGCAAGATACGTTTTCTTGTCACCGAACATTCTGAAATAGAATTTTTCTATATTTTCTTCAGTAATATTATTCAAGGTGCCCTCAAATATTTTAAGAGGGATCCCGTACCTGTTATCAGCAGGAATCGGAGTGCCGTTTATCGCAATGGTTACATTCGGTTGAATGCCTGTTTTCGGGAGAAGGTATTCAGCAGCCCATACACCAAGTGACCAGCCGATAAGGGTAATTTTTTCATAGACCTTCATCTCTGGTAGAAGAAGAGGTTCGTCTGCAGAATAATTTGAGAAAAGAATGAAATCAAATTCATCGTTGCAAAGAGGAGCAAAGACGTTTTCATCTGTCCCCCACGCACCATATAATATAACAAGTTGAGTATTCTTTTCCCTTCTTCTGATATAGGTTTTCATATATTTTACTCAGGTTATTTCGTAAAATCCTGGTAAACCCCAGAACCGAACGGGCGCAAAGATAATCTAATTTTTAATGACATAATGATATCATATACATTCAAAACTTGATTTTCTCAGGAAGCAAAGAGGGTATGGGCAAAAAAAATAAGAGGAGAAAGGGCGGCAGCGAAAATCAGGAGCGGGTTTTATTAATGAGATAATTCCCGTGTCTACTGTCTGATAAAAGGATGGAACCATGGTAAGCTGGCGCTATTCCTCAGGCTCCTGATGTGAAAGTCAATGTCTGCAATACAATCCTGTTGATTTTCACTCCCTACCCTCGCTCAACTCCTCTTAATACCAATAGCATGAGCTGATAACAAATATATAGATAAAAAAACAATAAATCAAATTTCTTTACTTAAAAATGTAAAAAGTTATTAGCAATAATTGTGAAAATTTTGCTTAATTTTGATAGAACCCTGAATAAATGTGAGCAAATAGTATGATAGCAGAGCTTGAAAAAATTCATTACGATAACGGAGGCGGTTTCAGAGCGTCCTATATTAGCGATACAGGTGGAATATGGCACTTTCACCCTGAATATGAACTTGTGCTTAACCTGAAAAGCAATGGAACGCGTATAATTGGTGACAGCGTGGAATTATTTGATAAGTACGACATGGTACTGATTGCAGGTAATATTCCGCATTGCTGGAATTATTACAAACAAAACAATACCCTACCGGAAAAACACGGAATTTCTCTCCATTTTAAACTTGAATCAATAGGGGAGCCATTATTGTCACAATATGAGATGTCAGGATTGAAGGATTTGCTCAATGATGCTGAACGAGGCCTTGTTTTTTCGGTAGAAGATTCCAGAAAGGTCGAAAAATTCATGTTGCAAATGGTCAATAATAAGGGTATTGATAAAATGATTGATTTTTTTAATATTATTAAGTTATTGAGTACATCGGAAAAGAAAAATTTTATTTGTTCCGATAACTATAAAGTGGCATTCGACGAAAAGGGAAATAAACGAATGACTGATGTATATACATTTGTACGGGAGAATTATTTCAAACCAGTCTCCCTTTCTAAAATTAGCAAAATAGCTAAGATGAGTCCCATAACCTTCAGCAGGTTTTTTAAACGAAACAGCGGAGTAGGTTTTGTCGAGTATATTAACAAAGTCAGGACAAATAAAGCATGCTATCTTCTTCGCGAAACGGAGTACCAGGTGCACGACATTGCAATGGAATGTGGTTTTGCAAGCATCTCTAATTTCAACAAACAGTTCAGGAAAGCTGAAGGTATCTCTCCAAGAGATTACAGGGCTCAATTCAAATAATATCATTTATACTTTTTATTTGGTTTTTAAGTTTTACATTAAATATGTTATGTATGGCAATGACATTGCTTGAGAAAATACTTGCTTCCCATTCCGGATCAGAAATGGTTCACCCCGGAGAAATCGTTGATATTGAAATTGATTCAAGAGTCGCCCGTGATTTTGGAGGGGCGAATGTCGTTAAGAATCTTAAGGATTACGGACTGTCTATTCATGACCCGGAAAAGACTTTATTTACTTTTGACTGTAACCCGACGGGCTCCGACCAGAAGTATGCTGTTAATCAGCATATATGCAGGCTTTTTGCCAGAGAGAATGGGATAAAAGTGTTTGATATCGACGCCGGCATTGGTACTCACATCCTTATTGAGAAAGGTTATGTTTTCCCCGGATCAACTGCTGTATCAACAGATTCTCATGCAAATATTCTTGGCGCTGTTGGTGCTTTTGGACAGGGGATGGGTGATATGGATATTGCAGCTGCATGGCATAATGGAAAGATATGGTTTAAAATTCCTCAGTCAGCCAGGATCAACTTTACCGGAATACTGCCCAATGACGTAAGTTCAAAAGATATTGTTCTTAATTTGCTGAAAATATTCGGAGCTAATTCCCTTCTTGGCTATTCTATTGAAATCTATGGTGCACCCGCTGAAATTCTTAACCTTGACGAAAGAATCACTATCTCTTCCATGGCAACCGAAATGGGAGCAATAATAATTCTGTTTCCGCCATCAAAAGAGATAATCGATTATTGTTCAAAACATTCCTCTACCCGTTTTGAACCTGTCTTTGCTGATAATGATGCTGTTTACGCAAAAACATTCAATATTGATGTATCACAGTTCAGACCCATGGTCTCTCGTCCTGGTGAGCCGCATGATACCATTGATGTAACGGACGTAAAAGGGAAAAAGATCGATTCAGCCTTTATTGGAAGTTGCACCAACGGCAGGATGGAAGATATGAGAAAGGTCGCTTCCATACTTGAAAAGAGGAAAGTTGCTCCGGGAGTTGTTCTTAAAATTGTTCCGGCAACTGACGAAATCTGGAAGCAATGCCTTAAAGATGGTTTGATAGATATTTTTAAAAAAGCCGGCGCCCTTGTATCAAATGCTGGATGCGCCGGTTGCGCTGCCGGTCAGGTAGGACAAAATGGACAGGGCGAGGTTACCATAAGCACTGGCAACAGGAATTTTCCCGGCAAACAGGGAAAAGGTCTTGTATATCTTGCTTCGCCTGAGATCGTTGCTGCATCTGCAGTTGCCGGGTATATAACTACTGCCGGCAATATTCCGGAAAAACCAATGCTTTTTGCTAAAACTGAAATGACTCTGTCAGTACAGAAAAAGGATGACAATAAAAGGAATAAAGTGGAAAAACCATCTGTCATTACCGGGAAAATATGGGTGATTAAAAGAGACAATATTGATACTGATATGATTTTTCACAACAGGTATCTTGCAATTACCGATACCAGCGTGATGGGACAGTATACTTTCGATAACCTGAAAGGATTTGAAGACTTCTCTAAGAAGGCAAAAGCCGGAGACATAGTTATGGTCGGGAAAAATTTTGGTTGCGGAAGCTCCCGACAACAGGCAGTAGATTGTTTTTCATCGCTCGGGATTCAGGCCATTATAGCAGAATCCTTCGGCGCTATCTATGAAAGAAATGCAATTAATGCAGCTTTTCCCTTAATTACATTTAGAAACTGGGATGAGAATGATTTTAATGATGGCGATGATGTGAAAGTAAATCTGGCTTCAGGCGAACTTGAGAATATCAATACTCATAAAGTTTTTCCTGCAGACCCTTTTTCAGATGTACAGTTGGAAATTTACCGTAAAGGCGGTTTGCTCGGCAATCAATAAAACAAAACTTGATGAAACCACAAACATTTGCAGAGAAAATTTTTAAGGCCCCGGCAGGTTCAATTATATTTGCCAGCCCTGATATTATTCTGACGCACGATAACACTGCAAGCATATACAAGACCTTTCAAAAGATGGGAGGCACAAATGTTGCAAATAATGAGCAGATGCTTGTTGTCCTGGATCATAATGCCCCGCCTGCTGATGCCAGGCTGGCAACTCAGTACCAGGAGATCAGGGATATCGTTTCAACACAGGGAATAAATAAGTTCTACGATGCCGGTAAGGGTATCTGTCACCAGATAATGTCGTACCATGCACGCCCGGGGATGCTTATTGTAGGAAGCGATAGCCATACATCAACTGCCGGCGCTTTTAATGCACTGGCTGCCGGAATTGACCGCACAGAATCAGCCGGAATATGGAAAAGAGGCGAAAC
>Ga0315542_1001368_pt1 | contig 15242 bp, 17 predicted proteins | sample SalMarSW160120MG_FD_202541 | JGI IMG/M metagenome (GOLD analysis project Ga0315542, IMG submission 202541) | Salt marsh sediment microbial communities from the Plum Island Ecosystem LTER, Massachusetts, United States - Salt Marsh Sediment SW1601-20 ...
CATCAGGTTGTGATCTGCGGCTGATCTTCAATCGGCGCTGCCGGTAACAGTGATCTTTGTGCAAATTGTCGGTAAGCTAAAACCATGACGGCGGTTTCCCAGACAGTCTGTACCGCCTGTACGACCCAGGACACGACGATGAAGAGAACGGTCAGCACAATCCCGGCGATCAACAGCGCCGTATTCACACTTCCCGATCCGGTGATCAACGGCAGTAGGCTCAAGAAAACCGTTACGCCGGCGGGGGCCAACAGAATCAACAGCCCTAATCCCACCCCCAGGGAAACGGCGAACAGTATAATGCAAAGGATGGCGATCGGGCCGATATTATCCCTCAGGATACTCCAGGCACGGCCGATGGCTTCCCCTATGCCGCGCTTCTCCAGGATGACCGCGTAATCCATGTAGACGAACCATACTTTGGCCACAATCCCAATCACAAATCCCACACATATCATGGGGATGAAACCCAGTCCGCAGGTCAGGATACCGATCAATAACGTGGGCAGGAAGACAATGATCCCGATCATCAGGTAAACGATGATACGGATCATACGGATCAGGAACAACCGCCAGAAGTTCTTCGTGCCAATATCCCAGGCTTCGCGGAAAGTGACCTTGCTGTTGGTATCCGCCGCGAGAATCCCGCCGATCAGCCCGCCGCGCCCGATGATCGAAATCAGCCAAAACGCCAGCCCGAGCAGCAATAGGGAGCACACCACCACCACGCCAATGGTGATCCACGTGTTGAGATCGATCTGCGAGAGTTGCTCGACCGCCGACTGCCACTCCCGCGGAATTTCTCCCCTTGGGTAGTAGGTCCGCGGGTAGTCGCCCCGCGGGTAGTTGCCCACGTTCGTGTTGTTATTGAAATTGAAATTGGGGCCTGTACTCCAGCCGCCCGAGTTCCCCCAGCCGACTCCGCCAAATGCCGCCAGGAATCCGAAAAACCAGAGTACTTTATATTTCCAGGTGATATTCCAAGCTTTTGACAGGAGCGATGAATAATTACTACTCATGGATGCCTCCTCACGGTTATTAGGGCTATTGGAGTATACGCATTTTATCCCGGAGGGTTCGCGTTCCGCCTGGCCGCCTCCGCTGCCGCCGACCGGTAAGTAAGTGTGAAATACACTGTGCTGAAGACCATGACAAACGTCAACAGCGCCAACCCGACCGGGGACGCCAGCACGCAGATCGCGACGCCGAGGACGGTCCCGGTGGTGGAGTGGCTCAATCCGGCCGCGATGAAAAGGATTAACGCAACCGTAAGGATAAAGGCAAATATAAATGCGATCGCCAGGGCGAGGATGGCCTGCAGGATGTACGCGAGCAAAAATCCCCACCAACCCGACCGCACAAGCTCTCCCACCCGCCGGAAAGCCGTCTTGGGCCGTGAACCTTCAAGTGCAACCGACATCATCAGGAGGAAAACTAGAACCCCAAGTATGAGGTTAATCGGCGAGAGAAACGTCTGGACCAACGGCAATACCGCGGATCCCCAGGCGGTATTTTCGCGCAGGACAACGGACAGCAGAGCGGGGAGGATTCCCATCGCCTGTATAACCAGACCGAAGGTGAAGGCTAGTTTCAGGAGACTCATCCAGCGGTCTTTTCCCAAGCGCAACGCGGCGACGATGGAGATCGACTTACCATCCGCCGCCGAATCCGCCGCTCGGATCATTGCCGCCTGGATGGCCCACGAGAGCAGCGAAGAGATGGTTAGAAGCATAAGCGATGTTGCGAGGAATAACACCCATTCCAGCGTGGAAAAATCCGGTAGCGGCAAATTCAACGCGTTGAGAGGATTTTCCCGCGCCGGCAGTATTCCATACGAAGCTACGGCGCCCATCCCGCCGGCCAGGATCAACGCCGGGACCATGACCAGATATAAAAGGAACGCCAGAATCCACGGCGCCCACGCACGGAAGGTGATGCGAATACTGTCACGGAGAATTTGGAAGGGATTCATTCGTCCGATCTGTTCGCGCCACCGCGATTCATTCCCATTCGATGGTCGCCGGGGGTTTGCTGGTGATATCGTAAACAACCCGGTTGACGCCCTTCACTTCGTTGACGATCCGGCTGGAGATCCGCGCCAGAAGGTCATGCGGGAGCCGGGCCCAATCAGCGGTCATGAAATCTTCGGTGGTGACGGCGCGGATGGCGCAGGCGTTCTGATAGGTGCGGCCGTCGCCCATCACTCCCACCGAGCGGACAGGGAGCAGCACCACAAACGCCTGGGCGGTCATCCCTCGCAGCATGCCGGCCGCGGCGAGCTCATCGGTGAGAATCTTATCCGCTGCCCGCAGGATGCCCAACCGTTCCCATGTGACCTCGCCAAGGCAGCGCACCGCCAGGCCCGGTCCCGGAAACGGCTGGCGCCACACGAGCGATTCCGGAAGCCCCAATTCAGCGCCGACTTTCCGGACTTCATCCTTGAAGAGATATCGCAGCGGTTCGACCAGTTCAAACCCGAGGTCCTTCGGCAGGCCTCCGACGTTGTGGTGGGTCTTGATCTTATCGGCCGATGCGCGTTCGGGGGCGCGGCTCTCCACTACGTCCGGATAAATCGTCCCCTGGACCAGGAAGCGGGCCTGTCCACCCTTACCGCCCGCCCGAAGCGCCTCGCGTTCAAAAACTCGGATAAACTTCTCGCCGATGATCTTGCGTTTTGCTTCGGGATCGGCCACGCCCGCCAGCGCATCCAGAAACTCCTCTGCGGCGTTGACCGCCACGAGTTTTGCCCCCAGCGTTTCACGGAAGGCGGCCGCCACCTCCTTCGGCTCGCCGGCGCGCAGCATGCCGGTGTCGACAAAGATACAGGTGAGCTGGCGTCCGACCGCCTTATGCACCAGCGCCGCCGCGACGGTCGAATCCACGCCACCGCTCACGCCCGCGACAACCGCCTCACTTCCCAATTGATGACGGATCGCGGCGACACTCTGCTCGATGACCGAGCCGGGAGTCCATTCGGATTTCACTCCCGCCGCGCGCAGGAACGCGGTAAGAATTTCCCGGCCGCCCTCGGTATGATTGACTTCCGGATGGAATTGCAATGCATACATATGGCGGGCCGGGTTTTCCATTGCCGATATCGGGCAGTTGTCGGAGACGGCGGTCGCCTGAAATCCCTCCGGCAGCCGGTCCACCCGGTCGCCATGACTCATCCACGCTTGAAATACATTCTTCGGGAGCAGACTGGATCCGGCTTCCGGCCGAACTTCGGCGCGCCCGTATTCCCGGCGGTCCGAGGCCGCCACGCCGCCGCCAAGTGCGCGGGCCAACAGGTGCATGCCGTAACAGATGCCGAGCACCGGCAACCCGGCGGAAAGCACGTAGGGCGGCAAGCCGGGCGCGCCCGGATCGTATACGCTGTTCGGCCCGCCGGAGAGGATGAACGCTTTCGGCTGGAGCGCCATTACCTTCTCCTCCGGCGCATCGTATGGAAACAACTCGCAGTAAACCTGCGCCTCGCGGATTCTCCGGGCGATTAACTGCGAATATTGTGATCCAAAATCAAGTATGGCGACGGAATCCATTGGTGTTCCTCAACCCCGGTAGAATAGGCAGCGAGGAAATCAGCGTTGTCCTTTGCCGCCCTCCGGGCGCTCCCGTTCCCTTCAGAAATAATATGGGGTGACTACCCGGTGGACGGCGCGAACACGATCTTTCCATCCTGCATGTCGATGATGACCGCAAGCGCTTCCACAGGCACACCGACGGAAGATAACAGTTCGCGCCCGCCGTCGAAAGTTTTTTCTATCAGTGCGCCGATCCCGAGGACTTCCGCGCCGGCCGCCTGCGCCAGCCGCACCAGCCCGAGGATAGTCTGTCCGGTGGCCAGAAAGTCGTCAATGATCAGGACCCTATCACCCTCGGCCAGAAATTCAGGGGAAACGATCAGCTCGATCGTGCGTCCCTTGGTATGCGATGGCGCAAGCGTAAGGAACACCTGGTCCGGCATGGTGACCGGTTTGGTTTTTCGCGCATAGACGACGGGGAGTTTGAGGTGCAGGGCGGTGAGCAACGCCGGGGCGATCCCGGAAATTTCCGCGGTAAGGACTTTCGTGGCTCCGAGATTTTTAAACCTCTCGGCTAATTCCCTTCCGCAGGCATCCATCAGCTGCGGATCCACCTGGTGATTGATGAACCCGTCGACTTTAAGGATTCCATTTCCCAGGTTGCGGCCGTTCTTTATGATCCGCTCTTCAAGCAATTTCATGATTCCTCCGATCCGCCGTCGAGAGTATAGCACAGACCGTTTTGCGGGAACCAAACCGTAAACATGAAAACGCCGGCGGGTATGCCGGCGCTCGCGTGTGCCCCAGGAGGGAATTGAACCCCCAGCCTTAGCCTTAGGAGTGCTCTGCTCTATCCATTGAGCTACTGGGGCGCCGAAGTTTTCAAATTATACCGCCTCTACGATCGCGGCCCGGACACGCTCGGCCATGCCGCCGAAGGATTGCGTATAGGTCATGGCTTCCTTCCGCGGCCGGGGAAGATCCACCGGCAGTTCCAGACGAAGTCTGCCCGGACGCGATGTCAACGCCAGCACCCGGTCCGCCATCAGAATCGCCTCCGGGATCGAATGGGTCACCATGACGATCGTTTTCCGCCGGGTTCGCGCAATACGCATGAGTTCAGCCCCCATCCGGTCGCGGGTCATCGCATCCAACGCGCCGAACGGTTCGTCGAGCAGCAGCACTTCCGGATCGTGCGCCAGGGCGCGTGCCAGGGCTACGCGCTGCGCCATGCCACCGGAGAGTTCGCGCGGCAGGCTGCGTTCAAACCCCGTTAATCCCGCCAGCTCCAATAGATCCTTTACGACGGCGCGCGCCTCGGCCTCCGGCGTTCCATCGAGCTCCAGCGGAAGACGGATGTTCTTTTCGACGCTGCGCCATGGCATAAGGTTGGAACGCTGAAACATGAAACCGATTCGCGGCGAAGGACCGGTCAACGCGCGGCCTTCGAACAGCACCTGCCCCGCCGTCGGGCGCAGCAGACCGCCGAGCAGGCGCAGCAGGGTGCTCTTCCCGCAGCCGGACGGCCCGACTACACACACAAACTCCTCGCGCGCTATGGAGAAGGAGACTTCGCCGAGCGCCCGCAATTCCGTTTCCGCACCGGAAAATTCGGCGGTCAGATTTTCAGCTTGCAGTATCGGAGTATTCATCTGGTCTCAATCCCGGGCCGGTTCGAAGTATTTCAGACTGGAAGAAACGTTCCTGAAAATCCACAAGGAGCCGGATTTGCTCATCCGAAAATTCCTTCCCCGCGGGAGTCAGGACAAGCTTGTCCTCATCATCGTTCAAGCGATGGATTACCGCGGTGCATATGCCTTCAAAATTCCTCACCGGCTCGGATATGCCCAATACATAAGCGTCCAGCGCCTCTCCATCCGGTTCAAGCGTCCCAGGAACAAACCCGTAATTCACCGGGTAGAAAAAACCCTGGACGGGATGCCGTGAACCCATCGGCCGGTCTATCTCCACGAACACTTTCCTTCCAATGAAGGTAACGGATCGCATATTAATTATCCACCAATCGGTCCCAAAAGGCGTAACTCTTGCGCCTATCGATTCCGGTAAAAACACCGGCTATGGTCGCATGCCCATCGTCCATGGTCGGTTTTCTGATGGGCGCCTTTCACTCCGGCAGAAAATCATTCGTGAACGCCCGCGTGATATCCAGTTCCCCGGATAGAAGGCCCATGGACCGCAGGGTGGCTTCCATATTCTGCCAGGCCGCGAGTTCACTCCAGCCGGGTCGGTCGCTCTTCCAGAAGGCCCGTGTTTCCGCAAGCACCTGCTTTTGTATCGGATCGTCCTCGGCCAGCCCTTCGATATACCCGCGGCAGATCCGGTAGGTTTCATCCGGATCCGCGATCGCATCCTCCACGCCGTGCAGAATCGCACGGATCATTCCACGCACCAGTTCGGGATTCTCGGCGAGCGTTCTTTCGTTCGTCAGCAATCCATTGCTGGCCAGGTTTACGAAATCCACAACCCGGATCACGTTCACTTTGTACCCGCGCGCGGCAAGCTGGACCGGTTCGTTATTGGCATAAACGACAACGGCATCCACCTGTCCGCCGACCAACGCCTCCACCTGGTTGTACCCGATGACGTCCAGGTTGACTTCCTCCGGATCGATCCCCGCAGTATTCAGGAGCGCCCGGAACCCGATATAGGAAGCTCCCGCCAGGATCGGGATGCCGACTTTTTTACCCTTGAGATCCTCCACAGTGCGGATCCCGGATTCTTCGAGCGCGGCGACGGCCACCGGATACCCATGCCACCAGGCCATGGCATACACGACCGGCAACCCCTGCGCCCGGGCAAGCGGAACCTGTTCGCCGGAAACCATCGCGAAAGGCAGTTCGCCGGCGCCGACCAGTGTCACGCCATCCGTTTCGAACTTATAGTCGAAATCGATGGCAATACCTTCTTCGTTGAAATATCCCTTTTCGGCCGCGACATAGAACGGCGCGAATTGGACATTCGGGATATATCCCATCGGCAGGCGAACCGCCTGTAACGCGGATTTTTCCGCAGCCGGCGCACACGCTGCCAGAAGGGCGGTGCATACACTGATGATAATGAATATGCGTTTCATGATTTTTCTCTCCTTTTTCATTCCCTCGCCCCGCCGGAAAAACACCGGTCGCCCCTTTCCCGGCATAAGCCGGGAGAGGGGTAGGGGGAATTAATTAGTCTCGCCAAGCCAAAAACCTGTTTTCCGCCCAGGCTACCAGCCCATACAGCGCCAGCGCCATGGTGACGAGCGAAAACACGCCTACAAAAACCAGTGCGGTGTCGTACTGGCCACGCGCGACACTGATCAGAAAACCCAATCCACGGTCGGGCGCGATGAACTCCCCCACCACCGCGCCGATCACCGACAGCGTGGCGCCGATTTTTAGACCCCCGAGCAGGACCGGAAGCGCAGCCGGCAGCTCAAGATGGCGGAAGTTTTGCCAGCGTGTGGCGCCCAATGAACGCATTAATTCGTGCAGGTTGGACGAAACTGAACGCAGCCCGATCACCGTGTTGACCAATACCGGGAAGAAAACTATCAACGCACAGATCAGCACCTTTGAGGCAAAGCCGCTTCCCAGCCAGATGAAGAGCAGCGGTGCTATCGCCACCACCGGTATCGCCTGGGTAGCGACGATGTACGGCGCAAGTATCTGTTCCGCCAGCCGGGATTTGCTCAGCAGGTAACCAAGAAACGCCGCGGAGCCCACACCCGCGGCCATCCCCGCGAGCACCTCTCCCAGCGTGATAAGCGAATGCCGGATCAGGCTCCCGTTCGCCAGGACGCCGGCCAGGCGCCCGGCAACTACCAGCGGTCCCGGGAGGATGAAAGCGGGTACTCCGGTAAAGCCGGAAACCGCCTGCCAGACGGTACCGCATACAATCACCGCCGCCGCGATCGGTATCAGCCGGAGGACGACGGACTTTCTCACGCGGGATGCATGGATTTTGGAATTATTCCGGTTCGCCATGATCACAATCCGTTGAATTCACAAACGGCGCGAAGTAAATTCTGGAGTTCATAAAGGTTTTTCCAATTTTTGTGCGCTTCCGAATTCCTGTTAATTTCTTCGTGGAAAATAAAAAAGCCCCGGATCGACATGACCTCGGGGCAATAGAATCACGCTCAAGAATTATTTCCTTCTTTCATCCCGACTATACGGTCGGCCCCGGATTCACACCGGATCATGCCATCGCAGTCGCCTGCTTTGGCTCGCGGGCTTGCCGGCCTTTCGCCGGCTTACCGCCGATCGGGAATTGGACCAACCTGCAGTCCGCACCCGGCCCCGAAGGATATGGAATTGTAAAAAAATTATACCACACGAAAAATCAGCCGGCGGGGATGCGATTCGTTTTCCGCTTCCGCCGATCATCGATCGAAATCCAATCGATGATGTTCAGGGATTGCCTGCGCTCGGCCGGTTTTCCGCCACAAACGCCAATAGAAACGCGAAAACCAGTACGATCAGCGATTCGATAAACCCTTTGGTGAGGGCAATTTCACTGACCACCGCCATCACAATGGATCCAAAATGTATCCACCGCTTGGTGGCAAACCACCGCTGGAGCTCGTAAAATGCCAGAATGGCGCCCGCCCCTATCATAATGAAGGCAATAAAGATATCCCACATTTCGGCACGCTCCTCAGGATGGATCCATCAGATCCGATTATCGCTCTGGAATGCAAACGGGTTTTTCGGTGTCTCCCCAATCCGGGAAGAAAAATCCCCTTGCGATATTCATGCCCGCGCGCCGGCGGTTTGCTTATCTCGCTCCACCAACTGCAGGATCTCCTCGGCCGATTCGCGGGTGGTTTCCGAGAGGGTTCCGAGCATGACCGCCAGCTCGGCAACCCGCTCCCGGGCGTGCAGAAGTTTCACCTCGGTTTGTGTCCGCTTCCCCTGGACGGATTTCTCGACCTTTAAATGCCGGTCGCCGTAAGCTGCCAGCTGCGGCAAATGGGTGACGCAGAAGACTTGGTGGCCCGGTGTGAGCTGCCAGAGTTTTCGGCCGACAACCATCCCCACCCGGCCGCCGATACCCTGGTCGATCTCGTCGAAGATCAGCGTCGGGGTCCGGTCCGCCTGGGCCAGCACGCTCTTCAAGGCCAGCATTAACCGGGACGTTTCTCCGCCGGATGCCACCTTGGCCAGCGGTTTTAATCCCTCACCGGGGTTTGGGGCTATCAGAAATTCAATCCGGTCCAATCCAGTGGAATCGAAGGCCACGCGTTTTCCGCCGACGATGGCTCCGTCCGGATTCTCTTCCTGGCGCCGATCGACGGAAAACTTTGCGCCCGCCATTCGCAGCTCGACCAGTTCGGCTTCGATTCCGATTGCCAATGCCTCGGCCGCTTTCGCGCGCCGGGCCGACATCTCTCCGCCCATCCGGCCGAGTTCCAGAAGCAAATCCTGCTCGCGCGCTTCCAGTTCCGTCCGCCGCTCGTCGGTATGCGAGATGCCGTCCAATTCCTTGCGCGCGCTTACCGCTTGCGCCTGAACCGTCTCGAGCGTGTCGCCGTATTTTCGCTTTAACGTCCTCAGCAACTCCGCTCGTTCTTCGACCTGCTCCAGCCGCTTGGGATTGAATTCGATCGATTCTCGGTAGGTGCGGATCTCTCTGGCCAGTTCAGCGGCCTGATCCAGGATCGCCTGGGCGTTTTCACCGGATTCGCGCATCGCCGGATCGATTTTCGCCAGCTGGGAAAGAGTACGTGCCGCCTGGCCGAGGGAATCGGACGCCGGGCGTGAATCTTCCTCTTCCGAATCGAGCGCCTCTACGGCCTGATCGGCCAGCGTCGCCAGTTGCTCGGCGTTGGCCAGGCGGGTACGTTCTTCCAGCAGCGCAGCTTCTTCACAGGGGACGATCCGCGCCGCTTCGATCTCTGCGATCTGATAATTCAGCATATCGGCCCGCCGCGCGGCGTCGCGTTCCCCGGTCCGGATTTGTTCCAATTCTTCCCGGACGGCCCTCAGCACTTCAACCCGCAGGGAGAATTCCTTGCGCCGTTCCTCCAAGCCGGCGAATCGGTCCAGCAGGCGCAGATGCTCGCGCGTCCGAAGCAGGGAGAGGTGCTCGGACTGGCCGTGCACATCCACCAGCAACTGGCCCACTTCGCGCAGGATCGCAAGGTTGACCGCCCGTCCGTTCACCCGGACGATATTCCTTCCCTCGCGCCGGACTTCCCGGCCCAGAGTCAGGGAGGTTTCTCCCTCCCACAAGCCCTCCGGCTCGAGGATGGCACGCACGTCCGTAAGGGATGTTTCGTCCAGGGAAAACTCGCCCTCCACCGATGCGGTCTCTTCGCCGGAGCGGATGATGCTCGAATCCCCGCGTCCGCCGAGCAGCAGTTCTATCGCATCCACGATGATCGATTTTCCCGCGCCGGTTTCCCCGGTCAGCACGAAGAGACCCTGCTCGAAATGCAGGGTAAGCTCATCGATGATCGCGAAATTCCGGATGCGGAGTTCCCGCAGCATGGGAGGGTCCGGTCCTTTCTTCAGCGGGAGAGGTTATCCCACCCCCAGTAAAAATCCAAGCAACGTGATCATCCCCCCGGCGATCATCAGCATAAAGCTCGTCCGGTAATATTTCGCGGTCTTCTCGATTTCCAGGTAGCATTCACGAACGTCTTCCGGATTGTGGCGCACGGTCACGACTCCGTCGGCCGGATAGCGCGCGCAGATCCGCTCCGCCTCCTCCTTGCCGTACAGGTACCGCGGATAGGAAACGGAAGATCCGAAATGCAACTGTCCGCCGGAACGGAATTGGTATTTAACGACGACATCGTATTGGATTATTTCCTTACCCAATCCATTCCGGAAAGGCGGTTGGGGGACCACCTCGGATGAGGTGACTGTTCCCTTGACCGTCGGCCATCCGTTGCGGATCTGATCATATTTGCGCGCGCTGCGGGCAGGAAAGAACAGACTGATCCCGAAGACCAGAACGATTATTCCGAGAATTAATAAACTGAATCCCATGACTACGCCTCCTCCCCGCTTCTATCCGAAGCGGAGTCCTCGTAAATTGGTTATCAAAACGACAACGGCGACGATCATATACCCGATCGGCCATAACAAGCTCATGCCCAAGGCCACCAATCCCTCCGCGCCGGCTTGTCCGAAGGTAAACAGCGACAGGATAAGGGTCGGGATCATAACCGGCAGGCAGCCGGCGATCCCGCCCGCCGCGGCAGCGATCCACAGAAACCGGTTGCGGCGGTGTCGGACGGCCCAGATCACGGCCCGCGCCGCGAGCATGCCGACGAAGCCGGCCACGAGCAGTATGAAAAAGCCGATGAACGAACTGAGGAGGGAACCCACCCCGCAAACCAGCGCCGCGGCAAGGAAGGCCACGGGGAAATCGTACCAGGTGGCCGTATCGAAAACCTTCTGCTGCTCACGGACGCAGGTCTTGCAGCGGTACCCCACCGGGGTTCGGCGGGCGCACTGCGCGCATATCGGCCGGCTGCAGCGGTTGCAGCGCAGAGTGGTCGGACGGGTGGGGTGGTAACTGCAGAACATCTCTTGTTCGTTCATGGCGGATTTATCCGGTCTCACTTTGCGGGTTGCGGTTCAACCGGGCGGCGATATTCCGATAGAAATATCCGCGGCCCTGGGCACGGATTAACCGCGCCGAAAGATCCGACGACCGGATTAATACCCGATCGTGATTGAGCACCTCTTCCTGATGCTGTCCGTCGCAGGAAAGCACCGCCGGCGCTTCGGTGTGTATCCGGATGGTCACTGCCGCGCCATCCGGCAACACAATCGCGCGTTCCACCGAGAGATGGGGAGCCACCGGGATCAGGAGGATGTTGCGCAATTCGGGCGGTAGGATCGGTCCTCCGGCGGCCAGCGCATATGCCGTGGAACCGGTCGGTGTGGCGGTGATCAATCCGTCTGCGGCGTACGTTGTAAGCGGCTGCCCGTCGACGGCGGTTTCCAGGCGGACCATCTTCATTCCGCCCGAGCGCGTGACGGCACATTCATTGATGACGTCCCATTCGCCAAGCATCCGCTCAGCCCGCTCCTGTTGCACATGCAACATCATTCGCATCTCGATCCAGTATTTTCCGGCCAGCACCTGTTCCAGACGGGAAGGCCAGTTATCGCGCTGTAATTCGGCCAGGAATCCAAGCCTTCCCAGATTAACTCCCAGGACGGGGATTTCCTTTTTGGAGCAAGCGTGGCTGACCCTCAGCAGGGTTCCGTCGCCGCCCAAAGCCACCACCATATCGTACGGTTCCGCCCGTATGGCGGCGGGGAATTCCTTTTGCGAATAGGTGATCACCTTGCAGTCGGGAAGGTGGGACTGGACGAATGCGCCGATCTTCCGGGTAATGGCTTCCGCATCGGAGACCGCCGGATTGAAAACCAGCGCAATGCGCCGCGGTATGGGGTGGGAAGTCTGGTCGCTCATAATCAAAGCCGATTATAGCAGGTGCACCAAAAGACAATCATGCCAGGCGTTGATCGCATACTGCGCGGAAACCGCACGCACGGCAGCGTTTGGGCTCGTCGTGCGAACGACCGACCGCGGTTTTGGATGCGTCCGCCTGGATCGCATCCAGCACGGTGGACACTTCGTCGAGCAGCGTCCCGGTAAAGGGGATTTCAACCGCCTTATCCCTGTACTTCAATATGCCATACGGCGGCACCCGGCCGAAATGCTCCTTGACCAGCAGTCCGTAAGCGGCCAATTGGAAAAGGTGGGAGTGGAAAGGGGTGACGGGCGCGACGCCGCTTTTCACTTCGATCGGGATGATCCATCCCCCCTGATTGATCAAATAATCGGGTCGCCCGACCAGAGAGTAATTTGCTGAAAAGAGTGTTCCCTCCGGTTTCCGCAAGCGCTCGGTATCGATATGGATAACCCTTCCGGCGGGAAACCGGAGGCGGTTTCTCTGCCAGTGGGAGATGCCCCATACGATGATCGAAAGGATCAGCAGGCCCAGCGAAAAAAGAATTATCCCCATTTTTTTAGACCTATGCAAAGTGGCCGTCACGCCCGCGGGAAGCCTTCCGGCTTGGGGCGGGTTCATGAGCCAGGATGAAAGCGAAGCGGTGGAGCGGGGAGATCGGTGATCTGTCGATGCCAAGAACTCGCGGTTCGTTACAGCGAACGGTCCAGTGGAGCCGGATGCGATGCCGCATTTCCTCCGCTTCGCGCGGACGGGCGCCCAGAATGACGTCTCGAATGACACTGTCGACTTTTTCGGTGCGGCCATCCGACTCTCGGCCGATATCACCCATCCAGTATATCAACCAAAGCCGGTACTTGTCAGGAGGAAAAAAAACGGGGGTCAGGTCGGGTTCGGTTTCATCCGTTGTTGCAGAACCAAGTACAGGGCGATCGATCCCGCCGCCGCGGCGTTAAGCGATTCGATTCTGCCATGCATAGGCAGCCGGAGCAGCCGGTCGCAGGATTTCCTTACCAACGGCCGCAATCCTTCGCCTTCGCTGCCGATCACGAGCGCAAGTGGCCCTTTCAGGTCCGCATCCACAAGGGATTCACCCGCGGGGTCTGCATCCAATCCCGCGATCCATACCCCGCGGCGTTTTAATTCCTCTATGGCTTGGGCGAGATTGGCTTGCGCGATCGCGAGATGTTCGACGGCGCCCGCCGATGCGTTGACCACTGCGGGGGTCACCCCGGCCGCCCGCCGCAGCGGCAGGATCACGCCGTGGACTCCAGCCGCTTCCGCCGTGCGCAGGAGTGAAGCCAGATTTTGCGGATCCTGGATCTGATCGAGGATAAGCAACAGGGCTTCCGAACCCGCCGCTTCGGCCCGCGTCAGAATTTCCTCGAGCGGCGCAAGCGGATACGCATCCGTTTGCAGGGCCACACCCTGATGATTTCCGCCCAGCCGGTCCAATGCCGCCGGGGGAATCTTTTCGACCCGTATGTTTTTCTTCCGGGCCAGAGCGAGGATTTCATCCAACGGTCCCTGTGCCCGCGCGCTGTCCGCCAGACGCAGGAGGAAGGCAGCCCTTCGCCCCGCCCGCAACACCTCCCGCACGGCCTGGCGACCGTAGATCCATTCGCGGTTCACGGTTGACCCGTTCCGTTGGCCGGAACCTGCGGTTCCATCCGGTGAATGCAGGAAAAATTTTCTGGAACCCGGTATTCTTGGATTCTCCAACACGGGCAGAGAGTGTCCCCCTGCGCGAGTATTAAGTGAAGAAAGCGGAAAGAAGCGGCCATCATGAGTGGTTTATTGGATTTTCCAGGCTGTTCCTTCCTTGCCGTCCTCCAGCACAACACCGATTTCGGCCATCCGGTCGCGAATTGAATCGGAAAGCGCCCAATCCTTCCGGGCACGGGCTTCGTTGCGCAACGCCGTCAGTAATTGGATCAGAGCGGATTCCCGCGCCTGCGAGCCGGCATCTCCTTGGGGGAGCAACCCCAGCACATCCCCCGCCAATTCGCGGTACAAGGCCGCATATTGCTCCAAATCCTTCCGCCCCGGGGCTTTCTCCGAACCCAGGCGGGTATTCACTTCGCGCGTGAAATCGAAGAGTACTGCGATGGCGGCCGGCGCGTTGAAATCCTCGTCCATTGCCTGGCGGAAGCGAAGCCGGACAGCGTCCGCAAGATCAGATGCAGCTGAGCTTATAGGGGTGCTCTGCGGCGGCAGGGCGGCCGCCCGCCGGACCAGCACCGGATAGCCTCCCACCAGCCTTTCCCAACCGCGGCTTGCCCCCTGCATCGCTTCTTCCGAATAATCCAGCGGGCTGCGGTAATTACCGGACAGGATAAAGAAGCGGATCGCCTCAGGGCGGTACCGGACCAGTGCATCCCGGAGGGATACAAAATTGTTCAGGCTCTTGCTCATCTTCACGCCCTCCACCGTCAGCGATCCGGTGAGCAGCCAATAGCGTGCGAAGGGTTTTCCCGTTGCGGCTTCGGCCTGGGCAATCTCGCATTCGTTGTGGGGGAAGATGTTGTCCACGCCCCCGCCGTGAATGTCGAAGGTCTCGCCGAGATATTTCGTGCTCATTGCCGAGCACTCGATGTGCCAGCCCGGAAAACCCCACCCCCACGGCGAAGGCCATCGCAGGATATGCTCCGGTTCGGCTTTTTTCCAGAGTGCAAAATCCTCGGGGTATCTTTTTTCTTCGCGCACCGCGACCCGCGCACCCTCTTCCTGTTCTTCCAGGCGGCGGCCGGATAATTTTCCATACGCGGGAAAAGAGCGCACGTCGAAATACACCGAGCCGCTCAACTCATAGGCGTGCCCCTTTTCCAGAAGCCGCTTGATCCATTCGATCTGTTCCGGAATATGCGCCGAGGCGCGCGGGGAAATATCCGGCCGGAGGACTCCCAGCGCGTCCATCCCCTCGAAGTATTCGCGTGTGTAGCGTTCCACCAGCTCCATCGGTTCCACCCGTTCCCGGACGGCTCCCTTAAGGATGCGGTCCTCGCCGCTGTCGAGCAGATGCCCGACATCGGTGATGTTTTGAACATAGCGGACGTGATACCCGCTGTAGCGGAGGTAGCGCACGATCACGTCGAAGGAGACGTAGGTTTTGGCGTGGCCGATGTGGGTGCTGGCGTATACGGTCGGGCCGCAGACGTAGATGTGTACCCGGCCTTCGGTGACCGGCTGGAAGGGTTCAAGCTTGCGGACCAGACTGTTGTATACGGTCAATGACATGGCACACGTCCTGTTTCAGAGTATGGGTTTATTGGGTGTTG
>Ga0315542_1001373_pt1 | contig 15209 bp, 14 predicted proteins | sample SalMarSW160120MG_FD_202541 | JGI IMG/M metagenome (GOLD analysis project Ga0315542, IMG submission 202541) | Salt marsh sediment microbial communities from the Plum Island Ecosystem LTER, Massachusetts, United States - Salt Marsh Sediment SW1601-20 ...
AGCAGTGACACTCTCGCAAGCACTCCTGGCTTGTCTTCGACGAGGACGGAGAGGGTGTGTTGGGCCTGTGGAAGACTGCTCATGCGGTCGTATCCAGTCTCGAGACGTTCTTTCTCTTCACGACCTCGCCCGGCCTGACGACCACCTCGTCGTTCGTTCTTCCCGCGGGCACCATCGGGAACACCATCTCCTCCGGATCCACGACGAACTCGACGACGACGGGCCGGTCGCTGATCGACAGTGCCTTCTCGATCACGGGCGCCACCTCGGCGGGTGTCTGGGCACGCAGGCCGACACAGCCCATGCCCTCCGCAAGCTGGACGTAGTCAGGGTGGTCACCCAGCATCGTCGCTGACAGCCGGCCGTTGTAGAACAGCTTCTGCCACTGTTTCACGAGGCCAAGCGAGCCGTTGTTGAGAACGGCAATCTTCACCGGAATCCCCTCGGTTGAGGCGGTGATCAGCTCCTGAAGTGTCATCTGAAAACAACCATCTCCGTCGATGGCCCACACGAGATCGTCGGGTCTGCCGGTCTTCGCACCGACAGCGGCCGGTATGGCATACCCCATCGTGCCGAGACCCCCAGAGTTGATCCATCGGCGCGGCTCGTCGAACTTCCAGAACTGCGCCACCCACATTTGATGCTGCCCGACTCCGGCGACGATCGTGGCGTCTCCTTCCGTCAGCCGGTAGATCTCCTCGATGACGTATTGGGGCTTGATCGGTCCGTCCGGTTGCTGTTCATACGCGAGCGGATACGTCTGTTGCCACTCGTGGAGGCGTGCCAGCCACCCGGCACGATCGGGTGTCTGTCGATCACCCCACGCTTCGAGCAGTTGCTCTGTCACCCGGCGGGCGTCACCGACGATTGGGACGTCGACAGCCCGGTTCTTGCCTATCTCGGCCGGATCGACGTCTGCGTGAATGACCTTTGCGTCGGGGGCGAAGGAATCGAGATCCCCCGTCACGCGATCATCGAATCTCACACCGATCCCGATCAGGAGATCGGACTCCTGCATTGCCGTGATAGCCGTGTAGTTGCCGTGCATGCCCGGCATGCCAAGGGCGAGCCGATGGTTGTCAGGAAACGCGCCGCGGCCCATGAGCGTGGTCACGACCGGCAGGTTGGCCGCCTCGGCCAGCTTCCGCACCTCGTCGTGGGCGTTCGCTTTGATGATGCCACCTCCGATGTACAACACCGGACGGATCGACGAGTCGATCATCGCGATTGCCTGGTTGATCTTGAGAGGATGGCCTTCCGTTGATGGTTTGTAGCCGGGCAGGACGATCTCGCGCGGCTCGTGAGTGTTGGATGTCGCCGCAAGGATGTCCTTGGGCAGATCGATCAGCACGGGGCCCGGCCGTCCGGTCGACGCAATGTGGAACGCCTCATGGATCACGTCGGCAATGTCATCAGGGTCGGTCACGAAGTAGTTGTGTTTGGTGGCCGACATCGTGACTCCGACGGTGTACGCCTCCTGGAAGGCGTCGTTGCCGACCGACTGGGTGGACACCTGACCCGTGATCGCGACGAGTGGCACCGAGTCGATCAGCGCGTTCGTGAGGGGCGTGATGAGGTTCGTCGCTCCGGGACCCGACGTGACGATACAAACACCCACCTCACCGGTTGCCCATGCGTACCCTTCAGCCATGTGGCCGGCTCCTTGCTCGTGACGAGCGAGGATGTGGCGGATTGGGCTGTCGTACAGCGGATCGTAGGCGGCCAGGATTGCCCCACCGGGCACACCGAACACCGTCGTTACGCCTTCGCGTTCGAGAGAAGCGATCAGGATTTCGGCTCCGGTTTTGTTGGTCACGAGGTGTTCCTTGGCTGCTTGGGGACATGAAAAACCCTCCGCTTCGGGAGGGCTGGGGTACACACACCTGATTGGGCGTGTGTGCTACCTAAGTACGAGGATGTAGGAGTGCCTCATTGGGCGAGCAACCTACGCCCCCACGGCGGCGTTGTCAAGGGATTGGCGCCGACGCCTCTCCGCCGGACCGCGTAGGATCACTCGCTATGGCACGCAAAATCCACTCTCAAGACGTCACAGAGGGCCCTTCGAAGGCGGGCGCCCGCGCAATGCTTCGAGCGGTGGGGCTCACCGACGACGACTTCTCGAAGTCTCAGATTGGTGTGGTCTCGGCCGGCAACGAGGTGACGCCGTGCAACCTCAGTGGCCCGCGCCTCTCCGTCCATGCAAAGCAAGGGGTGAGGGATCGGGGAGGGGTCGGTCTGGTGTTCAGCACCATCGCCGTGTCCGACGGGATCGCGATGGGCCACGAAGGGATGCGCGCCTCCCTCATCTCCCGCGAGGTGATCGCCGACTCGGTGGAACTGGTCATGCACGCCGAACGGTTCGACGGAATGGTCACCATCGCCGGCTGTGACAAGTCGCTTCCCGGAATGCTGATGGCTGCGGCACGCACGAACCTGCCGAGCGTGTTCTTGTACGGAGGCTCGAGCCTGCCCGGACGGTGGCAGGGCAAGGACATCTCGATCGTCGACGTCTTCGAAGGCATCGGCGCGTTCTCCGAAGGAAGCGTCACGAAGGAAGAACTGCTCGACATCGAACGGCACGCCTGCCCCGGTGAAGGTTCGTGTGCCGGGATGTTCACCGCCAACACGATGGCTTCGGTCGGTGAGGCGATCGGCATGTCCTTGCCAGGGTCGGCGACGGTGCCCGCCTCCGACCCTCGGCTCAACGAGTTCGCCGTTGCGTCGGGCGCAGCGGTCATGGATCTGCTCGACGCGGACATTCGGCCGCGCCAGATCATGACCCGGCCAGCGTTTGAAAACGCGATCACCACCGTGATGGCCCTCGGCGGCTCGACCAACGCCGTCTTGCACCTGATGGCGATCGCACACGAAGCCGGGGTGGATCTGACACTCGAGGACTTCGACCGCATCTCTGGACGCACCCCGCATGTCGGTGACCTCAAGCCGTTTGGCCGCTACCACATGGTCGATCTCGACCGCATCGGTGGCATTCCCGTCGTGTTGAAGGTGCTGCTCGACGCCGGACTGCTGGACGGAACGGCGCTCACCGTTACCGGCAAGACAATGGCCGATAACCTCGACGGCGTCGAGTTCCCGAGCGATCAGGACGTCGTAGCGCCACTGGCCAACCCGATCGCGTCACAAGGAGGGATCGTGATTCTTCGCGGTTCTCTGGCCCCGGATGGAGCGGTCGTCAAGGTGGCCGGCATCGACTTCGACGTGTTCGAGGGCCCCGCACGGGTCTTCGACGGCGAACAGGATGCGCTCGACGCCTTGTTCGCACACCAGATCCAGCATGGCGACGTCGTCGTTGTACGCACGGAGGGCCCCAAGGGTGGGCCAGGCATGCGGGAGATGCTTCAGATCACGGCAGCGATCAAGGGAGCTGGGCTGGGCAAGGACGTAATGCTCATCACCGACGGGCGGTTCTCCGGCGGCACGACCGGCCTGTGCATCGGGCACGTCGCGCCTGAGTCCGAAGATGGTGGCCCGATCGCTCTCGTCGAGGACGGCGACCTCGTTCGTGTCGACATCCCCGGCCGCACACTCGACCTGCTCGTCGACAACGCAACGATCGCTCGCCGGTGCCAGGACTGGGTGGCCCCACCGCCGAGGTACACGTCGGGTGCGCTGGCCAAGTACGCTCGGCTCGTCGGGTCGGCAGCGAACGGCGCCGTCACGAACTGAGGTTCGTCATGCCTCCAGACGGGGCATGAACGGCTGCCGCGTTGTTTCGTAGGCGTCGATCTCGGCGTCGTGGCGGAGCGTCAGACCGATGTCGTCGAGTCCCTGCTGGAGCCGGTGTTTGAGGAACGGGTCGATGTCGAACGACGCTTCGAACGATCCTGCCGTGACCGTCTGCCCTTCGAGATCGACGATGGCTTTGGTGTCCGGGCTCGTTTCGGCGATCTGCGTGAGCCGTCGACTTTCGTCGTCGGACAGCGTCACAAGCAGGAGGCCGATCTTGGCGCAGTTGCTGGTGAAGATGTCTGCGAACGAGGGAGCGATGATCGCCTGAAATCCCCAGTCCTGGAGACCCCACGGCGCGTGTTCACGTGATGAGCCCGATCCGAAATTCGCTCCTGTCACGAGAATCCGGGCGTTCTGATACTCGGGACGGTTGAGAACGAAGCCGGGGTCGAGTTCGCCGTCGGGTGTATGGCGCCAGCCGTCGAAGAGGAACTGCCCGTATCCGGTGCGTTCGACCCTCTTGAGGAACTGCTTGGGCATGATCTGGTCGGTGTCCACATTCACCCGTGGCAGTGGCATCATCGTGCCAACGATGGTGGTGATCGGTTCCATCAGTTCTCCCAGGAGCGGATGTCGACGAAGTGGCCTTCGATGGCGGCCACGGCGGCCATCTGGGGACTAACGAGGTGGGTTCGTCCCCCTCTCCCCTGGCGCCCTTCGAAGTTGCGGTTGGACGTTGATGCGCACCGTTCTCCCGGCGCCAGGATGTCCGGGTTCATGCCGAGACACATGGAGCAGCCGGCGTCCCGCCATTCGAATCCAGCGCTCAAGAAGATCCGGTCGAGGCCTTCTTCCTCTGCTTGAAGCTTCACCAATCCTGAGCCAGGAACGATCATTGCCGACACGTCGGCGTGTACCTTCCTGCCGTCGACGAGACGGGCGACCTCCCGAAGGTCCTCGATGCGGGCGTTGGTACACGACCCGATGAACACCCTGTCGAGATGAATGTCGGTGAGCGGCGTCCCCGGTTCCAAGTCCATGTAGGCGAGTGCCCGCTGGATGGATTCCTGCTCGTGCGGATCCGACGCCGAGCCGGGCGAGGGAACCACCGATTCGACGGGAAGCGTCTGCGCCGGGTTGGTGCCCCAGGACACGTACGGTTCGAGATCCGATGCTGCGACGCGGACCTCTGTGTCGAAGACCGCATCCGGGTCGCTGGGCAGCGACCGCCAGTAGTCGAGCGCCTGCTCCCATGCGCGACCGGTCGGTGCGTAGGGACGTCCCTCCAGGTATGAAAACGTGGTGTCGTCCGAAGCGACCATCCCCGCCCTCGCCCCTCCTTCGATCGTCATGTTGCAGAGCGTCATCCTGCCCTCCATGGAGAGGTCCTCGATCGCGGAGCCGCGGTACTCGACGACGTGCCCCACTCCCCCATCGACACCCATCCGCGAGATGATCCCGAGGATGATGTCCTTGGCGGTTACCCCGAACGGCAGCGAGCCGTCGACGGTGATCGCCATCGAGCGCGGCTTTGACTGTGGGAGTGTCTGTGTGGCGAGCACGTGCTCGACCTCGGACGTGCCGATACCGAAAGCGAGCGCACCGAACGCCCCATGAGTGGCCGTGTGGGAGTCTCCGCAGACGATCACCATGCCGGGCTGCGTGAGCCCTTGCTCGGGACCGATCACGTGGACAATGCCCTGGCGCGGATCGTCCAGTCCGAACAGCGTGACCCCGAACTCTTCGCAGTTGTCGATCAGGACGTCGATCTGCCGCTTCGACAGCGGGTCACGGATCCCCTGCTCGCGGTGCAGGGTCGGGACACCGTGGTCGATGGTCGCCAAGCACAGGTCGGGACGGCGGACGTGGCGACCGGCCAGGCGGAGGCCGTCGAACGCTTGAGGGGAGGTGACCTCGTGAAGGAGGTGGAGGTCGACGTAGAGAAGATCGGGCTCACCCACGGCCGATCGAACGATGTGATCGTCCCACACTTTGTCGAACAGTGACTTGGCCATATCTCCACCTGAGTGAGGAAGACCGAAAGGTTAGCCGCCGCCCTTCGGAAAGGGCACGGAGACCCCTGGCGTGAGTTGGGCGCCCACTTCCGCTTCTGGCGCGAGTTGCATCGGCCATGCCGCGATTCGCTCACGCAAGAACGAGTGGAGCTGAGGGAATTTGAACCCCTGACCCCTTGCATGCCATGCAGAATCGGGGGGTTTCGCCGACCTGGCCAAACCGTCGAAATAGCCCGTGTCTATTGGAGATTCGGTCTTCAGTGCTTCGCGTCCTTTCGCGCCGTCCACTGAGATCCGAGGACACAGAACACGGCGGAAGGGGACGAGATTTCTTACCCGTCGGACGCATCCTTGGGAAGGGTCAGTACGAACCGATTCTCGTCTCTGTCGCGCTCGTAGAACAGGGTGCCGTTCATCAGTTCGGCGAGCCGGCGGGAGATGGCCAAGCCGAGCCCCAGCGATTGCGTGAGACCCACCGTCTTGTGCGCCCGCTGGTATGGCTGGAAGATCCGCTCCTGATCCTCGAGGGGGATGGCAGAGCCGTTGTCGCTCACTTCGACCCGTACGACCGTGTCGTTGCTACCAACTCGAATCGTGACCCGCTCCCCGCCGTATCGGAGAGCATTCGAGAGCAAGTTGCGCAGAATCTGGCGTACCCGGGAGGGATCCCCTGTGCCGCGAGCACCGGATCCGACGAGTTCAATGTGGTCGACCTCCTTTCCAGTCCACGCCTCCACCACCTGAGCGACCTGGGCACGCAGGTCAACGGAAACCTGGACAACAGTCAGAGCATCGGTCTCCGCTTTGGCTGCCACCACCAAGTCTTCAACGATGTTGGTCATATCGACAGACTCAGTCACCATCGCCTGAATCATCTCGGAACGCTCCGAAGCCGAATACGGGGAGTGTTCGTCATGAAGCAGTTGTGCGAATCCCACCAACACCGTCAAGGGCGTGCGCAGCTCGTGAGAGACGGATGCGATCAGCTCATTCTTCGACGCCAACATCTTCTCGAGTTGGACGCGGGATCGCACCCGTTCGGTGACGTCGACAGCCTGGCAGATCGTGTACCGGGGGCTTCCTGTCGAGTCGACCACGAGCGCGAGGCTCCAGTCGACGATGCTCACGGAAGCGTCGGCGTTGCGTTGGCGGATCTCCAGACGTGCCGAGGTGCTTCTACCTGAGAAGACCCGGTTGGGGCCTTCGAGGAGGATCGGAATGTCGTCGGCAAGCACGAGGTCCGTCATGGGCATTCCCACCAGCACGTCTGTCGGGTAGCCGGTGAGTTCGGCTTTCGCCAGATTGGCACCGATACATCTGCCTTCCAGATTCACCAATGCCATGGCGACCGGCGAGTGATCGAAGGTAACTCGAAACCGCTCCTCACTCTCCGATAGTGCCTGCTCTGCTGCGACCTGGGCTGACACATCTCGAATCACTGCTGACACCATGGTCTCCCCGCCTACATCCAGGATCGTCAGGGTGATCTCGGCTGGGAATTCGATTCCGTCGCTACGACTACCGGTGACGATTGGACGATTCGAGGCCCGAGCACCGTGGCCGACGCCGTGTGATCGAAACGCGTTCACGTGCTGTTCGTGGTTGGCGTGGTAACGATCGGGTATGAGCACGGCCAAGGGCTCGCCTAGTACCTCTGTGCGGTCAAAACCGAACATGCTCTCGGCAGCGCTGTTGAACACGACGATTCGCTGCGCCGCGTCTGCGAGCAGAAAAGCATCGTCAAGCGCGTCCCCAAGAGTGTCCAAGGCCGCTGGAGACTCGAAGCGCCGAGACGAAGGAACAGATTCGAGTTGCAGAGTCCCTCTACCCAAGAGGATCATCTTGCGGTCGCAGTTACGCATTGGAAGGAAGCAACCAAGAGCTCGCAGCCAGCATGTGGAACCACAGCCTCAGTTATCGGCCCCACACCTCCGGACTTGAGTCCCGCAGCCAGGATCGCCAGAGCCACCATCGACATGCGGACCCACTGCGGGAAGCTTGGCAAACCTAGGGGCACGCGACTGACCTCGGAACACGCAAGATCCCCTGTTCACCACAGGGGATCTCGGGAAGTGGAGCTGAGGGGATTTGAACCCCTGACCCCTTGCATGCCATGCAAGTGCTCTGCCGAACTGAGCTACAGCCCCAAGTGCGGACGTGGAGTGTACCAGGACCGTGTCATGCTTCGGTTGCCGCCGGCTCCCAGTCAACGCGTGGGGCGTCACCCCACAAGCGTTCGAGATTGAAGTACTCGCGGACGGTCGGCTGGAAGATATGAACGACCACGTCCCCGTAGTCGAGGAGCACCCATTCGGCTTCACTGCGTCCTTCGACACGCAGGGGGCGACGGTTGCTCTCGCGCAGCTTGAACTCGATCTCATCGGCGAGGCTCTGAACCTGTCGATTGGAGGTTCCCGAGGCGATCACGAAGACGTCGGTGATCCACAGGAGCTCCGACACATCTAGGAGGACGACATCGACGGCCTTTTTCGTATCGAGTACCTGCGCCATCAGCTGCGCAAGTTCCCGGCTGTCGTTTCTGTCCTCGATGAGCGCTCACGCCTCCTGTGCGGGGATGTCCTGGCCCACAATGATAGTGATGTCCACCACTCCGGAAGGCTGGCGTACCTCGACGAACACATCTCCCCTTCCAAGGACATCCCTCGCGTCGAGCGCTGCCTGCTGGTTGTCTCTGCCCTGGGCGACGATCTGGGTCACGTCGTAGTTGTCGGCGTCGGCGTTGTCGGTACGGACGACTCGGAATCCGTGTTCGATCAAGGCGGCGGCGACCGGTCGGGTTGTTCCGATGCGCCCGTTGCCATTCAGTACCTCGACGCGAGGACGGGCACCGGTCGTGAACAGGAGGTAGGAGAACCGTTCGGCAGCAAAGGCGGTCGCTGCATCGCCGTTCATCTGATACAGCTCCGAGTCGCCGCCGGCGCGTTCGATCCTCTCCACAGGCACGGCGGTCATCTGCAGATCATCGGCCGTTGCAGCACCGACGAGCGTCGTCTCGGCGGCGGCAGAATCACCGATGGCACGTCCGAGCAGCGATGCCACGAGGGTCCTGTTGGAAGCCATGTCCTCCAGAAGCGCCTTCCACACTGATCCCTGGCGGTCGAGCCACTGAAGCTGCGTTCCAACTCCCTGGTCTTCCAGGAGTCTCGCCACCTGGTCCGGCGGTCTCGCAGCCGAACCCACATCCATCGCAACCACCTCGGCCGAACCGTTTGCCACGACCAGCTGGGACGCGAGGTCGACCGTCAAGTCCGAGCCGATCATCGAGATGAGATCGTCGGTGGCGACCCGAATGGTTGCGTCCACTCGGACTCCGAGCAGGTTCGAAACGGTGAGCGCCGGCAGAGCCGGGTCCCCGAACCTGCTCACATCGGAAACCACTCGGTCACCAAAACCGGGCAGGACCGTCAGCAACGCTGGTGGAAACAACGCGACGGTGGCCTGCTGGGTATCCACCCCGATCAGCGCCAGCGAGACGGCGTTCCCGTCCGGGTCGGTAACGACCACCAGCACTGAAGAGCCTGATTCAGATGGCGTCACAGTGTTGATGCCTGTTTCCGGCGTTCTGCGATGAACAGCCAGCGATACGATGACCGACGCAGCGATGATCAAGATCGCTCCGATGGTGGCAAGCAGGGCCCTCCTGCGCGCCACCCCTCGCACCGCCTTTCGTGCCGCTCGATTCAATTCCCGCGGCGTGCTGCCATCGTTGAGCAGGCCGCTTCGTTGGCGGCTGCCCCCTCCAGGGCGCACGGACAGGCCTCGGGCTCTCTTCAGCTTCCGATGCTCACCCATACAGGCCCTCGTCGACGATGTACTGCCAGACGTTCTCACAGACCATGAATCGAATCGAGCGCCCCTTGGCCGCTCTCTCGCGAAGCATGGTTCCGCTCACATCGAGGGTGGGCATGTCGAGCCACACGAACTCGAGAGGGATACCTTCACGCACCGCCTCGTACGTCGTTCCGGGTCGAGGGGCGACAGCAACGGTCGCCCGGTCGAGCACTTCTTCCCACCGATGCCATGTCGTGATCCCTCTGGCGGCATCGGAACCAAGAATCAGGAAGATGTCTTCGTCTGCGGGAAACTCGGCCAGCGTGTCGACCGTGTATGTCCAACCCTGGCGCCGCACTTCACGATCATCCGCCTCGAAATACGGAACCCCTTCCACGGCAAGCCTCGTCATCTCCCACCGATCCTCGGGGGATGTGACCGACGTATCTGCCTTCTGCCATGGATGTCCGGCCGGAAGGAACGTCACCACATCCAGACCCAGGTCGCGGTAGGCCACCTCGCCCGCAACGAGGTGGGCAAGATGGGGAGGATCGAATGTGCCGCCGAGCAAGCCCCTTCGCACGGTCGGAAGGATAGGCGACGAGCCCTCACTGCGAGACTCCGACCCGATCTGATCACCTACGGGATGGGAATCAGGTGAACCTCCCCGCGGTCGCAGGAGTGCACGATCGAGGGATCGACATAGTGTCCATTCATCCTCGCCGAGAAATGGAGCGCCTCCAACCCGTGGTCGACGCCGCTTGTGCCGATCACATCACCGCCTGCAACCGCCCTGCCGATCTCGACGTTCACCGATCGGAGGTACGAGTATGACGTTCGCAGGCCATCCCTGTGAGCGATTGTCACCGACTTCATGCCGGCAACCGTTCCTGCGAACGTGACGACTCCGTCTGCGATGGCATGCACCTCCGAGTCCGGATCCATCGCGTAGTCCACGCCCCAGTGGCCACCGTATGTTCCCTCGGGAGTGAAGTCCCGGACCGCACGTCCCGGCGACGAACCACACGCAAGCGAGACTGCAAGAGCGATCGAAACGATCTTCAGCATCGAAACCCCCTTCGCCAGGATCGTACGTTGTCGCAACGACCGGGTGAAGGGGGCCGGGGAGAGCGCCGAGTAGCTCTTGGAGGGTCAGCGCCCTGACCAGCAGGTACGACTAGACCGAAGTGCTGATGTTCTTGGCCTCCATGATCCGCAGAACTTCTCCGCGCAACGCGTCGGGCTGGAACGGTTTCGTGACGAAGCCGTCTGCCCCGCCGTCGTTGGCCCTCTTGCGAGACTCCTCCTCGGCGTGCGCTGTCAGCACGAGAACCGGAAGCTCAGCGGTTCGGTGGTCGGAGCGAAGTCGGTCGAGAACCTCCCACCCGTCCATTTCGGGAAGCCCGATGTCCAAGACGACGAGATCTGGATGCTCGCTCCACGCGGCTTCCAGAGCACCGGGGCCATCTTCTCTCATGACGATTTCCACGTCGGCGGGACGCAGACATACGTCGATGAGGCGGCGAATGACCGGCGAGTCTTCAACTACCAGCACACGACGGGCCACTTGTCACTCCTTCGTACGTCCTCCTGCGGAATATCGTCCCCGCCGCCCCTCCCCTTGAGCAATCCCTTCCTTCTGATCCTCCATCGCTGACGGGCCACAGCCGTCTCGCACCCTAAGATTGCGCCGTCATGAGAATCGTCATCGCCGGTAGTGGACGTGTTGGAAGTGATCTCGCCCATTCGTTCGCGGATCGGGGCCACGATGTCTCTGTCGTCGATGTAGACAAGTCGGCACTTGAACTGCTCGGATCGACGTTCAATGGTTCCGTGCACCACGGACTTGCCTACGACGTGCAAACCCTCAGAGAGGCCGGCATCGAATACGCTGACGCGTTCGTCGCGGTCACGAACTCCGACAACGCGAATCTCATGTCGGTGCAGCTCGCCAAACAGGTGTTCATGGTGCCGACAACGATCGCCCGGCTCGACGATCCGTTCAGGGAACCCGCCTACCAGGAGCTCGACATCGACTACGTACCTGCGTCCCGGCTGGTTTCGAGGGTCATGTTCGAAAAGGTCGTTGAGCAGGAGTTCGAGTACCACCTGACCTTCGAGACCGGTGAGGTCGAGATTGTCGACATGCGGCTCGGAAAACGAGTCGACGGTATGACGGTGTCGGAGATTCAACTATCAGGCAGGCTCCGTGTCGCGGCCGTTCGCAGAGGCGAAAACACGGTCATCCCTCAAGACGACTTCGTCCTACGGCCCGGCGACATGATCGTTGCGGCCGCCCGCCAGGGTGTGAGTCTCAAGTTGCGTCGCTACCTCGACGGAGGCAACGGATGAGAACGATCGTCATCGGAGGCGGCAAGGTCGGTGCGTATCTGGGCCGCGCTCTCACAAAAGAGGGACACACGGTCACCGTAGTCGAACAGAGCAGGGACAAAGCAAAGAAGATCGGCGACCTGTCGCGGCTGTTGGTGATCGTCGGAGACGGAACGGAAGTGGAGGTGTTGAACAAGGCTGATGCAGCGCGCACCGAGTGGGTGGTCGCAGTCACCGGCAAGGATGAAGACAACCTCGTTGCTTGCCAGCTCGCCAGAACGCTCGGAGCGAAACGTGTCATCGCCAGACTGAACGACCCCATGAACGCGCCAACGTTCGATGCACTCGATATCCCTGTGGTTGCGGTCACCGACATGATCGTTCAGGTGATCACTCATGAAGTTCAACTCGAGGTCGAGAGGCTGGAACGGGTCACGCTCCTCGCTCGTGGCGAGCTCAGCCTCGTCGAAGTCGACATCCCTGACGACGCTCCTGTCCGCCGTATCGACCAGGCGGACCTTCCCTCCACGACCGTACTCGTCGCCCTCCTACGAGAGGACGAAGTGCTCATTCCTCATGGCGACACCGAACTGCGCCCCGGCGATCGGGTGCTTGCCGTAACGAAACTGCCCCAAGAAGAAGAGGTCCGGGAGGCGTTGAGCAGAGGAGCCGGCGAGTGAGACCCAGACCGGCGCCGCGGGAGAGGCTCTACCGGATCACAACCGGCGCACTCGTGACGATCGCAATCGAGTTCGGTGTGGCAATTCTTCTGTTCATCGGTGCAGTTCTCATCGCGCAGCTCGTCATGTTCTTGGCCAGCTGATGCTGCTCAGGCCCACCATCGACGACCTTCGGGTCATCACCTACAACCTCGCCCGCATGCTGCTCATCTCCGCCGCAGCCGGACTGGTTCCTCTCGTGTGGGCCGTGCTCACAGGCGAGCTGGCTCCGGCAGCCGACTTCCTCGTCATGGTGGGTGTCTTCTCCCTGGCAGGCACAGCAGGTCTTGCGCTGAAGCCGAAACACGACCGTCTCGACTGGCGCCACGGGATGGCGGTGGTGGCTCTGATCTGGCTGGTTGTCCCGATCATCGGTTCAATCCCCCTGATTCTCTCAGGGAACTACGCCCGCTGGATCGATGCGTTCTTCGACGCCGTGTCCGGCCTGACCACGACCGGACTGACCGTTGTCCAGGACATCGACCACATGGCCTCCTCGATGATCCTGTGGCGTCACATCCTCCACTTCCTCGGCGGCCAGGGAATCATCATCGCAGCACTTTCTCTGTTTTCGGGGGCCGGCACCGCAACCCTGTACTTCGGGGAAGGGAGGGACGACCGAATCTACCCGTCCGTCAGGTCGACGTCTCGCTTCATCTGGCTCGTCGCCGCGGTGAACGGCATCGCGGGTGTTTTCGCTCTGTTCCTCGTCGCGTTCCTCGACCTTGGCTTCGGAGCACTCAGGTCCTTCTTCCATGCAATCACGGTCTTCATGGCCGCGTTCGACACGGGAGGGTTCGCCCCCCAGAGCACCAGCATCCAGTACTACCACTCGGCGCCGTACGAGCTCGTGATCGCCGTGCTGATGATTGCCGGCGTGATGAGCTTCGGCGTCCACTTCGCGCTCTGGAGAAGGCGTTCGGTGCTCGGAAATCTCGAAACCAAGACGATTCTCTTCACCTTCGCAGGGACCTTGATCCTCACCCAGATCGGTCTGGCCGTTGCGGGTGCGTACGGAACTGCCACCGGGCTCGGTCGGCAAACCTTCTTCCAGGTGCTCTCCGCACACAGCGGAACGGGGTTCTCGACGATCCCGTCCGCCGAGCTCGCAACGTGGGGCGGTCTCGCGTTCGGCGGAATGGCTATCGCCATGGCTCTCGGCGGCATGGCGTCGTCGACCGCCGGCGGCGTCAAGGCGCTGCGCGTGGGTCTCACGGTCAAGTCGATCGGGTCACAGATCAAACAGGTGCTGCTTCCCGAGGGTGCGGTTATCTCGGATCGGTTCCGACAGAACGGTCCGCGCCACCTCACCGAGGATCTGAAGCAAGGTGTTATGGCCATCTCTCTGTTGTATGTGGCCCTCTACATCTTCGGAGCCGGTTTAGGTCTCGTCTACCACGTGCCGCTCCAGAACGCCCTGTTCGAGTCGGTGAGTGCTGCTGCGAACGTGGGGCTGTCCGTAGGTGTGACCGCGCCGGGAATGCCTGCATCGTTGGAGCTGACGTATGCCTTGCAGATGTGGGCAGGGAGATTGGAGTTCATCTCGATCTTCGCTCTCATCGGGCTTCTGTGGTCACTGGTGAGGGGAAAGTAATGCGAGTTGTCGCCACCCTTCTTGCGGCTCTCACCCTCCTCACGGTTGGCGCCACCCCGGCATTCGCCGTGGACATGGTCGACGCAGCGACACTCCAGGAGATCCCGCAGGCCTTCAGTGGCAAGCAGATCCAGATCACCGGGGAACTCATCGGCGACTACGGATTCCGAGACGACGGAACCGTGTGGACGCAGTTGAACGATGACCCGTATGCCACGAAGCCGCTACGTGACGGGGGCCGATTGAGCGGCAGCAACATCGGGATCGGCGTCCACGGTGATGCAGGCCTGTTCGAGAACCTCGATCCACCAGGCCGGTATGATCGGGCCGGCCCTCTCGTGACCGTCACCGGAACGTGGCGGTTCCACGATCCAAACCGGAGCGGAGAGACGTACCTCGAAATCCAGACGCTCACGGTTGACAGAGCCGGTGTCCCCCTGTCCCAATCGATGTCGACCACAACATTGATCGTGGGAGTGCTCTTCTTGTTCGCCGCCGCCGGAGTCCTCGTATCCGCCCGAAGCCGCCTGGGGTAGTCGATGCTCGACGTGAGCACGAGAATCGAGGACTGACGACTCTCGCCTACTCGCCGTCCTCACTGAACTGAAACACGAGATCACCGATCCTGACGTCGTCGCCTGGCTGGGCACCAGCCTCACGGAGCGCATCGTCGACACCGAGGCGACTCAGTCGCCTTGCCGCCAAGTCGGCAGCTTCCGGGATCGTGAGGTCATGGAAGGCGACGGCTCGTTCTGCCTCCCGCCCTACGACGACCCACGCGCCTTTTTCCCTGTGAACGGTGAAGCTGGGGCCGAGGGGCCTGTGTAGCACGTACCCCTCACGATCATCCGTGTCTTGTCGGGCTGTTTCGACATTGTCGGCGATGGCATGGAGCAGCGGAGCAACTCCTGTGCCGGTGACCGCTGAGATGCGGAACCACGACGGGTCGAGACCCGTGTCGTGTACAGCATCGATCTTGTTGACGGCGACGAGTCTTGGCCGTGTTGCCAGATCGGGCGAGTACTGTGCCAACTCCCGTTCCAGCACTTCGAGCTGCTCGTCAACGGT
>Ga0315542_1001376_pt1 | contig 15204 bp, 19 predicted proteins | sample SalMarSW160120MG_FD_202541 | JGI IMG/M metagenome (GOLD analysis project Ga0315542, IMG submission 202541) | Salt marsh sediment microbial communities from the Plum Island Ecosystem LTER, Massachusetts, United States - Salt Marsh Sediment SW1601-20 ...
GTTTGGCGGCGGGAATGCCCCCCACGAGCACAGATCCCTGCTGGATGGCAGCTGTCGCGCTCGAACGGCTGTCCGCAAGTCCTCTTCGAACCAACTCGAGGTCGAGACGCCGCCGTGTCAGGCCGGTCGCTCCTCGCCCAACTCGAGCCGTTCCGCCAGCAATTCGGCGAGCCGTTCCGCGATCTCTGCAGCGTTCGCGGGGTCGGCAGCTTCGAGTTCTGCGAGCATTTGGGTCAGGTGCGTATCATCCATCGAGCGCATTATCTCAGCAGACGGCAGCGGGAGTGGGCATTTGATTCCGATACGGGACGCGAATCCGGGGTTGGCTCGTCCCGTCGTGACATGGCTCATCATGCTCGCATGTGTCTACGTCTTCTTCTTCGTTCAACCCCACACCGATCAGGCTGCCCTGGAATTCGACTACGCGCACGCCGCGATTCCGTGTGAGCTGTCCACCGGGATGCCCCTCGACAAGGCAGACGTCGACGGATGCACCGCTGCGGCGAGCCCCCCTCCCTACTACCCGGACAAGAACCCTTGGCTGAGCGTGCTCGTTTCCATGTTCCTTCATGCGAACTTCTGGCACCTCGCCGGCAACCTGTGGGTTTTGTGGATCTTCGGCAACAACGTCGAGGATGCATTCGGGAAACTGGGCTACCTCGTTTTCTATCTCGTCTCCGGTGTCGTGGCGACGGCAGCGTTCGTGATGGCCGATCCGAATGCGACGACGCCAATGATCGGCGCGTCGGGCGCGATCGCCGGCGTCATGGGCGCGTATCTGGTTCTCTATCCGCGGGCGAGGATCGTGTCCGTGTTCCCGATCCTGTTCTTCCTGCCCATCGCGCTTCCGGCGGCGATCTTCCTCGCGATCTGGTTCGTCGGCCAGTTCTTCGTGAGCGGCACCGACGTCGCCTGGCAGGCGCACGTCGGTGGCTTCGTCTTTGGTGCCGTCATCGGGTTGGTCCTGCGCCCTCTCCTCCTCGCCCACCGCAATCGGCTCACGCGAGTACGTCGGGCAGTCTGACGATCGACTCGATCACGACTTCGGATGTGAACCGCGGCGGTACCACTGAAGGAGTCTCCACAATGCCTGTGAGCACGAGGGCTGAATGCCACCCTTCCGCTAGGGCGAGAGCGATGTCGGTTTCCGGTCGATCGCCCACCACCCACACCGGCCCCGGCCGCAGCCGTTCCCGGATCAACTTCCGCACGGGTTCGTGTGGTTTGCCGGCGATTTCCGGCTCGGTCCCTGACGCGGCGGCTATCGCCGCAACTATCGCCCCCGCACCCGGATGAATGCCGCCGGCACCCGGGAACGTGACGTCGTTGTTCGTAGCAATGAATCGAGCACCGTTCCGGATCGCCGACGCCGCGGCATCGAGCTTTCTATAGGTGAACTCGCGATCCAAACCAACCACAACAGCGCCCGCGCGATCCGGCTTCGCCGTCGTCGAGATACCAGCCTGCTCCAGAGCTTCGAGGATTCCAGGACCTCCAACCACCATCGCTTCCCGGACATCGCCGCCCGCGAGCAGTGCCGCCGCGGCCTGCGCCGACCCGAGCACCTGATCATCGGAGGCTTCATAACCCGTGATCCGGGCGATTCCTGCTGCGGTCTGGACTGGTGTTCTCGTCGAGTTGTTGGTTACGAACAGCAGGTTGAAGCCCATCCCTTCGATCCTCCGCAACGCATCGGCAGCTCCCTCGATCGGGATGGTCCCCCTATAGACAACTCCATCGAGGTCACACACAACGTTGCCTCGCATCCGCTCCCCCGCTAGAACTCCTGTCATGTTCTCACCTTTCCGCGGGACATCGTTCGCAGCCCACCTCCCTGCCTCCACCAGCCCCCCGTATGACATGATCGACGACATTCACCCGTTCCTCGACGCGTCTCCGCACAGCATCGCTCGTGTACTGCTGCCCGAATCGCATGAAGCAGCGGCCCGGATGCTCTCCAGCTGGCGCAGGGAAGGAACGGTTCGCACCGACGTTCGGCCTCACTTCTACCTCTACTTGATGCGGTATGGAGCGGCCGATGGTACTGAGCGGGTCGCCCGGGGTGTAGTGGGAGCAATGGACGTGGAGCCCTTTGGCCCTCGGGTGCTCGCCCACGAAGAAACGATGGCCCACACGGGTGCGGATCGCCTCGGCCTCCTTGCGACTACTCGGGCGAACCTCGACTTGATCATCGCGCTCTCTCCATCACCCGATCTGGGCGCCTTGCTCGAGCCTGAGGGGCCGCCTCGCCACATCGTCGAGCGTGACGGCGTACGGCACGAGCTGTATCAACTCGATGACGACCGCATCACCGACACGATTGGCGGCCATCCCCTCTCGATCGCCGACGGCCACCATCGGTATACAGCCGCCCTCGAGCTCCAAGCCTCACGATCCGGCCATGGTCCCTGGGACTCGATCATGGCGTTCGTGGCTCCCGCAGAGGGCAGCGGACTCGAGATACGCCCCATACACCGCTTCTTTCCGAGGCTGACGCTTCCATCTCTCGATGGGCGTTTCGAGGTGGAGAGGACGGCCCCTACTCCGCCGGTGGCGCCTGGTTCGATCACGGTGGTTGTCGGATCGGGTTCTTGGCTCCTCACCCCCGCATCCCGTGCAATCGCCCACCTGCCGGCCCCGTGGAGAGTCGCATCCACGGCTGTCGCCCGAGAGGTCCTCTATCCGACGATAGGCGTCACCGAAGGGGACGCCGACTTCCACGGAGACCCGGATCGGTTGATCGAACGGATGAGGACGCACCCCGGATCCGGCGTTGTGCTGATGGCTCCGGTTCCGGAGACCGCGGTGGCTGAGGCGTCCAATGACCATCTGCGCTTCCCTCGCAAGACGACGCTCTTCACTCCAAAGCCCCTGGCAGGGTTGGTCTTCAGGTTGTTCGATGAGCAATCACCCGCATGAGGTCGATCATCGTTGGGGTGACGGGCCGGTTGAGGACCTGATCGAGAGGAACCCACTCCACCGTTGCGGCGTCATCACCCGGTCGGAGGTCCCCGCTGGCTGCGTCGGCGAAGAAGTCGATCAGGGTGTAGTGCCACTCCGGCGGGTTCCCGGGACCAATCGCATCACCCACCCATGCAACGTCACGAACAGCTACCTCGAGACCGGTTTCCTCCAGTGCTTCCCTGGCGGCCGCACTGCGCATCGTCTCGCCGTACTCGACTTTGCCTCCGGGAACGGCCCACAGTCCCCTGTTCGCTCCACGTCCCCTGAGGACCAGCAGGAGCGCGCCGTCTTGGATGATCACAACCCCGACGCCGGCGGTCGGTCGGCGGTCAGACGTCATCATGGTGCATCGTGATCATGCGAGCTTTGTACCCTTCTCCTTCGAAGAAGTTCTTGGTGGCTCGATGCCCGGGGAGGACCGCTACGTCGTAGCCTGTGATTCCCTGAGCTCGAGCCTCCCCCATCGCCACGTCGAGCATCGCATCGCCAACTCCGATCCCTCTGGCTTCCGGATGAGTGAAGATGTACTCGATTACGCACGTCCCGCTCGACACGTCCGATACGAGAAAGCCCACCACGACCTCCTCGACGACCCCGACGATGGTTTCAGGGAGCCGCTCTGCGAGTGAGTGCGGATCATCGAGCCCATTGGTGGCGGCCCACGACGTCTTCAAGGCGGTCATCTCCGATTCCAGAAGCCCATAGAGCCACAGCACACTCTCGAGATCGCCGGGGACGGCGGCTCGCGCGGCCGGTTCCATCATCTGGGCCTCCGACTGAACCCCCACTTGGTCACCAACCACATCGCCTCGAGGACGATCGGAAGGCCCATCTTCGATGTTCCGGCTACACGGTCCCTGAAGATGATGGGGACCTCGACGATCTTCATCTTCTGACGGACGGCACGCCAGGTCATCTCGACCTGAAAGGCGTATCCGGATGCCAGACAGGACTCCGGGTGCAGACGCTCGACGGCGTCAGTGCGATAGGCGCGGAAGCCGGCTGTGGCGTCGCGGACGGGCATCCTCAGCATCCATCTCACATACAGGTTGCCGCCGCGGGACAAGAACTTGCGGTGAAGGGGCCACTCCGGCGTGGCACCCCCGCGCACGTACCGGCTTCCAATCGCGAGATCGGCCCCCTCGTCGACCATCTCGATGAGCCGGGGAAGATCCTCAGGATCGTGCGAGAAGTCGGCGTCGAACTCGCAGACAATCCGTGCACCGTGTTCCCCGGCGTAGCCGAATCCTTGTGCATAGGCGGTGCCGAGTCCCTGTTTCCCGGTTCTGTGCATGACCGATACCGCCGGGTTCTCGGCGGCGATCTGGTCGGCCACTTCGCCCGTGCCATCCGGGGAACCATCGTCCACCACGAGCACTCGATACCCATGTCTGACCACGGCACCGACGATGGCGTCGAGGTTGTCCCGTTCGTTGTAGGTCGGAATGACGACGGTGACAGAGGCGGGATCAGCCGGCACAGTCCTTGCAGATTAGCTTCCGCTTGTTCGCAAGCTGGCTGGTGCGTTTGACGAGGAAGCACACGGAGCAAACGAACTCGTCTCCCCGCGCACCTTCGGCATCTTTGTCGAGAGTGAGTTCCGCTCGGCGGATGGCTCTGAGTTCGGCGGCCTCGTCCACCAGAAGCGTTCCCTCTGCCTCGTCCTCGAGCAGCTCGAGCTCTTCGGCTTCCAGTTCTTCGAGGGCCTCTTCGTTTTCCTCGGCAGCGACCTCATCCTCATCGTCTCCGCCAGTGCTTTCACCGTCGTCGTCTTCGGCGTCCTCGTCATCCTCATCTGAGGCGCGACTGGACGCCTCGCCGTATCCTTCCTCGATGTCGAGGCCTAGATCGTCGAGGTCTAGTTGTTCTTCGTCGTCTTCGTCGCTGTCGCCGAAGTCCTCGGACTCATCGTCGTCGAGGTCCTCGGGCGCATCGATATCGTCCAAGTCGACGCCTTCGTCAGTGTCGTCGAAGCTGTCTCGATCCATCTCGAGCTCCCTGTCTCCCGGCCTGACCGCATCTCTCCGTATGGAGGGCGGCGAGAGTATAACGACTCTCTCGACACAGGCGACGAACTCGACCGGACGGTGCCCTTTCAGTCGACGCCCTCCGAGGTGACGAGCTACTCGAACGTCTTGATCGAGAGCGCAGACCGGATGAGGCTTCCCTTCATCGAACCGTCCCCGAAGTACTCACCATCGGCTTCTACGGGCCACCCGTCGGTCACTTCTAGTTCGAACGACGCCGCGGCGAAATGGTGGACCGTCGGTTCCGACAGGTGTGATCCGCTCTTGGCGAGCCACCAGAGGCGCGGAATGTCTCGTTTTGTCGCCGCGAACACCTGGATGTCGAATAGCCCGTCGGAGGCTGATGCTTCTGGGGCAATGTTCCATCCGCCGGCGAAGTAGCGAGCGTTGGCAAACACGGCCAGAAGGGAGCTGCCCACGAACTCGGCATCTCCTGCCCGCAGCGTCATCGAAGTGAGCCCCGCTCTCGGATACACGAGGCCGAGCGCGAGGTGGTATTTCACGGATCCGAACCAGCGCGGCATCCCCATCGACCTGCGCAAGACGGCTGCGGTGAGCCCCGATTCTGCACAGTTGATGAATCTGCGAGTCCCCCAGCTCCCCTCCAGCAGGCCTACGTCGATGTCTCGTGTGGCGTCGCCGTTGAGCACAGCGACTGCATCCTCGATTCGTTGTGGCACATCGAAGCTTCTGGCGAGATCCGATCCGGAGCCGCCAGGAATCAATCCGAGAACCGGCAGGGACATCCATGTGTGTGAGAGAAGCTGATCGGCGACGAGGTTGGCTGTGCCGTCTCCACCGACGGCAGCAAACTTCGTCCTGCCTTCGACGACCCCCTTGTCGACTGCGGCCCGCATCTCTTGTGTTCCCAACGGGGCGTGAACCTCGGCTCTAATACCGTGCGTCGCGAGTGCCCGCCGTGTGCGTGCTTCGGCGTGGCGTCCCTTGCCGGCCTGGGGGTTGACGAGAACGAGCCACTCATCCATGTTCGAACCTCGGCGCTGCAACCACCCCGCGATCGATGGAGCGAATGGCAGTGGCGGTGACCTCGCTCAGCCATGGAACCGCATCTCTGATCTGCCGGAGCACGTCGAGGAGTTGCCGGGTGATACGAACGAAGTCACCCGGATCCAGCAAGCCAGAAATCTCGTCGAGATCCATGCCTCGTGCCCACTGATAGGCCATCAACATGAAGCCTCTCTCCGGCCGGCGGGTCTGGCGAATCCCGAGCGCCTTCTCGCGCTCTGCGAGGGATTCATGCAACGCAACGAGGCTCGTGCCTCGACCTGCCAACGCCGGGGTTGGCCAGCCGTCCATCGCCGATTCCTGTCGGCGAGCTTCATAGACCGTCATGGAGACCAGTGACGCTACTTCGGCCGGTTCGAGGCCGTCGAGCAAACCGGTTCGAATCACCTCAGCAAGGAGAAGGTCCGTGTCGGAGTAGATCGAGCGGAGTTGCTCGCCTTGGTCGGTCAACGCCCAACCGTCCACATAGCCTCGCTCCTCGAGCATGTGGAGAATCCGGTCGAGGTCCCTCACCAATCCTCCCCTCAGGCGTTCGATGTCCGTTCGTGTCCTGGCGATACGGCGCTCCAGCTTGATGGCTCGCCGGTAGGCCTCCACGTGGGCGGCGCGATCGGGACACGCAGCAACCGGATGGCGACTGTCGAGTTCGCCGATACGGCGTCCTATCCACCTGCGGTGAGATGGATCTCTCAGGACCTGGCGCGGATCGTCGATGTCGATACTGCCAACTCGCGCCGATCCTTTGTACACCTTCGGTCCGATGGTCGATGTTCTGCCGCGTTCGGAAACCACGACCAGTTCGACTCGTCTCCCGTGCTGACGTTTCACAACAACGAATCGTCCCGACAACGCGGGAGGTTCGATCACGTCTCCGACGTCATAACCTCCTGACTGCTGGGTCGTCTCGACGTAGTCGGCCACCTCTCCGAGTTCGCAGGTCGCCTCTGCCCTCAAGCCCTTGAGGTCCGCCTCCTGGCGAACGAGGGTTCTCTCTTCCTTCGCGAGTGTTTCCCCCACCTGGAACTGCCCGAAGGACGCGTTGAGGAGTGTCTCTGCCCGGTCACGTGGGTGGTTGGCGATCAGGTTGACCGCCATGTTGTAGGAAGGACGGAAGCTCGATGTGAGGGCATGGGATCCCGCCGATGCGAGCTTCGTGACCGCCTTGAATGGTACGTATCTGGAGTGCAGTACGACTCCGTAGCCGACAGGATCGATTCCTCTTCTGCCTGCCCGCCCCGTGAGCTGCGTGTAATCACCCGGCCGGAGTAGCTCGTGGGTTTCGCCGTTGAACTTGCTGAGGCTCTCGAGCACCACCGTCCTAGCCGGCATGTTGATGCCCAGCGAGAGTGTCTCCGTAGCGAAAACGACCTTCACGAGTCCTCGAGCGAACAGCTCCTCGACCGTCTCCTTGAAGGCCGGAACCAGTCCGGCATGGTGAGGAGCAACCCCGGCTTCCAGCCCGTACAGCCAGCTGTCGTAGCCGAGCACACCCAGATCCCGATCGTCGAGATGGCTCGTTCGCTGTTCGGCGACCCGTTCGATCTCTGTTCGTTCTTCTCGGGTGGTGAAGCCGGCTCCGGCCTCCACCAGTTTCCGAGCGGCATCGTCGCATCCTGCCCGGGAAAAGATGAAGTAGATGACCGGCAGCATGTCGGCAGCGTCGAGCGCGGCAATCGTCTCACTACGACGGGGTGTTCCGAATCGGCGAGCCTTCGCGATTCTCGACTCCAGATCCCAGTTCACGCCCTTCTTGGTGAACATGCGCTCCAGATGGACTTCGTCGTGCCACCTGTCCTTGAGCGCATACAGGTTGGTGAGCGGGACGGGCCGGTGGTTCTCACGCACGAGACGTGTGCGGCCTCGACGGTCCCTGACCCACGCAGCGAACTCGTCGGCGTTCGAGACGGTCGCAGACAGGCAGACCATCTGCACGCCATCGGGGGCATGCACGATGATCTCTTCCCACACGGGGCCGCGAGCAGGGTCCTGGAGGTAGTGGACCTCGTCGAGGACGACAAGGTCCAACTCATCGAGTGCACCGGACCCCGCGTAGATCATGTTTCTCAACACTTCGGTAGTCATCACAACGATCGGAGCTTCACCGTTGATGGTGTTGTCGCCGGTGAGAAGCCCCACCTCAGGAAACAGACGGCCGAAGTCGTTGTACTTCTGATTGGAGAGGGCTTTGAGTGGCGTCGTGTAGAAGGCCCGTTTGCCGCGGCCGAGCACAGCCCGCATCGCCTCTTCGGCTATGAGGGTCTTTCCAGATCCGGTTGGAGCGGTGACGACGACCGATTCCCCGGCGTCAACGGCTGCGATCGCCTCTTCCTGGAACGGATCGAGTTCGAACGCCGTCATTTGTGCAGAGTGAACTTGACCAGCCAGATGGTGGCTTCGTAGAGCACGTAGAGCGGAACCGACAGTGCTGTGAGCGTGAGCGGATCCCCCGTCGGAGTGACCACCGCCCCGACGATGACAATGATCAACACGGCCCAGCGCCGACCTCTCTTGAGGGTGTCGGATGAGACCAGCCCGGCGGCTGCTGCCGCGAAGATGAAAATCGGGAACTCGAATGCGATGCCGAACACGAGCAGAAAACGTAGGACGAGTCCGAAGTAGTCCGACGCGCCGATCACGGCCGTCAAACCAGGCTGGATACCGAGGAGGAATACCAGTCCCTTTGGGAGGATGTAGTACCCGAACGCAACTCCCCCTGCGAACAAGACGACCAACGCCCCCACGATCGGAAACGTCCAGCGTCGTTCGCGTTTGGTGAGCGCAGGGTTGATGAAGGCCCACACCTGGTAGAAGAGCACGGGACTGGCGATGAACACGCCGCCGAACAGTGACAGACGCATCGCGACCGAGAAGCCCTCTGTGACCTCGAACTGGTTCAGTTGTTCACCGGGAAGAGCGAGGTGGTACGGGCGGGCGAGCATGTCGAAGATCCACTCCCTGAAGACGAAGGCGACGACCGCACCGACGAGAAGCGCGGCAGCCCCTTTGACCAGCCTCCAGCGGAGTTCCTCGAGGTGTTCGACCACCGATCGAGGCGTGTCCTCACTCATCTCCGGCTTCTTCTTGGTCCCCGTCACGCGTGGGTATGTCTGCCTCAGCGATAGGCCGAGCCGATTCGGTCACTTCTGGTGGGGGTTTCGCTGCATCGCTCACCGACGCCGCCGCATCCTTCAGTGACTTCCCTACATCTTTGAGGGGTTTGGTCGCGTCCTTGATCGGGTCGGTCAGCTCCTTGACTTCGCTCTCGAGCCCTTTCCGAAGATCCCCTGCCGTCGCCTGGATATCACGGACTACCGAGGCGACTCGCCGGGCGACTTCCGGAAGGCGCTTCGGTCCGAAGACGACCAGCGCAACCAGCAGGATGATGATCAATTCGGTTGGGCTGACATTCACGAGACTGTCATGTTAGGAAGCGATCAGCTTTTCAGCCGCTCAGCGACTAGTGCCTACACAGACTCAGAACTCAAGATCCAGAATGACTCGCGGCAAACGATGACGGGCGGTGCGCTAGAACGAGGCGAGTATCCGCCAGAATTCCTCTTCGCTGTCGAGTGCGTCGACGAAGCGTTCAATCTCGTCATCGGTGATCGGCCCTGGTTCGGGGACGACGACGTCGTAGGAGACGCCGGTTGCCAGCAGGACGTTGACGACTCGGTTGTTGGCTGGGCGCCGCTGGCGGCCTCCGCACGCGGGACAGACAAATAGGTAGCTGCCCTGGTCTCCTGTCGGGTCGAGTTCCAGTGCCAGATCGTCTGGGCGCAACTCGATGTCACCGCAGTGTTCACACGTCGTCTTGATAGTGGTCATTCGGCGCTCCGCTCACCGTTCATGACGCGTGTATCGGTCCACGATGCGCCTGCCTGTAGTGACTAATGGGAAATGGTCACTTGTATCTAGTGAGTATCCGTTGGCGCAATGAGGCGGTTGCGTCGGCCACCTCGTCGCCCTCGAGAAGAGCTGCGGTGCTGCCCAATCGAACCAGGAGCCGTGCCGCCACTCCCGGATCGGATGTCGAGAATCGAACGACGAGAGGATCGGCCGAAACGACATCGACCGGGTAGTAGTCGGCCACCCACGCTGCGCCGGGTTCGAGACGGATCGTTGCGTGGACGTCGTCCTCCGAGGGCGTGTATCGAACCTCCGGCAGTGGCGGATTCGGATTCGGAACGAAGGTCTCGTCGGTGACCCGAGCTTCCCTGATGCGATCGATTCGGAAGATTCGTTCTGCCTTCGCTGTGCGACAGTAGGCGGAGACATACCAGTTCCCCAAGGTCGTGAATACGGACCACGGCTCTATCAGCCGTCGCGTCGTCTCTCCCTTCCCGAGGGACGTGTATGTCAGATCGACGACGTGGCCTTCCAGCGCTGCTGTTCGAAGCGTCGCAACCGTCGTGCTCTCTGCTTCGATTTCGACGGCGATCGTTTCGTCTGGCGAGATGCCCAGCGCGCCGGCGAGTTTGGTGACGGCGCTCGTGAGGGCGGCGGGGGCCTGCTCGGTGGCCATCAAAGTCTCCGCCGCGGCGAGCAGCGCAAGGGCCTCGGACGTGCTGAGCCGCACTGCGCGTGAGAAGTAGTCGGCCATGTCGATCACGACTTCGTCATCGTCGACATAGGCGACCATGAGGTCGCCGGGTCCATAGCCCGGAAGTCCGCACACGAACACGAGATTGAGGTCCGCGATCAGTTCGTCTCGCGTATAGCCGAAACGTTCGCGGACCTCCGCCACGGTGGAACCAGGGTTGGCAATGACCCACGGCACCATCGAAAGGATCCTGGTGAGGCGTTGCGCCGTCTTGCTCATCCCCGGACCCTTTCGACCAGTGCTTCGCGCAACTCCGGCGGTTCGAGTATCTCGGCCTTGTCTTCGAAGCTGAGTATCCACCCGATGAATGCGTCGGGGTTCGCGACGGGGATGGTGGCTTCCAGGGAGCCGTCTGGCGCCTCGACGACCTGAGTTCCGAGTTGCCGTCGAGCCCACCAGGCCGCTTCAGCGTCGAACGTGACCTTGGCAGTCATGTCGGCGTCGCCGATCGCCCACGGTTCGACCGGTACGGCGTCCCGAAGGCTGAATCCCGGCGGACGTTCGAAGGAATCGGCGCTCCCGCCCATTGTGAGGTTCGAAGCTTTGTCGATCCGAAACGAGCGCTGGACTTCGCCTTCGATCGCGACGAGATACCAGTGTCCCCGCTGGTGGAGGATTCCCAGCGGGTGCACCTGCCGCTCGCGATCGTGATAGCGGAAACCGAGTTCCCTCCGCTCGGTCGCAGCGCGGAAGGCTATCTCGAGGTCTTCTGCGGCCATGCCGAGGTTCGCCGCCAGAGGCTCGCCTCCGCCTGCCATCGTGACCCCACCGAGCTTGAAGAGCGCATCGGGTCCCGCCGGTCTTCCGCCCAAGCGAACGATCTGAGCTGCAAGCCACAGTGCCGCCCGCTCTTCGTCAGTGAGATTGGGATCGGGGAGCTGGTACGCGTCGGGGTGCAGTACGTAGCCGGTTTCGACTTCCCAGGCATCCGTGAACTCCAGTTCGAGCGGGATGCCCATACGGCGCAGCAGCGCTTTGTCCCGCTCGAATGTCCGGTGGAACGCCTCGTCAGACTCGTTTGCGTACCCGGCCACCGTTGCACGGATCTCCTCGGCGGTAACGGGACGTTCTGCCGTCAGGAGAAACGCAAGCAGGTTGAGGAGACGTTCGATGACTCGCCGCATTCGTCGCCAACTGTAGGGAGCGGTGGGTTCGCTTTGAAGTATCCCGTTCAGAGATCTTCGATCAGACGTTCGACTCGACGGTCGGTGTGAACAAACGGATCCTTGCACAAGACGGTGCGCTTGGCCTGATCGTTGAGTTTGAGGTGCACCCAGTCCACCGTGAAGTCGCGTCCTGCGGCTTTGGCGGCCCGAATGAAGCCTCCTCTGAGACGTGCCCTGGTCGTGGCCGGCGGGGCTACCCGGGCATGTTCGACGGCCTCATCGGTGACCACCCTCTGGAACCGCCCCTTGCGTACGAGCAGGTGGTAGAGGCTCCGGGAAGGATCGATGTTGTGGTACGCCAAGTCCATCATCGCCAGTTTCGGGTCGGTGAGTGCGAGAGCGTTGCGGGCCCTGTAGGACTCGAGGAGCTGCCACTTGGCAACCCAGTCCACGGTGTCGTTCAGGGTCATCGGATCCCGCTCGATCCCTACGAGCATGCGCTCCCAGTACTCGATCGCTCTTTGCAGGGAGGATGGGAACCCGTGGCCCCGCGCGTAACGACTCACCTCGTCCAGGTACTCCCACTGAATATCGAGGGCTGAAAGCTCTCTTCCATTGGCAAGTCTCACGCGCCGTCTGCATGTTGGGTCGGTACTGATCTCTCTGATCGCACGGATCGGGTTTTCGAGTTCGAGTGTTCTCAGAGGCCTTCCCTCTTCGATCATCTGGAGGAGTGCCCCGACGACGCCCACCTTGGCATAGGTGACGATTTCGGACATGTTGGAATCACCGGCGATGACGTGAAGCCGCCTGAACAGGGACGCTTCGGCGTGGGGCTCGTCGCGGGTGTTGATGATCGGTCGACTCCTCGTGGTCGCCGACGAGACGCCCTCCCAGACGTGTTCTGCACGCTGGGAGATCGCGTACCGCACCCCTCTGGTGGTGCGAAGCAGCTTGCCGGCTCCTGCGTAGATCTGTCTCGTGACGAGGAAAGGAAGCAACGCGTCGAGCGTCGCCGCGAAGTCGGCATCCCTCGTAACCAGGTAATTCTCGTGACAGCCGTACGAATTGCCTGCGGAATCGGTGTTGTTCTTGAACAGGAACAACTCACCACGAATCCCTTCTTCCTGGAGACGCGTCTCGGCTTCACCGGCCAGTTCGTGAAGGATGCGCTCGCCGGCTTTGTCGGCTGCAACGAGGTCTTCGAGCGTGTCACACTCGGGTGTTGCGTACTCGGGATGACTGCCGACGTCCAGGTACAGCCGCGCGCCATTTTCGAGGAACACGTTCGATGACCGCCCCCAACTCACCACTCTACGAAACAGATATCGGGCTGCCTCGTCCGGGCTCAGGCGACGCTGACCCCTCAGGGTGCAGGTGACCCCGTATTCGGTCTCGAGTCCGTAGATCCGCCGCTGCATCGTCTTCAGCGTACGTTCAGGCCAGCGCCGATGTGACTTCCTCGTCGGTCAGTCGCCGGAATGTGCGACGGCGCTCCACCGTTTCGAGCACTGCCGCCTCCCAACCATCGACCTCGCGCTCGAACACCTGGCCGAAGGCGTCTGCCGCCTGGCGGATGGTGGCTGCGAGCGGCCGGGGTGTGAATTCGGAACCTCTCAGCACCGTGTCGAGTGCCTCTGCCTGGCCCCCAATTGCACACACGTGGCGTTCATCTGAGAGGGTGCCGTCGTACGTGATGTGGTAGAGGTGGTTCGGGCTCTCATTATGGCCGAGCTCCGCGACGAGAACCTCGACCTCGTAGGGCTTGACCTCATGCGTGAACGTGTTCCCGAGGGTCTGCGAGAAAGCGTTTGCGAGACTTTTGGCGTTCACGTCTGCCCTGCTGTACAGGTAGCCGCGCAGATCGGCGTGGCGTGTTCCGGCCACCCGGAGGCTCTCGAACTCATTGAACCTGCCGACACCGGCGAACGCCACACGATCGTAGATCTCGCTGATCTTGTGCAAGGTGGCACTGGGGTTCTCGGCAAGGACAAGGATGCCCTGGTCGTATTCGAGCGCGACGATGGACCGGCCACGAGCGATTCCCTTCCTGGCGAACTCGGCACGATCCTTGACGAGTTGCTCTGGCGGAACGTAGAACGGAACGCTCATCGGATGCTCTCCAGCGCGGCGGTGGCAAGTTCATGTACTCGCTCATCCTCGACTTCTCGGAATCCCTGCTCGGTGACGGTCACCACATTGGGCAAAATGCCTCGAACGAGGTCAGGGCCACCTGTCGCCGTGTCTTCCTGGGCTGCTGCGACAAGCGCTCGCACCCCGATGTCCAAGGCGGACGCCTCATCGAGTTCGGGCCGGTACGCGGTGCGCAGATACGCCTTCGCATCGCGTCCACCCGACCCTGTTGCGCCGTACTCCTGTTCTTCGTACCGACCGCCGACAACGTCGAACGTGTAGAGCCTCCCGACGTGTACACCCTCGTCATAGCCTGCGAACAGGGGAACCACCACGAATCCTTGGAACACCAGTGGGAGCTGCTGCCGAACCATCCTGCCGAGGTAGGTGGCCTTGCCCTCGAGACTCAGGCGAGTGCCTTCGAGCTTCTCGTAGTGTTCGAGTTCGGTTTGGAAGAGCGTCACCAAGTCGACCGCGATTCCCGCGGTGCCCGATATGGCGACGGCCGAGTAGCGATCCGCTTCGAACACTTTCCTGATCATCCTGTGAGCGACCAGGTGGCCTTCGGTCGCCTGACGATCTCCGATCATCACCACACCGTCTTCGAACCGCAACGCAAGCACCGTCGTCGCGACGGGTGCGTCCAGCGGCCCACGATCGCCCAGTTCCCATTTGGGCTCGAGCCCGAGCGACACGAGGAGGTCGGTGAAGCTGGATGTCGGATTATCCGTCATTCGCCGCCCTTCTGGACGTAGTTGCGAACGAACTCCTCGGCATTCTCTTCGAGCACATCGTCGATCTCGTCGAGCAGATCGTCGATGTCGTCGGTGTTGACGCCGGGCGCCGGCGGCGCCCCCTGCTCGTCGGCTGCTTCTTCTTCGTGAGTCGGGTGTTGCTTTCGAACCTGATCGCTCATGATGGACTTCCTAGTGCGCCGATCAACGACGTCACATCGTTCGTGACGTCGAACAGCTGGGCTACCCGCTCGGCAGTCCCTTTCAGTGGATCCATCATAGGCACCCTCGTGTCTGTGGCTCCGCCTGTGTCGAACACGAGCGCGTCCCAGTTGGCGGATCGGATCGACTCTCCGAACTGGCCGACACATCGGCCCCTGAAGTAGGCGCGAGTGTCCTCGGGTGGTGTGTGGGTGGCCGCTGCAATCTGTTCATCGGTGAACAGCCTCTGTATCGCCCCTCGCGCAACCAACCGGTCGTAGAGACCTCTCGAGGCATCGACGTCGTGGTACTGCAAGTCGAGTGCACGAAGCTTCGCGTGATCCCAGTCGAGGTCTTCGCGTGATCGATACGCATCGATCATTCGAAGTTTCGCTGTCCAATCGAGGCGGTCG
>Ga0315542_1001378_pt1 | contig 15189 bp, 10 predicted proteins | sample SalMarSW160120MG_FD_202541 | JGI IMG/M metagenome (GOLD analysis project Ga0315542, IMG submission 202541) | Salt marsh sediment microbial communities from the Plum Island Ecosystem LTER, Massachusetts, United States - Salt Marsh Sediment SW1601-20 ...
TTTTGATCACATTTTCACCCACCGCAACCGCGCGTAAAATTTCGATCTCCTCTTGACGGGCTGACTGGGTATTCTCGACCATAACCACCGCGTCTGTGCCATCCGGAAGCATACCTCCCGTATGGATCAAAGCACATTGGCCGCGAGAAATCGAAAATTCCGGAGTTGCACCCATGGGTACCTCACCCGAAAGGATCAGGTAGGCAGGCAATGACTCGCTTGCCCCATGCGTATCCGCGGCTCTTACCGCGTAGCCATCCACAGTCGTTCGAGGGAAAGAAGGGAGCGGATAGCGAGCAACTGCAGGTCGGAGGAGCACCCGCCCCAGAGCATCCTGGGTGCCGATTTCTTCAGCCTGTGGTTGAAAATTCAAAGCATCCAGCAGCCGGTTCAACGCATCTATTGGCGGAAGAAGTTCAAGAAATTCGGGCATGCACATGACCTAACAAAATGATCATCGAACTGACAATCTCAGTGAATCCAGAAAGTGAATGCAAAAATATAAGCCATCGCAGTAAATGTCGCCAGAGCGTTTAAAGTGACAGCCGTCCAATTGGGTTTAACACCGCTGGCAATTCGTCGCATTTGCCAGATCTGAAGAAACCCCAAAGGAATGGGGATCAAAGCCGGTAAAGCGATGAATAAGGGTAATTGGAAACTCGCTGCTAAAGCCACCAGGAAGAAGGCGATGACAACCAATAGGTTATGCAAATTCATGCCATTCTCCCAACCTATGCGCACCAACAGGGTTTGTTTGTCGTGCTTCATGTCCGTGGCATAATCCGGTAGATCAAAAGCAATCAACATCGCCAGGTTCAATACGAAAAGTGGGAAAGTGACCATGGCGATCAAACGGTGCAACTCTCCGGATTGCAGGATATAGCCAAAAGCCGGGACCAGAAAGGAGACGATAAAAGAAGCAGTCAGTTCACCATAGCCCGTTCGCTCGAGGCTAACCGGGGGTGTTGAATAAAAGAATGCCCCCAGAAAACCAAGCACCATGATCAAAATAGTCGTCGGTTCCAGTCGCCTGATCGAAATTAACAACACTGTCAAGGATGCCAGAACCGCCAGGCTTCCCAGGGCAGCATACAAGGCAGTATAGCGGGGCAGCTTACCCGGCCCCAGTATCCCACTCCCCCCGGTGAAAGGGGTCCGATTTGGATTATTAATATCCTCCGGAGCGTTGTAATATTCATTCAGGAAATGTGTGCTGAGCTGCAATACTGTCACCCAGGCTTGCCCCAGCAGGTAAAGACTCCAATCAATATTAACCCCCAGGTAATGGGCAATACCCACCCCCATGGCGTATAGCAGCGCCCCACCCAGTAAGAATAACGGGCGTGACAGGCGTATGAATAATATGAATGGATGCTGCGTCTGATTGTCCACTTACTTTTACGGTTCAACAGGATAGCCGGCTGCGATCCAGGCTTCCAGGCCACCTTTGATCGGGGTTACTTTAGAAAAACCGTTGTCTAAAAGGGTCTGCGCCCCACGGGCGCTTGACTCCTCAGATGGTCAGGTACAATAGGTGATGATCCAATCCGATGGATTGAGCTCATTTAGCCGGTTGGGCAGTTCTACATCAGTGATCGAAAGCGCCCCAGGTATATGCCCTTGCGAATAATACGGCTCCCCGCGCACATCTACAAACACTGCAGTCTTGGTTTCATAGGCGGCTTTGGCATCGGCCAGGCTGATGCGCTTTACATCCGGATATGGAATTTGTACATCCGAAGTTTGTGCAGTCGAAACAGGTGTATTTGATGAACTCGGGGAATTCATCAAATACCAACCAATGGCCCCAACGATTAATACCAGACCCAATCCTACCATCACAATAGGCCAGATAGATCCTTGATTGCGGCTTCTTGCCATTCCTTCTCCTTTAACTGTAATTTTGAGGTATTTAAAAAACGGGTGGAGATGAAAATCATGGATTTAGCCCACCGGCCACATTCAGGCTGCATCCATGCGTTTCATTGGCAAATTACTGACCACCAGCCACCACAACCATTCATGATACCATAACCTGCTGTCGAAAGCTAAGCAACCTGAGGGCGTTTAAAACCACAACCAGGGTACTGCCTTCATGGACTATGATCGCGATCCCAATCCCGGCTGCGCCGGCCAAACCAAGTGCAGCAAGAATAACGATTACACTAATGGCAATCACCAGGTTTTGGCGGATAATGCGCCGTGCCGCTCGCCCAAGTCCGATGGCAAAGGGCAATTGCCCCAAATCGGAACTCATCAAAGCCACATCCGCAGATTCAAGGGCTGCGTCAGTTCCTGCACCGCCCATTGCGATCCCCACACTGGCATGCGCCAAGGCGGGCGCATCGTTGATGCCATCACCCACCATGGCGATAATTTCATGATCCTTGACCAAGCTGCGGACTGCGTCCAGCTTGTCTTCCGGCATCAGCTCGGCCTGAAAATTGTCGATGCCGATTTCCCCGGCAATCGCCGCGGCCGTGCGCGAGTTATCGCCGGAGAGCATGATCGTTTTACCGATCCCTAATTGTTGGAGCCTTTTCACCGCAGCCGCTGCATTAGGTCGAATGACATCCGCCAGTGCAATCAAGCCAATGGCTTCCCCACTCAAACCTAATAACAGCGTCGTTTTTCCCTGCGCTTCGAAAACCCCAAGCCTTTCCATGAGAGCTTCAGGAACCAAGCTCTGGTTACTTTCGAAGAGCTTCAAACTTCCAACCAGAATCTGTTCTCCGTTCCAATCGGCCTGGATGCCCATCCCTGTCAAAGACTTGACCTGCGCGATTTCAGGCAGCGCTAATTCTCTATCGCGAGCTGTATTGGCGACCGCCTGCGCCAGGGGATGGTTAGATTGACTTTCGACCGCAGCCGCCAGGCGAAGAATATCGACTTCATCACGACCCTGAAGCGCAATAATATCCGTGACCTGGGGCTTTCCCTGGGTCAGCGTTCCGGTTTTGTCGAAAGCAATCGCCTGTACACGACCGAGGTTCTCAAGATGGGCTCCCCCTTTGATCAATACGCCACTGCGAGCCGCCTGAGCGACACCCGCCAGGATGGCTGCAGGTGTGCCTAATGCCAGGGCGCAAGGTGAAGTGGCCACCAGAAGGGTCATAGCCCGTAGAAACGACTCGCTGAAAGGCACACCTAATAAGGGAGGGACCACGATCAAGGCGAGATCGAGTAACAGAATGACAGGCACAAAAATGCTGGTAAACTTTTCCGTAATTTGCTGAGTAGGCGATTTTTGGGCCTGCGCCTGCTCCACCATTTTCATTACTCTGGCCAGGGTGCTGTCCTTTGCCAGGCGGTTGACGCGTATGTCCAGCGCCCCATTACCATTAATCGAGCCAGCGAAAACCTGATCACCAGACTGTTTTGCCACCGGAATGGATTCACCAGTCACTGGGGATTGATCTACGCCTGAATTCCCGGCCGAAACCACGCCATCGACCGGCACGCGTTCTCCCGGCCTGACAATGACAATATCATCAAGAGACAGGTTCTCTACCGCCAGAGTTACATTCATATCCGGTCTTCGCACCAGTGCGGTTTTGGGGGTCAGATCGGCGAGGGCGCGCACCGCGTTTCGGGCTCGATCCAGGGCGCGATGCTCCAAAGTGTGTCCCAGGCTGAAAAGAAACAACAACAAAGCCCCTTCTGCGTAATCCCCCAGGCTGGCCGCACCCAGGGCAGCCAGAACCATCAATAAATCGGTGTCGAACTCTTTTTTTCTTAAGCTATGCCAGGCGTGGTATACAGGTTCGTACCCGCCCAATAAATAAGCCGCAAGATAGAAAGGCAGGCTAAGTTGTAAGCTCACGTTGGCGAAATGCTCCAGGAGCCAACCGGCCAAGAGCATCAGACCGGAGGTCAGGCTAAAGAGCAGCTCACTGTTGGCTGTGTACCATTTCCTAAACTTTCCGGGGGCAACATCGTATCCAAGCTGGCGAATTTTCTTTTCGATAGCTCTCTGGCTGGTTTGGCGTTTATCGTACTCCACGTTCAGGCATTGGAGCGAATAATTTACTTGAGCGTTTAAAATGCCCTCCATCCGGCTCAATCCGTGCTCAATCACCAGCGCACAATCTGAACAATCCATTCCTTCGATCGACATCCGGTGGTGGTGATAGCGATTTGTGATGCCGGTGGCTGCTTTTTGTGCCAGCTTGCGTACCTCTTCATCAGTGACCTGATCAGGATCGTAATGCAAACAAAGATCGCCAGAGGTTTCTTCTGGTGTTCGGTGAGCGCGACATATGCCTTTATGATTCTGAAGTGTCGTTTCCAACCGAAAGATGCATGCATCATGATCGTCTTCAATTCCGGGCAGCAAACCAGAAATAGCCAGTACGATGGTTTTTTCTTCCATGATTACGAAATGTTCTCTCCTAAAGATATAAGCGAACCTGCTGATCCACGAAGCGATCTCGAGCCAAATTCATCCATATAGCATATGATCCAGGCCGCGCCGGTATAAATCCGACACGTGTTCATCATCCAGTGCATAAAAAACCTGCCGGCCCTCTTTGCGGACTCGCACAAGATGCATCTGGCGCAGAACTCGTAGTTGGTGTGAAACCGCCGATTCACTCAATCCTACCCTTTCCGCCAGCGCTCCAACGTTCAATTCCTCCGCGGCCAGGGCGGAGATGATCCGAATGCGGCTGGGATCGCTGAAGGCGCGGAACAATTCAGCCAGTCGAGCAGCAGTCTGTTCGTCCAGAATTGTATGATCTTTTGACGCCAGGACATCATTCATTTCAATCGTCCTCAAATTATCTGAATACTTGTTCATATATTGGTTGTATTATAACAGAAATTCGGCAGCCATGCAAGCCATTCCTGATAGATCGATGAGATAACAAACGAGCCAGACTAGCCCTTTGGGGGATCCGTCTGGCTCGATCACATTCTGTTTTCGGTTGCCTACTTATGATCAATCGCCGCTCGCAGCGTCATATAACCAGTTGTTAAGCTACTTGCGGAAGAAATTAGATACGAAGAACCACAGGTTAGCTGGTCGTTCGGCGAGGCGGCGAGTGAAATACGGGTACCACTCCGTTCCATATGGCACATAAACCCTGACCGGATAGCCTTCAGCTACAAGTTGCTCCTGAAGATCACGGCGTATTCCGTACAGCATCTGAAATTCCAAACAAGGTTTTGGCAGACCTACCCGCTGGGCATACGCCTTGGCATGCTCCAATCGTGCCGGGTCATGCGAGGCGATTGCCGGGATAGGTGGACACTTACCATCCGAGCTGGCTTCGGGCGAACCGTTTGCCAGTGCGCCATCGATCAGTATTTCTGAAAGACGATCGTAATTGGTATCCACATCGCTCTTCTTTGGGAAAGCGATCTCGGGTGGCTCTTTATACGCACCTTTACACAAGCGGATGCGCCCACCTCCTCCGGCAATTCGATTGACATCCTCTTCGCTGCGGAAGAGATAGGATTGAATCACAACACCGGTATTCGAACACCCAAAAGCTTCGCTCATCTCGTGGTAAAGATCGAGTGTCTTTTGGGTATAGGGGGAATCCTCCATATCGATGCGAATAAAATTATGGTGCTGGCCAGCATAAGTCAAGATCTGTTTCAGATTTTCACGGCACAACTTCTCGTCCAGCGCAAGGCCGATTTGAGAGAGTTTTATCGAAACACTCGAACTTACCCCGGACCGGTCGATAGCCTCTAGCACATCCAGGATATCCCGGGTCGCTTTTCGGGCTTCATCAGGAGTGGTTGTATTCTCCCCAAGATGGTCCAGTGTCGCATGAATCCCTTTAGCATTCAGTTCCTTTACAACCCGGATTGCATCTTCCATCTTCTCACCAGCTACAAAGCGAGATGCGGCTCTCCAGGCAACGGCCCAGCCGGTGACGATCCGCCGCGCCCAGGCGGCTTTTGAAAGGTAGATCAAGAATGAACGCAGCATGTCCTCATCCACGAGTGAAGAATTTTTATTGAATTGAATTTCATTTTAGCATAGCCCTATTTGTATTTGTTATTCCCCAAAGTCATCAGAAATCGCTGACAAAGAGCATATTAATTGTACCCCCGAACCCTTCTCCTAACAAAAATGCCAGAATAATAAGTGGCACAAAACTTGCAACAAGATATAATTGACAACAAGCAAAGGATAAGGACATGCTTCTACAATCACAATCCCATTCCCTTCGCCCGCTGACCACGGCCCATCTGGCACAAACAATGACCTTGTTAGGGCTCACGGCACTTGAACTGCGCCAGAAAGTGGAGGCCGAGCTGGCAGCCAACCCGGCATTAGAACTCGTAAACGAACACCGCTGTCCCACCTGCCACAGACGACTGCCACCTTCGGGTCCTTGCCCGATTTGCAGCCAGCCAAAACACCCCGAATCCGAACAGCCCATCGTATTTGTCTCCTCACGTGAGGATTTCCGCACCTATGGTATCCGGTCGTCAGGAGACGAGCTGCCAGATGAGGAATGGACTGCAGCAACAGAGGATTTGCCAACCTATGTACTGCGGCAAATTTCCCCAGAACTCGAAGTGCAGGACCGCCAGTTGGCTGCGCATATTTTGACCAGCCTGGACGAGGATGGGCTGCTATCTGTGACAGTGCTCGAAATCGCCCGTTATCACCATGTCCCGATATCGAGAGTTGAAAACGTGCTTCACCTGATCCAAAGAGCCGATCCGGTAGGGGTTGGCTCGCCCTCCACGCAGGAAGCCTTGCTGGTTCAGTTGAGTGTCCTTTCCGAAACACGTGCCGTGAATCCAGTAACCGAACGGGCGATTCGCGAGGGGATGGATCTGCTCAGCCGGCATGCGTACCCTGAGCTGGGGCGCTTACTTGGAATTTCTTCTGTCAAAGCTCAAAAGATTGCTCAATTTATCGGTGAAAATCTCAACCCATTTCCTGGCCGTGCTCACTGGGGAGACATCCGGCATGGGACAGCGGCAAAAACATCCTATCAGAATCCGGATGTGGTAATTAGCAAACTGCGCGAGTCAACCAATACTGCGCTGGTTGTGGAGATTTTATCCCCCTTTGCAGGCACACTACGGGTAAACCCACTTTTCCGGAAAGCTTTGAGCGAAGCACCTAAAGATAAGACTGAGGAGTGGCAATCCGACCTGGACCAGGCCAGCTTGTTGGTGAAATGCATCCAACAGCGCAATAACACCCTTGTGCGTTTGATGCAGCGTATGGTAGTCATCCAAAGGGACTTCATCTTAAATGGGGATGCTCATTTATATCCAGTCACCCGCGCTCGCCTGGCAGAAGAACTGGATGTGCATGAGTCAACGGTATCTCGTGCGGTTTCGGGAAAGGCGTTACAATTGCCTAATGGGCGTATTGTTCCGCTGTCTAAACTCTTTGATCGCAGCTTGCATATCCGCACGGCCTTGCGTCAGATTGTTGCCCAGGAATCCAAACCGCTCAGCGATACTCAGATCAGTAAGCTATTAGATAAACAAGGTTATTCCGTCGCCCGCCGCACAGTCGCAAAATATAGAGCCATGGAAGGAATCTTGCCGGCCCGCTTCCGCCACCAGAATCTCGTCCATCAATAAGATGAGGAATATTTCAAAGCTCTCGATCGCAAATTTAGGTCTGAGACGTAAGACCGGACAAGAAGAATTCAACGCACTCCTGAATCTCTTGCCTGAGGCGATCTTCCTCATTGATCCCCAAACAAATAGTATTTCTTTCGCAAACACGAAAGCAGTCGAGCTGACGGGGTACAGACTGCCCGAGTTGCTCGAATTCAATATTACAGAACTGATCCCCGGATGGCAGTCGCGAGGTGCTGAACAGCAGCCACTGGAGAAACCACTCCATCCTGGAGCGGGCACGCCAACCCATCAGCAAAAAGATCTGATCCTGAATAATGGCGAGCCCCTGGCCATACGAACAACCTCGGCTTTCTTACCGAATAGAGATAACCAGTATCTTGTGGTAGTTGAAAGAGAGGATCCCAAAGTCCGCCGGCAAACAGAACTCTTGCGGATGAATAGATTTTGGGAAACATTACAGAGACTGGCAGAAGTCACCCAGCAAACTAATTTCGAAAGCGCCATAAACCTGGCATTGGAAATTGGCCAGTTATTAACTGGCGCTGAAATCCTGGCAGTATATTATGCAGGCGATAAAGGGCCAACACTCGAACGCTGGGCTGGTTGGGGAGCGACGCACAGGTTACCGAACCACCTGCCACCACAAGATCTCACCCATTTGCGAACACCTTTCTTGTGGCAGCGCGATGAGCGCACTGTCTCGGGTCTGCACCGTACTGCCCGGACAGCCGGATTTTCTTATATGGCCTCCGCTCCACTGGGTCAGGCGACTGCAGCGATTGGCCTGCTGGTCGTAGCCGATTCGAAAAAACAGCCGGAAGATTATGGCCTCGCATTGGTGCAAAACCTGGCGGCGACCATAACCACAATCATACAGAATTTCGTTCAGATCTCATCCCTCCAGGAAGAGCTGCAGGAAAAAGATCTGGCCATCGCCATCAGTGATGCGCTCGAAGATGCCATCCAGGAGGGCGTTGTGGTACTCTCTCCGGACCTGCGCATTTTAAAGCTGAACTCTTCCTCCGAGGAGATGCTTGGCTATGAAAGTGAGGCGGTTCAAGGTCATCTGATCGAAAAAATATTGATCGGCACGGAAAATCTAGTACCTGCGCTTAAAGAAGCCCAGCAAGGTAACAACGATTATGACCTGGGAAATATGCGTCTATACCGGCGTAATGGCCAGGCTTTCCTGGCTCACTTGCGAACGATTCCCGTTATCAAGGCAGATGAACTGAGAGGCATCATCATCCTGGTACAGGATTTAAGTGAGCAGGAAGAGATTCGGGAGCATACCCAACAACTCGAACAAAGAGCCTTGTTAGGCGAGGTAACAGCGGTTTTTGCCCACGAGGTCAGAAATCCTATTAACAATATCAGCACAGGTTTGCAATTAATGGCTTTGAACTTGCCCGAGGATGACCCGAATCAAGAATCTATTAACCGCTTGCAGCAAGATTGCGATCGCCTGGAAGAGCTGATGAAATCCGTCTTAGCGTTCTCACGCCCCACGGATTATGAGATGGAAACGCTTGACCTGGAAATCGTCCTGCGCCGTTTGCTTGAGCGTCTGCATCCAAGGATGGTACGTGTCAACGTTCAATATAATCTGCAGGTTGAGCCCAATTGCCCACCCATCGAAGGAAATCTTCGGGCCCTGGAACAGGTTTTCAATAATTTGATTAATAATGCAGTACATGCCATGAGTGATGAAGGGGGTCATCTGGCGATAAAGATCCAATCTGTCAACACAGCCAACAAACGTGTGATGGTTCCACACGAAAGATGGCTCTCCCCGGAACGCCTGTCTTATATTGAAGTAAGCGTGGCAGATACAGGCCCAGGCATCCCGCGTGAACTGCAAGAACGAATTTTCCAACCCTTCTTCACAACCAGTAAAAATGGCTCTGGGTTAGGGCTGGCAATCTCCAAGCGCATCATCACAGCCCACAAAGGCAATATTTATCTGACGAGTTTCCCTGGCGGGACTGTGTTCCACGTGCAAATTCCCACATCTGACAAAGCTCTTCCAGATGAAACGAGGCATTCATGAGTGCAACTGTACTGATCGTTGACGATGAAGACAACGCAAGGCATAATATCGGCGTATTCCTGGAATCACGCGGCTACGAGACCATAGGTGTAGCCACGCTCTCCGAAGCCCGCCAAACACTCAACCGGGGAAACGCGGACATTATTCTGTTGGATGTGCAGCTCCCGGATGGCTATGGGCCCAATTTGCTTGAAGAAACTGCACATCTGCCCATGAGGCCACCGATCATTCTCATCACGGCATATGGCGACATCGAGATGGCTGTCGATGCGATGAAAAACGGGGCTATCGACTTTTTACAAAAGCCTATTCGCCTCGCACAACTGGAAAAATCAATTCAGAAAGCGTGGGAGATTGTTTCCATGCGGCGCGAGCTGGCACATCTGCGTCATGCGCAACACGAGAATATTGATTTCATCATCGGAAAGAGCGCACAGATGCGCAATTTGATCGACCAGGCACAGCGAGCCGCAGCCGCATCTGTCTCCGTGCTGATTACCGGGGAAACAGGAACCGGCAAAGAAGTTCTTGCCACCGCGATCCATCAGGCAGGGCCAAGAGCCAATAAGCCATTTATTGCCATCAACTGCGCCGCCATTCAGAGTACGGTGCTCGAATCTGAATTATTTGGGTACGAGGCAGGTGCTTTCACCGGGGCGGACAAGCGCAAACACGGTTTGATGGAAGTGGCTGAAGGTGGTGTTCTTTTTCTGGATGAAATCTCCTCCATGCCGGTGGATATGCAGGCGAAACTGCTGCGGGCTTTGGAAGAAAAGGCCTTCAGGCGAGTTGGCGGTACGAATATGATCAATGTAGACGTGCAACTGCTGGCAGCATCAAACCGTGATCTGCCGGGCCTGATGAAAGAGGGAAAATTCCGGGAAGATCTTTATTACCGGCTGAAAGTGGTTGACCTGCACTTACCCCCATTGCGAGAAAGGCGAGAGGATATTCCCGAACTGGTCGGACTGTTTATACGTAAAAACAACCCCAGAATGGGTCTCAATATCCAGGATGTGACTCCAAGGGCAATGCAAGCCCTGATCGACCACGATTGGCCCGGGAACGTCCGCGAACTGCGTAATGTGATCGAACGAGCGATGCTCTTCTGTGATGAGGCCTCGATCGATCTGCCCCATTTACCTTCGGAATTGATTAAACCTCAGGACTAAGGATTCCAGATCAGATAATTGTCTTTGACGCAGACACGTTTCTGTGCATTTGAGGTAATGCACACCTGATAGGGAATGAGCGTACCGTTTTGCGCCTGAGCAGGCGGTATGCTTAAATGTGTCTGTCCATCAGCCCCTGTTGGCGGCATGACATAGGGTGCTTGCGAGCCATCTGGCATGGAAATTTCTAGCACCGGCTTTATATTGACAAGAGGCGCATCATTTTCTGTAATCAATGCGCTGATTTCCTGTTCTTTGTCCGGTGCAATCTTCTGATGAGCCGCCCAGACTTGAATAACGATCGCGCGGGAGGTTTCCTGGGCTGGCTCAGGTAGAGTCTGAGATACCGGTTGGTAAAAGAGAGCTTTGTAGGTATAGCCAAGTGGGGCCGGGTGAATCACCCCATTCGCATCGCGGTCCAGGCATAGATTAACATAACACTGTCGAGAAGCCTGATCCTTGACCGGGGAGAGTTCTGATATTGGCGCGCCAAAAATCCCAAATCCGCCATGCTGGTTGATGTAGTCGAGAAAGGTGAGCGGGATATTATAGCCTTTATCGCCGTCAACTGCATAGAAGAACATATTCTTATCATTAGTATTGATTGCCAGGGCATCCGGAATAATACCCAACTTTTGCTGGATTGGGCGCAGTTCAACTCGTGTTGGATCACTCAAATCGATTACCAGCACGATATTCTCGAATATCTGCTCAACCTTTCCATCCGGTGCGATATAAGCCTCGGTCAATGGAAATCCGGTAAAATCTGTGCCAAGCTTAGAGACCGCTTCAGAGATCGGTGGTTCGACAGACGGCTGTCCTACAATCCCGTATTGTCCATCACCCCGGCACTTATTATTACAATTCCAGGCACCATAGGCTAATAAATGAACAGCATCAGGCCCTTCCCCATCCAGGATATAGAAACCTAAATTTTCAAAATACTGCTCGTGGCGTCTCTTATCCGGATTGTAATGCACCTCAGTCAATGGCTTTCCAACCACGGTTTCTCCCCCAAGTTTGTCATAAAGCCCAAGAAAATCAGCGTAAATGATATGCCCGTTGATATAGCGAACCCCCGGCTGTTCAGGATCCGGCACTGCAGGCTCATCAATTCCCATCTCCACACCCAACGGGGCCAGGTGAACACGCTGCGCTCCTGACAGCATGGGGTCAAACACCATCAAACCGCCGACGGTGTATTGACACTTGGTATTCCCCTGAATATCTAAAGTGGAAATTGCCGTTCCCAGGGTATTAACACCATCGAGTCGATCATAAAACTCACGAAACAGCGGATCGATGCTGTAAGTGCTTTCCGAAACCGGCGTCGAAAGCAGTCCAACATCTACCTCTTCACATCCGGCAGATAAGAAAACGATAGCGAGAAATAAAATGAAGAATTTCTTGGGCATTTGCGAAAACATGAAAGGATGCAGCACAAAATGGATTATATCATCTCTGAGATCATGGGCCGTTCCAGATCAGATAATCGTCCTTTACACAAAATTTTTCGTCCGCTTGATTGTCGATACAAACCTGATAAGGGATCAAGGTTCCGTTCGGGGCAGAAATAGGCTGTAGAGTCAATTCTGTGCGGCCTTCTTTGCTCGTCGGTGGCAGTGTAAAGGACTGCTGCGTGTCATCTGGCAGCGTGAGTGTTAAGGTTGGCTTGATGTTAATGAGGGGGATATTGTTCTCCTGAACACTGACTTCAATCTGTTGTTCCTGATTCGAGGCAACACGCGGGTTACCTTCCCAAACCTGCAAGCTGACCTCACGTGGGGTTGCAGTATTCTCGATCTTCTGATTGCCTGATTGGTTATAAATCTCTTTATACATATAACCCAAACCAACCGGACGAATGATCAACCCCTCAGGAGTTCCCTGGTGTTCTTCCATGCATAAATATTGGAAACATTGCCAGTAAACATTATCTCCTAAGAGATCGTATTTCGTAATCGGAGGACCAGATACTTTTAAGCCCCCATGGAGATTAATGTAGTAAAGAAAATACGAGGCGACATTGTAGCCTTGATCGTCTTGCACTGGATAGAAATACATGGTTGGATCATTGCTCGCTTTTTCCAATGAATCCGGGAAGATCTTCAATTTCTCCGGAAGTTGTAAAAGTGGATTTTCACTTAGGTTCTGTGGATCGACTGAAACAACCACATTTTCAAATATCTGTTCCAGCCTCCCATCAGGGGTCTGATAAGGCTCTGTCAAAGCAAAACCGGTCAGGTCCGAACCAAGCCGGGCAACTGCATCACTGAGTAAGTTTGAAGGTAACGAGCGTAGGATTATCGGCAGATTCATCCTACAACATTCACCGGTTACCTCTGCCGATTCACCAGCCTTTCCATTCTTGAACAAGAAGGGAATGTAAAAATTTAACTGGTTTTTTTCAATATCTAAATTAAATACAGATTCGTGGGGAAAATCGATGATTGCATTCAATGGTGGTGAGGTTCTGCATTCCAGATCGCATTCCCATGCTCCATACGCGAGCAAGTGCACCGATTCGGTTAAGGCATCCTGCAGAAGATAGAAACCTACATTCTCGAAATATTGTTCGATCCGGTTTCTCTCCGGATTGAAACGGGCTTCCATCAACGGGCGACCAAGAACCTGAACACCGCCAAGCTGCTGGTAGAGGGGCACAAATTTTGGGAATACGGTATGCCCACCAACAAAAAGAATATCCGACCCTTCAGGCATTGGAACAGGCGGCTCCATCACATCCATCGCCAAACCAATCGGTGCCAGATGATAGCGCTGGCTGACTGGAGCCTGGGGATCGAACGCCATCAAGGCATTCACCGAATATTGGTAATTCACCCCATCCTTCTGAATTAAAGGTGAGATAACGTCCCCGAGGGTCTTCTCTCCACCCAAGAAGTCGTAGTAATTTTTGAAAACAGGATCAACAGAAATGGATTCTATCGGCGTAGGCGTCGGCTGAGGAAGTTGTTTCACACAAGCCGCGCTTGTAACCAAAATCAGGAATAACGCTATTACGGTGCAGAAATTTCGAAGGGTTTTGATGATATCAGCTTTTCTCTGCATGTACTCTCCCCCCTCAAGGCGTCTTCAGCTGAAGGGTTTAAACATCTGGCCATGTATTTTAGCCGTACAGTCGTTTAAATTGTATTAACCAAATTATATCTCGGTTTAAAAAAAATGGCATGCCTCTTGCACCATAATTTACAGTTTTATTAGAGAGGTAACTATGCATATATCCCAATCCGCAGAAACAAAAAACCGCATTGGTTTTCACTACTACCCTGATACGCTCCACTATAGCGAGCGCGATCTGCACACTTACTTGCCAGAGTTACATGCTTTGGAAGTTTCCTGGCTTACGCTGATCGCACCATCACAACGAGCAATCCCAGAATACTTTTTAAACGGCTTGCTGGCGTCCGGCATTGAGCCAATTCTCCACTTTCATTTGCCAGTGGAAACAAATGACGGCAGCGAGAACCTGCGAGTTCTCCTACGCAATTATGCTCGCTGGGGTGTTCGTTATTTGTCTTTGTTTGATCGACCGAATATCCGCAAATCCTGGTCGAGATCTGCCTGGTCACAGATTGACTTGGTAGAACGTTTCCTGGATATCTATCTGCCGTTAGCCGAAATGAGCTTGCAAGAAGGTTTGACACCTGTATTTCCGCCACTCGAACCCGGTGGCGATTATTGGGACACTGCGTTCCTGCGTTCAGCTTTGCGTGGCATTCGCCGGCGCGGGCACGATCGACTGCTGGAATCGATCGTTTTCAGCGCATATGCTTTCACCAACGGGCATCCCCTGGATTGGGGAGCCGGAGGCCCTGAAAGATGGCCGGAAGCGCGTCCTTATCTTAACAACCCAAAAGTTCAAGATCAACGTGGTTTTCGAATCTTCGATTGGTACTTGACCATCTTGCAAGCAGAACTTGGCCAACCTCGCCCATTGCTACTGCTGAAAGCTGGCTCCTCCCAGAAAAAGAATCTGCTATCCAAAAATATCGAGGTGGCACGCAACCTTCACACGCAGGAAAATCTGGCTATCTACCAAGGTTGCTTCTCTAATTCTAATCGAGAAAGATATCTTTCGGCGTTCAATTCCAATGAAAATTCTTCGAAAGGCAGTTTTGCCCTCCAACAGATCGATCCCATGATCCTGGCCTGCAATTTCTGGGTCCTGGCAGCTTCCGAGGACAGCCCGTTCGTAGAGGATGCATGGTTCAAGCCAGATGGAATCCATCTACCTATTGTAGGGACGCTGAGCGAATGGATCACGAAAAAGAATGCGACTTCCAAGAAACTCAATGAGTATGCTGACCATTTCCCTATCAGCGGTAATCTGATCCATGAAGAACCAAATGCGATGACTAAGAATGGAATACGCCCCAT
>Ga0315542_1001379_pt1 | contig 15182 bp, 15 predicted proteins | sample SalMarSW160120MG_FD_202541 | JGI IMG/M metagenome (GOLD analysis project Ga0315542, IMG submission 202541) | Salt marsh sediment microbial communities from the Plum Island Ecosystem LTER, Massachusetts, United States - Salt Marsh Sediment SW1601-20 ...
GGAGTTCCTACGCAGTCTATTGCAGATGGGTCAAGATTCAAGTTTCATGCGGCAGGAAGAGAAGATATTGATGTTCTCATGCTAGGGAATGGACGACCTTTTGTTATAGAAATAACAGATCCAAGAGTGAGAACACCAGACCTTGATGAGATTACAAAAAGTATCAATGATGAGGCAGAAGGAAAAATCGAGGCACACGAGTTAGTTCTCACTGATAGATATCAACTTCAGAAGCTGAAGGAAGATGCCTCGACCAATGTAAAAGAGTATGAAGCACTAATTGAAACAGAGAGACCTGTGACAGAAAAGGAACTACAGAAAGTAGAGGAATCTTTCAAAGCTGTGGAGATTGAGCAGAGAACTCCTCACCGAGTTTCTCACAGGCGAGCAGATTTGGTGAGGAAGAAAGTAATTCATGAGATTTCTTTAAAGAAGGAAAAAGATGGTCTTCTCAGAGCAATGTTCAAGGTGCAAGGGGGAACATACATCAAGGAATTAATCTCTGGAGATGAAGGGCGAACTACACCATCTATAGCCGAGAAACTAGGAATAGTGTGCAAATGTGCAGAACTTAACGTGACAGCAATCTACAGTGAAGGCCCCTAGAAGTGTTAGGTTCATCAAGAAATCGTAGCTGTTGCGAAATCCTTAAGTGGTGACCCAAGAGGTCATGCTGGAACTCGGGTGTGGTTCAGCTTATGCAGAGCCCCGAGTGGCAATAATTCGTAGTGATGTCTTATGGTCAAAAAGAGTCATGGATACCGAGCCCGGACACGCAGCCTGATGAGTAAGAGAATTCGTCAGAAAGGTCTAAGTTCACCAAGCAAGGTGCTTATCGACTATGAAGTAGGGCAGAGGGTGGATATTGTAATCAACCCCGGCTTCCACAAGGGAATGCCACATAGAAGGTATCATGGTAGAACAGGTGTAGCTACTGCTCTGAGAGGCCGAGCAGTTGTTGTAGATGTTAGCCTTGGAAAGGCAACGAAGACTCTTATCATTAGACGTGAGCATCTCCAACCAAGTAGGGGCTGAGGGATTAAAAATGCCTAAGGAGATAATCAGCGAAGAAGAAATTACCCTTCCTCAAGTCAAGAAGATTCTGACTCAGAGAGGAAAGGAAGGAGAACTTTCATTTCAGCAATCAATAACTCTTGAACATGCTTCAGCCTTTTCAAAGATGGCACCTGCAGTATCTGCAAAGCTAGTAGATAAGTTGATGAATAACTATAATCTTTCAAGAGCCCAGGCAGTTCAAATTGTTAACATAGCTCCAGTTAATCCAGAAGAGCTAAAGACAATAATCGATGCCCGTTCAACGAACCTTACTGATGATCAATTCATCGAAATTGTGGACCTTATTATCAATAAGAGATCATAATTAATCGTTTTGAAATTCTATGAACTACTGATTACAAAACACTATTCATAGAGTTCGCGGTCCGATTACTTTTTATCATTACCTGACAATCAATACATCAATGTATCCGAGTAGAACTGGATGTGCAAAAAAATGGAAGGACAACAAAACAGGCAGTTTGAAACGCATGCATACGTCCTTTCAGTGGTTCCGCCGAAAGAGTCCTTTCGTGATTCTCGACCCCGAGGGGACACAGTAATACAGAGCATTGGAGAGGCTCATTTTACACTTCTTGAAATGATTCCACATATGGGAATGAAGCTAATTCCTCAAGAACGTGTTTCTATTGAACGGAACGCTAAGAGTAAGATCGACCATGTCAGAAGGCGCATCTTCTATGAGGACCTTGTTCCTGAGAGCGTAACTGAACTTCCTTTGGTCATAGAGATGCTAGTAACGAAACATGAGCATAAATATGTGCAATTCTTCAACGAATCTGCTCCAATAACGACTAGGATGCATTCACTTCAGTTGCTTCCGGGAATCGGACAGACACTAATGTGGGCGATTTTAGAAGAGAGAAAACGAGATCCCTTCAAGAGTTTTGACGATATTGCAGCAAGGACAAAACTTCAGAACCCAAAGAAAGTCATAACATCTCGTATAATCGATGAAATTCGCGAAGATGTCAAACGTTGGCTGTTTGTACGACCTCCAAAGCGCGATGAGGACGAACGTGACAAACCTCGTTCACCAAGAAGGTAGATGTATCATTACGCAGGTGAGTTTCCTGTCAGACGACGAAATCCGTGCACTTCTCAAGAAATACAAGGTGAAACCTACAAAGAAACATGGTCAGAGCTTTCTAAAGAACCAAAGTGTAGCTCGTAGCATAGTTAGTGCAGCAGAAATATCAAATAATGATACCGTTCTGGAGATAGGTGGGGGACTTGGTATTCTCACTAAACAACTTGTTCAGGAAGCTAAGCATGTTCATGTAGTTGAGTTAGATCCTGGACTTGTAAAAGCTCTCCGAGATATATTCAGTGATTATGACAATGTCAGTATTATTGAAGGAGATGCTCTCAAAATTTCACTTCCAAATGTAACAAAGATTGTTTCGAATCTACCTTATAGTATCTCATCAGAGATAACTTTCAGAATATTACATGAGATTGAATTTGAGCGAGCAGTCCTCATGTATCAGAAGGAGTTTGCTGAGAGACTAAGTGCACTTCCAGGAACCTCTAATTATTCCAGATTATCAGTCAATATTGGATACCAAGCAGAAGTTGAACATCTATTGGATGTTCCAGCAAACATGTTTTACCCAATACCCGCGGTGGATTCTGTTGTTGTTAGACTGAGGCATATTACTAAAGGACCTCGTGCTAAGGATGATGATGTGTTCTTTTGGATGGTAAATGGAATCTTTCCATATCCTAACAAACATTTGAGAAAGGCTTTGAGAATCTGGTTTAGAAATATGAAAGTAGACAAGAACTTGACTGATGTTGTACTTGAATATTGTAAGCAATATCCAAAGGGCGATGAAAGACTGAGAACAATTGACATTAAGAAATTAGTGATTCTTTCTGACTCGCTTCTCAATTTAATTGAAACAGGAGAACTTCCAGATCCAAGAGGGGCCAAGCCGTGAGCGAATCCTTTGATTTCGATGTGTTGGATGGTGTCTATGAACCAGCAGCAGACACCTATCTCCTACTGGATGCTATAGCCATCAGTTCTACGGACTCTGTACTAGATGCAGGGTGTGGAGCAGGATTAGCATCACTTGTTGCCGCTACAAAAGCAAAACGAGTCGTCAGCATTGACATCTCCTTTCTCGCCGTTAGAAACACATCTGAGAATCTTAGAAGAAATGGATTAGACCATAAGACATCAGTTATTCAGTCAGACCTCTTCTTAGGTCTATCACATGAAGTGAAATTCTCTATGATTATGTTCAATCCACCGTATCTTCCAGCTGATGAGATGAAGACTGGGATGGACCATGCCCTTATTGGAGGAGAGGAAGGATCAGAATTAACTGTAAGATTCGTGCAAGAGGCAGCATCTCATATCGTTGATAGTGGAAGACTCTATGTCGTCGTTTCATCTCTTGAGAACACTGATGCGATAATCAAGACGTTTAATGAGAATAATTTCCAAGTTGAGCAAGTAAATGAAACAGCTCTGTTTTTTGAAAAGATACAAGTGCTAAAAGGTACCTTCAAAGGACACAAGGAAACCGTTTTATAACACTCGTGAGGAGCGTCTTAAAAGCAACCAGGAAACCGAGAGGGTACTGGCCATGTCAGAAAAGAAAACAACTAAGAAGCCTGCAAAAAAGGCAGCGGCAAAACCCAAAACTGCCTCTAAAAGGACAACAAAAAAGACTACTGCTAAGAAGGCACCAACTAAAAAGGCCGCTCCAAATGTTGAAACAGTAGTTAAGGAAATGAGCATGGTCTATCTCGACTTCACTGCAAGCACAAAAGATACAGGCACTATCTTTGATACAACTCATCTTGAGGTTGCAAAGGAAGAGGGTCTATTTAGAGAAAATGACCGATATGAACCTGCATTGGTAGTTGTCGGTTGGAACTGGCTTCTTGCAGCAGTTGAAGAAGAACTGGTTGGTATGAAAATTGGAGATTCAAAGACCATCGAAGTTCCACCCGAAAAAGGAGCAGGTGTCAGAGACCCTACCAAGGTCAAGAAGATTGCTAAGGTGAAACTTGCTAAACAGGGAGCAAAAGGCTACAAAGGCGAAGAGATTAAATTTGGAAACGAACGAGGTGTGGTCACTACAGACCTTGGTCGTACAGTTAGAGTTGACTTCAATAGTCCATTTGCTGGAAAGACCCTTGTCTATGATGTTATTATCAGGAATATAGTTACAGATAAAGTAGAGAAACTCAAAGCAGTCCTTCGTCGTAGAATCCCAGGAATTCCTGAGGAACGATATGATATTACGGTGAAGAAAAAGGTCGTGACTGTTGAGCTACCTCAAGAAACAAGATACATCGAGAATATTCAGTACGGAGAGATTGGTATCGCTGCCGATATTCTCAAGGCAGCGGGGGATATTGATGAGGTAAGAATCGTAACCTCATTCAAGCGACCAGAGCCACCTTCAGAGAATACTACATGATTAACGAACAGTATCATTTCTATGTTCACTGAGAAAACCTTAATAACACTCCCCAGAACGGGTGCTTGTCACTTGTTCTCTACGATTCATTTCTTAGAAGGAGTCAATAACCATGGAACCTGAGATGCAGCCCCCAGCTGAACTAAAGACTGGAACAACCACACTTGGAATGATTGCTAAAGACTGCGTAGTCTTAGCAAGTGATCAGAGAGCTACAATGGGTTTTCTGATTGCAAACAAGACTGCAAAGAAAATCTACAAAGTCACTGACCGAATAGGCGCGACAATTGCAGGATCTGTTGCTGATGCACAGGCAATCATGGATCTCTTGGCAGCGGAAGCCAAACTTTTTGAAATTCAGAGAGGCAGGCCAATCCGTGTTAAGGCATTAACCCGTCTTCTTAGTAACATCATGTTCCAAGGCCGTGGCGGCTACATGTTAGCATGTGTCGTCGGAGGATTTGATGATGATGGCGCACAAGTCTTCTATACAGACTATGTGGGCAGTGTCATCCCTGACAAGTATGTATCTACAGGATCTGGATCTCCAGTAGCTTTAGGTGTTCTGGAAGCAGAATACAAAGAGGACCTTCCTAAGAAGAAGGCAATCGAGCTTGGTGTTCGTTCAGTTGCAGCTGCTATCGAGAGAGATGCCGCTTCTGGCAATTCAATCCTAGTAAGTGTGATTGACAAGGATGGTTATCAGGAAATCCCAAAGGATACCATCATGAAGATTTGGAAAGGACAATAGTGACAGTGTTTCTTACACTTGTAGCATAAAATGCTACACTGTCAGTTCAACACAATCGAGTGTTGATAGATAAAATCAGGCCATTTAGGGCATTAATAGGCCTACAATTGTGGTGTGACTATCATGCAGCCCAGTGATGAACAAGAATTTGTCGATATTAGAGAAGTAGTCAAGAAGGCACTTCCTCGCTCAGCGGCGATAAGTACAGTTGAATTTGAAGGGCCAGAGATAGCCATATACTCTAAGGCACCCAAAATACTGCTTGATGATGGAGATAGAATCAAAGCTCTGGCACGCAAAATGCGAAAACGTATTGTTGTTAGATCTGCTCCAGAAGTCAGATTATCCCACGAAGAGGCCGAGAAAGCAGTACGTGAACTTGTTCCCGAAGAGGCTATGATCACATCAATTGATTTTGATATTTCAAGAGGAGAAGTGATTATTGAAGCACAGAAGCCAGGTCTTGTTATTGGAAGAAGCGGGACAACTTTACGAGAGATCACACGTCAGACCTTTTGGCGCCCCAATGTCATGAGAACTCCGCCAATTGAGAGTAAACTCATCAAACAGATAAGATACATCATCCAATCGGAGGCCGCTACTCGGAATAAATCATTCCGTGAAATCGGTAAGAGAATACATCGACCTATGCTGATGAATAATAGTTGGATTAGACTTACAGCTATGGGAGGATTCCGTGAGGTAGGTAGATCTTGCATGTTACTGCAGACGCCTGAAAGTAGTGTCATCATTGACTGTGGCGTAAATGTGGGAACTCCTAGCAAAGCATTTCCAAGATTAGATATGCCCGAATTTCGCGTTGAAAACTTAGATGCCGTTGTAATTACTCATGCTCACCTTGACCACTGTGGTATGGTTCCGTTTTTATTCAAGTACGGGTATCGTGGACCAGTCTATATGACAGCTCCAACGCTAAACCTTGCAACATTGCTGCAACTAGATTATCTAGAAGTTGCAGAGCGAGAAGGTAAACTTAGGCCATACCGAGACCGTGATGTAAAAGAGTCGATTCTTCATACAATACCACTGAATTACGGAGAAGTCACTGACATCGCACCTGATGTTCGACTCACCCTCCATAATGCAGGTCATATTCTAGGATCTGCCATTGTACACTTCCATATTGGTGATGGTCAATACAATTTGGCTTACACTGGCGATTTCAAGTTTGGAAGGAGTAGATTGCTTGAACCAGCAACTTTCACATTCCCACGACTCGAAACAATGATAATTGAGAGCACCTACGGTCATCCAACAGATAAGATGCCACCACGGCAGGAAGTAGAGAAGAAGTTTGCTACTATTATCAAGAGAGCCCTAGAACGTGGAGGAAAAGTACTAATTCCAGTACTTGCAGTGGGTCGTGCTCAGGAAATCATGCTTGTCATCGAAGATCTTGTATCCAAAGGGCGAATCCCGAAAGTTCCTGTATATATTGAAGGAATGATTGCACAGGCAACAGCTATTCATACTGCCCATCCTGAGGCACTCAGTAAGAAGATTCGTGAGATGATTTTCCATCAAGGCGTAAATCCATTCTTATCAGACATATTTGTACAAGTTGATCACCCTGACCAGCGAGAAGAAATAACAGAAGGAGAGCCTTGTATCATTATGGCTACATCAGGTATGCTAGCTGGCGGACCTAGTGTTGATTACTTCAGACTATTAGCCCCTGATGAAAAGAACATGCTCACTTTTGTTAGCTACCAAGGTGAGAATACACTTGGTAGACGAATCCAAAAAGGTTGGAAAGAAGCGAATATGAGGAACCGAGAGGGGCAGACGACTGTTGTTCCTATAAATTTGGAGGTAACTACTGTTGAAGGATTTTCAGGACACTCGGATAGAAAACAGATTCTCAACTTCGTTAAACGTTTAAACCCGATTCCTGAAAGAATCATTTGTGTTCACGGTGAAGCATCAAAGGTAATTGGATTGGCATCTACAATCCACAAGGCTATGAATATTGAAACAAGGGCACCGATGGTAACTGAAACCGTAAAACTGAGGTAGCCCATTCTAAAATTTGACAAATGATGGCGTGATAATCATACATCCATCATTAACCAGAGCAATATCAGCTTGATACCCTCTAGTTGCACCACGAATTCTCTCGATAATTCGTTTCAGCTCAAGGTGTGTTTGATCATTCCCGTCATTCAAACGAGTGATATCTAGTAGGACAATATTTCCTTCTTTGATTTCTTCTACAACATATGGGACATCTGAGAGTGACTCAAGTTTCTTGGATCTAACAAATATCTCCTCAAGCTCATTCATCCTTTTCAACTCTCGAACCGGATCAGCTTGAGTGGAGTCTGTTGCGGGAGAAAATAGCCCAAGACTAGGGATGGATCGTTTTGCATTGATTTCCTCTGATGTGTCATCATTTACTTTTCGCCTAAAGATAGACCTCATTATGAGTCACCTCTGGTACCCGAGATACTCAAGTAGACGAATGAAGAAAAGACCGAGTATTATAATGCAGGAAATCAGAGCCAATCTTTATCACACTGATGCAGTTTATGGTGGGTGAGTAAGATGACTGTGCGTAGAAAGGAGGAAAATGCTGAGTCTCGATTACGGGACCAGCTAAAAGCCTTAAGCAACCGTCATGCCATTGAGATTCTTCAGGTATTGAATCCTCAGACAGGTGAGATGGTACCTACTTTAGGTTGGGATAGTATAGTTGAAGGGTTACTATCTCTTGAAGGTATAATAAAGCCTGAAAGAGGCTCCAAGGGAGAAAAGACCCAAGATGAAGTAATCTACGAGGAAAAACGTCTAGGCCTCATGTCTGGGGGAACAATCTACGAAACAATGAACAAGCTCGTGAAAGTTGGCTTTGTGATTTCATCAGGAGAAAAGGGACGAAAACAGCGCGGTTTTATGATTACTCATGAAGGAAGACTCGCTTTGGCATCAGTAGGTCAACTCGGAGGTCCTATAGGAGCAGGAACTGAGGTTCAAAGAGCTGCAAAGATACTTTTGAAACACAAGAATTTTGTCAGTCTACTTCCTGCACAGAAGAAGTTTATGCAGGAGTTTGGTGATATTGATGAAAATCTAGTGATTCAGATGCCGCCGGGATCTGGTAAGACCTTCCTCGCAATGATTGTGATTCTACTCAAGTTGCAGGAGGGAAAACGTTGTCTCTATCTAAGTCCATACACTTCTCTGAGCCGACAAATTATAGACGAGTATGGAACTCTCTTGAAGGACCTAGGATATTCCGTTGTGCGTCACGATGGAATCGCACGAGCAACAGATGAAGAATTAGAGAATGCAAATCTTGTAGTGGTAATGTATGAAACTTTTGCAACTGCATTGCTTCAGAAGAAGAAATGGACTGATGCCATTGGATTGACGGTTATTGATGAGCTGACTGAACTTGATTCATACCAGCAACAAATTGAACCTCAGAATATTGGCACTGATAGAAGTGTCAAACTTGATCTCATCATATCCTTGTTAAAAGAGAGTTCTCAAATAATCACCCTTTCATCCAGATTTGGCAAAAGCGAGGAAATAACGGACTGGCTCAAGGCTTCAATATTTCGACCTGATGTTAGACTCACACCCGACGAGTTCATTGTTTCAGAGGAAGAAAAAGTGATCACTATCGAGAGTAGTGATGGTACCCAGAGGAGCACTACAAAACACATAGACCCACTTGATGCAATCATGGACCATCTTGAAAATTATGATGAAAAATCAATACTCATAGTTGTAGGTTCCCGATATAGAGCACAGTCATTGGCAAGAAGCCTTGGAAGAAGTCATCCCAGATTAGTAGAGAATGAATCCATAGAATATATTGTTGGCCTCGGTGAGAGCCTGCCTCTAAGTGATCGCCTGTCCAAATGCCTACAAGATGGGGTAGCATTCCATCACTCTGGTCTAGATGCGGGGGTAAGACAGCGACTAGAACAAGCAATCAAAGAGAGGATTGTACGGACAGTTGTATCAACTACAGGAATAACATCAGGGATGAGTCTGCCCTTTGATTGTGTCGTGATCATTCTAGATCCCAACATGTATTTCCTAACGACGCGTTCACGTTATCTTCAGATTGCGGGTAGAATAGGAGAATATCATCTTGGCCAATATGGTGGTCGAATATACATTGTATTTGAAGGGCCATCTCGAGTATTCCCTGATATCCAAACCATGGAAAATACATTATTACACAAACCTCTTGCACCACTCAATCCGGGCCCGGTCTATCCAAGTCTTGCAGTGAGCGTTCTTGTGAGAAACATGATCAAGGGGCGACCAATAAGTCGTGAGGATTTAAAGAAGAAATTCTTAGAGTATATCGAAGGTACACTAAGAGGTACAAAAGATGCTGAATATACAGCTCAAATGAGTAAATTCTTTGGTTCTGTGTTCAAATGGCTTACCAAAGAGAAGATGATTGAAGAGAGTGGAAAGGGATTAATAATAACAAAAGAAACCCGTTCAGCAATTCTTGCAGGTATTGATCCTATTGACTACTTGGAAACTAAAAAGATTCTAGCAAAATTGACAGGAGATATAGAAGAATCCCAACTTATAGAGGTTTTATTGAATTTCAGACTGCCTCAAGCAATTAGACCAAGAACACTTGTTCCATCAGCTGATGAATTGAAAGTACTTGGGCTTGAAGCTCCTTTGGATTGGTACATGAAGCTAATACCAGTGCGTTTGGATATCAAAAAATCAGTCTTGCAAAGGTGGATTGATGAGCAAGATGTTGCAACTATCATCAAGGAAACAGGAGAGAAGTCAAGAGGCATCAGTCTTGATGAAGGAGACCTGGATTCTCTACTTGGAATATGTAGCACTGTAATTGAAAGCATAAGCCGATTCTTTACTGCAACAAAGAAGAAAGGCTTGGCTGCACGTTTTGGTGTCTTCAGCAGACAATTACAATATGGTGTACATGCAGATCTCGCTAGCTCTGATTTGTTTGAGTTACATCTACTGCAAGGTGATAGTACTCTCTCAAGTCGATTGTCTAGAAACACTGCTAGAATTCTATATGATAATGATTACACGACTATATCTGATGTGATTAGAAAAGATATCGATGCCAGTAAGAAAGGACTTGCACGGGATAGATTCTCTCAGAATTGTGGACTTGATATGGATTTGGCTAAAGATGTATACAAAGCAGCTATGATGCATATCAGAGCTCAGATCGAGAGTGATGATGGCGACGATGAGGATAATGATGGCTAAATCTTCCCAAAATCCCAAAGGTCATCATTGATGTGATGAATAGATTTCACAACCTTGCCATTGACTGCTGCTCTAAGGTCACTAGCTGAGAGCATTGATACACCTACTGCTAATGGTTTTCCATGACGCTCATCAACTATTGCAACTATCCCATTAGCAGAAACAGAGTCATCCACCTTTGTTATTCCTGGTCGCATAATATCTGCACCATTGACTACGAACTTCACTGCACCCATGTCCACCGTTATAGTAGGAATCTGAATGATGCCATCAAGAAGTGCTCGTAGAGTAGGATAGTTCCTTCCTTCTAGTTCGAAGAAGACTATCTCATTATTGAGAAGTAGAATCCGAGAACCATCATCGAGTATTCCACTCTCAAGCTTTGCCTTGGAATCTAATCCAATTGATGAACCTAAATCACTTTGAATTCGTTCTATCTCGTCACGTTGCTCGCGTTTCTTCAATAAATGACGCTTCTTAATCCGTTCTATCTTTGGCATATCAAATAGATACAGATGTGCATTCCTTTTGAAACCTATGAATGCACAGTTCGGAGTGCCATCATTAAGCGTCGCCATCGTCATCTTTTTAAGCCATCTCCAAAGAGTAGCGCCAACAGCGTATGACCTTCGGCCATATGATGTACATTCTGTGATGGTGATTCAATGAACTCAGGCAAACCCATGGAACTACTCCAGACCTCGATTGGTTCGCAAGTACTAGTTGAGCTGAAAGGCAGAAAGAAAATCAGGGGAAAACTCCGTGGTTATGATACACATCTCAACCTTATCCTTGAGGATGCCGAGGAAATTTCAATCGACGCAGAAACAAATGAACAAACTATCGTCCAAGTTGATACAGTGATAGTACGAGGCGACAATGTAGTTATTGTGTCACCTCCACCAAAATAGTCCAAGGAGCACACATCAATGGGAAAAGGCACTCCGTCAAAGGGTAAGAAAAACAATCCACATCATATACGCTGTAGAAGATGCGGTCGAAGATCATATCATATTAGACACAAGAGCTGTGCAGCCTGTGGGTTTGGTGCATCAGCAAGACTTCGTCAATTCAACTGGGCACACAAGAAGGTTCACGGGACCCGTGTTCGTGGATGAAACTTAACGTTTCTGAAAGAGATGAGCTTCATATATCTCAATAATTGAATATCTTTGTCTACCTTACGATTTACCTTTTGGTATCTTTCGAAATACAACTATAGAAACAGGAACTACTCCCCATACTGCTACAAATGCAATATTGATGAGAACAAGCGGTACAGAGATGGAAAATGTCAAGGGTGCTATAAGATTCCTTATTCGAATTTTCTTTATTAATTCATTACTTAATTCACTATCAACGAATCTATTCCCTCTTCGAAATAGATGGTTTCTGGCTCGATTGATATATCAACTACCTTTTCGTTTGATTCATGGTCTGAGAGAAATCCCTTGAAGCATTGAATTGAAAAAATAAGTAGATATTAGTGCTATTTTGTTACCGATAAAGAATATGCAGAAACGAACAAGCGCAATAGTGATGGTAGTTCTAGTAATCATTACTGGTATTGTTTTCTCTTTGCATTTCGGGAACAATTCTCATGAACCAGAAGATGAGGCAGATCTCTTTGATAACGAGGGGCGTTATGATTCCTCAAATCTCAATTACATGGGTGTCATATACTCAAACCAATCAGACATCCTAAATTGGAATGGGGGTTATAGTGAATCAACAGACTGCCCTTGGGGGGTCATACATAACGGACTTGATTTCGCTTTTAGAAATGATTCGACTGTAGTATTTGCTGCACCGGGGCTTGTCGAAGAACTCCATTGGACTGACACTGGACCCGCAGGTAACATTTACGCAATCCACGTTTCAGTTAGGTTTAATGAGTCCATCCAGGTCAACTATGTCTTTGAGCCTTGGACTACTAACTCAACTGATGTGGACCGACAGATATCAATGTTAGATGTAGAAATAGGAGATTGGATTGCATTAGGAGATACACTTGGACAATTTCTAGCAGTAGGTAGCAGTGCACATATCCACTTTGCAGTGTATAATGGAGAAGCGACCTGTCCCAGACCATTCTTTTCAGATGCAGCATATATTGAGATGATGGAATTGGTCCATACATATCATCCGGATTGGGAATTATGTTATCCATAGAATAGAAGTAATGATGGATAAAGCGAGATTTGAACTCGCGACCTCCTCCAGATTGGATATCTAAAGAATTAACACTATCAGGAAAATCATTTATATTCAGTTTACGCAACTGAACACAAGTTACAAAGGTTCGATTTTCGTGTTCAAAAAGGGAGCTAATATTGTTTGTAGTAAGACCAGTGAATGTGGAACGCTGTATTTCATGCTTCTCCTGTGTATTTGCTTGTAGTCGTCGAAGTGGGCATGTAGATCTTGGTCACGCAGCTCTTCGAATTAAGTCTACACCACCTCCAACAGCCGGCGGATCTGGAGGTAATTTTGTTGTCATAATGTGTAGGGCTTGCACAGAACCAATTTGTCTTGAAGCGTGTCGATATGATGCAATAAAACGTAAGCGAGGAGGAGGCATAATCATCAATCAAACAAAATGTACAGGTTGTGGTGATTGTGCTGAAGCATGCCCTCTGACTGCCATTTTCATCGATCCACTTCGTAAGAAAGCTACCGTTTGCATCCATTGCGGAGAGTGCGTCAAATGGTGTCCTCATGATATTCTGATCAAGGAGGATGTGATAGAATGATACAAGGCCATATACTCCACATTAATCTGTCATCTCAGACTTCAGAAACAATAGAAAAACCAGATTTGTTTGAGAAGTTCATTGGTGGTGTCGGTGTTGCGTCAAAATTACTGCTTGATAACTGCCCACCTAAAACACCTTACGAAGATGCACCAATCATTTTTGCTACAGGTCCATTAAATATGTTCTATCCTTGTTGTGCAAAAACAGTTGCTCTCTTCAAATCACCACTAACTGGGAATCTTGGAGAGAGCTATGCAGGTGGTAAGCTAAGCATGGCAATGCGACTGGCAGGTCATGATGCAATCATGATTACTGGCAAGCTTGACACTCCTTACTATCTCCTTATCCAAAATGATACAGTGGAATTTCGCGATGCCCACGCTCTATGGGGATTGTCCACTCGAGCAACTGGAAGAATTTTGAAGGAAAAGTCCCCTGGAGAAGGAAGACGGTCCATTCTCAGAATTGGTGTAGCAGGAGAGAATCAAGTACGTTATGCGATGGTCGTAGCTGATACTGTTCGCCATTTTGGAAGACTCGGTTTAGGATGTGTCATGGGAAGTAAAAAGCTAAAAGGAATTGTCATAACAGGAACTAAAAATCCCAAGGTATCCTCAATCAAGGAGTACAGAACTGAGTACAAAAAGATACACGATTTAGTACTGAATACAAATCTAATGGATAAGTATGATATCCTTGGAACACCCATGAATGTGTTACCACTCAACGAGATACAAGCACTTCCTACACGGAACTTTAGTTCTTTCCACTTTGAAGGCGCTGACGGAATCTCAGGCGAACGATTTGCAGAGGAGGTTCTTGTTGGAAAAAGCTCATGTGTCCCTTGTCCAATAGGTTGCATCCATATTGCACAATTACGTGTTCAATTTGATCCAGAGCATCATGATTATGGTACCATTTATGTTACCTACGATTACGAGCTTATCTTCGCGTTTGGTTCGAACTTAGGAATAGGAGCCATGGATGATGTCTTGCAGCTTATAGAAAGAGCAGATAGTAGAGGTTTAGATGCTATGAGTGCAGGAGTGGTACTAGGGTGGATAACAGAGGCATATAACAAGGGAATCCTAACCACAAAACAATTGGGTGGTCTAAATCCCCGTTGGGGGGATGTTGGTGTGTATCTAAGTATACTAGATAATATCACTGATGCATCAAATGAGTTCTACAATGTTGCCGGACAGGGAGTACAAGCTTTAGCAGAAAGATATGGAGGAGAGGATTTCGCAGTCCACTTTGAGGGGAATGAAGCTTCAGGATATCATACAGGACCTGCTAATATCGTGGGCCATTTGGTTGGGATACGCCATAGTCACTTGGATAATGCAGGGTATAGCATAGATCAGAAATCATTAGCAAGACCCATGACGAATGAAAAAATTGGAAAGATGCTAGCAGAGGAGGACACTTGGCGAACAGTCCTCAATTCGCTTGTCATATGCTTATTTGCTAGGCCTGTATTCACTCCTGATGTAGTCTTGAGTTCATTGAAGGCATTGGGTGAAGAGCGTACTAGTGATGAATTGAAGAAAATAGGAGAGGAAGTATTCCACCTAAGAATGCGTTTCAAAACTCAAGAAGGATTTAGTCTTGATAACTTGACTCCACCAGTTCGATTACTCGAAAAACTCTCACCGCATGGACAAGTGGACAAGACCTCAATTGAGGAAATCATTAGCTCTTGGAGAAGAACCCATGATTTGTAAAGGACTGAACCCCGAATAGTAGCCAAATTAGAGGACTTTTCCATACATCAAAGAAAATTCGAGATATATTCCACATTATTCAAGTGAATAGCAATAGAGATCTATTGGCTTTGTGATTCGCTATACCTGTTGTGTATCTCTACTATTTCCTGCTTCATCTCATCTGAGAATTCGACAATCAACT
>Ga0315542_1001380_pt1 | contig 15179 bp, 8 predicted proteins | sample SalMarSW160120MG_FD_202541 | JGI IMG/M metagenome (GOLD analysis project Ga0315542, IMG submission 202541) | Salt marsh sediment microbial communities from the Plum Island Ecosystem LTER, Massachusetts, United States - Salt Marsh Sediment SW1601-20 ...
AACACGTGGTCGGAGTACTGGCCGTCAGATGCGCTGACATCGATTGGAGGGAGTATGACCCCGCGCCATCCGTCGTGACTGACCCTGGCCGATTCAAACCCTCCGGTTACGAACGCAGCCACATCATACGAATGAACATTGATAGTGTCGACATTCGTATCGCTGAACCAGCCCTCGTTCGCCCCGGCCGAGCCGATAAGCACGTCATCCCTGTAGATATTGTATCCGGCGTTGATCGTTGAGATATCGACCCATGTGATAACGACCTGGTCGGTATAGATCCCTTCGGATGCCACTACATTGTGGGGTGAAAATATGATGCGCGAGCCGTTATCGCATACAGGTGTGGTCTCTTCCGCGTCCATGTCCGTTACGATGACGCAGTACGAATATGTGATAGCGGGCGTCCCGGTCCTGTCTTCGTAGGACGAGCCATCGCTCGAAACGAGGGACAGCAGCACACCGTCTCTAGTGACCTTGTACGCGATGGCTTGCTGACCGGTGTTTGCCCAGGTTATCTTGACCCGGTCCTCCATTGTGTTGTCCGTTGCCGATACAGAAGCGGGAGGGATAAGAGCCACGGGCGCCATGAGGGGCGGTGTCGAACCTGTTTCCCCTTCGAGGGCATCGATCAACTCAAGGGCGTCGGCAGGAAGAACATCACCCTGCGGCGGGCCGCCTGCGAGGAGCATGTTTGCCGCAAGCTTCCCGGCCACCGCTTTGTCGCTCGCCGGGATCTTGCTGTCCTGGACCCAGGTGTCGCCATCTTTACGGAAGACATACTGCGCCCCGCGCTGAAGGTCGTGCCATGGCGAAGCAATGACTATCCTGTCGCCGTCGATAGATACCGAGCCGCCGAAGTGGTCGAACTGGCCAAGATCGGAAGGCACGAGCCGCTGCTCTATCGCCCAGTTTTCGCCGTTGCGCCTGAGCACATACGCGGCTCCGCTGTAGCCATCCTCCCAGCTCGCGCCGATGACAGCGAGGTCGCCGCTGACATCGACGCTGTATGCCTGGCGAGCATCGGCATCGGCCGCCGACAGATCACCGGGCAGCGCCGATGACATGGATAAAGCAGCGATCAAAACGACCACTGCTGTAAGTGAAAGACTACGGATTCTACCGACAACGGACAGGTTCACCAACATGGCGTTCTCCTGACAGGGTTGGAGTGAATTGATTGTCTAAGTGGAATATCTATGAAAAGTGCGGACGTGCGGATACAACGCAGACTAAAGCAGATCAGTAGATTGATTAAGTTGACAGGAACACCCTTCGAAGGCCAACTCTGGTCGGTGCTGTAAGACACCGCGAGACACTTAATCTACCCTTGCAGATGTACTATATCACAATCCACAGGTGAATGTCAATAAGTGTTTACCATATAAGGATTTACGAATATTGCACTTATATGGTGTATAAATGCGCCTGAGGGGATTTTTGAAAAAAAAGGGGCGATCCGCTGAACGGACCGCCCCTGATAATGCTACCTGAATCGCCAGAATTCCGACCCGCCTAGACAATATAGATCCGGCTGGACCCCTTAAATATCGTGGGTTAGTCTGGGACTAACGCGTTCCAACTAGAGCCACATGAGTGTTAGCAGACACTCAAAACGAAAGGAGCCCAGCCATGAGTGATTATATATGGGTTGGACTTGATGTGCACGTAGAATCTATCACCGCAGCCGTTCTCGAAGGAGAGAGCCAGGAGGCTGAGGTAATAAAGCTCAGCGGCGATCTTCACAAGGTCCGCCGCCTGATGCGCCGGCTATCGAAGAAGGGCCCTGTGCGCTGTTGCTACGAGGCCTCGGGAGCGGGCTTTGTACTTCACAGGAGGCTCAAAAAAGACGGTTTTCACTGCGAGGTGATAGCGCCGTCGCTTATACCGAGAAAACCCGGAGACAGGCGCAAGTGCGACCGTCTCGATGCGGTGATGCTGGCAAGGCTGTACCGCAGCGGGCATCTTACGCCTGTGCATGTCCCTGACGAGTGGCAGGAGGCTGTGCGCCAACTTATCCGCCTTCGCTGTTCATACCAGTGGCAGAGCAAAGCGACTAAGAACCGGATCTACGGTGTTCTGAAGACTCACGGGTATATATATCGAGAAGGCAAAAAACTGTGGACGAGGAAGCACAGGATCTGGCTTGCGAAGCTTCGAAAAGAGCTCGAGGGGCCTCTTGCTACGGTAATTGCAGCCGAGCTCGAGCATCTCGAGTATCTCGAGATGCAGCGCGGAGCGCTGGACGACGAGATTGACCGCTACGCTCAGCAGCCTCCTTACCGCGGGTCGGTCGAAGCGCTTTGCTGCCTCAGAGGGGTAAAGACGCTTACGGCGATGACGCTTCTTAGCGAGATAGGTGATATTCAGAGGTTCCTCTCGCCGAGAGCTCTTATGGCCTACTCCGGTCTTGTCCCCACTGAGCGCTCCAGCGGAGAGAAGGAAAGAAAGGGGCCAATAACAAAGGCGGGCAACTCACACGCAAGACGTATCCTTGTAGAGGCAGCCTGGAACAACAGGCACCGGGCCGGTGCTGATCTTATAGTGAACCGCCGACGCCAGGGTCAACCAGCTGAGGTCCTAGCCATTGCGATCAAGGCTCAGCATCGTCTCTCGAAGCGGTTCCATCATCTAGATCAGAAGAAGCATAGAAACAAGGTAGTGGTCGCGGTGGCCAGGGAGTTCTGCGGGTTTATCTGGGCGATGATGAAAGCAGCGCCCCTTTGCCGGGACGCTGCTTAAGATGTTCTAACGAGAGGGGGGCGCTCGATAGGAGAATCCTCGTTTTAGGTATGCGGTATGAGCCTTATGCTCTAACCCGCGGTGCTAGTCAGAGGCAGCTCCGGACGAACAAAGTGAAATGCGGCTAAAAACCCGCGGATATCAGCTTGATGATCGTCGACAAACTGCCCTCCTCTCGTCCTAAATAACGGTTGACTCCAGCCGGATCCATATCATCTCAGAAGCACCATCTTCCTGGTCTGCGAGAAGCCCGGAGCGATCATCCTGTAGAAATAGATCCCGCTCGACACGCGCTGGCCGCGGTCGTTCGTGCCGTTCCAGGTCACCGACTTCGAGCCGCCTGTCTGCCGGCCGTCGACCAGCGTCCTGACGAGGCGCCCGCCGACGTCGTAGACGGCGAGGCTCACCATGCCGCCTCCCTCCGCGACGCTGTACTGTATCGTCGTCGCCGGGTTGAACGGGTTGGGGAAGTTCTGCGAGAGCGCGAACGCCGCCGAAGGCAGCTCGTCGTCTGTCGAGACTGTCTTGATCGCGAATATCGCGTCGCTGACGTCCTCGCCGGCCAGCTGCGCCGGGTCGTACGCGACCACGCGGACGAGGCACGAGTCGCTCGAGATGTCGGGAGCGACCCACGCGTAGATCGAATCGTCGGGCTCGCTAGAGGCGAGCAGCGTAAAGTCGGCGCCGGCGTTCTGCGAGTAGTAGATGCTCACCGAGTCGACGCCGCGGTTGTCGCCGGCGATCCACTGCACGTAGATCGTGTCGCCCGGCTCGAACGCCTCGCCGCCGTTCGGCGACGCGACGGTCACCGTGGGCGCCACCAGGTCGGGGCCTGCCACGCACTCGCCGGCCTCGCTGGAGTAGCCGCCCATGTAGCCGGCAGCGTCGACGTAGCTGACGCGGTAATAGTTGCAGCCCTCGAGCGGGTAGTGCTGGAAGACGCTGGAGGCCGCTCCGACCGTGCCGACGAAGTTGGACTCGGCGGGGGTGAACCCCGGCGCGGCACCTGAGTAGACGGCGAAGTAATCGCCCCCCTCGGGGGTCACACCGTCCCACGAGATCGTTATCGTCGTGTCGTTCGTCGCGACGGCCGCCAGGCCGGTCACGTAGGCGGGGGCCGCGAAGTCGGCGGCCGGGCCGCCGAAGGCGCCCTGGTCGGCCCTCGAGCCGTCCGGGTCGGCCATCAGCGGATCGCCCGTATCTACGCTCGCCGAGTGAAGGGCGAGGTGGTAGTCGAGAGAAGCCGTGTCGGCGTAGGCCGGGTCGGCGCTGATGTTCGTAGCGTCGGGGACTATCGTCACGACGTCATCGCCAGCGTTCCCGAACGCGTTGTTGAACTGGTAGGTGAGGTCAACATCCGACGTGGCGAGGAATCCGTTCGTGTTGCCGTACGTGAAGATGTTGTTTCTCACGTCGGTCGCAGCGGCGGGCGAGAGCATGGCGTTACCGCCGGTGATGCCCGCCGTATTACGGTCGACCGTGTTGCCGGTCCAGCCGCCCCAGCTGCTGTCGGCGTAGATCCCGCCGCCGAGCTGTCCGGCGCCGTTCTGCGCGACTACCGAATTCGAGAGATCGAACTGCGCGGCCCTGCCGTAAATGCCGCCGCCGATGGACGCGGCCGTGTTGCCCTGGACGAAGGCGTGCGTCACCGATAGAGGGGAGTGCAGCACATATATACCGCCGCCGCCGCTCGAGACGCTGTTCCCGTATAGCGAGTCGCCGCTCGAGGTGACAGGCGTGAGGTCGGCATAGATCCCGCCGCCGTCGACGTATCCCGTGTTGCCCGATATCACGTTCCCCGACATCGTCACGTCGGAGTGGAGGGCATAGATGCCTCCGCCCTTTCTCTGGCCGGAGTACGAAGGATTGGGCGAGGCGCCGGAGATTGTGTTCCCCGTTATCGTCGCGGTCGTCTGGTAGAGGTATATGCCTCCCCCGCTCTGCGCGATGCAGCCTGCGATCTCGTTACCCTCGATAGTGACGGTCCCGTTGTAACAGGCGATCCCACCGCCACCGCTGAAGCCGGTCGTGCTCGTGTATCCGCACGAGGCGATCAGGTTTCCCTTTATTATGGCCGGCGAGCCGTATACGAACACGCCGCCGCCGTAGATCCCCGTGCCGGGCATCGACGTCGAGGTCCCCGTGCCGCCCGTTATCCTGAACCCTTCGATCCCCGCGGTCCCTGACGGGACCGACACGAACGAGATCGTGCTCCCATTCGCCTGGATCGTCGTGACGTTCGTCTCCGGGTCGCGAGTGGTGAACGACGCGTCCCAGCCGCCCATCAGGTAGACCCCCTTGCCCACGCTGACCTTAACGGCGTATGTGCCGGCCGCGACCATGATCGAGTCGCCCGCGACCGCGGCGTCCTTTGCGTCGGCGATCGTGAGCGCCGCCCACGCGGGAAGCGAGTACGGGTAGATGTTCCCGCCTGTCTGTGAGACGTACCTGTAAGGGGCGCCGCTTATCGTGAAGTCGCCATCAGTCTCGTCGAACCCCACGATCTCGTCGTCTACCCAGGCGAGGACCTTCAGCCGCGCCGTCGACACAGGAAGGTTCGGGACGGTCCAGTCGTAGTAGCTGACCATCGCGATGCCTGTCGTGATCGTGTCGGCGTATGAGCTTCCGCTGTCGATGCTAAGGACGATGCTCACCGAGTCGGCAGCGTCCCCGTCGATCGTCCACTCGATACGGTAGACATCGCCGACGTCGACCGCCTCGGCAGGCGCCGGAGCGGTGATCTCGACGCTCATCCCGTTCACGACGAACGACATCAGCGAGTTCGACTCGCTGACCATGCGTATGTCGAGGCCTAGCGGTGTGCCGCCGTAGCTGAGGTTGTCGGGGGTGGTCAGCGAGGTGAACTCGGTCGCGTTGTCCGACCGGAAATAATCCAAGTCGTTCCCCGAGTTGTTGTTAAGCTCGAGATCCTGCGTCCCGCTCGCCTCCTCGAGATCGCAGAGGTAGTGCGTCTGGTCGTCATTGTTGCTGATCGTCTCGTCGACGTGCCATATCAGGATGCCGCGCTCCGTGCCGGGGAGCGAAGAATCGAAGCCGGCCCCCTGGCGGTTCTCGACGAGGTAGTATTCGGTGCTTGCGAACGGCCCCCGCAGAAGGTACATCGCCTGGTTCGTCTCTACCTGCGGGAGAGAGTACGGGCCGCCAGCGGTGATCTCGGTCGGTGTCACCCAACCCAGGGCGTACTTGCACCACGCGCTGAAATGGACCGGCGTGATCCCCCCGTTGCCCCAGGAGCCGCCGGCCATGATGCAGAAGTTGCCGGCTCCGCGGCTGTCGTAGCCGGTGTCGTAGAGGTCGGGCAGGCCGAGGAAATGGCCCGTCTCGTGGCAGATGACTCCGATCCTCGTGATACCCCACGAGGAAGGGCTGGAGTCGTAGCCGCGACGGGCGGGCTCGGTGTGGTACGGGCGCATCCTCGTGCCGTCGTAGGTGACCGTGTACTGCAGCGCCCACTGGTGCGACCAGATATAGTCGGGATCGTTTCCGGAGTATTCCTCTCCCCCGCCGGCGTGGATCACGGTCAGGCCGTCTATCCATCCGTCACCGTCGCCGTCTACCGACCTGAAGTCGAAGCCTCTCGCCTCGAGGGCGGCGAGGGCCTCGGCGACCATCTCGCGCGGCCTGATGTCGAAGCCGCCGGAGTTCGCGCCGTAGTAGGCGTAACCATGGCTGACCGTGACGGGGGCCTCGACGACCGAGACGACGTCGAGCTGGCCGTAGGAGACCTCGTCGTAGTAGTCCTTGACCGACCCAGTCGCGCCGTCGGCCGAGTAGCCGACCTGGTTGAACAGGTCGTTGAATTCCTGCGTGGTGCTGGTGATGGTGAGGTCGGTGAAATTGACAAGCAGGACGAGGTTGTATATCGTCGCCGCCGCCGGCGCTTTGAGCATCCTGTCCTCGCTCGACTCGAGCATCGGCCTCGAGGCCTTGAGCGCCGCGCCGCGAAGCCTTGCCATATCGGGCCTTGTGAGCCCGGCGGCGAGCGGGTCGGCGCTGCCGGCCTGGACGCTCGATGGAGCGAGCTGCCCGAGCTGCTCGATCGCGTATACCCAGGAGCCGCCGGTAGAGCGGACGACGGGGAAGCCAGTCGCGTCCTCGTTCCAGTGGAAATACTCGTCTCCCTTCAGGAACAGGGTGATCGACGAGCCGTCCGGCTGCTTTACGACGACCGGATCGGGTGAGGCGCTGACACCCCACGCCGTGCCCGACCAGAGCATCAGTACGGCGGCGAGCAGCATGAGCCCGCCTGCCAGCACGATAAGGCCTTCCTTCCAACCGAAAGCGCGCGGGAGCGCGGTTGTGCGTACCTGATTGCGGGAGCGGGTATTCTCCTGGCGCATGAATATCTCCTTCATATCAAAGGTCTATACGATAACCTTCATGGTCCGATGCTATCCCCTGGTTGCCTGTCAGCTGCGACCCTGAATTATATTTTTGCGAGATTCCGTGAAACGGGGCGGGAACACCTGTGAAAACAGACTACAAATGACTCCAGACATGAAGACGCCCGGTTTTCAACCAGGCTTTCTTGTAAGTAATTATACAATATACGGGGGCCTGAGACAAGTCTAAAACGATTCTTATTTGCTGCTGGGGGGACCTGGCCGGGGCGCTTTTACAGGGTCTGGTATGCAAAAAGGGGAGCCGGAAAACCGGCTCCCCTCTATTTTGACCTTCCGGGCTCCCTGCCTGCAGCCCGTTTCGATCTTAATCCGCGATCAGGTCATTTAGTACCTGTCGCGACCGCCGCCGCCGCGATTGTCCTCGCGAGGACGAGCCTCGTTGACATTCAGCTTGCGACCGTCGAGTTCCTTCTCGTTGAGCTCGGCCATGGCTTTCTTGGCCTCTTCGGCGTTGTTCATCTCGACAAAACCGAAGCCGCGCGAGCGGCCCGTGAACTTGTCGGAGACTACCGCTACGGACTCCACGGCCCCGTGGGTCTCGAACGCGGTGCGAAGATCGCTTTCACTGGTATCAAACGATAGGTTTCCTACGTAAAGCTTCATCTTGACCTCCTAAATGGTCCAGAATGAGTAAAAAACATCACTAACAGCGTTTCTGGTGAGGAATCAAGTGAAGCCGATAATCGAGAAGATCTATAAGGCAGGTTCTGTCTACCGTTGTTATCTGAATCGCTCGCTACTTCGCTCCCAAATTCATCTGTCACGGCTCAAGATAGCACTATTCAGGCCAAATGCAAGGTAATAATGCCGTAAATTTAATTATTTTTTGCGGTTTCGGCGACGACCCTGTCCTGCCCGCGGCGGCTCCCCGGCCCTTCCTCCCGCCCACCCGGAAGCCGGGCCCGCCGCACGCCCCCTTTTACATTAATAAGCGATGCCTCCTCAGGCGCTCCGGTGGTATATTTGAGCCAATGCGAAGACGGTCGTCCATAATGGTATCATCGCTTCTAGGTACGCTCGCGGCGTCCGGGTGCGGCGGCCCCAGGACGCCGGCCGGCCCGGGATATGCCGTGCCGCCGGAATGCGTCGTGCTGGCCGGGCCCAGGGACCAGGCCGACACGTTAAGGATCGCCCTTTCCGGCACGGTCGATCCGGCTCACGCCCCCGTCCCGCGAAGCGACAGCGAGCGGATGCTCTTCGGATACCTCTACGAGACACTTATAAAGGTAGACTGCGGGGGCGGGGTTCATCCCGGCCTCGCGTCGGAGTGGCACGAGGGCGACGGCGGAAGACGCTGGACATTTATGATAAGAAAGGACGCGAGGTTCTGGGACGGCAGCCAGGTCACGGCGCACGATGTAGCCGCCTGCTGGCAGAGCGCCGGAGTCGAGCCGTTCGTATGGGAGGCCGGGGTCGACTCGGTCGCGGCCGCGGGCGAGACTACCCTTCATATATATCTATCTGGTCCCCGCAGGGAAGTCCCCCGCGAGCTTTCCGCCCCCCCGTTCGCGGTGGCCGGAACAGGCCCTAAGTACCGCTGGCCTAACGGCTCGTCGCCATACCGGATCGCAGAGGATCAGATATGGCTCAGCGTGACGCGGCGCGGCCCGATAACAGTCACCCCGCTGCGTAAAAAAGACGGTCCAGTCCTGCTCTTCCTGGAGCCCGCATCATCCGTTGATTATGAGGCGCGCGACCTGCTCGAGGCCGGGACCGACATGATGGTCATCGGGGACCCGGACGTGATCGAATACGCGCTTTCCAGGCCCCATCTCGAAACGGTCCCCCTGCCTTGGTCGCGCAAGTACGTTCTGCTCTCGACGACCCGTGTCCTCGCAATACGCATGGGAGACAGGTTGCCCGGGCTCGACGGGGATTTTACAGGCGCGCTCGCCAGGGATGCCGTCCCGGGTGTCTCGCGCGGCCACGAGGCGTCGAGATGGTGGAAAGAGACAGGCTCTTGCGGCGACGCTTCAAAGTCCAGCGGAAGGGGCGCTTCCGCCGGCCCCGTCTCGCGCATGCCCGAACCGGGCGGGCGCCGCCGGATAGTCTACGACGAGGATGACCCGGTCGCACGGAGCCTCGCCGAGCGGATAGTAGGCCTGGGCGCGGCAGGCCCGGGAGGCTCTGCGGCCGCGGCCGGACTTGAGGCGGCGGTGCCGGGGCTTACTGAAGCTCCGGCCAGTCTTTCCGCCGCTGGCATGCCGGAAGAGGAACTCGAGGCGAGCCTCGCAGGAGGCGATCAGTTCGCCTACGTCATTTGGCTTCCTCTCGACCATGCCGACCCCTGCCCCGGGGTCAGGCGACTGATCGAACGGGCGGACTGGCTGTCGCGCCTCGGTAGCCGCCTGGATGACGCAATGCTTCCGCTCGTCGATACGAGAAGATACGCCATTATCCGCAAAGGGACTACCGGCCTCTCGATCGACTGGTCCGGCGATATCCACATGACCGGCGCGCTGCCCGGGCCGGTTGCGCCGATGGCGGGGAGGTGAGCCCGTGCCGTTCCGGACAAGACTGATGATAATATTCCTCGGCGCCGTGCTCGCGCCGATGATCGTACTTTCGCTCGTCATCCGCTCGGAGATGACAGGCCGGCTCACAGAACAGTACCAGCGCCGCGTCGACGCCCTGGTCGCCGTGATCGAGGACGACATCGAGAGGGAGAGCATGGCCCTCGCCTCCTCCCTCGAAGCCTTGAAGGAGGCGATCCTGGACGACAACACATTCAGGCGCGCAGCGGTCGACCGCGACCAGGAGGCGAGGCGTTACCTTCTCGACTATGCAGGCGACGCGATGCGGCTCGCCGGCCTCTCGATGCTCCAGATTCAGGACGGCGACGGGCGGATAATAAGCTCGGGGCATTTCCGCAACGAGTTCGACCGGCTAGAGCCCGAGCTGCCCCGGCTGCTCGCGGCGGCGCGGGAAACAGCCGTGCTCGTAGAGGTACGGACACCCGACCGGCCGATGACCGTCCTCGCCAGGACCGATTCTTTCCGCATCGGGGGTAGCGACTTCACAATCACCGGTGGAGTCGAAGTGGAGCGGCGGTTCATATCGGGGCTCGAGAGGGAGACCGGACTATCAGTGACCCTGATCCCGCCCGATAAGGGGCAGCCTTCCGCACCCCGAGACGCGATCGTCCGGGAGCTGCGGCTGCCGTTCATCGGCGGCGGCCGCGACAGGCTGATGCAGTCGGGCTTCCGGGTGACGTACGACCTCTCCGGGCTGAACGACCTGAGAGAGAGCATCGACCGCTGGTTCATCATAGTCATCGCCCTGGCGGGGCTCGCCTCGGTCATCATGGTGGGCTACCTCGCCTCACTGATAAGCAAGCCTCTCACAGAACTGGCGCGGAAGACCTCGCGCCTCGATCTCGACACTCTCGACGTGGATTTCGAGACCGGGCGAAAGGACGAGATCGGCGCGCTGTCGCGGCTTCTGTCGGCCATGACCGACAGGCTAAGGGCCGGGGCGCTTCGCATCAGGGACGCCGAGCGCCGCGCGACGCTCGGCGAGATGGCCAGGCAGGTCAACCACGACATCAGGAACGGCCTGACGCCGATCCGAAACGTCGTTCGCCACCTCTCGCAGCTCTCGCGCGAGGACCCGGGGAAGCTGCCGGAAGTATTCGCCGAACGCGAGGAGACTCTCGACTCGAGCATAGAATATCTCGACGCCCTTGCTTCGAACTACGCGCGCCTGTACCCTCGACTCGACCTTCGCCCCTGCGATGTGGGCGACGTGGCGTCGAAAACAGTGGCGGACCTGCAGGGGACCAGGCCCGCCGGGCTGATCGCCGATACCTGCGAGGGAGCGGTCGTGCAGGCCGACCCGGTGGCGCTGCGGCGGATCATCGAGAACCTCGTTCGCAACGCGATCGACAGCATCGGGTCGGACCAGGGGACGGTCACAGTCTCGACCGAACGTGTCCGCGACGGCGAGAGCCGGGAATGGGTCCGGGTCACGGTGACGGACAACGGCTCGGGTATGAGCGAGGAGCAGAAGGCCCGGATATTCGACGATTTCTATACGACCAGGAAGGACGGGACCGGACTTGGGCTCTCGATAGTGCGGCGGCTCGTGATGGACCTCGGCGGCAGAATAGACGTCGAGAGCGAAGAAGGCGCCGGGACAAGGATGATCGTCCACCTTCCTGCCGCCGGACAGGAATCCGCGGGAGAAGATAAACAGACTGGAGAATGACCCGATGGCGCTGGTGCTTATAGTAGACGACGTCCTGCCGCTCGCGAAGCAGTACGCCTACGATCTGAAGCGCGTCGGGGGCTACGACACGATAGTGGCGACAGGCGGCGCCCAGGCGCTCGAGATGATCGCGAGCGAGGCTGTCGACTGCGTCATCCTCGACCTCGAGATGCCCGGCGTGGACGGGTTCGAGGTGCTCCGCCTTCTCGCCGAGAGAGACGACCCGACGCCGGTGATCGTCTACACCGGCACGGGCGACTTCGACCGCTGCATGAAGGCGATCCGCCTCGGCGCGTACAGCTTCATCGACAAGGCAGAGTCGATGGAGCGCGTCTCGCGCGAGGTCGAGAACGCCCTCGAGCGAGTAAGGCTCGAGTCCGAGGTCAGGGCGCTGCGGCGCGACCTCGGCGCAGACTCGCCGATCATCGGCTCGAGCGCCTCGATCAGGCAGCTCAAGGACCAGATCGCGAAGGTCGCCGGCATCCCGAGCACGGTGCTGGTGACAGGTGAGAGCGGCACGGGCAAGGAGCTCGTCGCGCGAGAGCTTCACCGTCTCGGCCCCGGCCCATCGGCGCCGTTCGTCGCGATAAACAGTGCGGCCCTCCCCGAGAACCTCGTCGAGAGCGAGCTCTTCGGGCACGAGCGCGGGGCGTTCACCGGCGCCGACAGGACCCGCAGGGGCGCCTTCGAGCTCGCCTCTGGCGGGACGATATTCCTCGACGAGATAGGCGAGCTTCCCGCCGCCGCGCAGGCGAAGCTGCTGAGAGTCCTCGAGGAGCGAAAGGTGATGCGTATCGGCGGCGACAGATTGATTGACATCGACACCCGCATCGTCGCCGCGACGAACCGCGACCTCGAGGCGGAGGTCGCAGCGGGCAGGTTCCGCCAGGACCTCTTCTTCCGCGTGAACGTCCACCGGATCCACGTCCCCCCGCTTCGCAACCGGCGCTCCGACATCGCCGATCTGGCCGGGCATTTCCTCGAATCGATATGCTCGAGGTTCGGCGTGAGGACGAAGCGGCTCTCCCCCGAGGCGCTCGATATCCTGACCGGATGCGAGTGGCGGCGCAACAACGTGCGCGAGCTGCGCAACATCATCGAGCGGATGGTGATCTCCTCGCCTGGCGACCTTATCGGCCCCGGCGACGTGCCGGCCGAGGTCCGCGGCGGCGGGACGCCGTCCACTGCCGCCGGAAACGGCACCTTCCAGGAGCAGAAAACCGAGGCCGAGCGGCGTATCATAATAGCCGCCCTCGAGCGCAACGAATGGCAGATCACGAAGACGGCTGCCGACCTCGGGCTCGCCGACCACGCCTCCCTCCTGAAGATCATGCGCCGGCACGATATCACGAAGAAGTAGCCGCGAAATCTCATCAAATGACGTGTCCATTAGGACACATAAGCCCCTTTCAAGGCGTGTCTGGTTGGACACATAATCAGTAACAGTGTCCCTACCCCGACGGCCTGTAAAACCCCTAACACACCAGATATAAACATCTTGCATCATCATCAAAATTCCCCTCCCGTTCCGGACCCCCCCTTGCGATACATCCACAATGAAAGCAGTCCGACGAACCGGGCCCGAACGGGCCCGTAACAGAAAGGAGGCCCGAAATGCTGAACAGGATCAGAAAAGGGGCCACCGGCATCGCGATCGCCGCGGTGCTGATAATCGTATCTCTCGCCGCGGGATGCGGAGGGGACGATAAGGGAACGGCCCGCAGGGCCGAGCGAAAGACCACGCCTTCGATCTCCAAGCGGCCTCCGGCGGCCAACGCCCCCAAGGCCGTGCAGGTCGAGGACCTCGCCTCCGTGAAGCCCGAGAAGCCGGCGGAGCCCGAGCTGCCGAAGACGGTCGCCTACGAGGACGCCGAGGCAGCCTATAACAACAGGCAGTACAAGACCGCCGTCCAGCTCTTCACGATCTACACGACGAACAGGGACGAGAACCCGTGGGGGTTCTACATGCTCGGCCTCTCCGCCTGGAAGGCTGGCGACAACAGGCTTGCCGAGGAATCGTTCGACAGGTCGCTCGCCCTCGCCCCCGGCCACGTCAAGAGCCTGCTCAACCTCAGCCGCGTCTACCTCGACACCGGCAGGCCTGAAGAGGCACTTGTCAGGATAGACGAGGCGATCGACATCGACCCGGGCTCGAGCGTCGCCTACCGCCTGAAGGGCCGCGCCCTCGACCAGCTCGGCCGCGCCGACGAGGCGATAGCGTCCTACCGCGAGGCGATCGCGACCGACGAAGACGACGCCTGGTCTATGAATAACATGGCCCTCGTGATGATCGGGCAGGAACGGTTCGAGGAGGCCCTGCTTCCCCTGGCCCGCGCCGTACAGATCGACACGACCAGGGCCGTCTTCTGGAACAACCTCGGGATGGCCCTCGAGCGGACCGGCCGCTTCCGCTCAGCAGAGCAGGCCTACAGCCGCGCCTTCGAGGCGGACGAGGGACACGAGAAGGCCTACGCCAACCTGGTGCGGGTGCAGAACGTGGACGAGTCCCATGGCGTGGAGGCGGTCGATATTGCAGAGTATGCGCAGCGTTTCATCGACGAGATGAAGGACCTTAAGTCAGCCGGGACCGGCAATGAAACTGAAGAAGTCACAGCCCTGACCGATTCGCTGCAGACGATCGGGATCGCCAAACTGGCGCTGCCCGACACGTCGACGGCCGGCCCGAAATAGTGGTCCTCGACGACGATGCGCAGAGAGGGGCGGACCCGCATGGGCCCGCCCCGTTTTATTATGCATTCGATTTTAATGTCCCCCCCGAAAGACCCGGTCAGGGCTTTTCCCCGTACTGGTTGGGACCATCCGTCCCGGCCAGGAACGCCACCTCGATAAGATACCAGATGTTTACCAGGGGAATAAGGGCCAGCAGGACGAATACACCCGGCCTGCCCCTGTCGTGGCACCGTTTGACGCTGATCGCCAGCGTCGACCAGATCACCACGAGTGAAGCTATGATGTATCCGACTATGCTGCCGTTGTCACCACCGATAAGCGAAAATAGCAGAAATATCCCCCAGTAGACGACGTTGAGGATGAGTATGTTGTAGAGCCAGTAGACGGTCCGGTTCACTCTCCCGTCAAACGAGAACATGATCCAGGAAAACGATCCCTTTTCCATCTTCCCTCCCTGGTTTTAAGATTTGCATGTGCCCTGAGCCACCTTCAGACCGGACGTTGTCATATCGTTATAAATCGTGTCAACGATAATGTATTACAAGGACTCTTCTGGCAGCAGCCACGCTGATACTTCTGCTCCCCTACATCCAAGCCTCGTCTGAAGCAGCCTCAGCCAGGCCTCTGGCTCCATTTATGCTTCCTTCTCTGTCTGCTTTCTTGTTCGAGGTGCCAGTCAAAGCAATATCAGCACGGGGTAGCATCGCCGAGAGGGGCATTTATCATAAATCGCACCGGAACGGTCCTGGAACTGGCCTGCCTGATTTCCTGTCTTCTTGTCACTAGCGCCTTATACGGACAATCCAATGGATCTGTCGCAGGGTGGGGAAAGTATGTCTTTTTCGAGCCCGAAGCGCTTGACGGTCTCGTATCGATCGCCGCCTGCGGATATCACAGCCTGGGCCTCAAGGCCGACGGGTCGGTCGTGGCCTGGGGCAACAACGACTATGGCCAGTGCGACGTCCCCGAGCCGAACGAAGGTTTCCTCAAGATCTGCGGGGGCTGGCACAGCACTGTCGCGATAAGGTTCGGGAGCACGACCGCTGTAGCATTCAGCGGGTTTCATGCCGGCCCGAAAGAAGGGGCGATCCTGCTCGATTGGGAGACCGAGGCGGA
>Ga0315542_1001382_pt1 | contig 15178 bp, 13 predicted proteins | sample SalMarSW160120MG_FD_202541 | JGI IMG/M metagenome (GOLD analysis project Ga0315542, IMG submission 202541) | Salt marsh sediment microbial communities from the Plum Island Ecosystem LTER, Massachusetts, United States - Salt Marsh Sediment SW1601-20 ...
TTGCGCGGCAAGCTGATCCTCACTTATACGACGGTGACGGTTCTGGCGTTGCTCGCCCTGGAGATCACGGTCCTGTTGATCATCTTTATGGTTGCGCGCGGCGCGAAAACCGATACGCTCGCTTACCTTTCAGACGTGATCGCCGTACTGCCAGCGCAAGCCCGCACATACCTGCAGCCCGGCTCGCTCGATCTGGCAGGGCTGCAGGACTGGCTGCAATCCACCTACGATTCCGGTTACGCCAGCCTGCCGCCGCAGGATCTGTTCGACAGCCCGGCGGCTGTGATCGTCAAGAGCGACCCGATGTACGTGATCTCTCCGGACGGGACTGTCCTGGCAGCCGCTCCGGCCAGCGCCACAAGCCTGGTGGGCAGGCCGTACAGCCCACCCGAGAACGTCGCCGGGAGTGGGGATATCCTCGCCAACGCCCAGGCGCTGGACCTTCACCCCGGGCAGGTGTCGGCAGTCCGGCCTGACGGGAATTACCTGCTGGCCGTGCCGGTCCGCCAAAGCCAGGGAGCGGGGCCGCTGGCGGCGGTGATCATCCTCACCGTCCAGGCGCCGCCGGCCGCGACGAGAGCGCTGTGGATGACGAGCCTGGGGATCGTGTTGATCACGGGGTTCGTCCTGCTGCTCGCCGTCGCGCCCTTCGGGGCATTGTTTGGGTTCATCATGTCGCGCGGCCTGACCCGCCGGATCAAGGCCCTGACCCTGGCGGCAGATGCCTGGAGCGAGGGTGATTTTTCCGTCCAGCCCCAGGATCGCTCAAAGGACGAGATCAGCCACCTGGGCCGGCGTATGCGCCGTATGGCCGAGCATATCCAGGCGCTGCTGCACACCCAGCACGAGTTGGCTCTTATGGAGGAGCGCAATCGCCTGGCGCGCGAGCTGCACGATACCGTCAAGCAGGAGACCTTTGCCACCCTGATGCAGGTGCGCGCCGCCAGGAACCTGCTCGAACGCGACCCACCGGCCGCCCGTGAGCACCTGGAGCAGGCCGAAGAGCTGATCAAAACCTCGCAGCAGGAGCTGGGCCTGATGATCTCCGAGCTGCGCCCGGCGGCGCTGGAAGGCCAGGGCCTCGCCGCTGCGCTGAATGACTACCTGGCTGGCTGGTCGCAGCACGCCCGCATCCCCGGCGATCTGCAGGTGCAAAACGAACGCCGCCTTCCGTTGGAGGTCGAGCAAACCCTCTTCCGGGTTGCCCAGGAGGCGCTTTCCAACGTCGCCCGGCACAGCCGCGCCTCCGCCGCCGAGGTGAGCCTGGCGTTTGATGCCAGCCAGGTGACCCTGCGCGTCTGTGACAACGGTGTTGGCTTCGATGCGCAGGCCGCCGGCAGTGGTTTCGGCCTGCAGAGCATGCGCGACCGAGTGGAGGCCATCCAGGGGACTCTTGCCGTACAGTCTACACCGGACGGCGGCACGACTCTCACGGCCAGCGCGCCAATCTTTCATCAGGAGCAAGCTTAATCATGCCAACTGATGCCATCCGGGTTATCCTGGTCGATGACCATAATATGGTCCGCATTGGGTTGAAAGCCTTTTTCTCCACCCTGTCAGACATCCAGGTCGTGGGTGAAGCCGCTACGGGGGAGCAAGCCGTGCGCCTGGCCGCCGACCTGGCGCCCGATGTGGTCTTGATGGACCTGATCCTGGGCGACTCCGCGGGCCAGGCGGGCATAGACGGCGTGGAGGCCACCCGCCAGGTCAAGAACGTCAGCCCGCGCAGCCAGGTGATCGTGGTGACCTCCTATCACGAGGACGAACACATCTTCCCGGCCATCCGCGCCGGGGCGCTCTCGTACGTGCTCAAAGATATCGACCCGGACGACCTGGCCGAGGCGATCCGCCTGGCCGCCGCCGGCGAAGCGGTGATCAACCCGCGCGTCGGTGCGCGCCTGGTCAAGGAGCTGCGCGGCAGGCGTGCTGAGCGCCTCAACCCGTTCAGCGAGCTGACCGACCGTGAGATGGAGGTGCTGCGCCAGATCGGGGCGGGCAAGAGCAACCAGGAGATCGCGCAGGCGCTGGTGATCAGCGAGAAAACGGTCAAAACGCATATCACCAATCTCCTTTCCAGGCTGCATCTCTCTGACCGCACACAGGCGGCCGTGTACGCCTGGCAGGAGGGCATCGTGCGCCGCGATCAGACTTGAGGCTGAGATTCATTGCGAAATAAATCCACCCCTGATCTGAGGTTATTTCAGACCGGGGGTGGATTTATTTAACCGGCAGCGCGCTTATAGTGAGTTCACCAGGACATTACCTGGACATCTTTCGAGCGAAGTTATGAGCAAGAGCAGCCTCTGGCTGGCAAGATTTATGAGGCAAGGATTGATGATGAAGAAAATTTTGAGTTTACTCACTCTGCTTGGGCTCAGCATTTGCCTGCTGGGAATTTCTTTGGATCGGATTGTCCCCGCCAGTACGGTAAACGCCGCCCCCCTGAGCCCCCCGGTTTCGGTCAGCGCCGGTTCTTCTGAACAGCAGGCTGTGTCCCTCAGGCTCTCTGCGCAGCCGGTCGCGTTCGCACTAACCGGGTTGGAATGCCTCCTGTTCGGAGTTATTGCGATTTCTCCCCTGCTGATCGATGATCCGGCGCTCAGGAGAGGCGCTGGCATTGATCTCAATGTAAAGTAAGCGGCGATCAAAAAACCGCCCCAGGCTCTTGACAAGCGGGAATTAAGTATATACACTTTGATTGTGCCATTTGTAACGATACAAGTATATATTTCTAGGAGCCTGACATGAAGAGAATCGCATTGTTCCTCCTCTCCCTGGGAGTTTGCATCGCTTTCGCCGGTTGTCAGCCGGCCCAAACCGTGCTCCCGCCTACGCCTGTCCCGGCGACAGACACCCTGGCGCCGCCTCCACCAACCGCCCCGCCGCCTACGGCAACCGTCGAGCCAACAGCCGCGCCTACACTGGCGCCAACCAAGCAGGCCGAGCCGGTGTTGGAGCTGGTCGGGCCGGGAAGCACAAAGCAGTTGACCCTGGACGAGATCATGGCGCTGCCTGCAGTGGTGGGCCAGGCCGGCATCAAGACCAGCACGGGCAGAATTGTCCTGCCAACGGCTTTCAAGGGTGTACCATTGTTGGCGTTGATGGAAGAGGTGGGCGGCCTGGAAGACGGTATGGGGGTCAATGTGGTGGCCGAGGATGGTTACGCCATCTCGTACTCGTACGACCAGATCACCAACGGCAATTTCATCGCCTATTCTCCCGCCAGCGGCGATGAGATCGCGCCACAAGGCCCGCTCCAGGTGGTGATCGCCTATGAGATCGATGGCCAGCCGCTGCCCAAGGACAGCGACGGCACCCTGCGCCTGGTGATCATCAGCTCGCAGCCGAACCAGGTGACAGACGGGCACTGGTCGGTCAAATGGGTCAATAAGATCGAGACGATGTCGATGGTCCAGGACTGGAAACTGAATTTGAAGGGCAATATCGAGGGGACCATCGACCGGGCCAGCTTCGAGTCCTGCAGCGCGCCGCAATGCCACCAGACCACCTGGACCGACGACAAGGCCCAGGAATGGGTGGGCGTGCCGCTCTATTTGCTGTTAGGTTACGTGGACGATGAGATCAAGCACGAGGGGCCGGCCTTCAACGACGCACTGGCCAAAGCCGACTACCTGTTCAAGATCGTCGCTGCTGACGGTTACAGCGTCAGTATGAACAGCGCCCGGGTGGCGCGCAACCGCGACCTGGTCGTTGCCTACCTGGTGAACGGCAATCCCCTGCCGGACAAGAACTTCCCGCTGCGGCTGGTGGGCACGGGTCTGGAAAAGAGCGAGCAGATCGGTGGCATCAGCGAGATCGAACTCGAGCTGGCTGGCGTGTCTTATACACCGCTGCCCAGCGCCGCCCCGGTCGAGACCGAGACCCCAACCCCGGCTCCGGTCGCCATGGAGGACGCCGACCTGCTCGTCACCGGGCTGGTGGATAACGAGCTGGCGCTCACAACAGCCGATCTGAAAGCCCTGGAAGTGGTCCAGGTCACTGCCGAGCATCCAAAGAGCGGCAGCCAGACCTATGAAGGCCTGCGCTTGAGCAGCCTGCTGGATCAGGCCGCTGTCCAGGCTGGCGCCTCGAAGCTGGTTTTCACGGCCGGAGATGGGTACCGCGCCGAGGTTGCACTGGCGGACGTCCGGGCCTGCGCGGACTGCCTGGTGGCCTTCACCGGTACGGAGGGCGAGCTCTTCCTGGTGATGCCGGATATGCCCAGCAGCACCTGGCTCAAGGATGTCGTCAAGATCGAAGCGCAATAGTATTTTGGCTCTCGTGCGGGCCGGCAGGACTAGCCAGCCCGTACTCCTGAAAAGACTCTGGCGATGAAAAACTGCATTTTGCTGATTTGCCTGGTAGCGTTTTCGTTGAGCGGCTGTTCGGCTGCGCCGGGAGCCACGCCAACCGGGCCACCTGATCTCACCCAATCCCCGGCGCCCTCGCCAGCGGGTCCACCAACGCCCCTGGTGGTGTTCTGTGCCGGGAGCCTGATCCTGCCATTTGACGACATCGAGAAAGCCTTCGAGAGCCGCTATCCCAGTATCGATGTGCAAAACGAATGCCACGGCAGCATCCAGGTTATCCGGCATGTGACCGAACTGCACGAGCTGATCGACGTGGTCGCCACTGCGGATGCCGGCCTGATTCCCATGCTGATGTACCAGGCCAAAGATCCCGAAACAGGTGAGCGTTATGCGGACTGGTATATCCGCTACGCCAGCAACCGCCTGGCGCTGGCCTATAGCGAGCGGAGCCTGATGGCCGAGACGATCAACGCCGAGAATTGGACCCAGGTGTTGGCCAACCCGGCTTTGAAAGTGGGCATCGCCGACCCGCGCTTCGACGCCTCGGGTTACCGCGCCCTGATGGCGTTTGCCCTGGCCCAGTACGCCACGCAGCAGTATCACCTCTTCCCGGAGATGTTTAACGGTCAGTTCACCCAGCCATTGTCAGCCTTCATCGATGATGAAGAGACCCTGATCAGCGTGCCCGAGATTTTGGAGACGCGATCCGACGCGCACGTCGTGCTGCGCGGGGCCAGCATCCAGTTGATCGCGCTGCTCGAATCGGGTGACCTGGATTACGCTTTCGAATATGAGAGCGTAATCCGGCAGCATGGCTTGCAGATGCTGCGCCTGCCGGATGAAGAGAACCTGGGTATGGAAGGTTACGAAGATTTCTACGGGCAGGCGTTGGTCAGCCTGGACTTCCAGCGCTTCTCGACGATCAAACCGGAATTCCGCGGGGAACGCATTGCTTATGGTCTCACCATACCCGGCAATGCGCCTCATCCCGGGGCGGCCGCCCTGTTCATCGATTTCCTGCTGGGGCCGGAAGGGCGGGCGCTGATGGAGGCCAATTACCATCCTATCTTCGATGTGCCGGAGGTGGACGGATGCGAGCACATTCCCGAGCCACTGAGCCGGCTGTGTCCGGCGGCCAGCAGTCCGTGAAGGACCGCCCAAGGTTGTTCGAGCTGGCGTTCGGCGCGGCTGCGTCGGCACTGATGCTCTTCCTGGTCGCGCCGATCGCCGGCATCCTGTTCAACACCCAGGCGGGTCTTTTCTGGCAGACGCTTCTCGATCCTGCAGTCCTCCAATCGATCGGTTTGACATTCAGCGCCTCGCTGATCGCGGTTGGGCTGGTTTGCCTGGGTGGCATTCCGCTGGCTTACCTGCTGGCCAGGCGCGAATTTCCCGCCAGGCATCTGGTCCAATCGCTGATCAACCTGCCGATCATCATCCCGCATACGGCCGCTGGGGTGGCGTTGTTGATGGTTTTCGGGCGGCGCGGCCTTTTTGGAGAGGCGCTGGCACCTCTGGGCCTGGCGTTTACCGACAGCCTGGCGGGGATCGTGGTGGCGATGGCGTTCGTCAGCCTGCCGTACCTGGTAAACATGAGCGCGGAAGCCTTCGCCCTGGTCGAGCAGGAGCTCGAGCTGGTGGCGCTGACCGATGGAGCCAGCCCCTGGCAGGCTTTCTGGCTGGTGACGCTGCCGCTGGCCTGGCGCGGTGTGGCTGGTGGGGCCCTGATGATGTGGGCGCGCGGGGTGAGCGAATTCGGGGCGGTGGTCATCCTGGCTTATCATCCCAAGATCGTGCCGGTGCTGGTCTACGAGCGTTTCGAGGGCTTTGGATTGGCGGCCGCCCAACCGGTTGCCTTGATCTTGATCGTCGTGGCGCTGCTCGTCTTTGGCCTGTTGAGCTTCGCGCTGCTGCCCCGTAGATCGCGTTGGTAGGGGCACGGCGGGTTGTTTTGCCCAGTCCAGACACCTTAATCCCCCCACCTGACGCGAAACTAATCTATACAATCCCAAAGAACCGTTATAATTTTTATATGCGTTTCTTACCACCCAATGTAGATCGCTCGAAGAGCTTTTGGATCGTTTTACTGGTGGCGGGGCTATTCCTGGAGACCGGCCTGCTGGCCGTCGGCGTCGCTTTCTGGATGATCATCAACGGTTATCCGCTGCCCTTCGACCCGCTCGGCAGCACGCCGCTGGCGCTGACGACCACGCCCGTTTCTAGCCTCTCACCCGGCCAACCGTCAGCCACTCCGCCACAGCCCAACGAGACGCGCATGCCATCTCCCGTCACGGGGACCGTGACCCCCTCGCTGACCCCCTCTGCAACGCCTTCCACGACCCCTTACGTACCGGATTTCGGCGGCAACCCGCCACCCGGCAAGATCGTCTACGTCTGCAACGATGGCAGCTTCGACCAGGTTTGCGTGATGAACGCCGATGGCAGCGCAAATCGCCGCCTCACGGACGCGAAAGCCACCAGCTTTTATCCCTCCATCTCCCCGGATGGCAGGCAGATCGCCTTCTCCTCCAACCGGGATGGCAATTTCGAGATCTACCTGATGGATATCAACGGGAACAATGTGACCCAGTTGACCGATGGGGTCGGCAACCTGTACGCCCCGGCGATTTCGCCCAACGGCAACCGCATCGTCTTTACCAACGATACTGGTGGGGTGCAGTCGATCTGGTTGATGAAGATCGATGGGAGTAATGCCCGCCCGCTGGATGCCGAGGACAACCGCGGCATCGACCCGGTCTGGTCTCCGACCGGTGGTCAGATTCTCTTCGCCTCGGACCGCAGCGGCTCGACCCAGCTCTATACCATGAACGCCGATGGCAGCCGGGTGCAGAAGCTGGTCAAATATAACAGCCCCACTATAGGCGGGCGCAGTAGTTGGGCCACCGACGGTGATTGGATCGCTTTTTACGCCGGGGATAACGGCAACCACAATATCTTTATCGTTGATCCGGGTGGCACGGATATACGCCAGCTTACGGATGGCGGTGACAACCTGGGCCCGAGCTTTTCCCCGGACAGCAATTGGATCGCCTTCACCTCATTCCGGGATGGCTATAATGAAGTTTACGTCATGCGCGCGGATGGCAGCCAGGTCATCCGCCTGACCACCAGCCCGGACTCGGACTGGCAGCCCCGTTGGGGTCCGTAACCAGCCTCTGGTGCGGAAAGTATTGTAGGGCGGCTTTCCCATAGCCACCGTCGGGTAGGAAACCCGACCTGCCAAAATCTAGCTGGCGTTAAAGGCATTCAGGAAGGCGACGATATTCGTCCCCAACCTGTCCAGCAGATAACCGCCTTCCTGGATGATCAGCGTGGGAAACCCCAGGCCCTGGATGCGCCGGCCGATCTCCAGAAATCCGGCGGGCGTAATGTTGAAGCTGCCGACTTGATCGTCTATAGCAATATCCAACCCGGCGGAGACCAGCAAATAACGCGGCGCGAATTTCCCGATCAATTCCAACGCCTGGTCGAGGATCAATAAATAACTCTCGTCATCGATACCGCGCGGCAGGGGCCAGTTGCGGTTGAAACCCTTGCCGGGACCTTCGCCGCGTTCGTCAGCCCCGCCCCAGAAATAAGGGTAATCCAGGTCCGGGTCGATATGGATCGAGCAGTACAGCACGTTGGGATCGCGATAGAAGATTTCTTGCGTGCCGTTGCCGTGGTGGTAATCGATATCCAGAATGGCGACGCTTTCCCCTAAGTAGCGGGCTGCGATGGCGGCATTGTTCAAGTAACAGAACCCGCCGTACATATCGACCGCCGCGTGGTGCCCGGGAGGCCGGCACAGGGCATAGGCGCTTGGATCGCCGGCCAGCAGCCGGTCGGCGCCGCTTAAGGCGCACTGGGCGCTCCAATAGGCTGCCTGCCAGGTGTGCTCGAGGATCGGGCTGCCCACGCCAAAACAATAATACCCCTTGCGGCCTTCGATCTGGCGGGTTTTACGTCGTACGCCGCGCGTGGCAAAGGTCTCGGCGAAAACGGGTGAGGGCTGTTTGCGCCGGGCGCTGTTCTCGGCGTAGATATGCTGCAGGTGGTCGAGGTAATCGACCGCGTGAACCGTCTGCAGCGGCTCCATACCGTGATCGCTGGGAGGGTGCACGCTGCCGATCTGTCCTGCTTGCAGCGCCGCCAGGATGATCTCCGCCCGCGCCGGGTAGTCCTCGGTCTCGAACGGCTGCCCGTCGATCAAGATTTCGTTGGGGGCGTGAAGTTTATGTTGTTCCGAGTAAATGATCTGCATGGGCTGCCTGCTAATCAACGCTCTGGATGCTCAAGCCTCGTTTTCTTCACCGGGTTCCTCGCCTGCTTCGCCTTCTTCACCTTCTTCGCTTCCTTCATCCTCCTCCATCTGGTAGGGTAGCCTGCCGCTCAACCAGACCACCATCAGGCTGACCTCGTCGTCGCTTTCAGCGGAGTCTGGATAGCCTTTTTTATAAGCCTCGTTCAGCACCTCGAAATCTTCACCTTTCGGCCAGGTGGTCAGGAAGCCGGGCAGCTGCGTCCGGTCTGCTTCAGGTGGCAGCACCTCCCAACCGCGCTCGTTGAGCAGGTCGAATACCTGCTGGCGCAGCTCGGGTTTGGTCTGTGCCCAGGCGGACAGGATGGCAGCCACCAATTGTGGATTCTTCTCGAAGGTATCCGCCATCGGCTTGACTTTCAAGGATGCGGGTGCTTTAGCGCTGTTGCGGAAACCGGGCACTTGAACGGCCTGGCGGGTCAGCCGGTCGATGGGCGCCCGTAAGTTGTCGGGCAGCTTTGGCAAGGCTTGCAGGGTCGTGCGGATCATGCGCAGGCGGAAGTCCGGACGCATGAATTCATTAATGGCGTGAAACGGAAAGAATTGGATTTCTTGATCGTCCATATCAGATCCTTGTTTGCTGGGATGGTCTTAACGGCCTGATTTTACTCCAATCCGGCCCAGAAATCATCCAGGGCTTGAGCCGTTTCGGGCAGCATTTCGAATTGGGGCAGGCCCAGCGTAGGAGAGATGCGTTTGGCGCGCCAGTTGGTGCGGGTGGCCAGGACTTCAGGCAGGCGATCGAAGCGTACGAAGGCATCCCGGTCGTAGATCACCAGCACCGGCAGCGCCAGTTGCTGATAAACATCGATCAGAATATTCGGGGTGAACAGCTTGCCACTCAAGAAATACAGCGGCACGTTTTCAGCCCCCGGTTGGTGAGAGGTCGCATAAGCATAATCCACCATCCCTTTGGCGATCGGGCCGACGAAGCTCTGCTGCAGGAAGAATTCGATGCTGCGTCGGGTGGCGATGATATCGAAGAAGGGCCGGCTCCACAGAGGATAGGAAAAGATGGAATAAACCATTTCGCTGCTGCCGCTGGCCTCTGTTTTCTGGGAAGCCCGCCCGGTATTGCGGGCATTGAAGCCGGAAGGTGAGATCAGGGTCAGCGAATGGAAAAGCTCAGGCTTCTCCAGGGCGGCGCGCGCCGCGAACTCACAGCCCAGCGAGAGGGCGATCACGTCTGCCGGCTGGCCAACCTGCGATTCCAGCAGGTCCAGGATAGCGGCCGAAAAGGTCTGAGGGCGGTATTCGCGCTGCGCGCGTGCTGAAAAGCCATACCCCGGCAGGTCCAGAGCGTAAACCGGGCGTTGGTCGCGGTAATGCTCGAAAAGCGGGCGCATCTCGAACGCGCTGGCGGCTGCATTCACGCTGTGGATCAGCACCAGCGGATGCCCATCGGCCTGCTGCTCGAGATAATAATTGAGCTGTCCCGCTTTTGCGCTACTGAAGCTGACTCGTTTGGCCGGGATAGCATCCGGCAGCGGCAGCGAATGGTTGATGAACAGCTTACTGTAAGCAATCCAGCCCCCGGCTGCTCCCACGAGCGCGCCGATCAAACCACCCGCAGCACTCGCCAGTGGTAAGCCGCGCTGCTGTTGCTTTTGAATTTTATTCTCTTTATTCGACATGAGGTTCCTCCCGATTGTCTGATCTGTATTCAGAACTACTCGTTCTGTTTTTCTATGACTCAATCTCCGCCCCAGTCGGGATCGGAGATCTGGCGTCCTTCGACGCTCACCTCTCTGGCGATCCCGGCGGCCACCTGCAGGCAACCCAGGATGATCTGCGCCCAGGACTGTTTCTTCAGGTCGCCTGTGTAGACAACTAGCTTGTTTAAGCCCTGTTCCTGGATTTGCCGGGCCAGGCGCTTTGCCATCTCGGACACTTCTTCAGCCTGCAAGGCATGCTCTGCCTGGGGGACCGTCTCTCCAGCCTGCAGCAGGCCCAGCGCGCCGGAGAAGATACGAAACTCGGCCCGGTCGCGACGCGCCCAATGATAAACATCCTGCACCGGGAGGCAGTTGAACGCCTCGATGGCAGGTTTTCCAGCCATATCCCCCTTGAGGTCGCGCATGGGGAGAGCGATATAGCAGGGGACAGAGGGCTGCGAATCCGGTGTTTTGCCCCAGATCCAGCGGTCGAACCAATCGCGGTTCTCGACCATTACCTGGCGGTTGAGGCGCGGCTTGTTGATGCCGTGCGGCATATCTTTATAGACCACCAGCTTGGTCTCGACCCCCATATCCTGCAGCCCCTGGTAGAGCTCATAGGCGTTGGGGATCGGCACCCGGCGATCCTTTTCACCGTGCTGGATCAGGGTCGGCGTTTTCGCATTCTGAATATAGGTCATCGGCGAGGTCTTGCGATATATTTCCATATCTTCCCAGGGAGTGGCCTCCAGGTATTGGCGCGTAAAGGGGTGCACGTCCGTGTTGACATAATAGGTCACCCAATTGGAGATCCCGGCTCCGACCGAAAGCGCTTTGAAGCGATCGCTGTAGGTGCTCAAAAAGGCGGAGATATAACCGCCCTGGCTCCAACCCATGGCGCCGACACGCTGCGCGTCGACCCAGCCCTGGGCGACCAGCGCCTCCACCCCGGAGATCACATCCCAGGCATCACCCACCCCGAGATTGCGCAGGTTGAGGCCCAGGAAGGCCTCGCCGTAACCCAGGCTGCCGCGATAATTGGGTTCCAGGATCAAGGCGCTCTGGCTCAACCAGTACTGGACAGGGTAGTAGCGTCGTTTGTAGCCGCTCAGGCGGGCGGACAACGATACCCAGGTTGGCCCACCGTGAATCACTACCAGCAGGGGATGCTTTTGGTCGGGGTCAAAATTATCCGGCTTGCTTAAGACGCCTTCGATAGGGGTGCCGTCCTGGCTGGTCCAGCGGAAGATCTCACTGCTGCCCAGGTGCCAGTCCTGGATCAAGGCATTGAATGTCGTCAACCGGCGCAGGTCAGCGCTTGCCAGCTCGAGTACCATCACCTCATCGCAGTGCGTGCTGTCGGCAGCAACCATGGCGGCCCGCTTGAAATCCTGGCTGAAAGTGCATTCCATACCGGCCCAACCTGGCGGGTCCACCGGGGTCAGGCGCTGGAATTCACCGGTCTGCGGGTCGATGCAGAACAGGTGCAATTCGCAGCCCTGCACGGCAGTGAAATAAATCCCACCCGGTCCCCAATCCATCAGGTTGATATAGTGATCGAGGGATGAGTCAACCTTTTGTGGTTGGCCACCGGTGGCAGGCACCAGGTACAGCGCGTTGTTCGTATAATAGCTGGGCTCACCGGCCTGCGCATAGGCGATCTGGTCGCCGGTTGGCGACCAGCGCGGCGTAGCGCAGCCTTTCTCTGTCAGGCAGGTCAGAACCAGCGAAGCCACCTCCAGCATGTAAACGCGGCCTTTATCGGCATCCCGCTCGTCCGGTGTGTCCCAGGCCTCGAATGCGACCCGCTGCGAGTCAGGCGACCAGTTGAAATCCACGACGTGCAAATCGTCGCCCCCGGTCAGCTTGCGGAACTTTTTATCCGCCAGATTCAGCAACCATAATTGAGCGCGCTGGTAATCCTGGTCTTCCACGTGGTAATCACCGAACTGTTCGCGGCGCTGCTTCTCTGTTTCGCTCTCGGGTTCAACCGCTGTAAAAGCGATGGCGCTTCCATCTGGCGCCCATTTAAGCGCCTTAACGTCGCTCTTAATCTCCGTCAGGCGCTCTGCCTCGCCGCCAAATGGCGACATGCGGTAGATTTGCGCATTTTCGTCGCCGTCACGTTGCGATATAAAAGCCAGCCACTTCCCATCCGCTGACCAGCACACCCCTGAGCTGGCTTGTTTGGCGAAAGTCAATTGGTGTGCTTCGCCGCCCTGGCTGCTGACCAGCCAGATCTGGGTGAGGTATTCATTTTGCGTCCAATCCGGCTTCCTGACCAAATAGGCCACCTGCGCGCCGTCCGGAGAAATCTGGGCCTCGAGCGGTTGGGGCAGCTCGATCAATTCGTCGATCATTGGGGTATGTTTGCTGTCGATAGAATCACCTTGATGCATCATGCTTTCCCTCTCCTGGTTAACCTGCAGACCATTTTATCCTGAAATGTTTCTCTACGCCAATTTTACCGTAGGGGCATGTCAGCCTGGATCGCCGAAATCAGTTTCATCAGGGTAGCTGAAGGCACTGCCTTCGGCTACCCTGATGAAACCTATGCAACCCAGACAGAGTACCTTCAGCTACAAATACGAGAGTACAAATACGAGTGCCGCTGCTTCCCGGCCCTTTGAATTAACCCCATCACCCGCAAACAATAGATCGTTTTCTGCGCCAGGTAGCGCGGCACGCCCAGGGCCTGGCCCAGCTCGCGGCTGGTAAAAGTCGGTGGCAGGCTGGCTGGCAGGAATGGCATGAAATCCTGCGGTGAGTCGAAGCGCACGCGCTGCACCACCTCCAATAAACGCCGGTCGGCAATGCTGCGGCCTCTTCTGCGCCAACTGCCTCTACCATCCTCGCGCTGGATCTCCTCCTCGCGTGTCAGCAGCACTTCCAGGCTGAAATTCGGATGCGCGACCAGTTGCGGGATGCGCACCAGTTCCAGAAATACGTGCTCCACCCGGCCGCGGCGTGGTGATTTGCGCCTCCTGAGCGGGGTCTCACCCTGGCCTGGCAGGCGCACGATCCACTTTTCCTGGGCGATGGGATGCACCAGCAGCAAGGGATGGTTGGCGAGTAGAACCGGGAGCTTCTCCTTCAGCGCGCTGAAATTGCCGGTCTGGATTTCGATCAGCAGCTCGCCGCTGACCACGTCGACCAGGTAGCCATCGATAGGCACCTCCTGGGCATCATGATCTCCCCGGGTATAGAAATCTTTCAAAGCGGCGTGTAAAGAGGATTCCTGCATCGAATCAGACCGCCTCTTTGAACCACACGCCGGTCCACTCGGGCAGGCGCGCCCAGCCCTGCTGGCGGATGCGCTCGGCCAACCCGGCACCGAAGAAGAATTCTGTGGCTTGTACAGCCTGCTCGACGCTGGCGAATTGGTAATCAGTGCGGATCGTCCGCCGTTCAAAACCACATTCCCCTTCCAGCCAGGCATACAAGGCCCCCAGGCTGTGGGCCGGTGGTCCGGGATTCAGGCTTCCGGTCCCCAGGGTTTCCAGGATGATCAGCCGGCCACCAGATTTCAGCATGCGCTCCATTTCTGCTATCACCCGGCCGATTTCAGCCTGCCAGTTTTCCGGGTGCCAGCCGGTCAGGTGCCCGACGGCCCATCCGGCGATGACCACATCAGCCCAGCTTCCTCCCAGGGGCAAGCTGCGCATATCCGCCTGCAGCAGCTCCCAGGTACCGGCGTGGGTCTGCCGCTGGCGCAGATTTTCCCGGAGCATGGCGGACTGCAATTCCAGGCCGATGATTTGGGCTGGTCTTTCAGCCTGCGTTGAGAATATCACCGGCAGGCGCCCGGTGCCGCTGCCCAAATCCAGGATGCGCTTCCCCTGCAAGGGCGTAATCTCGCGCAGCGTGGTGATTAAATTCCCATCCACATCCTCGGCTGCGATCATGCGCTGGTATTCGGCGGCTCTTTGGGAATAGATCTGCTGGTAATGGTCCATCGATCTGTGTGGTGCTCAGTCTGTTGAGAAAATCAAGCCGGCCAAACCTCGGGAACCTGCAGGCGCGGCTCGTCAGCGTACAGTCGGCGAATCTCGGCGAAATCCTCCTGCCCCGGGACGCTGATGGCTGCCAGGTGATCGAGCAGCTCCCAATCCTCGGGTTGGAGTTTCTCATCCGTGCCGTCCATCAACCCCCAGTGGTCCCAGGGCAAGATTTCCAGGCGGTTGAGCGCCAGGAAATCGCGGATCAGGTCGCCGCGGATGAACCACAAGCCATGCATGTCGAAGATGCCAAACTTCTCAGGGTCGACTCCTTTCAGGCGAGCCATCCGCCAGGCCCTGCCGCCGGTCAGGAATTGGTTGTGGGGCACATCCAGACTGTCAAAGGGGATTTGCAGCACCTCTTTCTGCAGGTCGTCCAATTGGGCATCGACCATGATCCAGCGACCCTGCTGGGCATTCCAGTATTCGCACACCCAATGATCTTCGAAATGATCCGGCAAGAAATAAGCTCCGAACCCGCAGCGGGCGCGTGCCGGGATCCCTTTCTGTTTGAGCAGCGCGCACAGCAGCAGGCTGAAATCCCGGCAGTTGCCCACCAGACGTTTGTCGAGCGGTCGAGCCTCGATCAACGGGCGCTCATCCATCTCCAAAATACGCTCGATCTTTGCCTCTACCGGGCGGATTTGCACCTCTGCCAGGCGTTCATCGGAGAGTTTTAGCCCGTAGCGCTCGGCCCAGAAGATATGCACCAGCAGACCCTGCACATATTGAACCAGGCCGGGCAGATCGGCGGGCAAATCTTGAAGCAGATCGGTGTACTTGCCAGGATCGCTCATCGGTCCCTGGCGGGTGAAGAACTCCTGTTCTTCAAGTGTCGTGTTCAACATCGGCGTTCATTCTCCTTTTTAGAGTCATGATGAACCGGACAATGAC
>Ga0315542_1001384_pt1 | contig 15153 bp, 13 predicted proteins | sample SalMarSW160120MG_FD_202541 | JGI IMG/M metagenome (GOLD analysis project Ga0315542, IMG submission 202541) | Salt marsh sediment microbial communities from the Plum Island Ecosystem LTER, Massachusetts, United States - Salt Marsh Sediment SW1601-20 ...
CGAACTGGCCCGCACCGGGCGCTTGGGCGACGGGAAGCTGTTCGTCCTGCCGGTGGAGGACGCGGTGCGCTTACGGACCGGCGAACGCGGAAACACAGTTCTGTAGGAGGAGCCTTCCAACGTGGCGACCAGGATCCTGATCGTAGACGATGCTTCCTTCATGCGCATGATGCTGCGCAACATTCTCAACAGCCACGGGTACCAGATCGTCGGCGAAGCCGAAAACGGGTTCAAGGCGGTGTCGGCTTTCGAGGAACTCAAGCCGGACATTGTCTTGGTGGACTTGATCATGCCGGAAATGGGCGGCATCGAGGCCGTGAAAAAAATCATGGACATGGACCCCCAGGCGCGGATCATCATCTGCAGCGCCATGGGCCAGCAGGCCTTGGTGGTCGAGGCCATGCAGGCCGGAGCCCGGGACTTCATCATCAAGCCGTTCCAGCCGACGAGCGTGATCGAGGCGGTACAGAAGCTGGAGCGGGAAGAGGAGTAAGGCTCATGCGCGAACCCAGCGAAATCAACGCTTTTTACCAGGATGCCTTCCAGGAACTGGGAAACATCGGCGCCGGCAACGCCGCCACCGCCCTGTCGCAGCTGGTGGGACGGACGATTCACACCTCCGTGCCCAAGGTCATGATCGTCCCCATCGAACAGGTGCCGGATATCGTCAACGGCACGGACCGGATCGTGGCCGGCATCTACCTGAAGATTTTCGGCGATATTCCCGCCAAAATGCTGCTGACCTTCGCGCACACCGATCTGCTCGCCCTGACCGACCTGCTGATGGGCCAGCCGGTCGGCACCAGCAACCTGCTCAACGAGATGCGCCTCTCCGCCCTGAAGGAACTGGGAACCATTTTGACGGGTTCCTTCCTCAACGCCCTGGCCAAATTCCTGGATATGCGACTGATTCCCTCGGTGCCGGCCCTGGCCATTGACCTGTTCCCGGCCGTCTTGGACACGCTGCTGGTGGAACTGTCGGAAGAAGCGCGCTACGCCCTGCTCATCCAGACGGAAATCCACGAGACCGAGACCAAGCTTTCGGGCAACATTTTTCTGATTCCCGAGCCGGATGCGCTGGACGTCATCATCGAGGCGATTAAAAAAACGACCGGAGTCGTCGATGCCGGATAAGATCAAAGTGGGCATGGCCGATTGGAAATTCGGCCGCAATAACGATGTTTTAGTGACGTTCGGCTTGGGGTCGTGCGTGGCTTTGGCTTTGTGGGAAGCCAAGGACAAGCTGGCCGCCATGGCCCACATCATGCTGCCGGACTCCAAACTCATCCGCTACCGGCAGGAAGTGAGCCCGGCCAAGTTCGCGGATACCGCCCTGACCGCCATGCTGGAGGAACTGCAGAAGCTGGGCTACAACAAGGAGCGGTTTCAGGCCAAGGTCGTGGGCGGGGCCAACATGTTCACCTTTGCCGGCAAGACCATCGGCGGCAACAGCATGAACGTGGGGCAGCGCAACGTGCTGGCGGTCAAGGAGGAGTTGCGCAAACTCCAGATCCCTCTCGTGGGCGAGGACACGGGCGGCACTTCCGGGCGTTCGGTGGAGTTTTACGCCGCCAACGGCATCCTTCGGATCCGGACCGCCATGTTCGGGGAGAAGGAAGTATAGGCCATGGACGCCTACGAGGGTCGCCAGGCCAAGAACGACATGAAGCTGGTGATTTTCAAGCTGGGGGACGAGCAGTTCGGGGCCCCCATCCACCAGGTGCGGGAAATTCACCGTCTGGTGGAAATCACACGTGTTCCGCGCGCACCCCGCTTCGTGGAAGGCGTGATCAACATGCGCGGAAAAGTGATGCCCGTCATCGACCTGCGCCGGCGGTTTGACCTGCCCATGGATACTCCGGCCGCCCAGCAGCGCATCATGGAAGTCGAGGTCGAAGGACAGGTGATCGGCATGACCGTGGACGCGGTGCTGGAAGTCATGAGCCTCCCGGTGGAGGCCATCGAGCCGCCGCCGGCCATGATCGCCGATATCGCGGGGGACTACTTGACGGGGGTGGGGAAGCTTCCCGGCCGGATCATCATTCTCCTGAATTTCGATAAGATCCTGACCGCCCAGGAAGCCCACCAAATCGAGCAAACTACGGTGGAGGGCTTACCGGGCCCCAGTTCGCCATCATTGCCGAACCACAGCCAGGAGGGTGAATAAATGCCAGCCAGAATCCTCATCGCCGACGATGCCGCCTTCATGCGCGTCATGATTAAGGGGATATTGTCGAAACAGAACTATGAGATTGTGGGCGAAGCCAAGGACGGGCGGGAAGCGGTCGAACTGTACAAGCAGTTGAAGCCCGACCTGACCACCATGGACATCATCATGCCCGAGGTCAACGGCATCGAAGCGGTCAAGGAGATCATTAAATTCGATTCGGGCGCGGTGATCATCATGTGCTCGGCCATGGGACAGCAGGCCATGGTCATCGAGGCGATTGCGGCCGGCGCCAAGGATTTCATCATCAAACCCTTCCAGCCGCCGCGCGTCTTGGAGGCCGTCGAGCGCGCCCTGGCCAAATAGCCCCCTCTTCCGGATGCCTACCCAACGGACCCTGCGCGTGTTGGTCGTGGATGATTCGGCCTTCATGCGCAAGACCATCAGCACCATCCTCAACCAAGCCGAAGATCTGGAAGTCGTCGCCACCGCCCGGGACGGCCTGGACGCCATTAAGAAGGTCACGGATTACCGCCCGGACGTTATTACCTTGGACATCGAGATGCCGCGCCTGCCCGGCCTTGAAACCCTGGGGTACATCATGAGCGAGTGCCCGACCCCGGTGGTCATGCTCTCCGCCTACACGGAATCCGGCGGGGAGATGACCATGAAGGCCCTGGAGTACGGGGCGGTGGATTTCGTCTGCAAGCCCTCCGGCCCGATCAGCCTGGATCTGCAGAAAGTCGCGCGCGAACTGGTTCTGAAGGTCCGGATGGCGGCCCAAGTCGACGTCGCGCGCCTGACTTTCCTGGACGTGGATACGCTGGGCAAGGTCCGGGAAGGCATCCATCCCTCCGCGCCCGGACGGCAGGTGGTGGTGATTGCCAGTTCCACGGGCGGCCCGCGGGCGCTCTATGAAATCATCCCGCGCCTGCCCGCCGACCTGCCGGCGGCCGTCCTGGTGGTCCAGCACATGTCGCAGGGATTCACCAAGTCCTTAGCCGAACGGTTGAACCGCAGCAGCGAAATGCATGTCAAAGAAGCCGTGGACGGCGAACCGGTCCAGGCGGGAAATGTCTACTTCGCCCCCGGGAATTACCACATGGTGGTATCCAGCAAAGACGGGCAGGAAATCGTGCGCCTGCATCAGGGACCGCCCCGCAACAGCGTCCGTCCCTCGGCCGACGAGACGCTCGAGTCGGCGGCGAAAGTTTTCGGCGCCCAGTGCCTGGCCGTCATTCTGACGGGCATGGGCCATGACGGCGCCGACGGGGCCAAGGCCCTCAAGCTGGTCCACGGGCACGTGCTGGTGCAAAACGAGGCGACCAGCGTGGTCTTTGGCATGCCCAAGGCGGTGATCGAGGCGGGGGTCGCGGACTTCGTGCTGCCCCTGGAGACCATCGCGGACCATATCATTCACAGCGTGCGTTCGGGCCGTTTTCCGCTGACCTCCAAGTAGGCCGGCGGACGCCGGGAACGGAAGGGACTTCTGCGAAAAGGAGCAGACCATTCATGCTGGTGGTGACCGGGGGCGCTGGTTTCATCGGCAGCGCCATGATCTGGAAATTAAACCAAGCGGGGCTGCGGGACATTCTCGTGGTGGACGCGCTGGACACTTCCGACAAGTGGCGGAACCTGGTGAACCGGAAATTCGCCGATTACCTCGATCGCCAGGATTTCCTGGACCGGTTGACGGCCGGTCAACTGCCCGGTCCGATCGAAGCCATCGTCCACATGGGGGCGTGCAGTTCCACCACCGAGCGCGATGCCCAATTCCTCATGGAGAACAACTACCGCTACACCCGCCGGCTGGCCGAGTGGGCCCTGGCCCATCAGGTGAGGTTTCTCTACGCCAGTTCGGGAGCGACCTACGGCGACGGGTCTTTGGGCTACTCGGACGAGGACGGCGCGACCCTGCGGCTTAAACCCTTGAACTTGTACGGCTATTCCAAGCAGTTGTTTGATCTTTGGGCCGTGAACAGCGGCGCCGCGGGCCGGATCGTGGGCCTGAAGTTCTTCAATGTCTTCGGGCCGAACGAGTACCACAAGGGCGACATGCGCAGCGTGGTGCACAAGGCTTTCGGCCAGATACGGGAAACCGGGCGGGTCCGGCTTTTCAAATCCTGCCGCGCGGATTACGCCGACGGGGAGCAGGAACGGGATTTCGTTTACGTGAAAGATGTTACGGAGGTCATGGGGTGGTTCCTGCAAAATCCGGGCGTCAACGGCATCTTCAACGTGGGCACGGGACGCGCCCGCACCTGGAACGACCTGGCCCGGGCCGTGTTCGCGGCCCTGGGGAAGCCGGCAAAAATCGAATATTTCGAAATGCCCGAAATCCTGAAGGACCGCTACCAGTACCATACCCAAGCCGATGCCTCCAAGCTGCACCGGGCCGGATACCCGGGCGCCTTCCGGTCCCTGGAGGAGGCCGTGGACGACTACGTGCGGAATTACCTGGCCACGGACGATCCCTTCCTGGAATAAGGCCGCCGCGAGGAAAAGATGCCCCGGCCTTGCGACGGCATACCCAAGACCGGCCGCTTTGTTGCGGTATTTTCCCTTCCCGGGAAACACCTTGACACCCCTTTCATGCGCATGCTACAATTTCGCTTCCGAAAAGGTTAATAAAACAAGGTTTTTTCGCGTAAAACCGCGATTTTTTCGCCCCGGGAGCGTCAGATATAGGGAGCAGGATACCGTCAAAACGGGAGGAACCGAACATGTCCGGAGAAAGAACGAAAGCCTTGGAATTGGCCATCTCCCAAATTGAAAAGCAGTTCGGCAAGGGTTCGATTATGAAGTTCAGCGAGCGGCCCAAGGTGGACGTCCGGGTCATCCCGACCGGCGCCCTCTCCCTGGACCTGGCCATCGGCGTGGGCGGCATTCCGCGGGGCCGCATCATCGAGCTGTTCGGCCCGGAATCCTCGGGCAAGACCACCTTAGCCCAGCATATCGTGGCCGAGGTGCAGAAGGCGGGGGGCAACGCGGCCTTCATCGACGCGGAGCATGCCCTGGATCCGGAGTACGCCCGCCGGATCGGGGTGAACATCGACAACTTGCTCATCTCCCAGCCGGATTCGGGGGAACAGGCCCTGGACATCGCCGAGACGCTGGTGCGATCCGGCGCTCTGGACATCATCGTCATCGATTCCGTGGCGGCCCTGGTGCCCCGGGCCGAAATCGAGGGCGAGATGGGCGACGCCCACGTCGGCTTGCAGGCACGCCTGATGTCCCAGGCACTGCGCAAGCTGACGGCGATCTGCAGCCGTTCGTCCACGGCGGTGATTTTCATCAACCAGCTCCGCGAGAAAATCGGCGTGATGTTCGGCAACCCCGAAACCACGCCGGGCGGGCGCGCCCTGAAATTCTACGCCAGCCTGCGCCTGGACATCCGGCGCATCGAGACCCTCAAGCAGGGGGAGGAGATGATCGGCAGCCGGGTCAAGGTCAAGGTGGTGAAGAACAAGGTGGCCCCGCCGTTCGGGACCGCCATCTTCGACATCATGTTCGGCCAGGGGATATCGCGCGAGGGCGACCTCCTCGATTTGGGCGTGACCCAGGGGGTGGTGGATAAGTCCGGCACGTGGTTCTCCTTCGAATCCCAGCGCATCGGCCAGGGCCGGGAAGCGGCCAAGGCCTACCTGAAACAAAATCCGGAAATCGCGCGCAGCATCGAAGCGCGCATCCGGGAGAAACTGCTGCCCGAGCCGCAGCCGGCCGCCGAGGTGGGAAACAACGGCGGGACCGAAGTGAAAGAAGCCAAGGCGGCGAACGCCGAGCAGACGACGCGCGCCTCCCGGCGCGCCTGAAACCGCCTCGGAATTTCGGCCGGATGTTTGGTTGGAAGTTTGCGGCCAGGCGAAGGGAACCCCGCCGGGGAACCGGAGCCTGTGGTTCCCCGGATAGCTCCTGGATTCATGATCCGCACCCAGGCTGGAACGCGCCGGGGCGGGAAGAAAGGTTGTGACCATGGCGGAAAAAGCCGGCCGGACCCAACGCGGCTGCCTGCGCTTGCTTCTCCTTGCCGGCGGGATTCTCCTGCTGGCGGTGCTGGCCGCCGCCCTGATCCTTCCCCGCATCATTCCCTGGGATCGAGTCAAGCAACAAGCCGAGGAAAAAGTGTCCGGGATCATTCACCACCGGCTCACGATCGGTTCCGTGGGATTCAACCTTTTGCGCGGGGTCGAAATCCACGATCTGGCCATCGCCAACGCTCCCGGCTTTTCCGACCAGCCGCTGCTGACCAGCAAACTCGCCGGCGTGCGCTACCGCCTGCTGCCCTTGTTGTGGGGCAAGGTCATGGTCAAGTCGGTGGAGATACAGCAGCCCCAGGTGCTGGTGGAAAAGCAGGCGGATGGCACCTTTAATTTTTCCGACATGCTGCCCGCCAAAGCCGCGCCGGAAGAAAGCGGGACGGCCCCGGGCCGGCCCGCGATGCCCCTGGAACTCATGGTGTCCAAGCTGGCGATTGCGGGCGCCGACGTGATGTACCGGGATTTGGGCACCGGGCAAACCTACGCGGTCGAGGATTTTAACTTCGAAGTCAACCATCTTACGCTGGCCGGTTTGACCCCCGTGGACGTAACCTTGTCCGCCAAACTGAAAGCGCTGGGCATGACGTTACCGCTGTCGGCCGCGGCAAAATGGCGCCTCAACCTCAAGGAAGAGCGCCTGCTGCTGGAACAGATGGAAGCAACCCTGCCGGGCCTGTCCTTTTCCGCCGCCGGCCAGGTGGCAGGGCTGTTCGCCGCACCCCGCGCGGACCTGGCCGGAAAAGTCGACCTGGACTTTGAACGCCTGTGGGAAGGGCTGGGACCGGCCGCGGCCGGAAAACTGCCCGCCGACGTCAAGCTCGGCGGATCGGCGCACTTGGAATATACGGTCCGCGGGCCGCTGCAGGAACCCGCGCGCTTGGAGGTCTATGTTACGGATCAAGCAGCCCTGCAGGCCCAGGTTAAAGAACTGGCGGTGCCGGTGACCCTGGAGGGCGATATGAACTTGGCCGAGGGCGGGCTGTCCCTCAAGCAAAAAACGGTCGTCCCGGGCGGCCAGGCCCAGGTGCAGGTCCAGGTCCAGGACCTCATGAACAGCCGGGCGGTCAAGGCCGCTTTTTCCGCGGACCTGGATCTCGGCGCGGCCAGTCAAAAACTCGTTCCTCCCGAACAGGCCCAGAAACTATCGGCCTACCAGATGCAGGGATCGTTGAGCGTGAACGGCGAGGTCCACGGCTCCGCGCGTGCTCCCCGGCAGTTGGACTTTTCCCTCCAGGCTTCGGCGCGGGATGTGGGCCTGCAATACCACGACCAGTCCCTGTTGTCCGGCCTGCGGGGCCAATTGACTCTGACTCCGGACAAGGCCGTCTGCAGCGGCGTGAAGCTGAAGCTCGGGGGCCAGACCGTGGATTTTTTCCTGACGGCCACGGATTTCGATCTCCGGGATCCGGCTTCCCTCAAGCCCGAGCGCCTGCGGGCCCGCGTCAAGTGGCAGCTCACCTCTCCCCTGCTGGACGTGGACGCGCTGCTTTCCCTCCTGCCGCGCAAAACTCCGGCGGAGGCGGAAACGGCCCCGGCGGCCACGGTTTCGGACCTGCCGGAACCGGATGTGCGGAAATGGCTTCCGGCCGGCTTGCGCCTGCAGGGGGAGGCCGCACTCGGCGGCCTGAAATTCGCCCAGGTGAAGCTGGGTAAAATGAACTTTCAGGTCAAGCTGGAGCAAAAAGTCCTGAACGAAACCGGCACCATCCACGGCTATGGAGGCAGCATCGAGGAGTCGGTGCGCCTGGACTTTTCCCAGGTCCTGCTGGGCTACCGCATCAAGGTTGTGACCAAGCAGGTGGAGGCGGAACCTCTCCTCAACGACATCGTGGACACCTTCGTGGCCGCCAAATTGAAAAAACCGGAGCTGGTTGCCGAACTGAAGGACAAGCTGGTGGGAAAACTCGGCGGCACCCTGGAGCTCCGGGGCAGCGGCCTGCGCACGGTGAACGCCAAACCGCGGCTTGCCGGGAACGGCAGTTTTATCCTGCAGGAAGGACGCCTGCGCCAGTTTGCCTTCCAGGACCAGCTGGCCAAGTGGTTCGGTTCGGAGAAATTCAAGCAGGATATTCCCTTCGACCATACCGCCGCCGATTTCACGGTGGCGGACCAGGAAGTCCGTGTCACCCGTTTCGTGGCCGAGTCCGGGCCCAAGGGCAAGGGGGGCGACATCCGGCTGACGGCGGAAGGCCGGCTGACGTTCACCGCCCAGTTCAAGGATTTCAAAATGCGGCCGCGCCTGAATCCCCGCGCCTCGGCCTCGTTAAGTTCGGAATTCGGCCGTTACAGCGAGATCTTGAAGGACGACAACGGTTGGGTCGCCATCCCGGTGATCCTGAACGGGCCACTGCGCAAACCGGATGTCCAACCCGACTGGGTCTGGATCAAGGAGCGTCTAGGCGCCTACGCCTCGGAGAAGGCCAAGGCTGCCGCCCGGGAAGCGGGACAGAAGGCCCAAAAATATGTCGAACAGCAGAAAGGCAAATCCGCGGAAGAGATCAAGCAGAACGTCAACCAGGAGATCAACAGGGCCAAGGAACAGTTGAAGGGCCTGGACCTGAAAAAACTCTTCAAATAGGGACGGCGGCGTGTCGGCCGCCAACGGAGCGCACCCCCATGAAAGCAATGGTAATGGCGGGCGGATTTGGAACACGCCTGCGTCCGCTGACCTGCAATATCCCCAAACCCATGGTTCCCCTGATGAACCAGCCCATGCTGGAGCACATCTTCGAATTGCTGAAAAGCCATGGTTTTACGGAGGTGGTGGTGGCGCTGTATTTCCAGCCGGAGGTCATCCAGGAGTATTTCGGCGACGGCCAGCGCTGGGGCCTTCAGATCAGTTATTTGCTCCCGGACACCGACTTGGGGACCGCCGGCTGCGTCCGCCAGGCCGCGGACCGGTTGGGCGGGGAAACCTTTCTGGTCATCTCCGGCGACGTGCTGACCAACATGGACTTGGGGCAGGCCGTGCGCTACCACCGTGAGAAGCAAGCCCGGGCCACGATCGTCTTAAGCCGCCAGGAAAACCCGCTGGCCTACGGGGTGGTCATCACCCACGAAGACGGCCGCATCGCGCGCTTCCTGGAAAAGCCCAGCTGGGGGGAAGTGTTTTCCGATACCATCAATACCGGCGTCTATATCCTGGAACCCTCGGTTCTGGAGCGCATTCCCGACGATAAGGAATACGATTTCAGCAAACAGCTCTTTCCCGAACTGCTCTCCGCCAAGGAAGCGCTGTACGGCTACGTGGCGGAGAATTCCTACTGGAAGGACATCGGCAACCTGACCGAATACCGGCTGGGGCACTACGACGCGATCCGGGCCCAAGGCGCCCTGGCCCGGCCCGTGCACGCCACCCTGCAGGACGGCAACTGGATCGGGCGCGATTGTTACATCGATCCCACCGCCGTGCTGGAGGAAGGCGTCGTCCTCGGCGACCACTGCTGGGTCGGTCCCAACGTCCGCCTCTCCAATTCCGTGCTCGGCACGTCCTGCCGCGTGGGGGAAGGCACCAAGATCATCGGCTCCATCATCTGGCACAACGTCTCCATCGGCAACGGCGCCAACTTGAAGGAGGTGACCGTCGCGAACGACTGCCGCGTGGGCGCCCGGGCCTACATCGGCGTGGGCGCGGTGGTGGCGGATCATTGCACCATCGGAGAGGACGCCACCGTCAAGGCCGAGGTGAAGGTCTGGCCCTACAAGATCATCGAGGACGGGACCACCCTCTCCACCTCCCTGATTTGGGGGGAACGCTGGTCCAAGCATATCTTCGACGCCTACGGTGTGAGCGGCCTGGGGAACATCGAAATCACTCCGGAGTTTGCGGCCAAGCTGGGGGCGGCCCTCGGCGCTTCGCTGCGCAAGGGCGACTACGTCGTCTCCTCCCGGGACCATCACAAAACCACGCGCATCATCGACCGCGCCCTGATGGCCGGGCTGGCTTCCGTGGGCGTCAATGTTTACGACTTGCGGGTCCTTCCCATTCCCGTGGCCCGTTACGCCATCCGGGCCCTGAAGGTGGCCGGCGGCTTTCACGTGCGCAAATCCCCCTATGATCCAAAACTGATCGATATCAAGTTTTTCGACGCCGAGGGCAAGGAACTGCCGAGCGTCAAGGAGAAGGGCATCGAGAATCTCTTTTTCCGCGAGGATTTCCGGCGGGCCGGCATCGACGAGGCGGGGGAAATCAGCTTCCCGCCGCGGGCCCTGGAATATTACCAGGAGGGCTTCAAGCAGGCCCTGGACTACGAGCGCATCCGCCAGGCCAACTTCAAACTCGTGATCGACTACGCCTGGGGCAGCGCCGAGGGCATCTTCCCCCAGTTGCTCGGGGATCTGCAGTGCGAGGTCATCGCCTTAAACGCTTATCCCGACGAGAAACGGTTGACCAAGAGCGAGGAGGAGCTGGAAGCCTCCCTGCAGCGCCTGGGTGAAATTGTCGGAACCTTGAAGGCCAACCTGGGGGTCATGATGGACGCGGGCGCTCAGAAGATTTTTATTTCCGACGATACCGGCCGCATTCTGGACGGGGATCATGCCCTGGCCCTCATGGCGTTGCTGGTTTTCAAGACCAAGCCCGGGGCCCGTGTGGCGGTGCCGGTGACGGCCAGCCGCGCCGTCGAAATCCTGGCGCAACAATACAACGGACAGGTCTTGCGGACGCAGACCGCCTACACCAGCCTCCTGGGCACGGCCAGCCGGCGGCGGCTGGACTTCGTCGGCGAAGCCCGCGGGGGCTACGTCTTCCCGCGCTTCCAGCCGGCGTTCGACGCCATGATGGCGACCGCCAAGCTGCTGGAAATGCTGGCCTTGTGCGGGGAACCACTGTCCCAGCTGGTGGCGCAGATCCCGCCCATCAACGTGGTGCGGCAGCAAGTCGCCTGCTCCTGGGAGAAAAAGGGTGCCATCATGCGCCGTCTGATCGAGGCGACGCGGCACGAGCGTGTGCAGTTGATCGACGGCGTCAAGGTCTGGCACGGCAAATCCTGGGTATTGATCATGCCCGACGAGGACAAGCCCATCTTTCACGTGCAGGCCGAAGGCATGCACCCGGAGGAGGGCGAGCAGCTGGTGCTGCGGTACATGCAACTGATTCAGGAGTGGCAGCACTAACCTGCGGCGTGTGCCCGGCGTCCGCGGCCGGCCGTGGGGATTTCATATCGGGAGGGAATATTCGAATGGCGATGATTCATTTCGGAACCTCGGGTTGGCGGGACATCATCAGCGACGGCTTCACGTTTGCCGGCGCGACCGCGCTGACCCGTGCCGTGGCGCGGCGGCTCAAGGCGAGAAAACTGGCCGCGCGCGGCGTGCTGGTGGGCTACGACTACCGCTTTTTGGCCGAAGAGTTCGCCCGGCGCACGGCCCTCACCCTGGCCGAGGAGGGCGTGCCCGCGAAACTGGTCGCGCACGCAACGCCCACACCCGCCCTGGCCGTGGCCATCCGGGAGCACAAACTGGCCGGCGGCATCAATTTCACCGCCTCCCACAATCCCGCGGAATACCAGGGATACAAATGGTCCAATGAACACGGCGGCCCGGCCACCAAGGAAGAGGTGGCGCCCATCGAACGCGAAGCCAACCGCTTGCTGGCCGCGGGCGGCGGCCGTCCGCCCCGGGGCGTGCGGCCGGCGAGAATTTCCACGCTGGATCCGCGCCCGCTCTATTTCCGGCAACTGTCCAAGGTGGTGCCCTTCGCGCAACTGAAAAAGTCCCGGCTGCATGTGGTGGCCGACCCGCTGTTCGGGGCCGGTCGGCATTACCTGGACGAAGCCCTGCGCCTGGCCGGCTGCCGCGTGGAACTGTTGCATGATTGGCGCGACGTGCTCTTCGGTGGCATGCATCCGGAGCCCGATGCCGACAACCTGGCGGCGGCCGCCGCCCGCATGAAAAAAACCGGGGCCCGGCTGGCCCTGGGCACGGACGGAGATGCCGATCGTTTCGGCATCGTGGACGCGGACGGGACCTACCTGACACCCAACCAGGTCCTCGCCCTGACCCTGCACCTGCTGGTCAAACACCGCGGCCTGCAGGGGCGCGTCGTGCGCTCGGTGGTTTCAAGCCACCTGGTGGATGCCGTGGCCAAGCATTACGGCATGCCGGTGGAGGTCACTCCCGTCGGGTTTAAATACATCGGCGAGAGCATGCTGCGGGGCGGTTTCCTGCTGGGCGGCGAAGAAAGCGGCGGCTTGACCATCGCCGGACACATTCCGGAAAAAGACGGCATCCTCGCCTGCCTGCTGATGGCGGAACTGGTCGTGCGGGAACGCAAAACGCTGCAGGCCGTGCTGCGGGATTTATACCGCCGGGTGGGTTTGTATTTGACCGACCGCGTGAATTTCAAACTCGATTCGCCGGCCGCGGGACAACGCCTGCGCAAAAAATTAAGCGCCTGGCGACCCCGGCGCCTGGCCGGCGAGAAGGTTTCGCAGATCGAAACCCTGGACGGCTATAAATTCCTGCTGGCCAGCGGCGCCTGGCTCGCCATCCGCTTGTCCGGCACCGAGCCGATGGCGAGGCTGTACCTCGAGGCGCGCGACCGCGCCAGCCTGAAACGCGTCCGGACCGCGGGCCGCGCCCTGTTGAGTTCCGGTCGGGCATGAGCGTTTTTCGCGAAAAACTCGCGAACGGCCTCACGCTTCTGGTCCAACCGCTTCCGAGATTCGCCTCCCTCTCCATCAGCCTGGTGGTCAAAACCGGTTCCCGCTACGAATCTCCGGGGGAAGCGGGCTGGTGCCACTTGGCCGAGCACATGTTTTTCCAGGGAACCCGCCGCCGGGACAACCGGGAACTCTCGCGCGTCATCAACGCGGTCGGGGGAAACCTGGACGCCTACACCAGCCGCGAAAGCACGGCCTTCCACGCCAAAGTGCCGCCCGGCCATCTGAATCTGGCCTTGGACGTCATCGCCGACATGCTGGCCCATTCCCTGTTTTCCCCCTCCTTGCTGCGCAAGGAGAAGGGCGTGATCCTGGAAGAAATCCGGATGTACGAGGATGAACCGGAGGAGTTGATTCACGACCACTTTGCCCAGGGCCTGTGGCCGCGGCATGCTTTGGGACATTCCATCCTCGGCACGCGGGAAACGCTGGCCGCCGTAAACCGGTCCAGCCTGTTGGACTTTATCCGCCGCCAATACCGGCCGGAGCACATGCTGCTTGCGGTCTCGGGCCGGGTGACGCCCGGCCAGGTTCGGAAATTCGCCCGCCGGTACTTTGCGGGGTTCGTTCCCGGCGACGGGAAACGCCCGCCCCTGACGCCGCCGCCGGCGGCGTTGTCCCGGCCGTTGTTGAAATCCCGGCGGCTGGAACAGATCCACGTCTGCGTCGGCGTTCGGGGCCTGCCCTACTCGGATCCCCGCCGCATCGCGCTGGTGGCTCTTTCCAACATCCTGGGCGGCGGGACCAACTCGCGGCTTTTCTACGAGATCCGCGAACGTCGCGCGCTCGCCTATGCCGTGTATTCCTTCATGGATTTTTTTTACGACACGGGCCTGCTGGGAATCTATCTCGCCTGCCATCCCGGAAAATTGTCCGAAAGCTTGAAGATCATCCGCGCCGAACTGCAGCGCTTGGCCACGCAAGCCATCAGCCAGCGGGAGCTGCGGGATCTCAGGGAACAGATGCGCGGCAATTTCCTGCTCTCGCTCGAAAATTCCTCCACCTACATGTGGCGCATGGTTCAAAACGAAATGTACCTGCAGCAACATCCCGGCATCGCCAGCGTGCTGCGCCACATCCGGCGTTTGGAACGCGAAGACCTGCGCACCCTGGCCCACGAGCTGTTCGCGCACCAGTCCCTGTACCTGGCCGCTTTGGGACCCATTCCCCGAAGCGGGATCCCAACCGGCCTCCTTGGCGCATAAAGCAAAAAACGCCGAAAACAAGAGAAAACGCGAGTAAATATTAATTCATTATAAGCTTGGTCCAGTATTCGCCATATTTACCGGAATTCATGCTTACATGGATTTGACGTTTAAGAGATATTTTGATAACAATATTTAGTACCTGGCACTGACAGGTACACATTATATAGCAAGGAGGGATAACAAGTAATGGCGACGAAGAAAAAAGCGAAGAAGAAAGTGGCGAAGAAGAAAAAATAAGCTTGATCTAACGTATTTGGGAAATTCCCAAATAAAACAACGTAGAGCGCATGAAAATCCGCTCTACGTTGTTTTATTTTTTTCCTCGACCTTCGATACCTTACGATGCAGGTCAATTCGCCGTGATGTGGCTGGCCTAACAAAATGAAACCGGGGTGGCCGTCTTGGCAGCGAAAAAAATATATCGTACCACCCGTTCGACCCGTATGATTTTGGGAGTGTTCGGAGGGCTGGGGGAATACCTCGACGTGGATCCCAACCTGCTGCGGTTGGGCTGGGTGGTCGTGACGTTATTCACCGGCGTGATACTCGGGGTGATTGCGTACATCCTCGCCGCCCTGATCATTCCCAAGCAGCCCGGGAAGCAGGCCAGGTCCTGACCGGCTCGAGCCACTCCGGCCGTCCCCCGGCGCAGGTTGAAAATCCAGATCCAAGAATTGTAAAGTTGAAACGATTCACCCCCTGCTGTTTGTCTGCTGTTTCCGCCATCTGTCCCGGTTCAGAAGGAAAGCCGTCAGCCGGCCTGCGGGAGCCGGCCGCGGAGCGAGCGGCGTGGAGTTCACGGTAAGCTCCTCGGCAGAATCTGTCCCCATTATTCCTGACAACCTTCAGGTCCGCAACGTGGAATACCGGTATTTTTCGCTTTGCCTTTCCCGGATTTTGTGGGCACAATAGGGGGGATTTTTTGGTCTTGGACGCCGGCGCGACGGCGGCCGGGCGGTCCGGTCCCCGTGAAGGAGGGGGCGGGATGAATCAGGAAGCGATGGAAAAGTTTTATTTTTTTGTTGTGGACGAGGAACGAAAGGCCTTTACGATCCACGGCCCCATCACCGATGAGACGG
>Ga0315542_1001385_pt1 | contig 15148 bp, 12 predicted proteins | sample SalMarSW160120MG_FD_202541 | JGI IMG/M metagenome (GOLD analysis project Ga0315542, IMG submission 202541) | Salt marsh sediment microbial communities from the Plum Island Ecosystem LTER, Massachusetts, United States - Salt Marsh Sediment SW1601-20 ...
AACTGAGGATATCCGGATGATATCTCATAATGTCAATGGGTTGTGATTACTTGACAATCTGTCAGGTCTTGGAAAAGTTGAGGTATCTCCTTGATATCACGAGGCGACATAGCGGTAAGATTTGGTCGATAACCGTGATATCTAAGTATAGATCATTTTTTCAAAAAAATCTCCGGTTGTGCCCGTACCTGTCAAACAGAGGCGTTATGATAACCTGCCAGTTTTTTCATACGGAAAGGCATTTTCATTGATTTCTGTTGATTTCTTAGAGATGTCCATGTAGACAATATTAGACAGTTACTTGATTGATCTTCTTGTTTTGGCCTGAAAGGTAAAAGAGGATCAGAACAGGGAAGTTGTCAACAGAAAGGATGTTCGGTGGACCAGAAACAGCGGTTTTTGGGAACATTATTAGGGGAGGGAGCAGACCGCTTCCCCTTCTTCGATCTTGACCCTGATGAAGAAACGCTCGATAAATGGCACAGGGCGGGGCTCCCCAGGAAAGCATCCGTTGCCGAGTTTTTCAACCTTGAGATACATTATTCCGTAGGGCTTACCATTCGGAGTTATCCCTATTTCGAGAAAGCTGCCGATCTGCTTACGGACCCATCTTCTTTTGCCAGTCACTATGATCCCGACGACCCGTCCCGCTACGGGCCGGACTTTGTTGAGCAGTGCGGGCGTCTTGAACGAGAAGGCCGGGTCGTTTATGTAGATGCCTCTGGCGGCGGTCTCTTGCAGATGTTGGGCGTGGGGGACTGGAAATCCCTGGTCGCTGCCTCGTTAGCCCTCGTAGAAAGGCCCTTGATGGTCGCTGACCTGATAGACAGGACCACCGATTTCTACTGTGTTTGTCTGGAACGGGTGCTTTCGAAGGTGTCGGTTGACTACGCTGCTTTTTATGAACCGATCGCCGCCAATACCGGACCGGTGATCTCCCCGGCCATGTTCGAACGCTTTGCAATGCCGGGCTACAGAAAGGTCCTGGGCCTTTTAGAGAAATTCAATGTCCCTCTCCGCATTTTATGCACCACCGGTGGTAACCTGACGTCACTTCTTCCCCCGTTGATCGAAGCCGGGATAAACGGCCTGTGGATAAGCAATATCCGGGACGCGGGCATGGAGTACAGGGCACTTCGTAAGACCTTCGGTCCTGATTTAGCCCTGATCGGGGGTATAGACTCGGGGGCCTTGAGTCAGGATAAAAATGCGGTGCGTAAGACCGTGGAAGAGACCGTACCCCCACTTCTGGAAAGCGGCCGCTACCTCCCCTGCCTTGATGACAGGCCCCGAACCAACATCCCCTTTAACAGGTACAGATTGTTCCGCCAGCTTCTTGGGGAGATCGGATCCAAGGGGTGATTTTTTGAATTTTTGAATTCCGTGTGTTATTGATTCGAACATTCCATGGCAGACCTGTTTGTGAGTGGAATGACAATCTTAATAGAAAGCTGGAGGTGAAGGTTAATGTTAAAGGACTGTGTTGAGGTGATACAGAAAGGGGATAGCAATGGAAACGGAATGCTCATTCGAATAAAACTCCCCTCAGGGCATGAGATCCTGGGTCTTCCTACTGAAAATGCCTACGGAGGCGGATGGGACCTGGGTCCCACCTGGAATTATGTCGTATTGGACGAGAAGCCGTTCTTAGTGGATACGGGGAAGTTTGGTTTGGGCGGCAGGCTTCTTGATATGATGAAATATGCCGGTATTTCGGGGAAAGATCTTGATTTTGTTATGGTAAGTCATGGACATGAAGACCATGATGGCTCACTCTTTGAAATAGCAGAATCCACAGGAGCAAAGGTCAAGGGCCATGACATATACGATCGACTAATTCGTTTCTATCCGGACAGGGCGCCAAACGATGTCAGAAAACGATTTCCCGCATCATGCTGGCGGTGTTTCATGCCTGAATCCTTTTCAACGAAGAATTGCCTTGAATATCAGCAGACACGCAGTCGGCTGAAAATCGAGACTATCGAAAAGGATTGCAGCAACCTGAGTAAAAGCGCTTTGGCCTATCACGTGCCTGGCCACAGCCCGGACTCCCTGGCCATTTTTGTGAGAGGCGAAGCGGTTCTTGTGGGTGACACCGTGCTTCCGGATATTACGCCCTGGCCGTCACAGGAGTCTTTCCTTGACCCGGTGCGCGAGATTCTCAAGCCCCAATATTGCTCAGCAGACTCTGTTTATGGACTGAGGGTCTATATCAGGTCTCTTACAAAGCTAAAGGAGATCGGGAAAAATTTGGACGACCTCATTGTACTCCCTGCACATCGCCTGTTTTATAATAGTAGATGGAATGAGCTCAATCTGCTGACGAGGATAGATGAATTAATCGAACATCACATTCAACGGTGTGGGGGTATTCTGAAGATCCTGGAAAAAGGAATCAGGACAGTGAGAGAAATTGCAGTGGAATATTTTGATGAGCCTCTCTTGAAAGGATTCGGAATCATGATGGCGGAAAACGAAGTCATCAGCCATTGTGAGCTGTTAAGTGCGTGTGGGGATGCGGTGTCCATGGACCATGAAAAATTTACAGCAACGGGCAATATGAATTTTGAATCGGCGATTCAGTCATTGGAACCTAACTGGTACTCATAAAATATGATCGCCACGCCTGGTCAATCCCATTTTAGCACACATCATAACTTTACCATGGCTGGCACTCGAGATGTATTTGCTGATTTAGAAGAATCCGGCTCAGAGGATACCATATAGGTTAGGACATTTGGCAGGAGGGTTTTATGGCGTACAACGAAGAGATCGATGGTCGAATCAGGAAGCTTTGAGGGAGACCCGAGGTATGACCCTCACCAGTGACCATCTCACTCATCAATTCTGCTTGCGAAAGGACATCTTTGATGGTAGATAGTCGTTATTTCAGCGCTGAAACATTTACGTTTTTAAGGGGATTGACCGAGAATAACAACCGGCAATGGTTCCAACAAAACAAAAAGAGGTATGAAGAACATGTTAAGGACCCGGCCATTCGCTTCATCATTGATTTTGGGCCGCTTCTAAGAAAGATCAGCAGGCAGTTCAGTGCGGACCCGCGACCAGTAGGCGGTTCGCTGTTCCGGATATACCGAGACGTTCGTTTTTCAAAAGATAAGAGCCCTTACAAGACTAACACGGGCATCCAGCTCCGCCACAGCCAGGGCAAAGACGTTCATGCCCCCGGATACTATCTTCATTTAGAACCACGCAACGTGTTTGCCGCCGTTGGCATCTGGCACCCCGATTCTACGACATTAGGGAAGATCCGCGATGCAATCATTGAAGATCCGTTAGGCTGGAAAAGTGCTGTGAAGGGAAAACCTTTTCGCAGCAGGTTTAACTTATCAGGGGACTCCCTTCGTCGGGCCCCAAGGGGTTATGACCCTGATCATCCGCTGATTGGAGATCTTAAAAGAAAGGACTTTATCGGAATAACCACCCTGACTCAGAAGGCGGTCACGAGTCCTGAGTTTCCAAGGGAATTCGCCGGGATATGCAAAGTGGGGTCCCCTCTTGTCAAGTTTCTCTGCAATGCGATTGGGCTACCCTTTTAGACTGCCTGTCGTATCCACTAATATACAACTTCTTCATTGACATTGATTACATCAAAGATATAGCCAATTAAGGAGACAGATTGTAAGGGGTAAAAAGGAAAAAACCAGCAGGTGAGCAGGAACTCACCGGAGATAATCAAACAATTGGAGAACTATGGGTACGACTATATGGATTTTTCTTGTTAACGACGATGACTCGATACAACGTTTTCCGCTGGCACGCTTTGGGCAATTGATCGAGCGCAATCCAAAAGAACGTCTGCCGAAATATGCCGGAAAACGTGTTCGGTACGTTGAAGTGGCACTGGAACTCGAACAGCGAAAGCCGGTTGGCATCTTGCGGATACTATACCTCATCCTGCCTTTTGACTCTGAAGGCCGGATAGATGCTGCGGAACAAGAAAAGGAGAGGCGGCTTGGCGCTGAAATGATGTCTCCCATCCTCATGGATCGAGATTCCAAACAGGTCGTTGAAGCTCGGCACCGATTTGCCAAAAGGCGCTTTGATAATGAATTCCGCTGGAAACCTACTCAAAAAATAGAATCTGCCATTATAGCGGCCATATTTGGATCCTGATGAGAACTTACAAAAACCCGAGGGATTCTTCATATGAACAAAGTTCATATTACTGTGAAAGAGTTCAAGGGGACTTGTCCTGTTTACAGACTTGGAGATAAGATTGTCTCGCCCAAAGACAGCAAAAGATTTCGGGCACCAGACCATTATCAATTCTTAGTCGATTTTTTTCTGTTCACCCAGTTCGTAAACCCTAACGTTACATAAAATTTGAGTTTAAAACGCTTTAGATTAGGTCAAGCAAGGGACGTTGGGCCGTTTTCAAGGATGAAAGCGTATTGAACATACGGTGAGGTCTTGAAAATGGGCCAGCGTTTCTTGATGGCCTGATATAGAGCGAGCGTAGCGTTTTTGGACCGAAGGTTTATGCAACGTTAGGGTAAACTCGGGCAGAAAAAATCGTTTATTTAGGTCTTGCTTTTTTTCGTCCTATGTGTATACTTACCCTTTTTTGTTCGCACACAGCACTCAGATCAATGAGCGGTTTCCGCAAGTTTTTGCTGACCGCTGATCGCCGACTGCTAATAATTCAAGGAGCCTGTTGAAATATGGAAGAGCAATTGTCCGCTACTTTTTCCGAGTTCCGGGGAACGGCCGATGAAATCATTCCCCTGCTTCAGAAGACCCAGGAGGAACTGGGCTTTCTTCCCGAGGAGGCAATGCGCAGAATCGGGGAGTTCGCCGGGGTCCCGTTTTCAAAGATCTACGGCGTGGCGACCTTCTACACCATGTTCCGCTTCACGCCGTTAGGGAAAAACCACGTGTGCGTTTGCCGGGGGACGGCCTGCCACGTTCGGGGCGCCGACCAGATCCTCGAACATGTGGAGCGGGAGCTGGGAATCGAGGAAAATGAGACCACGGAAGACGGCGATTTTTCCTTGGAAACCGTGGCATGCATAGGCTGCTGCGCCCTTGCACCCTGCATCACGGTGAACTCAGATGTGCACGGACGGCTCACACCCAAGAAGGCGTCGAGGGTGCTCAAAAAGGTGCGGAGTGCATTTGAAAAGGAGGAGGCCGATGGGGAATAAAAAGACCATTATCGTGTGCCAGGGGACCGGGTGCGTGTCATCCGGCTCCATTCCCACCTACGACGCCCTCGAAGCAGAGGTCAAAAATGCCGGGCTCACCGGCATCGAGATGAAGCTCACCGGGTGCCACGGCTTCTGCCAGCGGGGTCCCATAGTGATCATAGAACCTGACGGCATTTTCTATTCCGAGGTACAGGAAAAGGACTGTGCGGAGATCGTGGAGTCCCATTTCATAAACGGTCTGCCCGTTGAGCGACTCTTCTACAGGGACCCTGTAACGGACGAACCTATTGCAAGGTACGAGGACATTCCCTTTTATGCCAACCAGGAGCGCATAGTGCTTGCAAGGTGTGGCCACATAAACCCGGAGGTTATCCAGGATTCCATAGATTCCGGGGTCTACAAGGCCGCTCCAAAGGTCCTCGAGGGCATGTCGTCAGGGGAAGTCATAGAAGAGATAAAGAAAGCCGGACTTCGAGGACGGGGAGGCGCCGGGTTCCCCACCGCAGTCAAATGGGGCTTCTGCGCCGGGGTCGAGGCAGATCAGAAATTCATCATATGCAATGCGGACGAGGGCGATCCGGGCGCCTTCATGGACCGCTCCATACTGGAAGCCACTCCCCACCAGGTGATCGAAGGCATGATAATAGCGGGCTATGCCATAGGCGCAACCAGGGGATACATATATGCCCGAGCCGAGTACCCCCTCGCAATAAAGCGCCTCGGAATCGCCATCGAGCAGGCCCGGGAAAGAGGTTTTCTCGGTGAGAGAGTGTTCGGCAGCACGTTTAGTTTCGACATCACTATCTTCCATGGCGCCGGTGCCTTTGTCTGCGGCGAGGAAACAGCTCTCATAGGTTCCATCGAAGGGGGTCGGGGCATGCCAAGGACCAGGCCCCCCTTCCCTGCCGTCAAGGGGTTGTGGGGCAAGCCTACCATCATAAACAACGTGAAATCCCTTGCGACGGTTCCAGAGATTATAAACCGGGGCGCCGACTGGTTTGCGGGCATCGGCACCGAGAAGAGTCCCGGAACCGCAGTGTTCGCGCTCACCGGAAAGGTGGCTAACTGCGGACTGATAGAAGTCCCCATGGGCACGCCCCTTCGCAAGATCATATTCGACATTGGAGGGGGTATAATCGACGGTGGCACGTTCAAGGCGGTCCAGACGGGGGGGCCCTCGGGAGGCTGCCTGCCAGAGGATTTCTTAGACATTCCGGTCGATTTCGAAAACCTGGCAAAGGCCGGCTCCATAATGGGTTCGGGCGGCATGGTGGTCATGGACGAGACCACCTGCATGGTTGACATCGCCCGCTATTTTCTGGACTTCACGCGAAAGGAATCCTGCGGCAAGTGCGTGCCCTGCCGCATGGGCACAAAGCACATGTTAGAGATCCTCGAGAACATCTGCGAGGGCAGAGGCAAACCGGAGGACCTTTCAAAGCTGATGGAGCTTGCCGAGGCCATCAAGGAGGGCTCCCTCTGCGGACTGGGCCAGACAGCGCCCAACCCGGTCATCACCACTATGAAATATTTCCGCCACGAGTACGAGGCGCACGTGTACGAGAATCGGTGCCCCGCCCTCAAGTGTAAGTCAATGCTTCAATACCACGTTGACCAAGAGGCCTGCAAGCTCTGCGGGACCTGTAAGAAGAACTGCCCGGCAGAGGCCATTACGGGCGACAAAAAGGAAGAGATCCCATTCGAGATACATGTAGACAAATGCATACAGTGCGGGATGTGCGTTACGGTCTGTCCCTTTGACGCCGTTGTTAAGACCTCGCCAGGAATCGTTAAGGAAGAAAAAAAGGCGGCCGGGGCCGGAGGCTGATCGAAGGCCGATTGGAATCTTCGATTACCCTGTGCACAAGACGAATATTCAATATCGAACAAGGATTCAGATAGGAATTTTGGAGAAACAGAATGAAAAGAATCTCCTGCACCATTGACGGGAAAAGAGTAAAGGCCGGCAAAGATCAGACCATCCTGGAGCTGGCTCAAGAAAACGGGATTCACATTCCTACCCTGTGCCACAGCGACGTGCTCGCTCCCACCGGAGCGTGCCGCATCTGTCTGGTGGAGGTGGAAGGTGCCAGGGCCCTAATGCCCTCGTGCGCCACGAACATAGGTGATCTTCCCGGGGACAGGACCATCCTGACCAACAGCGACAAGGTGCGCCGGGAAAGGCGCATCGTCCTGGAATTGCTCTGGTCCGCCCACCCCAACGACTGCACCGTCTGTGAAAAGTCCGGTGCCTGCGACCTTCAGCAATACTCCTATGAATACAACGTGGACGTGGAAAAATACCGAAGCCGCGAGCCCTACGACTTTGCGCCCGATTACGCCAACCCCTACTATGTGCGCGACTACAACAAGTGCATACTCTGCGGCCGCTGTATAAGGGCATGTGCGGAGATCCAGGGGAACTATGTGCTGGACTTCGTCAGCCGGGGATTTTCCACCATGGTATCCACCGCAATGAGCGCGGAACTCATCGACTCCAACTGTGTGTTCTGCGGCAACTGCGTGGCCCTCTGCCCCACGGGCGCACTGGTTGAAAAATCTCGTCTCGGCAGGGGTCGCGCGTGGGAATTCGAAAGGACCCAGACCACCTGCCCATACTGCGGGTGCGGCTGCTCTTTTGATCTCTGCACAAAGGACAATGCGATCGTGAAGGTGGATTCTTCCAATGCTAAGAATAACATCGTGAACGGCACCGCCCTCTGCGTAAAGGGCCGCTTCGGCCTGGGCTTTGTCGACTCTGGCGAGCGTCTGAATCATCCCCTGGTTCGCCGGGTCACCAAAGAGGAGGCAACAGGGACCTTAGAGGATTATAAAAGGGTGTCCTGGAAAAAGGCCCTTGACCTTGTGGGAGAGCACTTGACAGAAATCAAGGAAAAGCACGGCCCCGACGCCATCGGTGGATTCTCCTCGGCACGCACCACAAACGAGGAGAACTACCTGTTCCAGAAATTTATGCGGGCCGCCGTGGGCACCAACAACGTCGACCACTGTGCCCGCCTCTGCCACGCCTCCACCGTGGCGGGCCTGGCAAAGGCATTCGGCTCGGGCGCCATGACCAACTCCATAGACGAAATAAACGACTCGGACTGTATTCTAATCACGGGCTCGAACACCACAGAGAGCCATCCCATCATCTCCCTCGAGGTGAAAAAGGCGGTCCTGAAGGGGGCCAGACTTATTGTGATAGAACCGAGGAACATAGAGCTCTGTGACATCGCCGAGATGGACCTTCACCAGAGGCCCGGAACCGATGTTGCCTGGATTAACGGCATGATGAACGTGATAATCGATGAAGGGCTCGAAGACCGGGAATTCATCGAGAAGAAGTGCCAGGATTTCGAGGCGGTGAAGCAGACTGTAAAGGACTACACACCGGAGAAGGTGGAACGTATTACCGGCATCCCGGCCGAGGACCTGCGCCGGGCGGCCCGCATCTACGCCAGGGCGGAGCGGGCCACCATTCTCTATGCCATGGGCATCACCCAGCACACCAGTGGTACGGACAATGTGCTCTCCATAGCAAACCTTGCAATGCTCTGCGGCCAGATCGGCAGGAGATCCACGGGCGTCAATCCCCTGCGCGGACAGAACAATGTCCAGGGCGCCTGCGACATGGGTGCCCTTCCCAATGTATACCCCGGTTACCAGATGGTGAACGATTTCTCGATCCAGGCCAAGTTTGAAGAGGCCTGGGATGTCAAGTTAGATGACAAGATCGGCATGACCGTCACTCAGATGATGGAAGCGGCCGGGACCGGCGAACTCAAAGCGATTTATATCATGGGCGAGAATCCCATGCTCACGGATCCGGACATAAACCACGTGGAAAAGGCCCTGAAAAATCTGGATCTACTCGTGGTCCAGGACATATTTCCCACGGAGACCGCGCTCCTTGCAGACATCATTCTTCCCGGAGTGAGCTTTGCCGAGAAAACGGGCACCTTCACGAACACCGAGCGAAGGGTCCAGATGGTGCGAAAGGCGATCGAGCCCGCCGGTGAGAGGAGACAGGATTTCAAGATAATCTGTGAGCTTTCAAGGCGCCTGGGCTACAGGATGAGCTACCCGGATCAGGAAATGATCATGAAGGAGATAGCAAAGCTCACGCCCAGCTACGGCGGCATAACTCACAAGCGCTTAGACAAGGAGGGAGGCCTTCAGTGGCCCTGTCCCGACTCGAAACATCCGGGCACACCGATCCTGCACAAGGACGGGTTTACCCGGGGCAAGGGCCTATTCAGCCCCTGCGAATACCGCGATCCCGCCGAGCTGCCCGATGAGGAATATCCCATAACACTCACCACAGGCCGGATCTTGGAACACTACCACTCGGGGAGCATGAGCCGCCGCGCGGAACCCCTTAACGAGCACGTGCCCACCGGTTGGGTGGAAATCAGCCCACAGCTCGCCAAAAAATTGGGCGTGGAGCAGGGCCAAAAGGTGGCCGTAGCTTCGCGTCGGGGCAGGATCGAAATCTTCGCCCGCGTCACGAAAAGGGTCAACGGTGACGTGGTATTTATCCCGTTCCACTTTGCCGAGGCGGCCGCGAACAGGCTCACGAATCCCGCCCTGGATCCGGTGGCCCACATACCGGAGTACAAGGTCTGCGCGGTCCGGATCGATAAGATATAAAAAGGTACTGACACCCTTCGACAATCTTATGTCAGGCCTTTCCAACTTCTCTTAATGTGTCAAAGAAGACTTTGTAGAATTTTTCATTATCAGATACAGCCCGCTTCAATATAATTGATAATTTGTCCAGATCATTCAAGCTGATAACCAGATTGGCACTCATCGCGAATGCCATCATGTCGTCCATAGTCCTCAACCCTTCACCAATCAAGACAACAAACATTTTTCTGCGAACAAACATGGAGAGATGATTCAGGTAATTAAGAATATGGCTTTCTTCCAGCGGGACATTGTCGAAATAGTCTGACAGGATTATTAGGTCGAAGCGATGAAAACGCATCTTGCCGACCGCTTCTTCTGTATTGTTTCCCGGAACGTATCTATAACCCAGTCCTTCAAGGGCCTCCTTTATCTTTTTTGTTTGCTGCTCATCATTGTTCATTACAAGGGCTAACTTCACTCCTTCCTCATAAGAATTTAGGACGTTATCCTCTTCCACACTATATCCGGGCGTTCCTTCAGTTTGAGGCAGTTCAACTCCCTCTTCAATTGCAGGACGTGGACCATCCCCGGGTCTTACTGATTCAGTAGATTCTACAACCGCGGCACCTGAAACTCCCGGTCTTTCTATTGTTGTATCGAGAATCAGCTTTTTTCTGCACCGGGGGCACCTGACACTAACCTGCTGGCCCTCGGGGAGTTTCTCGTCCGGAATATTAAGTTTGGCCTTACACTCCTCACATATTATTTCCATTTTCCTCGCTCCCCAAACGACCCTCTTGTTCCATATTCCTTATCAATAGTCAGACCTTCTATAGTGGTAGTCTTTTCCCCTCTTTCAGACTTGATTGAATCAATTGCCCTCCCAACTATGGCCTTTCTCGATGCGTAACCTATTGCTGTCTCTTCTGTAACAAGACCGTTTTTGTAAAGATCGGCAATACATTGGTCAAATGTCATCATCCCGAAAGGCTGGCTCCCTTCAATAATCCGATAGTATGTTCTGTCTTCGGCTTCCCCATGCAAGATAGTGTCCTTTACCCGCAGGTTTGACCCCATTATTTCAAATGCTGCTACACGCCCACCTCCCACCATGGGTAAGAGTCTCTGGCAGGCAATCCAGCGAACGGTGTCGGCAAGACGTATCCTTATCTGGTTCTCCTCTTCCCGTTCAAACATACCTAAGATACGGTTTATGGTCTGTCCGGCATCCACGGTATGAAGGGTGCTGAGAACCAGATGCCCTGTCTCCGCAGCAGAAAGACCAATCTCCACGGTCTCCCTGTCTCTCATCTCGCCCACCAACACCACCTTGGGGGCCTGTCTCAAAGCGGCCCTCAGGCCGGAAGAATAGGTGTCAAAATCTACCCCCAATTCTCGCTGATTGAAAGTCGCCTTTTTCTGGAGATGCAGGTATTCTACAGGATCCTCAAGGGTGACAACGTGAACGGGTTTTGTTTGGTTGATCCTGTCTAAGAGGGCAGCGAGGGATGTTGTTTTTCCAGTTCCAGTTGCGCCCGTAACCAGGATAATTCCATTCTTTTCCGCGGGCATTTTGGAAAAGGCGGGAGGAAGGCCAAGATCTTCGATAGTGGGAACTCTGGTAGCTAATTGTCGCATGACAATAGAATAACAACCTTTTTGAGAGAAGATATTTACCCTGAAACGGGCCTTTCCCGGCAATTGATACGATAAGTCACACGAACCTTCGGCTAAGAGAGCCCTGGTCAAACGCCTATCTCCGCCTAACAGGTTTAGGGCGAAGATCTCGGTCTGAAAAGGTGTCAACTTGTCTACGGGAGGCGTTAATGACACCGGGGCCAGTTCTCCGGAAGATTCCACCTGAAAGGGTTTGTCTACCGTCATGTTGAGATCTGAGACATTGTCGTGGGATTTTAGCATGGAAGTCAAGACATGATCTATCTGTTGTTGTCGCATACCCTTGTCTCCTTTAAGCCTCAGTAAAATCGGCAGGGGGCTCCCTTAAAAAAGGGAGGAACTTCGATTTATCATCACACTTGGCATAAGCGCTGGCCGGGCTGATCATTTTCTTGTTCAGGAAACCCATTATGGCATCATCCAGTGTCTGCATTCCGAATTTCTTCCCGGTCTGAATCATGGAAGGAATTTGAAAGGTCTTCCCCTCCCTGATGAGGTTTCGTACGGCTGGGTTTGCAATCATAATTTCAAGTGCAGCGCACCGACCCTTCTTATCAATACGCTTAAAGAGGTTCTGAGCAACTACTGCCCTGAGGCCATCTGCAAGAGTATTTCGAATCTGTTGTTGCTGGGTTATAGGAAAAACCTCGATGACCCGATCAACGGTCTTTGCCGCGCTCGTGGTATGAACGGTGCCGAAAACCAGATGCCCGGTGGCCGAGGCCTCAATGGCCAGGGATATGGTCTCCAGATCTCTCATTTCTCCGACCAAGATAATATCAGGGTCTTCCCTTAAGGCTCCTCTCAGGGCGGCGGAAAAAGACCTGGTATGGGTCCCGACCTCCCGATGATTAATTATCGCTTCGATACTCCCATGAACAAACTCGATTGGATCTTCAATAGTAATAATATGATCTTTCCGGGTTCTGTTAGCCTCGTCAATTATGGCCGCCAAGGTGGTGGACTTGCCGCTCCCTGTTGGCCCGGTCACTAAAACCAGCCCCCTCGGCAGAGAGGCCAATTTACGAACCACCGGAGGAAGGCCCAATTGCTCGCAGGTTAGAATAGTAGATGGTATTTCTCTGAAAACAGCGCCTACGCCATTTCTTTGCTCAAAAAAATTGGCCCTGTACCGTGCCAGACCAGGAATTTCATATGCAAAGTCAACATCCCCGGTTTCCTCAAAGATCTTTACCTTTTCTTCGGGGGCAATTTCATATAGCATTGCCTTCAGGCCATCATTATCAAGTTCCCTGTACTTCACCCGCTCTAATTCTCCAAGTATACGCAGCACCGGCTGCTGACCGGCCATCAGGTGAAGGTCTGAGGCCCCCTGGTCGTTCATGAGTTTAAAAAAAGCATCAATCTGTGCCATAACGGTCCCCTTTCAAATTTGGACGCTGATAAGGACTGATTCTCAGGATCTTCAGGGTAAATTGGAAAGGAATATTATACACGGCTGAAAATCCTGTTCAACCATAAAATGAAAATCGAGAAATTTGACACATTTTTCACTGTTATAGGTAAGTTGGATTAACCTAATTAAAGACCCGGAATTTGGTTGACAAAGGCTATTCCCTTTGATATTTTTTTCACAATCAGGACCCAATAGGGGAGGTGATCCTTGCAATAATGGGCGCTTATCCCTGGGTAGTTCTTTGTCATTATGTTCTAAAAATAGATTTCCTAAAGGTGACACCGCCTGGATCGGTTGTTGGAGTTGACCGGGACGGTTAAGTAGTCTGAAAGGTCTTTAATAGCGGGGAAGCTCATAATCGATAATTCAATTTGCTTCCTCTGCCAATACTCCCCAACTCACAAAAAGGTCTTGCGGTTTCACCGGAAGGCCTTTTTTTATTGGCAATTCCGTCGGTACAACCAAGACCCGGTTCAGTAGGTGTTAGGCACTTATGGGTAGATTTGTGCTCTAAATCCGCGGAATTTTGTTCACCACGAAGATCACGAAGAGATCATAAAACCATCAGAAATTCATTTTTCGTGCCCTTCGTGTGCTTCGTGGTAAAATCTTTGTTTGGTTTATCCGGGTCAGGGTCTGACATCGGGAGGTCCAAGGAAAATAGACATTAAACCATAGGAGGTGAAAGAAGTGGCCCGACAAAAAGTCACCATTAGTTATTTGCAGAAAAAAATGGATGAAGGCCAGAAAATTACCATGATGACGGCCTATGATTACCCCACGGCCAGCCTGGTTGATCAAGCCGAAATGGATACCATATTAGTGGGTGATTCCCTGGGCATGGTCGTTCTCGGTTATGAATCCACGGTCCCCGTGACCATGGAAGATATGCTTCATCACTGCAAAGCCGTATGCAGGGGAGTAAAGCAGAGTTTTGTTATTGGAGACATGCCTTTCATGTCCTATCAAGTGAGCGTGGAGAAGGCTGTGGAAAACGCCGGACGGTTCATAAAGGATGCGGGGTGTGAAAGCGTAAAGCTTGAAGGGGGCTCGGAAATGGCCCACGTGGTAAAAGCGATTGTAGATGCCGGCATACCGGTATGCGCCCACATCGGGCTCACACCCCAGACCGCTACCAAGCTCAGCGGCTTCAAAGTCCAGGGTAAGGACGCAGAAGGCGCAAGAGAGCTTGTCAATTCCGCAAAAGATCTCGAGGAGGCAGGGGCCTTCATGATTGTCTTGGAATGTATCCCGGACCAGGTAGCCTCAAAGATTACCAATGAGCTGAATATTCCTACCATTGGAATAGGCGCCGGCAAGTATTGCGACGGGCAGGTCTTGGTCTATCATGATTTAGTAGGTCTCTTCGAGAGGTTTACGCCCAAGATGGTAAAGCAATACATCAATTTGGCCCCCCAAATACGAAATGCCCTTATTCAATACAGAGAAGAGGTGGAAAAGGGGATATTCCCCGGACCCGAGCATAGCTTTACCATGAAGGCAGAAGAGGCTCATAAGATGAAGTAACTAAAGTGCCTAAAGTTTAAAGTGCCTAAAATGCCTAAAGTTAAGGAATGCTCCGCCCATTTTTTGTGAAGATCGGCTTTCTTAAAATAGACCCAGTAAAATCTAATCCCGCCTTGGTGGGACTCACTTTAGGCATTTTAGATCATTTTAGGCATTTTAGGCACTCAAAACCAGGAGTAAACGAATGAATTTTTTGGTGGTGGGCCCCGGCGCCATGGGTTGTCTTTTCGCAAGCCGCCTGAAAAAAGCCGGACATCATGTGATGATTGTTGATTATAAGCCTGAAAGGGCCGCCTTTATTAACAAGAGCGGCATACTCATAGAAGGAGCAGCCGGAGAAGAGAGGGTTCGTGTTCCGGTTGTAACGGGAACGGCCCCCGAGCAAACTGATGTGGCCCTGATCTGTGTTAAGGCAAACCAGACAAGAGCGGCAGCAGAGGAGATCTCTTCGTGGCTCGATCTTCGGGCCGCGATTCTCACCCTTCAGAATGGACTCGGCAATTTAGAATTGTTAGAGGAAGTATTTGGGAAAGAAAGAGTATTGGGCGGTGTGACTGCCGAAGGAGCAACCCTTTTAGGCCCTGGTCACGCAAGTCATGCAGGCCGGGGGGAAACGATTGTTGGTCCTGCAGGACCAGCGGATGGTCCAGTGGCAAAAATCGTTTCCGCGTTTGAGGACGCAGGGTTTGACACCCGCTCTTCGGATGAGGTGGAGAGTCTC
>Ga0315542_1001386_pt1 | contig 15144 bp, 16 predicted proteins | sample SalMarSW160120MG_FD_202541 | JGI IMG/M metagenome (GOLD analysis project Ga0315542, IMG submission 202541) | Salt marsh sediment microbial communities from the Plum Island Ecosystem LTER, Massachusetts, United States - Salt Marsh Sediment SW1601-20 ...
GGCGGCGACCCGCCGCCTGGCGGCCCATCGCGTGGTGGGCACCGCCTTGGGAGCCGTGTGCGGCGCCCTGCTGAGCACCTATTTCGGCCACGCCCTGTGGGCGCTGGGCCTGGGGGTGCTGGTGATGGTGACCCTGGCCTTGCTGGGTGGCTATACCGAGGCCGGCAAGCTGGCCGGCTATGTGGCGGGGCTGGTGGTGCTGGATCACAGCGCCGAAGCCTGGGTCTACGCCTTCGCGCGTTTTGTCGAGACCGCCGTCGGCATCGCCGCGGCACTGCTGGTGGGCGTGGTGTTCGCCTTTGCCGGGGCCCGTGGGCGGCTCCCGCGCAAACCCTAGAAGGGCTCTGCACGGGCCGCTGAAGCGGCGCCTGTGCCGGAGCTACCGGCTTTCATCCAGGGCCAGGCCGGCGATCCAGTCGGTGAGGTCGCCGGCGAACTGGCCCGCGGCCTGGCGGGCCGCCTTCACGCCCCCGGGTGCGTCGGGCGTGGGGGCAGGCTGTCGGTAGCGGAATTCGCGCTGGGCGATGACCTGGGAACTGGCGGTGTTCACCAGGGTGACCCGGGCATCCAGCACCACCGCGCTCCGGTCCGGTGCCTGGAAGTCCTGGCACAGGTTCAGCAGGTGGATGCGCACGGCCGCGTCGGCCTTGGCGCTGTCGCCCGGGCCGACCACGGCTTTCCAGGCATGGCGGTCGCTGAGCGCGTTCTGTGTCAGTTCTCCCACCATTTGCGGCAGCGGCGCGCTCCAACGGGAGTCGCTGTAGCTCGCCAGCTGGCTGTCACTGTGATAGGCCATGCGGTAGCAGATGGCCGTGCCCTGCAGCCAGGCGGGCGCCGTCACCGGCAATACCCGCAACACTTCCGGCGACTGCTGCTCGGCCTGCACGGCGGCCCCGGCTGCGGCGCCCGCGCCGGCCAGCGTGTAGTGCTCGATCGCCTTGGGCGGCGCGGCGGCACAGCCACCGAGCAGCACACAAGCGGCGAAGGCGGGGCCAAACAGGGATTTCTTCATGGGTGGTGGTCCGTGGCAGGTGGGTGGAATCCGGGCTCTCCCGGTCCCGGCGCCGCCGGCGGCGCGCCGAACAGCACGCTCTGCGGGTCGCGCCGCAACTGGCGGGTGAGGGCATCGATATCGTTTACCGTGCGGTTCATCCGCGTGGTCAGGGCGTCGATCCTGGTGAGGGTATCGGTGCTCAGCTTATGGGTCGTCCTGCCGGCACTGTCCAGGACCGAGTGAAGGGCGCCCGCGTCGCGGTTGAGGCTGTCCAGCAGCGCGCGGCTGCGATTCAGGGTCTTGCGGGCCTGCGTGGTCAGGCTGGGCAGCGCCTTCAATGAGGGCAATGCCGCGTCTTCCAGGGCCACCAGTTTGGTGGTGGCCTGATCGAGTTTCGCGAGAATGGCCGACACATGGGCCCGGTTGTTGTCGTTCAGCAGCTCGTTGAGACGTTTGCCCAGCTTGTCCGTCTGGCTCAGCAACTGTTTGCCGGAACTCTCCAGCTTGTGGGTCAGGCTGGGACGAATGGGGATGCGCGCCGGGTGCCGGGCGGAGGTCTTGAGCGGCGTCTGTTTGCCTTCACCGTCCATCAGTGCGATGTAGCTGCCGCCGGTGATGCCTTTACTGCTGAGCTGTGCGTAGGTGGCATGGGTGACAGGCGCGGCGGCGATCAGCGCGATACGGATCAGAATGCGGTGGGGATTGTCGGGATCCAGTTCGACGGCCTTGACCGTTCCCACCTGCACACCCTTGTATTGCACGTCCGCATCGATCGCCAGACCCGACACGCTGAAAGGAGAGACGATGACGTAGTCCTTGACCTGAGGGGTCCCGGACTGCATCCACCAGGCGACGAAGGCGGCGCCGGCCCCGAACAGAATCAGGAAACTCACTGCGATAATGGCGTGTGATCGGTCTTCCATGAGTCAGTCAGCCCAGCTGTCGCAAGAGGCTTTCTCCCCGTTGGCCGTGGAACAGCCGCTGTACGAATGGATGGTCGTAATCGGCCACTTCGGACAGGCTGCCGGTGGTGAGTACCTTGCCGTCGGCCATGACCGCGATGCGATCGCTTACCGTTGCCACGCTGTTCAGGTCATGGCTGATCATCAACGCACTCAGCCTGAGCTCGCGGTGCAGATCCGACAGCAGGCCGTCCAGGTCGCTGGCCGAATTGGGGTCCAGCCCGCTGGTCGGCTCGTCCAGCAGCAGCATGTCGGGCTCCAGGGCCAGGGCACGGGCCAGCGCGGCTCTCTTGACCATACCGCCGGACAGCTCCGCCGGCAGCTTCCAGGCGTCGTGTGGTTTGAGGCCGACCATCTTCAGTTTCAGCATCACCAGATCGTAGATGGCATCTTCGTCGATATCGTCGCCCAACACCCGCAGCTCGCGGATGGGGAAGGCGATGTTGTCGAATATGTTCAGCGCGCTGAACAGGGCGCCCTGCTGAAACAGCACTCCCCAGTGGACCCGCAGCGAATGGGCGGCGTAGGGGTCCAGTTTATGCACATCCCGGCCCAGCACCGTGATGGTGCCGCAGGTCGGCCTAGTCAGCCCGATGATGTGGCGCATCAGGGTCGTCTTGCCGCTTCCGCTTTCCCCCACCAGTGCCAGGATCTCGCCGCGGTACACCGTCAGGTCCAGGTCCCGGTGCACCCAGTTGTTGCCGAACCGGGTACCCAGCCCCTTGACCTCCACGATCACCTGCCGTTCGTCCCGCTCGCCCATCAGTGCAGTCCCACGTTCGACAGCATGATGCCCATGGCCCCGTCGATGGCGATCACCAGGGCCAGCCCGACCACCACCGAGCGGGTGGTGAATTCGCTCAGGCTGCGGGTGTTGGGCGCGACCCGCAGGCCATAGTAGCTGGACACCAGGCCGATGAGTCCGCCGAACAACACGCCCTTGCCGACGCCGATGAAATAGTTGGCCCACGGGATGGCGCTCGGAAACTGGTGGAGCCACATGCCCCAGTTCACGCCCAGCTTGGTTTCGGACACGTAGATGGCTCCGATGGCACCGGCGAAATCCGTCCAGATCACCAGTAACGGCATGGCCAGGGTGAGGCCCGCCACCTTGGGCAGCACGATGCGCAGCGTGGGCGATACGCCCAGGGCCCGCAGGGCATCGATTTCCTCGGTCACCCGCATGGCGCCGATGCCGGCGGTGAACGTCGACCCTGAGCGCCCCACCAGGATCAGCGCGGTCAGAAACGGTCCGAGCTCGCGCAGGAACGCCAATCCGACCACGCTGATGATGGCGCTGTTGGCGCCGAATTGCTCCAACTGGCCGGACATCTGGTAGGCCAGCACAATGCCCACCAGCCCGCCGATGAACGCCAGCAGGATCAGCGACTGGGCCCCGGCCCGGTAGACGGTGGCGGAAATGCCTCGCCAGGGTATGGCGCGCGGATTGCGCACGCAATACAGCATGTCCACCATGAGCTGCCCGAGCAGCACCAGAATTCCGGCCGTGTCGGTGAACAGGCGGCTGATGGAGCCGCCCAGGGCGGTCAGCAGTGTCCACAACCGCAGCGGGGAGCGGGCTGCCGCCGACGGCAATTCTTCCAGGTGCTCGAACCAGGACTGCTGATCGTCCCGCCACTGGAGCTGTTCCGGGTACTGCCGGCCCCAGGTGCGCCACAGCAGCAGGGCGCCGGCGCTGTCCAGCGCGCCGATCTCCTTGAGATTCCATATGTCGGAGGGGCCCGCGCCCAGCTCCTGCAGCGCCTTGGAAAACGGTCGGCCCGCCCGCGCAATGGCCAGCAGGTTCCAGTCGCCGCGCAACAGGAATTCCCGGTTTCCCTCGGTTTCGCGTATCTCCCAATGGGGAGTGTGGTCCGGACCGCTCATACAGGCAGTATAGAAATGCCCGCGCAGGCAGTCGCAGGATCGCTGTTATGGTTTCGGATGCTGCCTGGTGGAGTCCCCTGGGCCGTGCACCGGCATATGGCCGCTGTCCGTTGGCCTGTGGGCCGACAATCGGGGCTCTCTTGGTTCCCGAATACAATTGGACTACGCGGCCCCGGCAGGGTTCCTTGGCCGCGTTTTCGTTCCCGGGCGAGCCCCTGGGCCGCGCCGGGGGCGCGGACTGCGGTACGGCAGCGCCTTGCTACCCCACCGCCGCCGTACCGGTCATGGTCGGCCTGCGCGACAGGCAATGACCATCCTGTCGGCCTCAGCACGCCCAGGCCCGGGGGGAACGATCGGTCGCCGGTCACAGTCTACAAAGACCTGCGCAATCCTGCCGCACCCTAGGGAAACACCATGCAAGATCGCGAGCGCACGGATACGCTCCGCACGGGAATCATGGAACACCGCACCAACCTGCGCCTGCCGGTGCGTCGCTCCGTGCAGTTGCATTTTGCCGATGGTATTCGTGTCCACGGCGAGCTCAGGGACGCCAGCTTCGAAGGTGCCTATGTCCGCGCCGCCCGGATGCCCTCCGAGCTCCCACGGGGTTGCGGTCGGTTGTTGCTGCGGGTCTGTCCCGAAGGCAGCCCGGGCACAGTCGATATTCCCGTGCTGGTGGTGCGCCTGGACGATTGCGGCGTCGGCGTGATGTTCGGCGACTATGGGGCGGCCGCCGAGAGCGGGTTGCGTCGTCTTTTCGACGACTACTTCGCCTGATCCGTAGCAGGCACGGCGTTGCGGTGACACCTGTGCAGAGGTTCCCTAGGGCCTGATGCCGACCCGCAAGGACAGGGGCCAACGCACGGTTCTGTCTGCGGCGTCTCCCCAGGCGGCGCGCAACCGGGCGGCGACCTGCGCCACGGGATCCGCGCCATGGGCGTCCTTGTATCGCTGCACTGCCGACCAGCTGGCGAGATAGTCCAGCAGTCGCTGCAGGGACCAGCGGGCCACCATCTCGAAGGACGGCGGTGTCAGCTCGCGAAAAGGAAAAGCCAGCGACCGATAGCCGTCTTCCACCAGCCGGCGCTGTGCCGGCCAATAGCCGCCGACGATGTCGGTGTACAGGTTGCCGATGACGCGGTCCAGCTCCGGCGAAATCCGCAGCAGGTTGTAGCTCCAGACGGCGACAACCCCATCGGGCTTCAGTACCCGCATCACTTCCCGGTAGAACCGCTCCCGGTCGAACCAGTGCACGGCCTGGGCGACGGTGACCAGATCCACGGAACCGGTTTCGATGCCCGAGTCTTCGGCACTCGCCACCCGGTAGACGATTCCCGTGCGGTGAGGCGCTTGGGCAAGTTGCTGCGTACTGGCGTCGGTGGCGATCACCTCGCGGAAGTGGGCCGCCAATGCCCCCGCCGCCTGCCCGCTGCCGGTGGCGCAGTCCCACGCCCGCCCGTGGGCGGGCGCGACGCCGGCAAGATAGCGGAACAGCGCCTCCGGGTACTCCGGCCTGGATGCCGCATAGCTGCGCGACTGGCGGGAGAAGTGGTCTTCAAAATGTGGTTTCACCGGGATTCGGCCCGCACCCTGCGACAGTCGGCAAGTGTAGCGGCGCCCTGCGGCCCCGTCATCCGGTCAGCAAGCGCGGTCGCCGGCGGGCGGGAGGCCTTCAATCGGCAGGACGGGTCTTGGCAACGAGGGCATCAACGGAAGGGATCCGGGGGCGCGACGCCGGGTCATCGGGAGCGGCCACGACTCCCGGCGGCGCCGGCCAGCACCGCCGGGTCCAGCCGATAGCCCAGGCGCCGGGCGCTCTGGATGATGCGTGTCTCCCGACCGTCGCCCAGTGCGGCACGGACCCGGCAAAGGTGTACGACGATGCTCTTGCGTGGGCTGCAACCGTCGCAAGCCAGGGTCTCGACCACCGTCGTTATCGGTACCCAGTGCCCGGCGCGTTCCGCCAGCAAAGACAACAACAGGAATTCCTTCGGGCGCAGAGCGAGGGGTCGCCCGCGCAGATAGGCTCTGCGGCCAACGGGATCGATCTGCAACGGGCCGGACGGGGGGTCCGCGCGGTGGGCCGAGTCGTCCGTCGGCAATCTGTGTGCTCTCGATGCATCCATCGTTAAGCGCCGGTCGTGGATCCAGATGTGGGGGAGCGGTTGGCGGGCGGCAGGTGCCCGGCGGATGTTGCCAAGTCACCCATGTTGACCTCCCAAGGCGCCGGCGGGTTCCCCGGTCGTTCCCCCGGCACCCGTCTGCGGCGCCCCCCCCGGTGGACCCGTGGCCGTGGGGTGGCGGATCGACTGCGTCAAGTGTTGCCGGTCGTCGGCGGGCTCAGCCGGTAGCCGACCCCCCGCACCGTTTCTATGAGCGGGTCGGCGAACGGACGGTCGAGCTTCTCGCGCAGTCGATACACATGCACATCGAGGGCATTCAGCGCCACATCCCCCCGTCCCCACAGCTGTTCGAGCAGCCACGTGCGGGACAGGGCCTGACCGGCATGGCCGGCGAGCAGGGTCAGCAGGTCGAATTCCCGTCGGGTGAGATCGATCGGGTGCTGCTGTCGCCATACCCGGCGCCGTGCCAGGTCCAGCTCCAGACTCCCCACCCGCAGTCGCCCTCCGGACTGCGGCCACAGGGGGCCGGGCAGGGACACCACCAGCTCGGTCAGGGAGCAGGGAAGGGCAATGACCTCCTCCGCTCCCAGGGCGCGAGCCCGGGCTTCCGCGTTCGGGTCACCCGGGTCCAGAAAGGTCAGCACGCTGGGCCGGTCAGGCGCGTCGTCCAGGGCCTCCAGCAGATCCCAGGCGGACGGCGAAAGCAGCGCCAACAGCAACACGGCATAGACGCCGCTCGAAAGCAGTGCCAGGCAGCGTCCGGCATTGTCCACGTCCAGCCCGTAGCCGAGCTCGCGAAGCCCCTTCAGCAGGCGCAGCCACATGTTGGACGGCTCGTCGACGGCGAGGATTCGCATCAGCGTTCTGTCCGGTGTTCGATCACGGGCGCTGCGGTGTCCAATGCCCCCGGATTGAGGCGATAGCCACGCTGGCGTCGACTCTGTATGACACGGGGACGCGGGCGATCGCCCAAGGCGCTGCGCAGCCGACACAGATGGACGGCGAGCGTCTTGTGCGGTGCGGTGCCTTTGCAGCCAAGAGCGTTCTCCACCCGTTGCAGACACACCCAGGAGCCGGCGTGCTCCATCAGCAGCGCCAGCAGTGAAAACTCCATCGCCCGCAGCGGGACCTGAAGGCCTCTCAGATAGGCGCGGCGCCGGACCAAGTCGAGTTCCAGCACGCCGACGCGCCGCAGGGGGCCGCGTTGTTCCCGCGTATTACGGCGACCCAGGGCGCAGGCGAGCTCGTCCACGGTGGTGGTGTCCGGCAGCCACCGCACACCCATGCGGAGCAGCATATCGGGCTGCACGTCAGGCAGTGCACCGAAGACATAAACGCACGGCCGCTGGGTGGGGAATGGTCGGACGGTTGCCAGCGCGTCGATCAAGCGGCGGGATTGAGAAGGCTCGTCCAGCGCCAGTATCACGGCGTCATACGCGCCTGCGATCCACAACTGCAGCGCGCCGCGTGTATCGCGTGCCAGGTGCGTGAGCCATCCTTTTTCGCGCAGGCTCTTGCAGGCATCCAAGTGTCTGCGCGCGTCGCTCACCAGCAGCAGTCGCCCCACTACTGCGCCCATAGTCGTCACCGAACTGAAACGAAAGGTTCATGGAAGGTTCGCAAACCTACGCGGTCCGCGAATTCAAAGCGTTGGTGTTGACCATTAAATCCCGTTCAGGTTCCCGTCATCCACCATCATGCGCCTTGCCCTAAGGTGCGCGCCTCGGATGGTGACACGTTTACGTCGGCGCCCGCAGATGCCCGGTTGACCATCCACCACCGGTATGTCGAAGAGGCCCCGATCGCAGGCAGCGCTCTTCGTCGCCAACCACAAACAACAACGCACGACGAGTATTCGGAGGCAACATGGAAACCGGAAAGCAGAGGTTGCGGCGCATGATTCGATGCGCGGTCTGGGGTGTGACGGCCTGGGGTGGACTGTCCGGCGCAGCTGTGGCGGCACCCATCAATCTGGGCACGGTCGGTGCCACCGGCGGTGCGGGCAGCATGGGCCCGGCGCCGGTGCAGTCGGCACCGTATCAGGCACCCACCAAAGCCTCGCTGAAGGCGACCCAGCCGCAGTCGGTAATCAGTCGTCACTACATCAAGCACAACGTCCCGCCGAGCGGGGACTATGCCAGCGTGGTGAAGGTCGCACCCAGTGTGGCCAACATATCGCCCAACGGCCCGGGCCTGATGGAAACCCAGGGACTGTCCATCCGCGGCTTCCAGGACGGTGAGTACAACGTCCTGTTCGACGGCATTCCATGGGGTGACTCCAACGACTTCACCCATCACTCGACGTCATACTTCATGGCCCACGACCTCGGCCAGGCCCAGGTGGACCGCGGTCCCGGCGGCGCCAGCGACATCGGCTACGCCACCTTCGGCGGAACCATCGCCCTGCAGTCCAAGAATCCGCCCCGCAAGGCGTCGTTCAACCCCTACCTTACTCTGGGCAGCTTCAACACCAAGCTCGGCGGTCTGCAGTTCAACAGCGGCGACATCAAGGAGGCGGGCGACGCCAGTGCCTTCTTCGACTACCAGCACCTGACCAGCGACGGCTACCTCACCAACAGCGGCCAGCGTCGCCAGAACATGTTCTTCAAGCTCACCAAGCCCGTGGGCGACAGTTCCATGCTGACCTTCGTGGCGATGTACAACCAGATACACCAGAACGTGCCGGTAGGCGCCACCAAGGCCCAGATCGCGCTGTACGGTGACAACTACGGGTTGAGCAACGACCCCACCAATCAGAACTACAAAGGCTACAACTACGACAACATCAACTCCGACTTCGAGTACCTGGGTCTGAAGTCTTTGCTGGGCAACGGTTGGAGACTGGACAACAAGGTCTACACCTACTCCTACAACCACAAGGGCTTCAACGGGATGGATCCCAACGGCACGACGCCCAACGGAACGTATTACGGCGCCAACGACGTGCCGGGCGAAAAAATGGAAATGGTGTATCGGTCGTGGGGCGACATCCTGCGCATGGCCAAGACCACCGACACCGGCGTGCTGAAGTTCGGCATCTGGGGCGACCGCCAGCACAACACTCGCTGGAAGTACACCATCGACTGGACCCTGGGCGGTGCGCTCGATCCGGGTGTGGGTTATACAGGTGCGGTGTCCGGCATCCCGAGTGCCGCCACCGAAGACTACATGCACGACACCCTGACAACCGTGCAGCCCTACGTGGCATACAAGTGGCGCGCGTTGCCGGGTTTGACTGTTACGCCCGGGGTGAAATACGCATGGTTCCGCCGCAGCCTGGATGCGACCGTTAACCAGACCACCGGTGCGCCGCTCAACTACAGCAAGACCTACACCAGCGCGTTGCCCGCCCTGGATCTGCACTACAAGGTGGCCCCCCACTGGACCGCCTACGCGCAGGCCGCCAAGGGCTATCTGGCACCCAACCTCAATCTGTTCTACACGGCAAATCCGGGTGCCAGCAGCGTCAGCCCCCAGACCACCTGGAACTACCAGATCGGTACCGCCTGGCAGACCCATCGTCTGAGTCTGGGCGCCGACGTGTATTACATCGATTTCAACAACAAGATCGGCAAGCGCAAGCTGTCTCCCACCGACGTGCAGTTCTATAACCAGGGCGGCGTGGTCTACAAGGGCTTCGAGGCCGAGGCCACCTACTACGTGGGCAGCGGCTGGAGCGTGTACGGCAACGGCAGCATCAACAGCGCCAAGGAAAAGGACTCCGGGCAGTGGATCGCCAACGCGCCGAAGAGCACCGGAGCGGCCGGCGTGATCTACAACCGCAACGGTGTCTACGGTTCGTTGATCGACAAGTACATCGGCAGCAGCTACGGCGATTCGGGTCAGACCCATCCGCTCAGCAGCTACAACACCGCCGACTTCTCGGTGGGTTATACGCTGCGCAGTCCGGCCGCGTGGCTGCAGCAGGTCCGTGTCAATCTGCAGGTCAACAACCTGTTCGACAAGCGGGGCATCTACGCCTATGCGGGCGGCGGTGACCTGTACTGGACGCTGCCGAGCCGGAGCTACTTCCTGACGCTGTCCGCTCACATCTAGGAGGCATGAGAAACGACCGACCGCAGCGTGACCATGAGCCAGCTGTTCCGTCAACCCGGGTGCCGCCGCGCGACGGCGCCGCGCCCGACGACGCAGCGTTGTCCCGTGGTCGCGCTCGATCGGTGCGCGCTTGACCGCCTCCGGGGTCCGCGCAAGAAGCGCCCGTGCCGTAGTGCCACACGGTCAGTCGCACAGGGAATCGTCGCGACACGCCTGGCCCGTCCCCCCATGGCGGGTCGGTTCCGGTACGGGTCAGGGGCGGCGGCAAGGGTTGGCGCGCGCTTTGTGCGCAACCCTTCCGCCGCCAGGGGCCGCGAGGCTCCATGTCCTTCACGTGACGTCCACAAGGAGCGCTCGACATGAACATCGACCACATTGCCCAAATGGCCGCCGCCTCCGGCGGCATTCTCTACGTGATGGCGGTGCTGTTGTTGGTGGCCCTGACCGTGATCATGGAACGGGCCTGGTACCTCAACCGCCTGATCCGCAGCGGCACCGAGGTGACGGACCGGGTCGCGGGGCTGAACCACATCGATCACACGGCGCTGGCCGAACTGGTGGAGCGGGCCGGTACGCTGCCCCAGGCGGGCGTGCTCCGCGTGCCGCTGCTGCACCCGAACGTGCAGGACCATACACGTCTTTCCGATCTGCTGGAGGAGGCGATCCTCTGGCAGGTACCACGGGTGGACAAGCACCTGTGGATGCTGGACACCATCATCACTCTGGCGCCGTTGCTGGGCCTGCTGGGCACCATCATCGGCATGTTCAACGCCTTTCACGTGCTGTCCAGTCCGGGGGCGGCGCCCACCAAGGTGACCGGCGGTGTGGGCGAAGCGTTGATCGCCACCGCTTCGGGCCTGTTCATCGCCATCATCGGACTGGTCTGCTTCAACGGCCTGAACAACCGGGTACGGCGCATCGTGCACCAGTTGGAAACAGTGAAGTTCATGCTCATCAACCGCCTGGACGGCGCCGACAGCAGCAACACCATTCCGTTTCGCGAGAATCCTTCGCGGCGCCAGGCCTGAGCCAAGCCCATGCGCTACTTCGATACCCCCAAGGCGCGCATCGAAATCATTCCGATGATCGACATCATGTTCTTCCTGCTGGTGTTCTTCATCATGATTACGCTGCGCATGATTCCCGATGCCGGGCTGGCCACCCAGCTGCCCCAGAGCAGCACCGCCACCCAGCTGCCCCATCCCAAGCTCACCGTGACGCTCAAATCCGACGGAACCGTCATCGTGCACGGCAAGCCGATGACCCTGGCGGCGCTCACCGCGCAGCTGGCGGCCAACGACCCGGCCCACACGGACGTCACCATCGCCGGCGCCAAGAGCGTGTCGCTCCAGCACCTGATGGACGTCATGGACGCCTGCCGTCATGCCGGCGTGACCGAGCTTGGCATCGCCGCCCAGGAAGCGCCCTGACGTGACCATTGCCCAGGGCGTGATGGGCTTCGACGGGGACGGCCGGCGCCTGGCGCGGGCCTTTCTGGCGGGCCTGTGCGTGGAACTGCTGCTGGTGGCCGGCCTCGGCTGGTATATGGCCCACCCGTCGGCCCTGGCCTCCCAGGGCAACACCCCCATCAAGATCCGATTGGCGACGGCACCTAAACCCAAGCCCAAGCCCAAGCCGCTACCGCCGAAGCCGAAACCGAAGCCGGTCCCCAAGCCCAAGCCCAAGCCGAAACCGGTTCCGAAACCGAAGCCAAAGCCGGTGCCCAAGCCGAAGCCCCGGCCCAAGCCCGTGCATCATGCGGTGCACCACCCGCGGCCGGTACCGCGCCCCAAGCCGGTTGCCCATCCCCGCCCGGTGCCCCGGCCGCCGCCTCCGAAGCCGGAAGCGACGGTTCCCCCGGCGCCCACCGTCACCGGAGCCGCCCGGGCCGACGCTCTGGATACCCTGGAGGCGGCCGTGCATGCCGCCGTCCAGGGGGCGACCCACTATCCCCCCGCCGCCCGCATGATGGCCATGCGGGGGCGTGCGCTGGTGGGCTTCCAGTACCGCGACGGTGCCATCAGCGGGGTGCATCTGCTTAAATCCAGCGGCTACGGCCTGTTGGACCGGGCGGCCCTGGCGGCCGTGCGCAATGCCCGCTATCCGGCGCCGCCCTCGCTGCTGAGCGGCAAGCGCCTGGATTTCAGCATCTGGGTATGCTTTTCCCCGGGCGGCCACTCCCATTCCTGCGGTGTCGCCTCCGCCTCGGACTAGGGACCGTCAACAACACAGGGCCCGGCCCCACTTGCCGTCCCGCGACGTGGTTGCTCGCTCATGTAGCCGGGCCACACCAAGCTCGCACCGCCTGCAGGACGAAAGACGGGGCTCCGGCAGCGCCGCTCCCTCATAGTGTCAGCAGGCCATAGATGGATCCGGCGGCGCTTTCAGCGTCGCCGGCTTCCCCTTCGCTGCCCATCCCGCCGACCCGTGGGCCCCCCGGGGGCCACTGTGCTAACTGCATGAAAGTCTGATGCGATTTGAAAATATTTGCGCCAATTGTTATTGTACAAAACTATCGGCGCGCACCAGGACGGCCACATGGACAGGAACGAACCGGCCCCGGTGCCGGCGCTCATGGCACCGCCAGTACCGCACGACGGTGCCCATGCCGAGCAGGCACGCACCATCGTCCAGCAGCTGCGCGTCGTGTACCGCACCATTCAGGAGCATTCGCGCTGGGTTCAGAAGCGCTACGGTTTGAGCGCCGCCCAGCTGTGGGCCGTCTGGGAAATCTACAGTCGGTCCGGCCTGCGGGTGTCCGAATTGTCCCAGGTACTGTCAATACACCCGTCCACAGCGAGCAACCTGCTCGATAAGCTGGAAAAGAAGCAGCTGGTGCGACGCGAGCGCAGCGGCAACGACCAGCGGGTGGTGAGGTTGTATGTCACCGAGCGGGGCTCGGAGCTGGTGTCCCGCACCGCAAGGCCGGCCCAGGGTGCGCTGACCGACGCCCTGCACCGCTTGCCGCCGGCCACCCTGGCGGAGCTGCAGCGGGCGCTGGGCCACCTGGTGGTGGCCATGGCCAGCGATGACGGCGGCGCGGCACTGGAACCCATGGACGGCGACTGAACCGCGCCCCTGGCTGCGGACACCCCATCAAACACTGACGACGGAGGTATATTGTGGACAAGGAATTGATGTTTTACTGCATTCCACAGCAGGCCTACATGCGCACGGCCAACTGCGAGAAGCTGCGCAACCGCCCCACGGGCAAGGTCCCCGCGGGTTCCCAGCCCAAGTTGCGCGCCTGCGAGACCTGTGCGATGTATCCGCTGGTGGATGCCCTGCGCGTCCCCACCGTCAGTGTCGTGGACTATCTTGCCGGCGTTCGCCCCGATCAGGCGAATCTGGAAAGCGGGCCCGCCCGCAAGTTGATGGCCGGCGAGGCACAGCGCAAGGCCGGCTAACGCGCCTTCGCAGCCGGCCTGTGGCGGCAGCACCCGCCGCCCGGCGCCGGTTCCCGCGGGCGGCTGCCGGATTTGCGGCACGCCGTTTCCCCCGGGGGCAATGTGGGTGCCCACACACCGGTGACGCTTGTTTCGGCGCACGGGGATGAGCGTTTCAAACGTGGGTCGACCGTTCCTGATGGCGGCCCGGACCCACTGACTGACTCGGACAAGGACGATGGCCCAGGGACTGATTTCCGACGGCCGGCCGGTGATCTTCGGCGAGGTGCTTTACGACTCCTTCCCGGACGGCGACGTGCTCGGCGGCGCGCCATTCAATGTGGCCTGGCACTTGCAGGGCTTTGGCATGCAGCCGTTGTTCATCAGTCGAATCGGGCGGGACGCCCGCGGCGAACATATCCTCCACACCATGGAACGGTGGGGAATGGACCGCGCCGGCGTCCAGGTCGACGACCGCCATCCCACCGGCACGGTTCAGGTGACCCTCAATGAGCAGGGTCAGCCCACCTTCGACATCCTCCCAGACCAGGCCTACGATTTCATCGCCGCCGACGCCGAAGCCCCCGTGCTCGATGTCAGCGCGCCGCCCCTGCTGTATCGGGGCACCCTGGCGGCCCGTCACGGGCGTTCGCGGGACACCCTGCAGGCACTCACCGAACGGCTGGGTGTTCCGGTGTTCGTGGACGTCAACCTGCGCCCGCCCTGGTGGCAGCGCGAGGCGGTCGAGCGCGGCCTGGAGCAGGCCCGTTGGGCCAAGCTCAACGACGAAGAACTGGCCATCGTCGCCGACCGCCCGCTGACCCCCGACGAGCTCCCCGACGCGGGCGAACAGCTCCGCGAACGCTGTGGGCTGGACCTGCTGGTGTTGACCACGGGTGCCTCCGGCGCCTGGTTCGTGCGCGCCGGCGGCAGACAGCACGGTACGCCGCCGCCCCTGGAGCGCATGGCGGACACGGTGGGTGCGGGCGATGCGTTCAGTGCGGTGACCATCCTGGGGCTGCTGCGTGGCTGGCCGCCGCAGCAGACTCTGGATCGCTCGCTCGCGTTCGCCGCCGCCATCTGCGGCCAGCGCGGCGCCACTGCCGCCAACCGCGCGTTGTACGACCGCTTCCTGGCACAATGGAACGAAGGATGACCGACGCCAACCACGGCCACCTCTACATCGTACTGATCAGCATTCACGGCCTCATCCGCGGCAACGACCTGGAACTGGGCCGCGACCCCGACACCGGCGGCCAGACCCTGTACGTGGTGGAACTGGCCCGCGCCCTGGCCCGCCACAGGGACGTATGGCGGGTGGACCTGATGACCCGCCAGGTCATCGACCCCAAGGTGTCCGACGACTACGCCCAGCCCGAAGAGGCGCTGGCGGACAACGCCTTCATCGTGCGCATTCCCTGCGGCCCGCGGCGTTATCTGCGCAAGGAAGTGCTATGGCCGTACCTGGACGGCTTCACCGACTCGGCCCTGCAGCATGTGCGCCGCGTCGGTCACGTGCCCGACGTCATCCACAGCCATTACGCCGACGCCGGATATGTGGGCGCCGGGCTTGCGTCCCTGCTGGGGGTGCCCCTGATCCACACCGGTCACTCCCTGGGTCGTGTCAAGCGCCAGCGCCTGCGCGAGCAGGGCGTCAAGCCCGAGACCATGGAGAGGCACTACAACCTCAGCCAGCGCATCGAAGCCGAAGAAACGGCACTGGACAGCGCTTCGCT